>Ga0315284_10016531_pt1 | contig 10470 bp, 2 predicted proteins | sample YL17G09_16_MG_FD_203696 | JGI IMG/M metagenome (GOLD analysis project Ga0315284, IMG submission 203696) | Sediment microbial communities from Yellowstone Lake, YNP, Wyoming, USA - YL17G09_16 | ecosystem: Environmental > Aquatic > Freshwater > Lake > Sediment | place: USA: Wyoming | collected...
GCCGAGTCTGGTAATTGCAGTCACTATGCCGTTGTGCAGCGTTATGAAGTCGTTCACGCCATTTCGAGTGTCCAAGGTCGTCTGCAGAACCAATTGCGGCTGGTGCCGATCTATGCGTTGCAGGGCCGCGTACGCGATATCCAGAGCCTGTGCGTTGTTGATCGGACATTCAAGGCTAAAGTACGCCTCCCACATCATATACCGAGTATCACCTTCCCACGGCGAGCCGGGGGCGTCGAAGTGGTCGGCGATATCCTGAGCGATATCCCATGGGAAATACTGCCGGCACCAAGCCAAGTTCGCCGCCGCTGGATCAACGTAGCGATTCGCGAGAACCTCTTTGAAGGCGTATATGTTGAGACGATTGGACTTGTAGTAGGCCATATTGCTCTCGCGGTCAATGCGCGCCACCGCTCCCTCCACGCCGCGATCCAGATCGTAGTTCCAATGATCCTTCAGGTATGAGGTCATGCAGCCTGTGGTGACGCCTCTGCCGTAGTATTCAAACCCCAGGTCGAACTCGATAAGCTCGTTAAACTCCGGCGGCAGCGTGCCAATAAGCGGCTGGTGGGTGTCCATGTGCGGCCAATCCACCCCGCCGACATTCTTGTTCATCATCCACACCGCCGTGTCGCCGTTGAGCAGAATCCCATCGCGGATGATCGGCTGCTCCCATTTGTTGCCGGACGATCCCCAAGTCCTGGCGTAAAGCCTCTTGCCGAAGGCAGCGCAGACCTGCTCTACGTTGTTGATGAGCATAGCGACGCTTTCCTGCTGCGTGTAGCCGTCGTGTTTGAACTCGGGTCCGGTGCCCGCTGGCAGGCCGGGATTCCCGTCGCCCTGATGCTGATACACGTTGTCCTCGACCTCGCTGAAGGTCAGAACGATGCCGTCCGCTTCGGGGCAACCCGTGCCGGGCGACAACAAGCTCGTGTAGCGACCTCGAAGCCACTCCCACATCGCCGGATTGTTTCCATCCGCGTGTCCCGCGGCCGGATGCCCGGCCGGCGCTTTGTACTCAGCGGGCATATTATGACTGCACACTTCGTGCGTCCACAAACCGACATCTGTAACGCCATAAGCGTGCGCCAGATTAATAATCTCATTCACATCAGCCCGGCGCGTAGGTTGCTCCAGAACTTCCCACGTGTTCATCATGATGTCATGTGAAATCTGTATTTCGTTGACTTCGTATTCCGGAGCCTTCTTCACTATCTCACGCAGATACGGCATATCGTACGAAAGCAGCACCCAGCCTTTTCGAGGCAGTTTCGGCAAAGACTCCTTGACCACGACGAAGTACATCGCCGCCGATTGATTCGCCGAAAGCTGCATCGTGCCCGCGCTGAACCGCTTGGCGTAGACCTTGTAGTTCCCCACCACGCCGTCGCTGACGCCTACGGTCATGTCGGTGGCCACCCACGACGACAACCACGACGGCGCAGCGGAGCGTGAATCATAGCAGATATACACCTCCGCGCGGACATCCACGGTGAAGCTCACAACCAACCCCGGGTTGGAGCCATCCGCGGCTTCGGTGCGGATCAGAGTCCCGTCGGTTAGCGCCAATGGAATGCTGGTGATCGTATGGGTCGCATCCGTGTAGTACCTGGCGCCTTGAGTCAGCGCTGCGATTTGATAGTCGCTTGGGGACAAGGATGTGATGTTGAGACACAATCCTTGGGAACCCAACGACAGTACGCAGGCCATCAACACAAACACGGTAGCCAAATGATTTCTAAACAATTCGTTTTTCTCCTTCTTACCTTCACACCGGCTGTGACTGCTGTGCTTGGCGCTACAACGGCTCCGCTATGTCATCTTGATTGCGGACTCGCTCCCACGCTTTACGCGCCACCCAAAGTGGCGGTGGCATTCCCAATTTGCCGCTCGCCGTTAGTGCCAGTCTGCATCACGCCGCCTATATCCACCGTATCCCCGACGCCCAGACCACTGGGCATCTCCACGGGAACTACCTTGATTCCGGCGTTCCTATCCACTTCCTCGATATAGAAGCTGTCGTCGTAGATCGCGATAACGATCTTTGAGACCAATCCGACTTGGGACGTGTTAGGCAATCCTTTCGCCGCCTCAATGCTTATAGCTGTGAACGTGGTCGCTGTTGCCACCGGCGAAGACTGGTAGGACTCATTCCCTGCGGCATCGTATGCCGAGACTGTGTAGGAATATGTCGTGCATGCCGCCAAGCCGGTGTCGGTGTAGCTGGTCAAGGCTGAAGTACCGACCTGCGAGCCATTCCGATAGACCTTGTAGCCTGTCAATTGGCAGTTGTCGCTCGAACCGGTCCAGGTCACCTTTACCACCGACGGCGAGACACCCTGCGCCGCCACGTCTGTGGGAATGCTCGGCAGCTCCGTATCCCCCACCGTCACCGTCACATTCGCGCAGGACGCGCTCCAGCATCCCGTGGTGTTGTTTTTTGCGCGCACATAGTAAATCGTCGTGCTGCCCGGACTCACGGACGGGCTGCCGGCGCCTATCTCTCCCGAAGTGGCGCAGCCGCTGGTGAACCAATATGCTGTGCAGCCGCCGCCCACGGTTGCCGATAGAGTCGAGGAGCCGCCGGAGCAGACCGTACTCGGAGTGGCCGTCGGACTCGTCGGTGTGCCTGGCAATGCGTTCACCGTCACCGTAACACTCGCGCAGGTTGAGGGATTGCACGACGTACCCTCCCAACGGCAGTAGTACGTCGTCGTGGCGCCCGGGATTACGCTCAAGCTTTGCCCCGAACCAGCATAAGTGCCGCCGCAGCTTCCCGAATACCATTTCAGCACGTCCCCCGAGCCGCCGCTATAGGTTAGTGTGGAAGAGCTGCCGCTGCAGATCGTGCTCGGAGTGGCCGTCGCGTTCGACGGCGCCGACACATTGCATACTACGATCCGAGGAAAGTTGCCGGTACCTCTGCTGCCCTCTCTGTCCTCGAACATGATCCCATTACTACCGAAATTATTATCTACGTACGAGGTAATACACACCGCGCTGTTGAGGTGAGCATTGTAGAACGAGGTGATGTCCAACTCGTACCACGTTACTGTACTCCCGCTGATAGACAAGCCTGGCAGACTAGTCGGGAAACTTGTCGGCCTGTTGTTCATAGTTAGGGTATTTTCATCAAAGGTCTGTGTTCCCCCAACCCAATGGCTCGTCCCGCCATTATTGTTACTGAGGGTCTGGTATACCCTGAGTTTGGCCGACTGGGCCGTGCTGCTCCCGCACGTGAACAGCCAGAATGGATTATACTCAGTCTCATTACCTCCGGTCTTGCTCATCTTGTTGCCCTGTCCGTCGTAGTTGGTGGTCGGAGCAGACGCGTAGGTGTATGAGTCCTGACTCGCGTAGATCACATTCAAGGACGGCGCGGCCGGCGTCGTCGCCGTCGCCGCGGGCGATGACAGCGCCGAGTTGTTCCCGCCAGCATCATACGCCGAGACCGTGTATGAATAGGTCGTGCTCGGCGAAAGGCCGGTGTCTGTATAGCTCGTGGTCGCGGAAGTGCCCACCTGCGATGCATTACGACAGACCTTGTACCCCGCTACTCCGCGATTGTCCGTGGAGGCGGTCCAACTGACCTGGATCGAAGTTGACGACAGCGCAGTCGCCTGTACTCCTGTCGGGACACTCGGCGGCTGTATGTCCGGAGCAAGCGTGGTTCCCGTTGCTGGAGGTGATGACTGCACCGAGTTGTTGTTCACTCCATCGTAAGCCGACACGGTGTAGGAATAGGTCGTGCTCGCCGTTAGTCCCGTATCCGTGTAGCTTGTGGTTGCCGATGTCCCCACCTGCGATCCGTTGCGGTAGACCTTGTAGCCGGTCACTCCCACGTTGTCCGTAGAAGCCGTCCATGCCACGAGTATCGAAGTTGAAGACTGCGCCGTCGCCGTCACGTTCGTCGGAACGCTCGGCGGCGTTGTGTCATTCACCATAGCCATCATCACCCAGAACATAGACGCGCCATTACCCGCGCCCGGCTTGGGACCAAGGCTCACTACCCCAGCGGGATATACCTTGTGGAATACGTTGTAGTTAGGACTTGGGTCATTAGTTGTAATGTTATCGCCCGTATCCACAAACCCCGTCAAGAGCGATGTAGTGGGCGAAAGACCATCTACCAAACATATATAGATTTCCGCGGGATCGCTGATCGTGAAGTGGAAATCGAGGCTCGCGTTGTCCTTGTCATTGTTCGCGGTGCGAATCCCTTGATACCCTTGATACTTGGTAGGCATCAAACTAATCGTGTAAGTTCGGTCTATAAAGATAGTCGAACCTACATTAAAGTTCGTCACCTGGTAGTTCGATGGCACCAGGTTCGTGACCGTTAGCGTTGACATCGTCTTCGCCGTAACCGCCGGCGACGATTGTGCCGAGTTGTTGTTCGCTGCGTCATACGCCGACACGGTGTAAGAATATGTCGTACTCGGCGTTAGCCCGGTGTCAGTGTAATTCGTAGTCGCCGATGTGCCGACCTGAGAGGCGTTTCGGTATATCTTGTAACCCGTCACTCCTACATTATCCGTCGAAGCTGTCCAACTCACCTGTATTGATGTTCCGGATTGCGCCGTCGCGGCAACTCCGGTTGGCACGCTCGGCGCTTGCGTGTCGCCCGTTTGAGTAGTTGCCGTGGCTGGCGGCGACGATTGCGCCGAGTTGTTGTTCGCTCCATCGTAGGCCGACACGGTGTAGGAATAGGTAGTGAGCGGCGTCAGCCCGGTGTCGGTGTAGCTTGTGCTCCCCGACGTGCCGACCTGACCGGCGTTTCGATAGATTTCATATCCTGACACTCCGAAATTGTCCGTTGACGCTGTCCACGTCACCTGTATCGAAGTTGAAGACTGCGCCGCCGCGACCACGTTCGTCGGAACGCTCGGCGGCTGGGTATCACTCTCAAATGGTGTCTTGGATGCGATTACCTGATCTATATACACGTTTTGGGAGGTCCCAACACTCAGCCTGAGGTCGGCGCTGCCGTCTTGTTGGTTCGCAAACTTGGCATTGCTCAGCGTCCAAGTCCCTTCCTTCCAGGTATTCGTGCCCGTGAAGTTGAGCGTAGTCGCGTTGGTGTAAATTCCACTCGTCGAGTCATACTGCGGCGTGATTGAACCTCCCGCGGAGTCGTAATACGCCACTTTCAGATACACCGTCGCGGGAGAGCCGCTGTAAATGATCGCGTCCGACACGTTGAAATACATATAGTTGTCACCGGACGCGGAGCACTTGCGACATTCTCTGCCCCCAGTTGTCGCCGTTACCGTATCTCCGTCCGAAGGCTGTGGATGCGACAAACCCCTATAGACTTCGCTGGAGCCAAGGTCTCGCTCCACGCTATTGTAGGTGGTGAACGAAACCGTGGACACTCTCACCGAGTCTATCTTCACTGTATATGCGCCAACATAGATTCTGAAGTCCGCTCCCGCGTTCTGCCTGTTTGCGAATTTGCATTCGGTCAACGTCCAGGTAACAGTCTTCCACTTGCCCGTATTAGTGAAGTACACGCTGCTCGCGCTCCTATAGATATTTCCGACACCGTCCCCAACAGCATCGTACTGCGGCTGCATGTACACCGACGTGGACTGGTCGTCGTAGTAGCAGACCTCCACGTATCTGGTCGTCCCGCTTTCGTTGTACAGATATCCGTCGTCTATCGCTAAGTAGAAGTATTGGTCACCCGTGTCCATCGGCTGCCGACAGTTCAAACCTCCCACGTTCGCCGATGTGGTGTCGCCGTCGCCGTTCGTCAGGCGGCTCAGAAAGTTGTTCGTGTCCGTGTCGCCCAGATCAATGCTGCAGAAAGTCGGCATTGCGGGCGTCGTGGCCGTCACGGGCGGCGACGATTGCGCCGAGTAGTTCCCGGCTGCGTCGTACGCCGACACCGTGTACGAATAGGTCGTGATGCCCTGCAGCCCCGTGTCGGTGTAGCTCGTTGTGATCGAAGTGCCTACCTGGCTTCCGTTCCTATAGATATTGTAACCTGCTACCCCGACGTTGTCGGTCGAGGCCGTCCAGGTCACTCGCACTGATGTCGCCGACAGCGCGGTTGCCTGCACGTTTGTCGGAACGCTCGGCGCTTGTGTGTCACTCGAAGGCTGGCAGATGTACAGCACCCAGTCGTTGGAGTCCGGCGTGGTGAATGATTTACCGCCCCCGCCGTGGAAGAAGTTGGTCGAGCTGGACAATCCTCCCGACCTGGGATTCCACCACTTCGAGATGTAGCTGCCCGCTGCCAGGTTGACCGTCTTGCTCCCTCCGGACGTGAAGTAGCACATATACTCCACACCGGTTTCGGCCATGCAATAGCCGCCGCCTGAGGTTATCAAGCCCTTGTTCGGCGCCGCGTGCGCGAAGTCCCATCCGGAGTTGGAGAGGAACGATATTATGTTCGCCGCGATATCGTATGGTTGTGCCGAGGTCTCGGGATCTTCCTCATGGAAATGGCCGCCGCTTGCCACAATCGTCCAGCATACCTTTCTCAGACTATCGTAGCTGGTCTGGCCGTTCGCGAGCTCATCCACACACATCGCTTTGTTCTTATACCAGTTTCCCTCCAGAAAGGTGTTATATTGGTTCGTGTCCATGGAGTCCGAGTGGTAGTTGACAATATCAACGTTAGAATCGTTGAAACAAGTGTTGAAATCGCTCGTGTTCGAGATCAACCTTGGAGAACTCGGATAGTTCGCCGCAATACGGTTCTTGACGAACTGCGACCAGTGGTTCGTCCAGGCCGGTTCGTTCCCGGAATCGTGCTCGTTCTCGATCTCGTAGATCACGTTTGGATAGGCGATGGTCTCGTCTATCATCTTGTTCACATACCGCTCCTGCTGGTAATGCAGGTTCGGCTTGGACGAGTAGTTGTAGAAGTCCGGGGTTCCGCTGGAAGTGCAGCTTGTCGTTTCCTGGCTGTTGATGTTGTTGTCCGATGCCCACGGATGGTTGTGCCATCTACGATCGGCCTGCTCCATTCCGCAGCCCTCAAACAGGAAAACCTCACCATATTGGCCGGCATTGTTCATCCTGTTCAAGGCGTCCTTCAACCTCGTCCAATACGTGCTGTTCCAGGAGTTGAGGTCATACTTGTTCCCTAGTCCATCGCAGGCACCGGGAGTGCTGCTTCTTGGCCAAGGCCAGATGGCGTTCCCGTATTCCCAAGGCAGCAAGTGCCATACTCTACCGTATATCATCCCATGACTTGCGTCGTTGTTGATCTGCGCGACGTAGTCAATACCATACGAGGTCGGGGCAGGGCCGCCATAACCTGGTAACAGTACCGCCTTGCCCGTGGACGTCTCCTGATAATAGTGAGGATTGTCCGGGTGGAGCTTTAGATAGCCCATTACGGGACTCGCCAAACCGCAAGCAATGGCCAGAATCGCGATGGGCGGCGCAAGGAAAACCATGCATTTCAATCTTTTCATTTTGCGCTTCTTCTTTCTTTTCATAATTCGACGATGATCTTAGTACACCGGAATGGCAGGTTCCGCCATCCCACGTCCGCTCGAAGTGGATCGCTATCTCCTTCCTGAAGCCTCTCCGACCGGGGAAAAGTCCGGGCCCGTCTTAACGCGGGGGCAGTGGACCGTCACCGGGTCAACGATGCTGCCAACAGCCAATCCGCCCGGCATCCGCAACGGGACAACTCTGATGCCCACGTTCCTGTCCGACTCCTCGACGTAAAAACCACCCGCGAAGACCGCGGTCACGATCTTGCTGTTCAGCGATGGTATGCTCAATCCAATCGCCTGGACGTTTTCACCCGTCGCCGAACCTACCTGACTAAGATTCGTTTCTTTGCATGTCGCCCCACTGGAGTGGGTGAATGGGCCTTAATGAATTTCTTGTATGCGGCATACGCCGGCTTCCTGTGCGAAATGGTGTGCGCGGGACCGAGCGCTACAATGCCCCAGGAGAGACTGGGAAATGAGGGCGTATCCATTAGTTCATAGAAGAAGATCCGGTGCAGCCAACCTCTACCTGGCCGGCCCGTGCACCAGTCGTTCAGCAAACCGGCATAGTAGTTAGCCTGATTGGTTTCGCCGACGTCCCTGCTCTCCCAGCCGGTCTCAGTGAACCAGAATGGCTTGCCGTACCATCCTGCGTACTGCAGAACTTCCTTCACCGAGGGATTGGCTATACCCCACATTCTCGGATTGCCTCCGAACGCCGTGGGGTGCTCAAGCTTGTCCGTTATGTCTCGGAATCCGTCGCCGTCATACATGTGATGAGTGCAGATGTCGAGTTTCGAGCCCGCCTGCTCTATGCTCTTCCTCAACCAGTCGTACCAGTCTTTGTCGCCGGAGGTAAGGTGCGCCATTTCAGGCCCACAGACCTTGGCGTTCGGATTGCCCGCGTGTATGCCGTCGGCGCCGTTTTTCAGAATTATGTCAATGTACTGCTGCTGGGTGCCCTCAAAGAAGCCGTCGAGGTTGGCTTCGTTCCACATACCCCAATACTTGACGATCCCGTGGCCGTGGTTGCCGTCATAGCGCCGCGCGCACTGGTAGCAGATGTCGTACCAATCCGCGGGGTCCTTGGGCACTCCCACCCTCACCGCGCCCAGCGTTGCCCACTGAGGGCTATACGCTATCGTGGCAAAGACGATCAAATTGCGCGAATTCGCCACCGCCACAATGGTGTCGTACAGCGCCCAGTTGAAGTTGTTCTGACTGGTCTCGATGTCGAACCAGTTGAAATCAACGCGAATCCATCCGATCCCGCAGTTCTTGACCTCGTCAGCCAGAACGGGCAGGTCGGCGCCTCCCGGTGCATGGAAATTGATCCCATACGGCGAGTTGACGTTCGGCCCGAGGTCTTGGGCCAAACACGCGCATGTCCACAGGCAAGTTATCATGCCGATTACGAAAACGATGCGTAGTTCCCTAATCGTGATTCTCCTGTTCCTGATCGTGACATTTCGCGGATACCTCGGCGACGTCCATGCCGCACGCCAGAAAAGCAACAACGTCCTATGCAAGAATTCATTTCTCCGGGTGCCGTCATTTCGAGCGGAGCGTCAGCGCAGTCGAGAAATCTGCTTTTTGCTCTCGTTTTTCGCTTTCCGACAGCGGAAAAGCAGATTATTCACTTCGTTCGGAATGACATTCCCGCAAGACTGAACTCATTCCTATTTACAGCATAGCCCGCCGGCCTGCAAAATGCAAGCTGGTGGGCCTAAAACCAGTAATATTACCAGTGCGACCGTTATTGGATCGGCGGTATATCGCTATGGTTTCGGACCTGTAGCAGCCGGTACAGGTCATTTTTCACCCTGTAGCAGGAGCTTATCCCCGTAACCGCAACGTGGCAGTGGCATTCCCAATCTGCCGCTCGCCGTCAGTGCCAGTCTGCATCACGCCGCCAATATCCACCATATCCCCGACGGTCAGACCACTGGGCATCTCCACGGCAACTACCTTGATTCCCGCGTTTCTGTCGGACTCTTCAACGTAGAAACTACCAGCATAGACCGCCGTCACGGTCTTGCTCACGAAACCGACCGACGACGTGTTGGATAATTCCTTCGCCGCTTTGATGCTGATCGCCGTCATGGTCATTTCTGTTGCCGCCGGCGATGACTGAGCCGAGTTATTGCTTGCCGCGTCATAGGCCGATACCGTGTAGGAATATGTCGTATTCGGCGAAAGCCCGGTGTCGGTATAACTCGTTGTGGCCGACGTCCCTACCTGTGAACCGTCGCGGAATACCCTATAGCCAGTTACTCCGACGTTGTCCGTCGAAACAGTCCACGTCAGCCGAATGACCGAAGGTGATTTGGCTGTAGCCGTCACATCTGACGGCACACTCGGCGCCGTAGTGTCCGGCGTGACCTCGATTTTGGGATAGTTGGGTGTAGGAGCTGTATAATCGCCAGCCGCCAACCTGGAGCCTTCGCTGTCCTCGTAGTACCCGCCATACGTGCCGTATGTGGTTGACTCCAATCTCAATGTCACCTTCTGTCCCAGGTGGCTGTTGTAGAAGGTGGTGATGTCTGCTGAGTAGTACTGCCGCGCGCCGGTCGTTGCATTCCAGTTGCCGGCAATAGTCCACGACCCCGCGCCAGAAGGCTGGTTGAGGTAGGTCAACGTTGCCTCGTCCATGTCGTACTGGCTTCCCCTCAACCTGGCGGAGTAGTTGCTGCCCCAGTCGGAATACTGGTACAGGTAGATCGTCGCGTTAGTCATCCCTACACTGCCAAACGTGAACTCCAGCCAGCCATACCGTGTATAGATTGAGTGCCACCTGGTCTGGATCCCCTGGTTGTTGTGGGTAGTGTTGTTTTCACTCGCGTAGGTGAACGTGTCCTCATTGGCATAGAGAGTCGCGCCGCCAGGCGGGCGAGTGGTGGCCGTCACGGCCGGGGAAGACTGTGCGGAATTGTTGCCCGCCCCGTCGTACGCCGAAACCGTATAGGAATAGGTTGTGCTCGGCGCAAGGCCGCTATCCATATATGCCGTGCCG
>Ga0315284_10016532_pt1 | contig 10469 bp, 8 predicted proteins | sample YL17G09_16_MG_FD_203696 | JGI IMG/M metagenome (GOLD analysis project Ga0315284, IMG submission 203696) | Sediment microbial communities from Yellowstone Lake, YNP, Wyoming, USA - YL17G09_16 | ecosystem: Environmental > Aquatic > Freshwater > Lake > Sediment | place: USA: Wyoming | collected...
AGTCAAAACCCTGAGTATCGCACCTTATTTCACCTATACCCTTTACCCCACCACGAACACAACGTTCGAGTTCAGCCACCGCCTTATCTCCGGCTAGCGGCTGCACAGCGCAAAAACCCACGAGCCTCTTGGGATAACGCGCTATCGCTTCCAGAATATAATCATTGGTCTCGCAGCAGAGCTCATGGCTTGCCCACCCAATACTGAGAACCACAGAGATATCAACTCCATCTCTGTCCATGCTTTCAATCACCTCTTCAGCAGTAACAGTTCTAGCCTTGGGGTCAGCATAAATCTGCTCGAAGAGAGGGTCCCGCCCCAGATAGTGCTCGCGCTTCTCTATCATTCTGGGTGGAAAGATATGAGTATGAAAATCTACAATCATGAGCAGAATTATAACAAGGTATGGACGAGAGAACAAGGAAAATGTATAATGACAACGCTGGAGGTAACAGTCCCCTTGGCAGGTAGAGGAGCAAAGCGTAAACAAGCCTATTCCAAAGCCTCGGCTGAAATATCTGCCGAGGCTATTTCTTCCCCCCGGGGAAAGAGTGCTTTAAACCCTTCAGCCCCGCTTGAAGAAATGGAATTGAAAGCAAAAGAACTGCGCCGTCACATAGTCATGATGACCGGCAAGGCAGGAAGTGGACACCCCGGTGGCTCGCTTTCCGCCGTCGAGATAGTTGCTGCTCTTTTCTTCAAGATTCTAAGGCATGACCCCAAGAATCCTAAATGGACAGACCGAGACCGATTTATTCTCAGCAAAGGTCATGCGGCACCGCTGCTCTACGCAGTGCTTGCCGAGAGAGGTTACTTCCCGGTTGATGAGCTCTCTACCCTTAGAAAGCTTAACAGCCGGCTCCAAGGGCATGCAGATATGACCTCAACTCCAGGAGTTGAGATGTCATCTGGCTCCCTCGGCCAAGGACTGTCCTTCGGCATCGGTGTAGCGCTGGCTGCGCGCCTCGATAAAAAAGACTACAGGGTATATGTTCTTCTGGGCGATGGGGAATGCGACGAGGGGCAGATCTGGGAGGCAGCCATGGCTGCTGCCCATTTTAAACTCGACAACATTGTCGCTATCGTCGACCACAACGACCTGCAACTCGATGGTCCGAATTGCGACATAATGAACCTCGAACCGCTGCCTGAGAAATTCAAGGCGTTTGGCTGGCATGTCACCGAGGTTGATGGACACAACCTTTCTCAATTGCTAACTGCTTTCGAGAAAGCGAAAGAAATCAAGGGCAGACCCACCGCCATCATCGCACATACCATCAAAGGCAAAGGGGTCAGCTTCATGGAGGGCAATGTAGATTTCCACGGCAAGGCTCCTACTACCGCCGAGATAGAGCAGGCGATAGGGGAATTGAAGTAGCTATGGAGCAAAGCACCAGAGAAGCCTACGGGAAAACACTCGTCGAGCTGGGAAGACAGAACCCTAATATTGTTGTACTCGATGCTGACCTTTCCAAGTCTACTCAAACCGGGCTTTTTAGCAAAGAGTTACCTGAGCGGTTCTTCAATTGCGGTATCGCCGAACAGAACATGATAGGTATCGCCGCCGGACTTGCTGCCTCAGGCAAGACCGTATTCGCCAGCACCTTCGCTGTGTTTGCCCCGGGACGGTGCTTCGACCAGATCAGGATGAGCGTTGCCCAACCTAAACTAAACGTTAAGATAGTAACCACCCACAGTGGGATCACTGTAGGAGAGGATGGCACCTCACACCATGCCATCGAAGATTTATCCTTGATCTGCTCACTCCCTAGCTTCACTGTGATTGTACCCGCTGATGCCATCGAAGCAGCTCAGGCTATAGAAGTGGCGGCTCAAACCCAAGGACCTTTCTACGTAAGGCTAAGTCGTCCCAAGACTCTCGTAATCAATACACCTGACTATAAATTCACAGTCGGTAAGGCAACGACCCTCAAAGAAGGCAAAGATATCACCATTATCGCCATTGGAATCATGGTGGCATTCGCCCTGGAAGCAGCCCGAAGCCTGGCGCGGGATGGCATCGACTGCCGCGTGCTCAATATGTCAACCGTCAAGCCTCTAGATAGCGATGCCATCACAAAAGCAGCAGTGGAAACAGGCGCAATTGTTACTGCTGAGGAGCACCTGCGACGAGGAGGGTTGGGAAGCGCCGTGGCTCAGATTGTAGCTGAAAATCATCCGGTGCCTATGTCTTTCGTCGCTTTGAACGATGTCTACGCCAAATCAGGAAAAGCAGAAGAACTACTACAAAGACACAAGCTCACCGCAGCCGACATCGAAACCACTGCTCGCTCACTGCTTACCAGGAAGCGAAGGTAACAAGCTAACTGAAATCTAATCTTCATCCTCAGCGAACTCTTCATCGCTGAAGACACCGACCTCTCTCCCCTGATACACAGTTACAATGAAGTCATCCCGGGCAACATCCGCAGACATAATCAATTCTTCATCGATAGCATCGATAAGGTCCTGAATATCATCTGTGGTCAGATTCTCCGCAACACACAGAGTGGCATAGACTATCGAAGGAGTGTAATGTATATCCACCCTTCCCACCTGCTCCTCGCCGTCCGCAATAAGATAAGCCTCGGAGAATGGAGTGCGGCACTCCCTTTCAAACCGAAAATCCGCCATTATTTTATTTCCCCCTTTATGAACGAACCTGCCCGCTTCCCAAAATTATCCATTTATAGGTGGTGAGTTCTTTGAGCCCCATGGGACCACGGGCATGGAACTTCTGGGTGCTTATCCCCACCTCAGCACCCAGTCCGAACTGTCCGCCGTCGGTGAAGCGAGTACTGGCATTTACATAGACACATGCAGCATCCACCTCATCTAAGAACTTCATCCCCGCTGAGTAGTCCTCGGTTACAATAGCTTCCGAATGCCCCGAACCGTATTTCTCTATATGTGCCAGTGCATCCTCAAGAGCGTCCACCACCTTGACAGCAGCAATCAGCGCCAGAAATTCTTTACCCCAGTCCTTTTCAGTAGCAGAAACCACCTTCAGCCCGGACAATGGCTTCAGTATTTTCAGCGCCCTCTCATCACAGCGCATCTCCACACCCGCCTTGCCCAACTCAGCCGCGACCATAGGAAGGTACTTCTTCGCCACATCTGTATGAACCAATATGGCATCCAGCGCATTACATACCGTAGGGCGCTGCACCTTGGCGTTATATACGATAGCCACCGCTTTCTCGAGATTGGCAGCACGGTCGATATAGGTATGACAGACGCCAATCCCCCCTGTTACCACAGACATTGAAGCGTTCTGAGCCACATAGTTAATCAGTTCCGCTCCACCGCGCGGAATCACAAGGTCAATAGTATCCCTCAACTTGAGCATCTGCCCCACCAGGGCGCGATCTGTGGATTCGATGAATTGCACTGCTCCCTCAGGTACACCAGCACGATATGCAGCGCTCTGAATTATCTTAGCCAGAGCCGAGTTGGAGTGCACAGCCTCTTTGCCTCCGCGCAGTATGATGGCGTTTCCTGACTTAAGACAGAGCACAGATATATCGACGGTGACATTGGGGCGACTTTCATAGACAGCCCCAATCACACCCAGAGGAACCCGCTTCTTGCCAACCTGAAGCCCATTGGGCAAAGTGCGCATCTCGAAAATCTCACCCACCGGGTCAGGCAAAGCAGCCACAATGCGCACATCTGCCGCCATCCCTTTAATCCGCTCCGTGTTCAACAGCAAGCGGTCAAGCATGGCAGCGCTCATGCCCGCCTTCTCACCCTCGGTATAATCCAGTTTATTGGCAGCCAGGATGTCCTTCTCTTTAGCCACAAGCTCATCGGCAATAGAGAGCAGCGCCTTGTTTTTTATGGCAGTCGAGAGATATGCCAATTTCTTCGAGGCAGCCTTCGCCGCCTTTGCTTTGGTCTCGACTTCACTCATACCAGCTTGCATTTCAGGACTCCTTTTGAGGCTAGAGAACTACCAGGTTATCGCGGTGCACCACCTCAGCCCCATATTCGTAGCCCAATAGTTCGGCTATTTTGTCAGAATGAGCGCCTTTGATAACAGCGATGTCACCAGAACTGTAGTTGGTAATTCCATAGGCTATCTTTTCGTTAGTTGCAGTATCGAAGATGTTTACCACATCGCCTCGCTCAAAATCGCCGCCTATCTTGGTAATCCCTGCGGGGAGCAGGCTCTTATTCTGCTTGCGCAAGACTGCTGCTGCGCCATCGTCAACATAAAGCTTCCCTTTAGAAAGCTGGCTCAGCAGCCAGCGCTTACGGCTTTCTAGCTTGGAAGCGACCGGTTTAAAGAAAGTCCCTACAGCCTCACCCTTCGCCAACCTGACGATTATATCAGCCTCGCGCCCATTAGCGATTACCACAGCCACCCCGGAAGCGGTTGCGAGCTTCGCCGCCTGAATCTTGGTAGCCATGCCGCCGGTGCCCCGCCCGCTGCTGCTTCCGCCAGCAAGAGCCTCAATGGATGCGTTGATTTTGTCAACACGTTCGATAAGCTTAGCCTTGGGGTCCAATCGTGGGTCAGCGGTATAGAGTCCAGCAGTGTCGGTAAGCAGCATCAGCAGGTCGGCGTCAACCAGATTAGCAACCATGGCGGAAAGATTGTCGTTGTCGCCGAACACAATCTCCTGTATTTCCTCCACGGCGACCACATCGTTTTCATTTACTATCGGTATCACCCGAAGCTCCAGAAGAGCCGCTAGAGTGTTGCGCGCATTGAGATACCTTAGCCTATCCGAGAGGTCAGCCCGGGTCAGCAACGTCTGAGCTATCTTTATCTCATGCCACCCGAAAAGCTTATCGTAGGCATCCATAAGGCGGCTCTGCCCCACTGCCGCCAGCACCTGCTTGGAAACAAGCTCCCCCTGCTCCTTGGTAACCCCGAGACGATGCCTTCCTGCTGCAATCGCTCCAGAGGTAACGACCACTACCCCGAGACCTTCCTTGTGCAGCCTGGCGATTTGTCCCACCAGGGAAGCCATAGTCTCGAGATTCAGGCGGTCGCTGCCAGCGGTAAGCAGATTTGTGCCTAGTTTGACGACAATGCGCTGATAACTACTCATAGCAAATCGCCATTTATTATAGCAGCGAAGTAAAGGGGTAACAACGATTGAGGCTATTTCGCAAGGCTGAGCTAGAACTCTTTGGCAAGTGTAGCCAGAAATTCAGCGTTGGACGAAGTCTTCGACAACCTCTCCAATACCCTCTCTGTAGCTTCAGTAGGATTTGAGGAATTCTGGCCGACCAGGCTAGCCATCCTTCGCACCACCCAGACCTGCTTCAAAGTAAGCTCATCCAAAAGCAATTCCTCGCGTCTGGTGCCGCTACGTTGAATATCTATCGAGGGGAAAATCCTGCGCTCAGCAAGCTTGCGGTCAAGATGAAGCTCCATATTGCCAGTGCCCTTGAACTCCTCGTAAATCACCTCATCCATCCTGCTGCCGGTATCTATAAGACAGGTGGCAATAACAGTGAGGCTACCCCCCTCCTCTGTGTTCCTGGCTGCACCGAAGAACTTCTTGGGAGGATAGAGCGCAGCAGGGTCAACGCCACCGGAAAGGGTGCGTCCGCTGGAGGGTATTTCCAGGTTATAAGCGCGAGTTAGTCGCGTTATGCTATCGAGCAAAATCACCACGTCCATCCCTGTCTCCACCAGCCTCTTGGCACGTTCCAGCGCCACCTCGGCAGTTCTGGTATGCTCTTCGACCGGTTCATCAAAGGTAGAAGCAATCACCTCGGCTTTTACCGACCTCTTCCAGTCGGTTACTTCCTCCGGTCGCTCACCTATGAGACATATCATAAGATGTATGTCATTGTAATTGGCTGTAATTCCATTGGCGATATGTTTCAGCAACATGGTCTTTCCCGCTTTGGGAGGGGAGACTATGAGCCCGCGCTGTCCCCGACCGATAGGAGCAATGAGATTGAGCAGCCTTTGGGACAGATTGTTAGGAGTCGTCTCCAGATTGATTAACTTATTGGGAAAGATAGGCGTCTTATGTTCAAACAAGGGGCGCTCTTTGGCTACCTCGGGATCCATACTGTTAACAGTCTCCACACGAAGCAGACTGTGATACTTCTCGCCGTCCTTGGGCGCTCTAACCTGACCGCTAACTATATCTCCTGTTCGCAGAGCGAATCTGCGAATCTGGGACTGCGATACATAGATATCGTTAGCATTGGGATGGAGGTCACTCTGGCGCAGGAACCCATAGCCCTCGTTCATTACTTCGAGGATACCTCCTCTGAAGGAATAGCCCTGCTGCTCGGCGTTGTTCTGAAGCAGCCGCAGCACAAGGTCCTCCTTCTTCAGATTGCTGACGCCAGTGAGCCCCCGCTCCTTAGCCATTCCCATGAGTTCTTCTCGGGTTTTTTCCTCGAGTTCGGTTATGTTCATAGTTCTACTCCATAATTATATTAATTATATTGAGCACAGCTAATGGAAGATGTTTCCGGTGCCATTATTGCGGTTATGGCTTCACGCCTTAGAGATGCGTTGCCAATCCTCAGCAAAGCGGGCAATGCCAATATCAGTCAGCGGATGTTTAATCATCTGCATTAATACACTGTAAGGTATGGTCGCTATGTGCGCCCCTGCCTTGGCAGCAGCAACAACATGCAACGGGTGACGGATGCTAGCTGCGATGACTTTAGCGGGCAATTTATAATGCTCGAAAACCTTCACGATTTCAGCCACGAGCTGCATGCCATCATGCCCTACATCGTCCATCCGGCCTACAAACGGGCTGACATAGCTCGCCCCCACAATCCCACCCAATATAGCCTGATTCAAAGAAAAACAAAGCGTAAGGTTAGTACGTATCCCCTCTTTGGAAAGAACTGAGATTGCTTCCAGACCGCCCGCTGACACCGGAATCTTTACTACCACATTGGGCGACCACGAGGAGACTTCTCTAGCTTCCCGGATCATAGCCTTCGGCTCCAAGCTAAGTACCTCAGCACTGATGGGACCATCGACTATGGAGGAGATCTCCTGAATCACCGCTCTCATATCCGCCTTTTTTTCTTTAGCTACCAGAGAAGGGTTAGTAGTAACTCCGGTTATCACACCCAACTTTGCTGCCTGGCGGACCTCGTCAATATTGGCGGTATCCAAGAATATGCGCATTTAGCTGCCTTAATATATCATAAGTAAACGGTTTTGTCTATATAATAATGTCGCGGGGTGGAGCTTTTCAACCCCCCTACCCCCCACTTTCGGGTAATTCCCAAAGGCATCTTACCCCCCAAGCCTCACCCAACTTGCCTGACTACGAAACAATTCAGTTAGTTGCATTTGGTTCCAAGGGCAAAGGACGCTGGTCGCCCACCTTCAAAGTCTTCTTCGCTGCCCCCATAAAGTCGCGAAAGAGAGGATGGGCGCGATTAGGACGAGAGGCGAATTCCGGATGGAACTGCGTCCCTACCATCCAGGGATGCTCAGCAAGTTCGACTATCTCCACCAGCCTGCCATCTGGAGAAATGCCACTGGCAATGAGCCCTGCCTTGCCCAGAACATCTCTATACTTATTGTTGAACTCAAAGCGGTGGCGATGGCGTTCATATATAAGAGAGGTATTGTCATAAGCGAGAGCAGCCTTTGTGCCCGAAACAAGCTGACAGGGATAGAGACCTAGGCGCATTGTGCCACCCTTTTCCTTGATCTCCTTTTGAGTAAGCAGAAGGTCAATCACAGGGTGAGGTGTATCCTCATCGAATTCCCTGGAGTTACACTTGCTGGACTTAAGCACATGGCGCGCATATTCTATGACCATTATATGCAACCCCAGACACAGACCTAAATAAGGCACGTTATTCTCTCGAGCATATTTCGCAGTTCTCACCTTTCCCTCAATACCACGATAGCCGAACCCCCCCGGCACCACTATCCCGTTCACAGTACGCAAGAGAGCCTCACCGCCCTCTTTCTCCAAGTCCTCGGACTCAATCCAGACGATATCCACATCCCTATCGTGATATAGCGCAGCATGACGTAAAGCTTCTCGAACCGATAGATAAGCATCCCGCAACTTAACGTATTTGCCCACAAGCGCAATGGAAACAGGCGCCTTCGGCTTTTTCATCCTCTCCACCATGTTGCGCCATTCAACGAGGTCCCGCGACGCCGCCGACAACCGCAGCTTATCAACAACAATTTCACCCAACCCGGAGCCATCTAGAATAAGCGGAACCTCATAGATTACTGACGCAGTAGGAAGCGGAACCACTGCACGCTTCTCCACATCGCAAAACAGGGCAATCTTGTCCTTCAAATCGTCGCTAACCGGATAGTCACTGCGACAGACAATGATATCAGGCTGGATACCGATGCTTCGAAGTTCCTTTACGCTGTGCTGAGTCGGCTTGGTCTTAAGCTCCCCTGTCGACCCGATGTAAGGTAGCAAGGTAACATGGACGTAGAGAACGTTATCACGCCCCACATCATTGCGCATCTGACGGATAGCTTCGAGGAATGGCTGCCCCTCGATATCACCGACAGTGCCCCCCACCTCCACAATCACCACTTCAGCGCCGCTTTTCTCAGCTACTTCCCGAATGCGCTTTTTGATTTCACTGGTAACATGGGGCACCACCTGGATAGTGCCACCCAGGAAATCGCCCCTCCTCTCCTTGGCTATCACAGCGCTGTATATCTGCCCTGTGGTAACACTTGAGGCGCTGGTAAGGTTGGTGTCTATGAAACGCTCGTAGTGACCGAGGTCGAGGTCAGTTTCCGCGCCGTCCTCAGTAACGAATACCTCCCCGTGCTGATAGGGAGACATGGTGCCCGGATCGACGTTGAGGTAAGGGTCTAATTTCTGGGCTGAGACGCTTATCTGGTAGCTTTTCAGGAGCCTTCCCAGAGAGGCGGCGACGATACCTTTACCAACAGAACTAACTACGCCACCTGTGACAAAAATATATTTTGCCATTACACCCTAGTACTTTTTAATAACATAAAAACAAACTTTTGTAAAGCTCTTTCAGACCCCTTTTTGTCCCCGGCTTGAACTATATGCTATACTACGAGAAAGAAATTTCGCAGCCTCGCCTAGATTCGCTAGCCGAAAAAATCTTGCAGGGCAGATGTTGTGGGAGAAAAAGAGCCAAAGGGAAAAATCGAAAAGCTCCGAGACCTCATAGACTACCATAACCATCGCTACTACGTGCTCGATAGTCCTGAGATAAGCGACGAGGAATATGACAGGCTTATGAGAGAGCTTAAGTCTCTCGAGGACGAGCACCCTCAGCTTGTCACCCCGGACTCGCCCACACAGCGTGTGGGAGCCGCGCCTGTGGAAGCTTTCGGCGTTGTAGAGCACCGAGAGCCCATGTTAAGCTTGGGAAACGCATTTTCCAACGAGGAACTGCTCGCCTGGCACAAGCGAATCTCAGGGCTATTGCAGGGACAACGCTTCGAATTGGTAGCAGAGCATAAGATAGACGGGCTGGCTATAGCCCTAATATATGAGGAAGGAAGGCTTACTACAGGTTCCACTCGTGGCGATGGATTTCGCGGCGAAGACGTCACCCAGAACTTGAGGACTATTAAAAGCATACCTCTCGCTGTACCCAGGGGAGCCCCAAAGAGGTTCGAGGTTAGAGGAGAGGTCTTCCTCTCCAGGAAAGGCTTCAAAAAGCTGAACGAGGAAAGAGCCGCAGCGGGGCAGCCGCTGTTCGCTAACCCCAGAAACGCTGCAGCAGGCTCGGTGCGCCAGCTAGACCCGCGTATCACAGCCCAGCGCCCTCTCGACATCTATATCTACGGTCTGGGCTGGGCTGAGGGCACAGTGCCCGATAACCACTGGGAGACTATGGAGTACCTGAAGTCGTTGGGCTTCAAGCTGAATCCGCATAACACCTTTTTCACAGACATTGGCGAGGTCGAAAGCTACTACCAGCGCTGGACTGCGGAACGGGAGCATCTTCCTTACGAAGCCGATGGTATCGTAGTCAAAGTCAATCACTTCGCCCTCCAGCAGCAACTGGGTGTCGTGGGACGCGAGCCCCGCTGGGCTGTGGCATATAAATTCCCCGCCACCCAGGCAACCACCCGCCTCCTCGAAATAGGTGTGAGTGTAGGACGCACCGGAACGCTGAACCCCTTCGCCATTCTGGAGCCCATCAATGTAGGTGGAGTGATAGTCAAGCGTGCCGCATTGCACAATGAGTACGATATCAGACGCAAAGACATCCGCATAGGAGATACGGTCATCGTACAAAGGGCAGGTGAGGTCATTCCTGAAGTAGTGGGTCCCGTGGTTAGTCTGCGCACAGGTGCGGAGAAAATCTTTGTCATGCCCCCTCGCTGTCCTGAGTGCGGCTCCGAGGCGATAAAGCCCGAGGGCGAGGCTATGTCCCGTTGCACCAACGTATCTTGCCCCGCCCAGATATACGAGCTGGTGAAGCACTTCGTCTCACGCGGTGCTATGGACATAGAGGGCATCGGAGAAAAGCTGGCTGATATCCTG
>Ga0315284_10016533_pt1 | contig 10469 bp, 10 predicted proteins | sample YL17G09_16_MG_FD_203696 | JGI IMG/M metagenome (GOLD analysis project Ga0315284, IMG submission 203696) | Sediment microbial communities from Yellowstone Lake, YNP, Wyoming, USA - YL17G09_16 | ecosystem: Environmental > Aquatic > Freshwater > Lake > Sediment | place: USA: Wyoming | collected...
AGATAAGCCAATAACTAAGAAAATAACGTTTTTTGGTGAGAATTGTGCTATCGAGATGCTAAAGTACGTAAAAAATATAATTAAACTACATCTATTATCCAAATATAAGATAGACTTTAGCGATTTCAGTGATGAAAGTGGAAAAAGTAAGGCATTCTATAATCTAATACCTTCATTATTTGATTTTGTATATATGGCACATAATCTAACATACGATATTCAGTTTTTGATGAAACATATGAATAAATATAATCCAATAATGAGAAGCGGAACTAAAGTATGTGGAGGATATTTTAGATACGGAGGACTAAGATTCGGATTAAAAGATACATATGCTATTTTAGACGTAGGATTAGCCGGATTTAGAGATAATTTCGGAATAGAAATGGAGAAAGAAGTAATGCCATATGATGCATATACACAAAAGACAGTGAATCAAAACACGATCACAATAAAAGAGGCATTAGATAATATCAAAGGAACAGATAAGAATAAAGTAATAGCAGATAAGAAGAAGTTTTTAGAAAATATCAAAAGATTAGATCTAATGGTGGGGAATGATCACTTTAGTCATATGAAATACGCGGAATATTACTGTGCTAGAGACGTAGACGTAATGATGGCTGGTTACTTTAAATTTAAAGAGTGGTCATTAGAACATTTCAAAATAAATATCGATCAGTTCTTAACAATATCAGCAATAGCAGATGAACATTTTAAAAAGCAACAATGTTACAATGGATGTTATTATATCGACGGAATAGCGAGATATTACATACAACAAACAGTAGTAGGCGGAAGATGCATGTCTAAAAGAAATAAGAAACAGAGATCTAAAAGACACATCAATGATTTTGATGGAGTTAGTTTATATCCGAGTGCAATGAAAAGATTAGGAGAAATAGGAGGTTATCTAAAAGGTAAGCCAAAAATGATCACCGAAAATAATCTAAATATGAACTACCTAAATAAAGTTGATGGATACTTTATAAGAATACGACTAAGACAAGTCAGAAAACACAGAGACTTTCCATTAGCATCATATATCAATAAAGATGGAATAAGAAGTTTTGTTAACGATTTCGACGAGAGCAACAACATAATATCAATCAATAAAATAGCATTAGAAGACCTAATGACATTCCAAGAAGTAAAAGAAGAGGATTTCGATATACTAGATGGATATTACTTCGATGAAGGTAGGAATCCTAATATTTTAGAAGCGATACAAGGAGTATTTGATACTAGAGTTGCTTTTAAAAATCAGGGTAATCCAATACAGAGCCTATTTAAGTTAGTAATGAACTCTGCATATGGTAAGACAATAATGAAAGCAATAATGACTAAATTAAAATACATGGATAATAAAGAAGACATGTACCATTTTATTTCTATTAATCATAATCAAATTTCTGAAATAATTAAATTACACGATTGCAATAAGTACCTAGTAAAAAATAAAACAGCAATAAATGACCACTCTAATGCATGTCATATAGGATCCGAGATATTATCGATGTCTAAACGTATAATGAACGAAATTATGTGTTTAGCAGAAGATCTAGATATCGAGATATACTATCAAGATACTGACTCGATGCATATTGAGAATGATAAAATAGAGCTACTCAGTAACGAGTTCAAAAAGAAATATAATAGAGAACTAATTGGTAAAAAATTAGGACAATTTCATAGTGATTTCGAACCAATTAAGAGAGACATTGTCGGAAAGATGACAGGTAAGCCAGTTTATGATGTAATAACAAAAGAAATTATCTGTCAGCAATTTGACGCTAAATACGCAGTAGAGACCATTATTCTTGGTAAAAAAGCATACATAGATCTAGTAGAATACACGAATGGAGAGATAGTGCCACACTGTCGAATGAAGGGTATTCGATCAGAGGTAGTGGAGATAAAAGCAAAAAAAGATTTCAAAGCTGGTGCTAAAGTAAAATTCGAGCATAGACAACAAGAGGCACTGAAATTAGGTAAAGAATTCGAAAGAACTAATACATACATCGAATCTGATGGATTATTAGAGTTATATGAGCACTTATACGAATATAATGCGATAAAATTTGATTTATTATCCAACGATAAGCCAATTATGAAAATTGGAGCTGGAAGCGTATCAAATGTACCAAAATTCACGAGAATAGTTAAATTTAAGGAACCAGATAATGAACGAGAAGAGAGAGAAAGACAAGAACAAGAGGACGAACAAGAACCAGAAACAATTGAGGATGTTTTTGATAATATTTTAGATTAATGAAATAATATATATAGTATATATAGTAGAAGTGAAATGCCCAGAAAGATCTTAACAGATGAAGAACGGATAGAAAATAAGAGACTAGCTCGCCAAAAGTATAGGCAGAGTGAAAAAGGAAAGGAAAAATATGCTAAAGCAAACAAAGCATATCAGAAAGGAGAGAAGTACAAAGAGTACAAGAAAGAATATTATAAAAACAATAAAATAATTGATTAATAATCAATTATTTTATCGACCAACAATTGCTGAAATATTTAGATTACCAATAGTTAGATCATTACCATCACTAAGATTAACACATCCAACAGTTATAATATCATTTACAATAAATTGCATTACCTTATTAAATGACACAGAAACAAAATCAGTAGCATTAGGCATTTGCTTACGAAAATGACTACCAGGAACAACTAATGCGTTTTTTAATATATAAAACTCGATAATAGAGTTAACACCAGCAAATAGTACTTCTGACATAGAAACAGATACTTGAGCATATGAGGTTAACGATCCAGTATACTTAAGCTGACCAGCTGCTGGAGAAGTAAAATTAGCACTAGAAACTAAGGTTGTCACTGGAGCTAAGACAACTGGAACATTTATAGTTAGAGGAATAGTATAAGGAGTAGCAAAATTATCAAAATATACTTCACCAATAGGAGTAGCACTTCCAATAGGTAACGCATATACCTTATTATTAGAATCTACGCAAACTGTCTGAGATAATCCATTATTTACCGTATTATTATAAACTCCAGCTAAATATGCGGATGTTTGAGAAGCGCTCCCAATTCGAATAGCACCAGATTCTGATGATGAAATAGGATCAGTACATCCAACGTGTATATTATCAGATCCTGTATTTAATCCATTACCAGTTCCTTGACCTAACATCACGTTTCTATTACCAGTAGTAATCGTATATCCAGCTAGATGTCCAATAGTCGTATTCTGAAATCCAGTAGATAGGAAATTTAGATTATAATTACCAACCGCAGTATTATATGTACCACCAGCGAAACTACCATTATTTATGCAATTATTACCAATAATAATAGTACCAGTTGCCATATATCCAGCACCTGCTAAAAGATTATTATTACCTACGATAATGACTTTATCTAGATTAGGACATCCAGTTGCTGAGCTTTGTCCAACGATAACCCCATTTAAATTAGCTCCAGCACAACCAATATTACCACCAAACATAGTAGAACTAGTATATGTTCCTGTATGAAGCGCATTTGATAGTACTATCCCATTAGGACTATACGATTTCAACTGTAAGTAGCTAGAGTTTAACTTAGTACCGCCTGAATTAGCGAATACACCTATTTCATCAACACCGACAGTGCCAGTAGGAGGAGAAATTCCAGCTGTAGTGTTTTTCCATTCTGCTGATGTATTAGAGGTAGCAGTAAGAACCTGACCAACTGTAGGACTAGGACTAGTATAAATATCGACCGGATTACTAGTCGTCATAAGGCTAGGAGCGGGAGGTGAAGATCCCCATACAGCAGTTGTCTCAGATGTAGTGGTTAATACCATACCTGCGATAGGAGCTGGAGAACTAGCCACATCTACAGGATCTGTAGTTGTAGCTAAGGATTGTGCTACAATAGAAGATGCTCCAGTCACTAATTCACTACCGTTAAAATATAATTTACCATCAGTTAGCTCATAAATGATACCTTTATTAAGATATCCAATTGGAGGATCAGTAAGTTTGTTGAATGAAATTTTATCAAGACCCCTAGCAGATAGCCAATAAGGATCATTATTGTTCGAATAGACTTGATTACTCATATATAATACCGTATATAATATAATATTATATAATATTATATGAGTAATCAAGTCTATTCGAATAATAGTAGGAAATTTTATGCTCTTCCCGGAATGAATGCATATATAATGAGTGGAGACGTTGCATTAGGTGGATCTAGTGGAGATGCTCCTAATACAGTTCCAACGATAGCTGGTTTTTTATTTAAATCAACCCCAAATTCAGTAATAAATGATGATTCAATAATACAAACAGGAACTAGTGGTTTCTTAGTATTAAAAGAAGGAGTCTATTCTATATTATTACTTTTTGGATTAAAAAATTCAGTTAATGAAACAACCGGAGATATTGATTATTCAGTCACTGCTGAATTAACTCGACATGGTTCTGCACTAAGTGGACTAATATTAGATGAAAGAACAGAACGGATTGTTGCACCTGGAGCTACTACCCATGGTAGTATAAGTCGCGTAAAATCAATAAGTTATGTTGGATATTTAAACGCGGGAGATAGCATCGGTTTTGGTATTAAAAACTACGAAGCACAAGGACTAACTGTATTGTCTAATACAACCGAATTAATGGTGAATAAAATATACTAAATGAAATATATTTTATCCATTATATTATATAGTAAAAATGTCTGACGCGATCCTAGGTCTTAAACCAACAATTTTGTCTTCTCCTGGCATACAGTATAACGATTTATATTACTCTCAAGCCAATGCTAGTGTTAGTCTTCTAGAATGTACTTTTGGATGGCAAAACGTAATTTCGCTTCCATCAATGCAATTTGGTTCTAGTTGTCAAATTAATATTCCTGTTGATCAATTTATTGGTGATGTAGTTCTTCATCTTAGATTACCAGATGTACAAGTTAATGAGAGTCTTGCTAGGGGTTGGGGGTATGCTCTATTACAATCTGTAGGATGGACACTGGGTAATAGTAATAGTACACAAATAGTATTGCAAAATGATGCGATTTTTCAAACAGTAATTGCGCAAACTATTGAACCTGATAAAAGATTGGAGATTTTGAGACTATCAGGAGAAGAAACTCTAGTACCAACTGGTGATTATCTTGATGCTTATCTACTTCTACCATTACCAATGTCTACTATGTGTGGTGATAAATTACCATTGGACTCTACTATGTTACAGTCTAATATTGTAATTAATCTTCAGTTTCAGTCTAATCCAAACGTTGTATATGGTGGTTCTGCTACGCATCCTACTTCTTTCTTGAAATCAGAAATAATGCTTAGACAAGGTAAATTAAGTTCACAAGCAATGAGTATTCGTACTATTATGCAACAAGCTCCAGAGCTTAAATATTCATATCCATTTATCCATTCGCAATATTATCTATCTCCAGCATTCGAAGGTAAACGAGAATCATCTGGATACCAAGGATGTTCTATAGAATTAAATTCGTTTCCTAATGCAGATCTAGTTGGTATTGCTTTCTATGTAGTAAAAGTATCAGATAAAAATCCTACCGGAGGAAACTCACCTAATCCATTTAATGCGGATGATATCTCTAATGTTCTAGTATCATTTAATGGTTCTACATTATTTAATTTTCCAGCTAAATCATACAAATTAACTAATATGCTTGCTGGTCCACAGTCTGCTTCTTATTATAGTAATTCTGTAATATCACCTGGATCTCACGCTCCTTTCTTATCTAATCCAAAGAACAATTACATGTGTTTTCTTGATTTCTCTAGAGAAAGAAGTGCTTGTCTACAAAGTCATTTCTATAATGTTTTCAGGATGCCTAATCAAATATTGCGTGTACAGTTTAATACTACTGAAGATACTACATCATATAGACTTATTGCTACTTATTTTGTAAATGCGGTTGCTGAATTCCAAAATGGTACCTCTGTTATTAGAATTGATTAATTGATTAATTGATAACATACAGTATAATATTATTTTATGAAGTAATATTATATGAGTAACAACGAATTAATAGAAAGCCTAATTGAAGGATTCGGTGATATTGCTATTGTTGGTAGTGGACCTTTAGCTCCTGCTTTATATGGAGCTAAAGAATTGCTTAAATATGGATATGGTTTTCTTGCTGATGACTATGATAGACGACATCAATACAAAGCTGGTCAGTGGTATGAAAATCCTAATTATCTAGATGAGTTATATACTAAAGGTGGTCCTAGTCAACATTATGTCCCTTTATCTCCAAATGTAGATCCGGAGGCTTGGACTACTACTGGTAGATCTAGATGGCAAAAAGAAATGGAAATAGAAGGAGATACTGGTGGTTTTGCTCCTGCTCCTATTGTAGGACCTCCAGAGTTATCACCTCTAGCTTATGGATGGACTGAACATTATGCCCCTCAAATACCAGTTATAAAGATTAATACTTCTAGAGGTAAAGTGAATTTACATCCACCAACATCGTTAAAACCAAACGCAACTATGATACCTTCAGGGGGATTTTCGAATTATCGTAAAAAAAGATATTAAGTATATGTATAATGAGACGTAATATAAATAGACTTAGACTTGCTTTCAATAACTACATGCAAGAAACTGGTATTTTCCCTGGATTTAAAAAAAATTTAGATACTGGTGCTCAATTTTTACAAAAAAATGGAATTCCTATGGAATGGATTTTCCCGATAATTGACGCGTTTGATCAACAAACAGGAAAAGGAGTCGAAAGAGGTATGGAGTTTGGTAGAAATACAATTAGTAATACTAGTATTTATCCAGATAATCTCAATGATGAATATGTTAAAATTGGTAGAACTAGAGGTGAGAAATTTAACCGTAAAGCTAAAAAAGGAGATTATAGTAAAAACGTAACTAGTATAAATAAGAAACCGGTACTACCTGATAAACACGTAATCCCTGAATATAAAAAAAACTTACCTGATTATGGAAAAAGAACAGCTAGATTTAAACATCTAGAAAAAGGACATACAAAAATACCTGAAGAAATGCAACTAGTAAATCGTATAGTACCTGCAGAGGTTAAATACATGCGTAAAATACATAGAACATAAAGTAATATAAATATATTAACAAGTAATATATATATATGAAACGAGGTCATCTTAAATTACAACGGTTAGCTTCTAGTGCGGCTAAATATCTAATAGATAAAAATGTTCCAGGTAGAATAACTAATTTTTTTGGTAATTTTTTACTAGATGCTGCTAATTTAGGAAACATAGTTGGATTACCACCAGGTTTAACAGAAAAAATAGTAGAATACGGAGTAAAAGATAAAATAGTTAATAAAGGTATTGAGGGTTTATCTAGTTTTGGTGAAAAATCCGAGAAAGCATTACGTGGTTATGCTTACTCTAATAAATGGTATAATGATTTATACGATTATAAGTATGGTAAAAAAACTCCTTATAGAAATCCTTCTTCCGATGAAAAAAAACATGATCCTTGGCGGTGGTTATCTAGTGGTGTACAAAAACAAGAAAAACCAGAAAAACATCCAGCTACCGTAGAGGAATATATTCCATCTCCTAAAGATCTAATGTTATATGAAGTAACTAGCGCTCCTACTACTACTTCTAGTGCTCCTAAATCTAAAACCTCGAGAGAATTTACTGACAAGGACTATGCTGATATATTAAAAGTAATTAATGAACCAGTGTTGTGGTCGCCTCCGAGAGTAGGTGATAAACCACCAATAATCGCTGATAAATCGGTTATTCGTAATAGTGATATTATTAGTGATATTAAACTTAGTAGAAATATGAATGTTCCAAGTAAGTTACTGAAGAAAGAATATGACCCTTATCGAATAGATGATTATGATAGTACTCCTTTTCTTGGTAGTAATAGTCTAGCTATTTCTGAACGTAATCAGTCTACTATTTTTCGTACAGTTGCAGCTAAAAGAACTGCTGATTCTTCTAAATTAGGCTTAACATTTGCTAATAAACAAAAAGCTATTAAACCTAAACCAATAGTTAAGAAAAGTTCTACTAGAAAAGAGGTTGTACCTACTAGAAAAGAGGTTGTACCTACTTTTAACGAAGTTTTTGCTGAAGAAAATATCTTCGCTAATGAACCAGACCCTTCTTTATTCTTTAAGCCTAATCCAATAAAGAAAAAAGTTAGAGCTGCTAGAAAGAAAAAAGCATCTCCTAACGAAATTATAATAGTTGAACCAAAAAATAAAAGAGTTCGTGGTACTAATAAAAAGAAAAGTGATGTTATTGTTATTAGGCCTAATGTTGGTTCTAAAAGTAATAAAAATGCTGAACTTAATCAAATTAGAGAAATACAACGTAAAAATGCAGTTAATAAAACAAAAACAAAATTCGAGAATGTATTGTCTAAAAAAAATATCGCTTAATACTATACCATGGATATAGTACTAAAACCTCAACAACTTGATTTATATCGTAACTCTAATAAAGAACCACAATATGTTACCGCAAAAGAACCAAATCGTGGTGTTATCTATGTGGAGTCATTTGATAATATATATGAAACTAATCTTACTTCGATGAATTGTTCTACTATTACCTCAATAGGTGAATATCCTTCAACTTTAGCTTATGGAGTTACCAGATTATCTATAAACTCATTTGGTATTCGTATGTGTATTCCTAATGTTAATCCAAGAAATAATACTATAAAATTTTATTCGACTGCTACTGGATCATTTCATACTGTTAATCTTATTGAGGGATATTATACTACTACCTTGGATCTAATTACTCATATAGTATATAGACTAAATAGTGTTGCTTCTGGTCTTACTTTTAATTTTATTTCGTTTCCTAATTTCCCTGGTATGTATGATCTAAATTCTACTGGTGGTAGTTATCACTTTGATTTAAATTGTAGTGCCGTTAAATATGGTTATCAGTTATATTGTCTACCAACTAGTCAAATATCTACTCCTGGTAAAATAGTTGGTGTTATGGGATTGTTTTATACTACATATGTAGATGTTTGTAGTTCCACTTTATCTAAATATGTAAAGATTAGAAATACTAGTACCTCTAAGGTTGCTAATTTAGTAGCTAGAGTACACTGCACAGTGCCAATATTGAATAATGAAATCTTATTTTTGTCAAAATCTGCTGCTCCTGATATTCAGTTATTTTTTAATCATTCTGAACCAATTAATACGATAGATTTTGATCTTAGAGATCAATTTGGTGATTTATTGTATGTACCACAGAATTCAGATGGAACTTATCGTGGATTTTGGTGGAATTGCGCGATCTTAATAGAATGTTAGATTATTAATCTAATATTCTATGTATCGTTAGAGAGTTGTGTATATTATTTAAGTAAAAGAATCCATAGTTAGCTGTTACTTCCTTATAATAGTTTAGTTGGTCACGTAATGATAATATACCTGCGTTTATAAATCTACCCTTAAGGAATATATCTATCATGTCTTTAATTTCTGCATCGTTGTTGCTCGCAAACATTATTATATTATTTACGTTTCCTCTATTCATTTTAGAGAATAAAAATGGATATTGTAGACAAATTATAGATGATATATTCGCATTACGATATGTTAGCACTAAGTTATTAATTAGTTTCTTATATTTTAGATCTATAACATCATCAAATAGATTAACGAATTTATATTTATTTTTTGTGTTAGAGTTGATATATTTCTCCATCATTATATACTTTTCTGATTTCTTATTGAAACCTTCAGATATTAACAATTTATTCGATTTCTTGTACATATCAATCTGTTTATTTCCTGTGAATAATGTTGATATATATTTATTATCGATCCCATAGTATTTATTATATAGTCTCATCATTAGTGTTGATTTTCCTCGTTTAGATGCACCAAATATTACTGTTGAATTGCCTGTATCTTCATCAAGTATGAAATTATTAATATTAGTTAGCACTTCTCCAAATGGTTTTTCTATTATGGAGTTGTTTAGTTTTTCGATGTTGATTTTCTTCTTGTATTCAGCATTCTTTCTTCGTTGTGTTATTTTCATTGATTCTATATGAGATTTTAATTCTCTATCGTTTTTGAAATTTTGTCTAGTAACGTTCTTAGATATTCTAGATTTAGTTTCCGCATCGTATAATCCGACTGATATGTATTTTTTGTCTTTATACATGAATGTATATTAAAATGTATACTATAATATATAATATGGATATTAATAATTTCATTTACCCAAGTCAATTCATCCAAGCGCTAAATCCAGTTCCCGCACATTATCAGAATGTTGTCGAAGAAGGAAATTTGGAGGAAAAGGAAGACGTGATAACTCTCCAATATATTATAGTTGAGAAACCACCAACAAGTATTGTTCGTAAATTTATGAGATTTAATTTAGAAAGTATTGTTAGTGAGGAACAAGAGATGTTTAGTAATAGATAATATTCTTTTGCAGAAATATTCAGAAATATGTT
>Ga0315284_10016534_pt1 | contig 10469 bp, 19 predicted proteins | sample YL17G09_16_MG_FD_203696 | JGI IMG/M metagenome (GOLD analysis project Ga0315284, IMG submission 203696) | Sediment microbial communities from Yellowstone Lake, YNP, Wyoming, USA - YL17G09_16 | ecosystem: Environmental > Aquatic > Freshwater > Lake > Sediment | place: USA: Wyoming | collected...
GGCCTCGGCTCGGTCTATGACCCATTGACCGGAGGGGTATTCTGAGACAGGAGATATTATGTCGAAACCAACCAAAAGATTAAATTGGATGCCGGGAGGGACATCTCCCGAGGTAATAGAACCTACATCCGGTGAACAGATTGCAGGGTATGTTCCTAACCAACGACCCCCCGCTCAGATATTTAACTGGATATTGCAAAATATGTCAGAATGGTTGGCGTTCATCGATGAACTAAGCATTCAGCGAGAGAAAACAGACATACCGACTATAATCGGGGGGGACAAAAAACGATGGTTGCTTGAAGAGACCCCGATTTCAGATGATGCCGTCCATGTCAAATTGGATGGAGTAGAGACATGGGCTTGGACCCGAAGCGGAAAGGAAATAGACCTGGATGATGACAAACCCGATGGTTCTGACCTCCATGTGAGCTACTCTTATGGGATATCAGTAGGAAACCCAATATTCGAGCCGGTCTATCATACAGTTACGGTAACAGACATCGCTAACAAATACTTTGTCCTGCCATCAACGCCAGGCCAGCCGACAAAGGTAATATTTGACATACCTACCGGCGCTCCGCAGACCTACGGCATAGACTTCGTTGTGATAGGCGACCACCTCGATTGGAACGGTCTAGGACTTGAGGGACAGATACTTGATGGAATGAACGTTCGAGCAATATTAACCTCATAACACTATAGAAAGGAAGGTTCAAAATGAGGTACTTATCAATTCTCCTGCTGCTGATAGGGATATCGGTAGCGAATGCAGCCGTGATAGACTCCAGATTTATCTCGGGAGCATTCGACTCTCTTCTCGCGACGAAGGACACGGATGACCTTACTGTCGGTTCAACAAACCTGTATTTTACGGACACTCTGGCCAGAGGTGCAGTGAGTGCAGCCGGACCCATCACGTACAACTCCGGAACGGGTGAGTTTGGGTGTTCTGTAGCCAGCGTATCCGTAGCAGGATGCGTTTCCAGTGCATCCTTCACTACGTTCACAAACGGACTTGTGACACCCTACAAGGCCGCGCTAACGCTGGTATCCGATGATATCACGGCACAGTATAGGGACATGGCTGTAGAGTGTAAGGCAAACAGCATGAACCTTATTGTCAAGGGAGCCGGTGCGGTGCCCGAGACACTAGACTATACGTTGTCAGTGGTTTCGGATGTGACAAGGATTACTTTCGCTGGCGACCTTGCTACTGCAGGTGCGACACCATTGGTAGCGGGCGATGTCCTCTACGTGAAGTGCCTGGAATAGTGCATTTTTTGACTTGAATATGCATGGGACCTTTGGATACAATATGCCAAAGGTCCCATGATTGAGGTTGACATGAAAAGAGTTCTTACTCGAATAGGATTGGGATTGCTGGGCATGGTTGTCGTTGCCTCGACCATGTGCCCAATGTCCTTCGCAGTGTCGAATGATAGATTCATAGTAGTGACGGCCAATTCAATAAACAAGTCACTCTATCAGGCAATAACCGACGGCGACATAGGCGGGGTCCCTGACTTCGTTCAGGAGGTTCCTAGCGGTTCTGGTACATCTTTTACTTTGGCTTATGCTCCTGCCAGTGCAGCATCCGTGACACTCTATATAGATGGACTTCTTCAGACACAGGGTTCTGGCAAGGACTACACGATATCAGGCACAGGGATAACGTTGGCAACTGCACTTGAAGTGGGCCAGGTGATATATGCATTCTACACGAAATAGGAGGTTCTACATGACCAGATTTTTAATTCTCATGATGTTAATACCGATGTTCGCAATAGCCGGAAAGATACAGCGGCAGGGCATCAAGACACCCGCCGAATGCGTAGCGGCTGGCAGCACCGCTGCTGAATGCTCTCCCAGGGATTCTCAGATATATGTTACGGGAGGAAGCATCAACAAGCAGCTTGATGTGGCAATTGCCGATGGCGATATATCTAGCGGGATAGGGCTAAGCGGGGCATCTTCAGCTAATAATCTGGCCCTGACTGCTTCTGTAGGTTCAAATGCACTCACGATAGCACTAAAAAACAGGGCAGGTGCCGATCCATCATCTGGAGATGCTGTGAAGATATCCATGAGGAATGGAACTGCAACCAACGGAACGTGGAATATAAGAACGATATCGTCGGCCATGAATCTCATTGTTTCTTCTGGTTCAACTCTTGGACATGCCAGCGGGGTGGCATCATATATCTATGTATATCTTATTGATTCCGATGGGGTGGGCACGATGAAACTAGGCGTTTCCTCCACTTTATTTGACGACAAAACACTTCAGACAACAGTGGCCGGGGGGGGGGCCGGTGCGGCTGACTCCTTCTCGATAATCTATAGTGATGCCGCATATTCCAGCAAACCCATTAGGGTTATTGGCAGGTTGAATTCAACACAAACAACCGCCGGAACCTGGGCCGCAGTTCCAACAGAAATATCGACAGGGCCAATTCAAACTACATCTCCTCTATATGGCGAAATCGGAGGTTGTACCATAACGGGGTCTGGCTGCGACTGGACAAAAGCCGTTGGGGCATGGACCGCTTTCGATGCTGATGCTGATTGCACATATACATGTTATGGCTCAGCGGTGGACCCTGCTACAAAAATCCCAGGGATAAAATTTCCTTCTCTCTCAGCCGGGAATCTGTACATTGTGGCACAGGGTGATTTTATAAGCGGAACCTATGGTTCCGCGAATATTTGGAATTTTCAGGATGGGGCTCAAGGGAGCGGCCCTCAGACGACATGGGTAAATCCTGGTGTAAGGGCTGATTTCCCGACATTAACGGGACGGTTGACATACACTCAACCACAAGGCGTCACAACAATCCAAATTTGGAGTGCAGGTGAGAACGGAGGAAGCACGACTTCTAGAATACGCGCCAATTCCGATTCACTTATGTCCCTCACAATCACCGCATATAGGATTCCAGTGGCGTTACCATAGGGGGGTATTTATGGCTTTAACATTATCGAAAGAATCGGGATTTGGGACAAATGGAAATTATTGGTCTATTATTTCATTTGTGTTTAATGCCGTTGCAAATTCAACATATGTTGAAATGGGCTGTTGGGTGGATGAGGCAAAGTATATAGCCAAGAAAGAACCGCTAATGCGCAAAGAATACACTTGGAACGGTGCCGATAACCCCATATCCGAATCAAACATAACTATCCAGGCAATTTTGGATAAAGTTGCCGAGGATTCATATTTTAATGGCTGTGTAAATGAGGGGCAGGTACCTCCATGACGAAATTAATAATGCTTCTTTTGATATTGTCGCCTGGATGCGCTTGGTTCGAGACTAGAACCGGGGAATTCCGAAAGGATGTTACCAGATGTGAGCAACAGTGCAAGGCCAAGACTCCTGTATGTGTAACCAGAGAAACAGAGGATTCGAGGGATTATTATAATTGTGGGTGTAATAGATAAAATGGTGTGATAAAATTGGTTTTAAAAACCAGGGGGAAACTACGAAGAACATATCCAAGATTCTCATACTTGCAATACTTTCGGCAATAGTGATAGCTGCCAACAAGGTTGAGACACTCACATCCTTGATTGAGTCTCGCTCAACAAGTCTTGAGGCGTTTCAACTGGTAATGCCTAACGATGGAGCGGCATCGGAGGTCACAGAGGTAACAGTTGTGTCCCATGCTAATGGCACTGGTGGATATGGTACCTCTCTGGCGAGTCTCTACTGGACTCTTTGTTCTGGAGGGAATAGTCTTTGCCATGCAGTTTGGTATGATGTAGCGAATGCAAGTGAAAGACCAGTGGTTCCCAACAAGAGGCATATAGAAGTTGATATTGTGGGTTCAGATAGTCTAGGAGACCTCGCCACAAAAACCGCATCTGCCTTGAATTCCACCATTTATTACTCAGCCACAGCCGACGCTTCGGTGGTCACGGTCACCAATAAACATGCGGGGTCAGCCACAAACGCAGGAGCAGGTAATACCGAGTTTGACATTTCAGCTACCACCCAAGGTGTAAACAGCGCATACAACGGAAAATATTTGGCCTTTGCTTCAGGAGGGGCTTCAGAGACAACCCATTATGCGTGGTTTACCGCAACCGGAGCACCCACGCCATCAGACCCAGCCCCTAGTTTAACATGGACATCCGTGCCAATAACCATAGTGGCTGGTGACAGTTCTACGAGCGTGGCAATGTCCACGGCATCGGAGATTGATGACCTCTCTGCTTTCGCGGCCACCCCGGATGGGAGTCTGGTTGATATAATCGTGGCAGACGAGGGGACGCCCGCTGAATATGAACTCATCCAGCTGTTTCTTCTCAATGACCTAATAAAGGTGGGCCTCGTGGCGCATACAAACTCGACTATTGTCCAGGTAAGTCCTATAGAATCAGGGAATATCTGGTATGACACGGATATAACGATAAACCCCAGCCAGACCGCAGGGGCGACCACGAGCACCGCATCATCGGCAGTTTACGGGAAAAGGGTAAGGCTTGTAGCAAGGAGTAACATTGATATTGGATCGGCAACGGTATACATGGTGGTTAGTAACTATTAATATGACTGAACATTGTGAATATAAGTTAACAATTGAAGCCATGAGGCAGGATATAAGCGACATCAAAAAGGATGTCCGGTCCCTCCTGGCTTTCAAATGGAGGGCGGCAGGGGCGGGGATAGCTCTAGGTATCATCGGTGGCTTTATGTCTTTCCTGGGAACAATTCTGGCCTTCATTAAGGGAGTTAAATGATTACCCTCAAAAAAGGCACAGCCAGATGGGAGATGATGGGCCAGATTCGACCCCTTCTCGGAAAGATAGTTTACAATATAGTTGACTGGTTTGATAGGAATGGGGTGCATGACATTGTGATTACCTCCATCATCAGACCGAAGACGGATGACTCTGGTATCCATGCCTTGGGTCGGGCAGTTGACATAAGTATTGAAGAACTGCCGGGAAATTTGGTGTTCGAGTGTATCAAGGTATTCAATGCTCTCTATCCATACGATTCTAAATACAATACCATTGTACCACACATTGGAAAGGGGTATAAAGGAGATATAGGACCGCACCTTCATGTGCAGGTCAAATAGGAGGATATTATGGAAACAGTAACGAAAATTATCGAGCAGGTAGTGACCTACTTTTCAGGAAACCAAATGGCACTCACTATAATAGCCTACTTCTTGGGAGCGTACACAATCCTTACGGCAATCAAGTTCATCACCGGCGTTATTGTGAAGTTCACCAAAAACCTAGATGATGATGTGTGGTTTACAAAGATTGTGGCGTGGGTTGACAAGTACATCGCTCCATTCATAATTCTCCTCCCTCATTCTACCATCGGACTCAACAAGATTTTCATGGTCGTGGTTGACGGGGCAAAATGGATAATCGGACTTTTCCAGAAAAAGGATGGAAAATGAAGAAAAATCTGCTTCTTCTGATGGTTCTTGTTTTAGTGGGAGCCAAGTGCAAGGACGGCGTCAAGGAAGACACCCAAATGTCCGCCCTCGAGGCTGGAGACTACACCGCTCTTATCGAAGGATGCGGAAACCAGCCAGTGCCAGGATACACCTACTGCCGAAAGATAGAGGGCAACGCAACGGGGGAACTCCTGTTCTTTCTGGCACCCCCGTCAATTGTGTGTCCAGAAAACATATGCGCTGAAATAAAGGTCTACAATCCATCGGGAGAGGTGGCATGGGGTGGGATAATACCAAAAGGTCAGCCTTCCATATCGGTTGAATGGAAACAGTTAACCAAGAAGGATACCTTTGACGTGGGAGACAGGGGTTTTTGGGGATACATGTACACCTATTATTATGTGGGAGAAGACGGGAATACCCACCAAACTGTTACCCAAGGTGAAATTAGGCTCAGGGTTATCAGAAAAGCCTACATATCACTACAGGAAGTATCAGAAGACAGCAATTTCGTGTGGAAATGGAAACATAAGGGACACGACATCAAAATGACCACAGGGGGACGAACCTATGTCAGTAATTGAAATCATCGTCCTGGCACTGAAACTAGTTTACGAGATTTTTACCACATGGAAGGACTACAAGACAAAGAGTGACGCTGAAGGTGCGGCCTATGAACTAAATAAAAAGAAATTCCTTGAACTCGTATCGTCGACTGTTCAGAAGATGAGGGACGGACTGAAGGAAGACAACACCCAGGAGCTTGAAGACATCTTGGACCACGAGGTAAAGAAATGAGAATCAGTTACGAAAAACTCGACATCAATAACCTGGCTCAGGTTTACTCCCTTTGGGTGGAGAATAATATAGAGATTGCCAAGAAATGACCCCAATATTTACTCAGTTGTAGCCAGAAGGGGCCGCAAGGTAGTAGCGTTCCTCTTTGGAAACATAGTCCACCGCAGGATACATCCGTTCTATGTTTTCAATATAACCGAGTTCTATATCATGCCTGAAGCCAGAGACATAGCCTTTCTCTCTAGGGAAATAATCTCTCAACTCTCGACAGACCTAAAAATAATGGGTTCAAGTCATATAGAATCGTGTATAATGAATAAAGAAATGACCCTGATACTCGAAAAACATGGCTTCAAAGAGGTGTCTAAGATATATGCTATGGAGGTAAAATAATATGCTATACTACTGGCATGGAGGTAATCTTATGAAAGTCATTCTGCTATTTCTCTGCATACTCTCATCACTCAGGGCCGCCGATAATATTTCTCTTCCCGCAGGACAGGGCAAGGCATTCCTAACGGACCCAGCATCAAGAGTGTTCCCGCTGGTGATAGGACTTACTACAGATGGTGCATCGAATCCCGTCCCAATCTTGGGAACTGGTGGAGCAGTCACGGCTAATCAAGGGGCTGCGGGGGTTGCAGCATGGCCGGTATCAGTGGCCGCCCTTCCTTTGCCGGCCGGGGCTGCGACCGATGCCAAACAGGATACTGGCAATTCATCACTCTCATCTATAGATGGCAAGATGACTAAGGCCGATACCGACAATGTAAAAATAATATCAAACAAAGGTATGGCAAGCATAGGAGTGCTAAGAAATGATTATTCCGTGACTCCAGTCACCACAGCGGCGTATGTGGAGTTGGTGGCGTCAACGTCCGATGTAATCAACAGCATTATGGTGTTTGACAGCTCAGGAGAAACCCTTGTGATAGCCGTGGGTGCTGCGGCATCAGAGGTTGACCAGTTTATTGTCCCTCCGGGTGGGAGCGGCCAGATTGACCTGTATATTTCGTCAGGGTCCAGAATATCCGCGACGGCTTTGTCTGCGAATGCCACGACAGGAGAACTGGATTTAACTTTCCTGAAATAGAGGAGCGAACATGAAATTCTTGATATTCCTACTTCCGTTTCTTTTCACAATAACCTCATGGGCTGAAATCAAAAGTAACCCTGTGGTTTTCTCATCTGCTGGAGTGAGAATCCCGAGTCTTGGAGCAGGAGCAGTATATTCGAGTTCTATAGGAAAACTCTCTGTATTGGTCCCTATTCTTCCGGCTATATCACAGGAGGTTGAGGTTTCAAAAGCAGGGAATGATGCTACAGGAGATGGTACTGCGACGAAACCATATCTGACTGTCGGAGCAGCCTTGGCTGCAATCACGGATGCATCAGATACTAAACGATATGTGATTATTATCCATGCCGGAAATTATATCGAGCAGGTTACGCTCAAGTCCTTTGTTTATCTTGTGGCCTATGCCAATGATTCCGTACGGATTACTTGGAACTCCGGAAGTACTATCATAGCACCAAATTCGATGGCCTATGGTGGTTCGATGCTCAAAAATATCGCCATTGAGAATTTGTCTGTAAGCCCATCTGATGCTGCGATACGAGTGGAGGCACAGGGAAATCTCGCATTGGAGAATTGCTATACCATTGTTTCTGATGGTTTGGGTGCTGATGTTTCGGGTTTCTTGCTTGGAACAAATACGTCAATACAAAGTGCAAGCAATGACGGTGTCATAATTCGCAATGGTGGTGCGGCGGCACTTGACGGAGGTATTCAGAGCGGCATGGATGCTACGACTTGGGATGTGTCTGTTGAAGCCGGTGGATGGATGGCGGTTCAGGGTTCGCTAGGACTCTACAATGGTCGTTTCAACCCCGCGGGGACCATTGAATATAGGACTGCTACATCCTTGCTTGCCAATGATTCCACGGTTTCGGGTACCACAATAAAAGATGCTCTCACAGCATTAAATTCCGGAAAACAGGCAACTGGCAACTATATCACGGGTCTTACGTCCGATGTCTCGGCATCCGGTCCCGGTTCCGTGGCGGCCACGGTGAACAGTATAGGGGGTTCTGGTGCTGCAAATGTCCATGCAGCGGAACTTCTGGCTAATGCTGCTACGGATGTTAATACGTCCAGCACGATTGTCAAGAGAAGTGCAGCGGGAAGTTTTATTGCATCGAGCATTGGACTTGGGGTTGCTCCATCGTATCCTCTCCACATATTGCAGTCTGTTGCTGGAGGGGTTCCTCCCGTCTATATCAAAAACACGAGTTCGCTGGGCTATGGAGGATTTAATTTTGCAAATGAGACCATATACGACGCAAACGGTTTCGGACTGGCTGGTACAGCTCTCGGTGCTCCATTTTCTGACAACGTAATACTGTTCTCTGATTCCCGCGTCAGCACGCGGGGGATACAGATACTTGCCCATGGTTCATCATCATTTTTTGATGTATATGTCGGTGGTTCCGCCGCATCAAACAGAATGATGAACGTCAGTCCTCAGAATGTGAGTGTTCCTTACGGGTTGCAACTTTCGACATCGACTTCGCAACCGACATGCGCCGCACCGCTTCGTGGAAAATTATGGGTTGTTCAGGGCGGCGTAGGCGTTGCAGATGATTTTCAAGTGTGCATCAAAAACTCAGCTGATGCGTATGTCTGGAAAAGCGTATCGCTACCATAGTTCGGGATTTTTTTGAGCTACCACGCCTTTGTATCTTGAAATTTGTCCCGTCTACAAAAAGCGCCCAGTATTTCTCACTCAATGGCCGTTCCAGCCAGGCAATTGCCTTTTCAGAAACCAGATCAAGGGAATTTGTCACAGTCCCGGCTGAAAGCTCAATCCCAAGGAATCTCTTTGTAATCATCGCTATTGTCCTTGTGGAGAGCCCTGCCAGATGCAGTATGGCAAGATCCTCCTTCAATCTTGGGTCTACCTGTTCATGCCTCGGAATGATGCTGCTATTGAACTGCGACTTGCGATCCCGGGGAAAGCGGAATCTTATGCCCCCAATCCCTTTGAGAGCATAATCCCTTTCCTTGTATCCGTTTTTCTTATTATTGTCCTGCTCCGGAGACCCCAGAAACAGCGTCATCTCAGCATCCAGCAGCTGCTCAATGGCTCCAGCAACGGAAGTCCTTACTTCTGTCGTAATCTCGTCCAAAGCCTTGAGCCTGTTCTTCCTGAACTTTACCAGCGCCTTGGTGATTTCAGGCAACTTGATCTGAATCTTGATAATCTCGCCCATCTTTTCCATCCTCGCTTCTCCCTTCTATCGCATCAAAAACTCTTTGACGCAACTGCTCGGACAGAAAAAATTTTTCGCTACCTAAGGTAGCACATTCCGTGCCATATAACGCACTGTCTAACTTATTGTTAATCAATCTTAACACTCTTCCGCATTTGACTTATAGGCCCTTTTCGTTAAAAAAACGTACAATCCCGCATCAGGGAGCCGAAAATTGGACAGGAACCGTTGCCGATGACCTGGATGCCGATTTTAAACTGTCGGTCTAGCCCCGGAATGTCGAACTTATATGCAGTGCACAATAGATTTACACTATTCGATTAAAATAATCCAATAAAATTACATTTTTACTCTGGCACGGCTCCTGCAACGTATATAAGTAGAACGACACAAATTTTAATGGAGGGAATATCATGACTATTAAGAAAAACAAGTATCTCGCCAGTTGGTCAGCTAACAATGCCACGACATGCCATCGAGGTCAGGAATTTAAAAATCTCAGGGATGCGATACATTGGGCTAGGACCTCTGCCGAGGGTAATCGTTTCGGAAAATCCGATTGCCATTGGTATGTCAGTCTAATCCCCCAGCCAGGCGATCCCGCTGATAACGTTATCGCATCGGGCGGCAGGAGGTCAACTGGTGGGAGATATCGGAGCGGAAGATACTGATATGAAACTATGCAATTTTACCCACTCGGAAACGCGAAGAGCCAAAAAAAAAATAGGGAGGAATAATGAAAAACTTGGACGATGTTTTGAGACATTTGCAAACCTGCGATGACGATAGTTGTGACCATTCCTCATTACCACTTTTCGCCCATCGTGATTTTGGCTGCCCTGCCGGGGTGTGGTCATGGGACGCTGATAGCAAAATTATCGGCACTCATAGAGATGATTTTGAGATTGTTAATATTTCCGACAGGGAAAAACGCGCCAAATATATAACCGCTACGGATGATATGGATGATGACGACT
>Ga0315284_10016537_pt1 | contig 10468 bp, 6 predicted proteins | sample YL17G09_16_MG_FD_203696 | JGI IMG/M metagenome (GOLD analysis project Ga0315284, IMG submission 203696) | Sediment microbial communities from Yellowstone Lake, YNP, Wyoming, USA - YL17G09_16 | ecosystem: Environmental > Aquatic > Freshwater > Lake > Sediment | place: USA: Wyoming | collected...
AAGATATGTATGTTCGTAAGGTGGATCTGGATAATGTAACGGATCAAAGTATTTTAATCAAAATCGCAAAAAATCATAATGATACTGATTTTCGCATTAAAGCTATAAAAAAGCTTACAGATCAGAACATTTTGGACAACATTGCAAAAAACGATAAGGATTTATCTGCTCGCAAAGCTGCTAATGAAAAATTGAAAGATCAAATCCCTTTGGCAAGTAGTGAAGCTTCGTTCTACCAATACGATATGCTTGCGATAAAATTATTGAAGACAACTGCCGTTTGTTCAGACAATAAATGTCCTTGTCCGGAGACAAAAATTCCAGAGGGGTCTGGTTACCTATACATCAGCCCAGAGGCAGTAGTTAGGATGACAGCATTGAAGGAGGGTAGAGCAGGGGGCACTTTTGGTTTTGGTTTAATGCCAGTTCTGGTATGTGAAAAGGGTGCAAAACTACGGGGTATTGACCTGAAAGTTGCTGCTGAGGACGCGAAACGTTGGTGGGTTACTGGGAAGGTTCCTCTTCGTCCAACTCCATTTAGATGAAAGAAATGATTCAATTTAGTATCCATCCACATCCATTGAATTTCAGCAGCTTGTCTGTGTATATGCAAACAAGGATGAGTTTGAGAAAGCGATTGCTTAAGGTATAAATGGATCAACCTGTATCCGAATAATTTTAGCGCATACATGTTACGGGTAAGTATTTACGCGCCAATTGGGGAAAACACTTCACTGAGACCGTTATGGGCAAGTTTAAGTGCGACACGAGGTCGTTCAAATAACTGTTAAACGTTTTTAACAAGACTGATTTAACCTCATGTTCCATCATTCGTAGCCTACCGGCACATGCGTTAATGGTAACGTTGGGGTATGAAGCTGCCGGGAACAGATTCCCTGAAAGATAGCAACATCCTGGACGGTGTTGGCTTGGATGGTATGGTGAAAACATTTAAACTGCCGTTGACGTACCGTCATGCGCGAAAATGTGAAAGTTGATGATACACATTGGCCAAAATGGCAAGAAGGCAAGATGCAAGTACGTTAGATATTAGCACATGGATGTTGATCTTCCGGTATATAGGCAGCACCTAACCCACCCTGTTATTTGAACGAAACGTGGTAAACCTGCATTACTCCCTTAAAGTTAAAGGTTCAGCCGCTAATCGAGTAGGTGGCCGACGAGCCATTAGCTCGCCGGAGCACCTCTCACACCACGTAGCGTAAGGGTCTCGTACTACACGGTTCGTTAGGTATCAGTACCGTCGCTCTTTACACCAATGATACCTTTGTCTTTGTTTAAGATAAGGCTAGCAAACTCGAAGTTTGAACCTCCTTATCGAATTGGGGACAACCTGACGTTCAGCCCTTCACTGGCCTGTGAGTCCTCCATCTTTCTATGATGGCTCATTTCTGCCAGCTACTATGGCCTCTGCTGACCTCTCCATTCATGTTCCCGAACATCTGGAGATCTCCCTCGGTAAGGTAAATGTCCTTCCGTCTAATCCTGCAGAATCTACATAATCGTTCTTTTAGTATTCGTTGGGCTTTGCAATGATGTGCTTGCTTACCCGAACAATCATGCCTCATATCCCGTTCCTGTTCGTCAGTTCAGACTTTTGCCGTATCGCTTACTTCAGTGCATGGGTCACCCCAAACCACCTTGCGGCTTGCTAATGCTTACAGGCGTTACCCCAGTGCATGAGGGACTTACACCCTCTGGACTTTCTTTTATTAAAAGAACTTTAGTATATTTACCATTCAAGGCGCACACAACAAGTATAGTTCATTGCCGGCTTGTGCTCTTGCTAATGTTTGTGTAATTGCCTATCTTGTGGGTAATCGGACAAGTCAATGCCCTGAACCCGTCAACGAACCATACTTGCTACCGTTAGGCAAAATATGAAAAAAGATGCGCTAGTTCAATAACCTTATGATATGAAACAGGCGGTATTGAAATATTACTATGATTTGACAAGATATAATGTTGGGTTCTCTTTATTAATAGGATTCATTACCCGGCGTCCATTTGCTGGAATAGTCACATTTGGGACATTTGGAATGTTTGTAGGACTTATTTGTTTTAAGAGTTTTCAAAACAATCAGTATTATTTCTATTATAACCTTGGGATTAGTAAAGTAAAATTAATTTCTATCGTTTGGGGTATTAATTTATTTTTAACTGCAATAATTCTTTGGATTAAAAATGAGCAGACTGTTAATAAATAGTGTTACTAAGGGATTTAAAAATTACACTGTATATAACTGTTGATGAACATATGGGCCTTCCTGTAAGAGAATGATATGATGTAACCGGAGAAAAGACACTTTCTGATGCTATACTCGATCGTCTTGTTCATGATGTACATAGAATAGAACTTGTTGGAGAGTCTTTAAGACGTAAGCAAACTACTAAAAATCTAAAGGATTTTGAACAGGTAGAAGAAAATAATTAAATTTGTTTTAACCTAAACGAGCATGATAAAAGTTACATCAGGAAGAGTTAAAGGGGGGTGGTCAATTTAAATCGCGATCCAGTGGTTATTTTACACCACGAATACATGGTCAATATACCCGCGTTTTCCAGCATGCGATGAGTATCGAATAAAAGCAGAATTTATTATCAATATTCAAAATACTCTCTATCCAAAAAACCAAATTAAATGCAAACTATGAAAGTACTGACAAACAAATTTAAATTTATGGTGCGGCATATTGCTATTACCGGTATCTTTCTCAGTCTATTTTTTATTCAATCTTATAGTCAACAGAAAGATTATAAGGAAGGACAAGTTTTCATCACCGCAAAATCAACACAACAACTGCTGGTTAACCGTGGTTTCATTGCTTTCGAACCCCTGGAACAGCCCGATGAAAATTATCCAACCGTAATGATTGATCCGAATAAAACCTTTCAGACCATTGAAGGCTTTGGCGGAGCTTTCACCGATGCTGCAGCAGGTACTTTTGCCAGGCTGCCAAAGGAATCCCAGGATAAAGTGCTGAAAGCATGCTTTGATCCTGTTGAAGGCAATGGTTATACACTCTGCCGGACAACCATTCACAGCTGCGACTATTCCGATGAGATGTATACTTACGACACCGTAGCAGATGATAAAGACCTTAAGTACTTTACCATTGCCCATGATCAGATGTATAGGATACCTTTCATAAAAAGAGCACAGGATGTGGCACAGGGAAACCTGAAATTCTTTGCTTCGCCCTGGAGCCCTCCTGCCTGGATGAAGACGAATAATGAAATGAAGCATGGCGGAAAGCTCAAGCCTGAGTATTTCCAGACATGGGCTGATTATTTTGTCAAATACATAAAAGCCTATGCAGCTGAAGGGATCCCCATGTGGGGTCTGACGGTTCAGAATGAGGCCATGGCAACACAGGTATGGGAATCCTGCATTTTTACGGCTACCGAAGAAAAGGACTTTGTCCGAGATTACCTGGGGCCAACCCTTAAGAAAAACGGTCTGTCCAACGTTAAAATCATGATCTGGGACCATAATCGAGGGATCATGTACCAGCGGGCAAAGATCGCCTATGAAGATCCGAAAGCCTCCCAGTATATTTGGGGAACAGCCTTTCATTGGTATGTGGGTGACCATTATGATAATGTACGGATGGTGCACGATGCTTTTCCTGATAAGAAACTTCTTTATACCGAGGCTGGGATGGATGGTTCATGGAATTCAGCATTACGGATTGCCAAGAACATGATCATCGATTTGAACAACTGGACCAATGGTTATGCATTCTGGAACCTTCTGCTTGATGAAACCGGCGGTCCGCGCCATGCCGGCGGTACCGGTGGCCGGTCAAATATCATCACGGCCAATTTGAAGACTGGGGAGGTTTCTTTAAACCCACCACATTATACTTTTGGCCAGTTCTCCAGGTTTATTAAACCGGGTGCTAAAAGAATTGCTTGCACCTCCAACAGCGATGATTTCATTGCCACAGCCTTTGTAAATCCCGATGGAAAAATTGCGGTGGTGATTCAAAACCTGGGAGAACACGAACAGATCATGCAGCTCTGTTTTGAAGGGAAGACGTTGAAGCTTGAAAGTCCGGGCGATGCGGTAATTACGATAGTTTTGTGATTCAAGTGCAAAAAACGGAGGTTCTGACCCCACTTCGACGGAAATAATTAAATTTTGCAAATAACTTACTGACAAGAATTTAACTATCTAATTAGGTGGTCAAAATATTCTGGCTGGCGCTGGTCGAATACATGGTCAATACACACGCGTTTTCCAAAAGCAACTGATAGGTTTTAAAGATCTCCCAAGAACGATATAAAAAGATATCACCCAGATCATTTTTATTTCCTCTAATTGCTTAAAATGCTTATTCCAATGCTATTGATATTTGGAGTCGCTATAAAGTGAAGAATTTAATTTTGAAATCAATAGGTAAAATATTCCCAATCAACCCTTCTCACATGTCTGTTTCTTGTTGGCAGATACTAATTTGTAAATATCAGAAATGTATAATTCACCAGTACTTTGATTGTGAGTTTGTCTTAACCCCCTAAATAGTTGGGCAAAAATTCTAATCACAAATTAGGAGATAAATTCTACAAATTATTTGCAAACAAATTAATTTGCAGCATATTATAAATTAATTTATTACAGATTATAAATATTTTTATACCCGGTTGTAATTTGTGACCCCAAGGGGACTGAATTCAAACCAATTTATAACTGGTTTGCAGAAAATCAATGGATTAAGAGGTGAAATAGTTGATATATTTTAGAACAAGACAGAAACTGTTTTAAAATGGACAACCTGTCCATTCCTGGACAATATTTATCCGCAATATAGAGCATTAATAATCAGATAATCAATTGCTAATGATTATTGGCATATGGATTGCCTGTTCTTTCCTGAAGATAAAGATTCATGGACAAAGTATTATCAAATACTGTAAAGCAAAAAAGACGAAATATTCTGATATTTAAAACTGCCATTGGTGGTTTGGCATTCATTGTAATAATAGTATCCCTGAGATTCATAATAAAACCTTCAATACAAAGAGATGAGTTCTATACTGCCTTTACGGAAACCGGAAACGTTGAAGCATCAATAACAGCATCAGGAACCGTTTTGCCGGAGTTTGAAGAGACAAAAACCAGCCCTGTTCAATCACGGATAATTAAAATTATTAAAAATGTAGGTGACAAAGTTGTAAAAGGAGATTCCATATTATTTCTTGATACAAAGAGCACAAAGTCTTCTCTTGAAAAGCTCAAGGATGAATTAAACATGAGAAAAAATAATGTAAACCAGCTTAAACTTCAACTTGAAAAGAGCCTGATTGATTTAAAAACGCAATATGAAATTAAAAAACTCCAGGTAGATAACATGGAAACTGAACTGGAAGAAGAAAAATATCTGAATAAAATTGGCGGGGGAACAAAAGAAAAAATAGAAAAGGCTGAGCTAAACCTTAAAATATCCCGATTAGAGCTGGAACAAATAAACCAAAGCATACTAAATCAGGAAAAATCAATGCAGGCTAATTTATTGGGGTTAAACTATGAAATCAGCATTCAACAAAAAAATGTAAATGAATTGCAGGATAAAATGAACCAATCGACAATCACGACCGATAAGGATGGTGTGATCACATGGATTAATGATCAAATTGGAAAAAATATCAACGCGGGAGATGAATTGGTAAAAATAGCCAACCTGCAAAGCTATGAGGTAACAGGAAGTATTTCTGATATGCATGCTGATAAACTTAATACGGGAGGGCAGGTGATTGTACGTTTGAATGAGGAAACCGACATAAGAGGAGAAATAGTAAGCATATCGCCGGCCGTAGCAGGGAATATCATACAGTTTAAAATTAAGCTGACAGAAAAGAACCATCCTTTATTACGGCCTAATTTAAAGGTGGATGTTTTTGTGATCACCTCTTTTAGAGAAAATGTCCTGCGTGTTAAAAACGGGGCTTTTTATAAAGGCGCCACCAAACAAATGGTGTTTATGGTTAAGGGTAACAAGCTCATCAGGAAGGAAGTGCAATTTGGAGAAAGTAACTTTGATTATGTTGAGATAGTTAGCGGACTTGTGAAAGGAGAAGAGGTGGTTATTACAGATATGACGGATTACGAGAGACATGAGAAGTTAATAGTGAAAAATGAAAAATGAAAAATGAGGAAATCAGCATACATAATTTCAAAAATTGAAAGGCTCCCATCTTCTTTATTCTTTATTCTTTGCTCTTTGATCTTTATTCTTTGTCCTTTGTTCTCTCATTCCCAAACCTATACACTTGAACAGGTTATTGAATATGCCCAGGAAAACTCACCGGAAGCCATGAGGGTAAAAACATCCAAAGAAAATAAGTACTGGCAATGGAAAACCTACAGATCACAATACAAGCCACAATTGGTATTGAATGCGACTTTACCTTCCTATCATAACCAAAACATACCGGTAAGACAAGAGGACGGAAGCATCGTGTATCAGAATGTTCATCAGAGTCAAACCTTTACCGCTTTGTCACTGGAGCAGAATATTGGACTTACCGGAGGAAAACTTTTCTTAAGTTCGGATGTAAGCCGTTTCGACGATTTTAACAACAATTATAAAAGTTTCAGCGGATCTCCTTTTTACCTGGGCATTGAACAGCCCTTATTTGCATTTAATAATCTGAAATGGATGAAACGCATAGAACCTTTGAAATACGAAGAATCGCTAAAAGAGTATATCGAAGGGACTGAGAAGGTTGCCTACAATACAGTTGTAAGGTATTTTGATTTGCTGATCTCTCAAATCAGTTATCAAATTGCTTTTATGAACAAAGCCAATGCTGATACTATTTATAAAATTGGTTTTGAAAAATACGATATGGGGAAAATTTCTAAAAATGAATTGTTGCAACTTAAATACGGTGTTATCTCTGCACAAAAAGCAATGGCAATGGCAAGTCTTTCAATCAAAACTTTACAATTGGGATTGAGTTCTTATACAGGCATAAATGAAACCGAAAACATAATGTTGACATTACCCGACAGCATTTTTAGATTTCCTATTGACGATTCTATGGCCATGGCAAAAGCAGTGGAAAACAGCAGGCTTTCGGTGGAATTTAAAAAGCAAATTTTGGAAGCCCGGTGTGATGCCGAAAAAGCCCGGCGTGAAAGCAGGCTGGATGCCAATCTGAATGTCAGTTATGGACAGACTAATATTGCCAATTATGTGCAAGGGATCTATGATAATCCAAAGCCTCTGCAAACGCTGAATGTGGGACTCACCGTTCCGATTCTCGACTGGGGCAGAGCAAAGGCAACACGAAAAACAGCAGAAGCCAACCTGAAACTTGTTGAATATACAGTGCAGCAGGATGTTATTAACTTTCGGCAGGAGGTAATCACGCAGTTAGAAAGTTATAGAATGCTACAGGATTTTATTGAATACAGTACCGAAGCTGACCAAACCGCTACCGAAAGATACGAGATAGCACGGTTGAGATATATGGCCGGCGATATTAGCCTTACTGAATACAATATTGCTCTGGAAGAAAAGGACAAAGCCAAACAGGATTATATAATAGCGCTTAGGGACTACTGGTTGGCCTATTATTCCATCCGGATATTAACTTTATATGATTTCAGGAACAATGAACAATTGACAGTAAACAGTGATCAGTAATCAGTAAGCAGTAATCAGTGATCAGTAAACAGCAAACAGCAACCAATAACTAACAACCAAAAAACTATGATAAAAAACTACATTAAAATAGCCTGGAAAGTACTTAAACGGAATAAGCTTTTTACTTTCATTAGCTTATTTGGTATAAGTTTTACTCTAACAATCTTATTGGTAGGGACTTCCATTTTTGATTATCTTACAAAATCAAACTATCCAGCCGAAAAGCAAAGTCGGATTGCCTATTTGAATTGGATTGAAATTTGGGGGGAAGGGGACGATAAAAGCGGTTACAATTATTTTGCTTCAGGAGGTACTGGTTTTTATTTGCTCAATAACTTTGTTTGTACACTTAAGACGCCTTCAAAAGTATCTATTTATTCAAGAATGTATAAAAAGGTAAATGGTTCAATTAAAACAAAACTGGTTAAATTAAATATAAAATATACCGATAATGAATTTTGGGATATATTGAACTTTAAGTTTATAGATGGCAGATCTTATAATAATAAAGAAGTAGAGGAAGCACAACAGCTTTCTATAATAAGTGAATCATTAGCAAACGAGTACTTTGGAGATCCCAAAACCGCTATAGGTAAAATCATTGAAGCGGATAAAGTGAATTATCAGATAATCGGAGTAGTTAAAGATGTTCCACTATCAAGTTTAAATTCATATGGTAATATATGGGTGCCCATTACTACCTCAAAAACAAATTTAAAGGAACGAAAGTTGGATGGTGATTTAGGAGCCATGATGCTTGTGAATAAGAAATCAGAACTTAAAAAACTTGAAAGCGAATTTCAGCAATCTTTAAAGAAAATTGATTTTCCGATTGGAAATTTTAAGCACATTGAAGCACATACTGGTTCGGTACTTGATCAATTTATTATTGAAGCTCCTATTAGCGGTTCCTTAATTTATGCATTTATTATAATAATCATCCTGGCTATTATTATTATACCATCGCTAAACTTAATAAATATTAATACAACACGTATTAGTGAACGATTATCAGAAATTGGCGTTCGCAAATCCTTTGGAGGAACAAAAGTCACCCTTATAAGTCAGTTTCTTGTTGAAAATATTATCCTAACCCTTTTAGGAGGATTGATAGCTTTTATTATTTCAATACTGATTCTAAAAGTCGTTCAATCAACAGGCCTTATTCCCCCAAATAGCTTCCCGATTAATGTCAGGATATTCTTTATTGGCCTGGGTTTTTGTTTTGTTTTTGGTTTTATATCAGGTGTATTGCCAGCATACAGAATGTCACGTTTACAGATTGTAGAATCATTAAATGAAAGAGAATTATGATAAAATCAATATTTATGCTTATGTGGAAGCGTAAGAAAAACAGTAAGTTATTGATTGTTGAGATGTTTATTTCATTTTTACTGTTATTTGCCCTTTCTGTGATATTAGTAAAAAACGCGAGTAATTATCTTAAACCAATAGGTTTTGAATATGAAAATATATGGGTTTTAGATATCAATTTTAACACCGAATTAAATAATGAAGAGGAAATTGTAGCAAGGCGTGAATTATTTCACCTGATAATAAAAGAGATTAAGGCTATACCTGATGTGGTTAACCTGACAAATTGCACTTCAAACTTCCCTTATGATATGAGTGTTTTTTCAAGCGGTATACGGTTTAACGACAAACATGCCAATTCGAATAGGGTTAATACCGATGTTACTTTTGCTGAGGTTATGCACCTTGAAGTGCAGGAAGGTCGATGGTTTAGTAATAATGATGTTGGTCAAAAAGAAATTCCAATTGTTATAAATAGTGTCTTAAAAGGTATTCTTTTTGAGGATGAACCTGCTATCAATAAAGTAATTGATTCAGGCATGTTTAAAGTGGTGGGAATAGTGGAGAACTATAAAATCAAAGGAGAATTTGCAGAACATACACCCACGTATTTTACCATGATGAAACCGGAAGAATATTCCAATGTTATACTTATAAAATCTAAACCTGAAACAGGTGAGGAATTTGAAGCGCAACTTATCAGCCGAACATCAACGTTGGCAAAAGATTGGACTATAACTATTAAAAAACTATCAGATTATCGAAATGACATGTTTAAACTTACGTGGATTCCTTTCATAATAATTAGCGCTATCAGCGGATTTCTGATTATTAATATCTTATTAGGCTTATTAGGATCCCTATGGTACAACATAAACCATCGCAAGTCTGAGATTGGATTACGAAAATCAGTAGGTGCACCGGCTAATAAAATCATACAACAATTTACATGCGAAATGCTTGTGCTGGCAACACTAGGTGTAGTCCCTGGATTAGTCATTGCTGTACAGTTTCCCTTATTAAAAGCATTTGGCGTTGAAGCCAAGGTATATGTCTTAGCCATGCTGGCAGCTGCATTGCTGATTTACATATTGGTAGTTCTTTGCGCTCTGTTACCCAGCGCCCAGGCGGCGAAAATACAGTCGGCGATGGCGTTGCATGAGGAGTGAGAACCCCGCCCCCTAGATCCCCCTAAATGGGGACTTTGGGAGAAACGGTGAAAGAAACGAAACAGTAGACAGTAAACAGTAGACGGTAGACCTTGAATTTAAATAGTGAACAGACAATAATAGATAAAGGGAAGAAATTATGATACGCAATTACCTTAAACTTAGGCTTAAACTGCTAAAAAGGAAAAAGTTATTTTCTGCCATTACCATTTTCGGAATGGCCATACCACTAATGTTTATGATGATGATGATTTCATCACTCGATAATTCACGTAGTATATATATGCGTAAAACCATAGGTCCAATTGT
>Ga0315284_10016538_pt1 | contig 10467 bp, 7 predicted proteins | sample YL17G09_16_MG_FD_203696 | JGI IMG/M metagenome (GOLD analysis project Ga0315284, IMG submission 203696) | Sediment microbial communities from Yellowstone Lake, YNP, Wyoming, USA - YL17G09_16 | ecosystem: Environmental > Aquatic > Freshwater > Lake > Sediment | place: USA: Wyoming | collected...
CTCCGACAGCACGTCAACAGCCTTCGGAACCGTAGCCGTCGCGGGGACCGACTCGACCCTGGTCTCCGACAGCACGTCAAGAGCCTTCGGAACCGTAGCCGTCGCGGGGACCGACTCGACGGCTATCACTAGTACAGATGTCACGACCGCATTTGAAAAAGTCACATCTGACTCCGTTTTAATATCCGATTCTACCTCAGTCTCATTTGCCATCGTTTCTGTAATCGGAACTGACTCAACGGTTATCGGAGTATCTGACGGAGGAATAGTAATAGCGAGCAGTCTAGGATCAGATAATACGCTCCTCGTTACAACTGAAACTCATGTATTTGATATAACTGGGATAATTACGGTTACAGGAACAGACTCGACCCTAGTTTCAGATAGTACAACTGTTTCATTTGGCCTAGTAACTGTTATAGGTTCTGACTCCACAGTAGTATCAGATACTACCTCTAGGGCCTTCGGGACCGTACTGGTCACAGGAACAGACCAGACCCTGATATCTGATAGCACCTCCTTCTCGTTCGCAACAGTTTCCGCTATAGGAACAGATTCAACGGTGATCACCGATAATACCTCAACGGCATTTGGAACTATGATCATTACAGGATCAGATTCAACTGTATTAACCGATAATACCTTAACATCCTTCGCCATAGTAACAGTTATAGGATCAGATTCGACGGTATTAACAGATAATACATCTACATCGTTTGGAACAGTATCAGTTGTCGGAACAGACTCTACGGTCATCTCTGACAGTATATCTACATCGTTCGGAATAGTGGCAGTCATAGGAACAGACTCCACTCTAGTATCAGATAGTACCCTAACATCCTTCGGAATCGTAGCCGTTACAGGAGCCGACTCCACTCTAGTATCAGATAGTACTTCAACAGCCTTCGCAACAGTTTCCATTACTGGAACTGACTCAACCCTGGTCGGGTCCGTCGACTCTGGCCTAATAGTGTCCAGTATGCCGGGAACTGATAATACACTTCTTATATCGACTGAAACAAATCAAATAGATATTTCAGGTTCAGATACCCGAAACGGGTCTGATTCAGCCCAAGTTTCTGATACCACCTCAGTATCATTCGGTATTGTCGCGGTGGTAGGAACAGACTCAACTATATTATCAGATAATACACTTACTTCCTTCGCAATAGTGTCAGTATCAGGAACAGATTTAACCATAATTTCAGACAATACGTCGGCTGCTTTTGCGACAGTATCAGTATCTGGAACAGATTTGGTCGTAGTTTCTGATACAACTCTGATAGGCTTCGGACTAGTATCTGTTAACGGTAGTGATTCTACACTTATATCAGATACTACATCAGTTTCATTCGGAATAGTATCAGTTACTGGAGGCGACTCAACTCTAATATCTGATACCACTGCTATTTCATTCGGAATAGTATCTGTATCTGGAATTGATAATACTCTGCTCTCTGATACGACGTCGGTAGCGTTTGCGCTAGTAACCGAAACCGGATCAGATTCGACACAGGCTGGATCGTCTGATTCTGGGTTGGTGGTGGCGAGTAGTCTCGGAACTGATAATACCCTATTGGTATCTGATGAAACTAGTGATAAAACTGTAACTGGAGTAGTGCCACGATCAGGATCAGATAGCACTATAATTAGCACCACCGAGATTTCTGCCTTCGGTATAGTATCAGTAATAGGTACAGATTCAACGGTTATATCAGATACTACCTCTAGGGTCTTCGGGACTGTACTGGTCACAGGGACTGAATCTACTCCAATTTCTGATAGCACCTTAACAAGTTTCGCAACAGTGAATACTGTTGGTACTGATTCAACCTTAATCTCAGATAATACTTTAACATCATTCGGAATAGTCTTAATTACTGGCACTGATTCAACTATATTAACTGATAATACTTCAACATCCTTCGGAACCGTTACCGTTACAGGATCCGACTCCACTCTAGTCTCTGACAGTACCTCAGCCAATTTCGCTATAGTCACAGTTATAGGAACAGACTTAATACTAGTTTCAGATAGTACCTCTGTCTCATTCGCTATCATAACAGTGGTCGGAACAGACTCAACTCAGATAGTTACTAATGATTATGGAAATATCTTTAGTGATGAATTAGGTCTAGATGCTACCGAAATAGGATCATCTGATACCTCTAGTGTTATAGCATCTGGAATTCAGGATGTGGCAGCAATAGATGGTGTAGATATAGGATCTAGTGAATCAACTATAATATCTGTATCACTAACGGGTAACGACTTAATACTTATATCATCAACTGAGTCCTCAACGTTTGCGACAGTAACAGTTACAGGAACTGATTCGACTATAATATCAGATACCACATCCTACTCGTTTGGAACTGTACCTGTAGTAGGAACTGATCTTATACTAATATCTGACGATACCTCGACTTCATTCGGAACCGGTTCGATCATAGGAACTGATTCGACCCAGGTATCAGATACCACTTCAACGATGTTCGGAATAGTCTCAGTTACTGGAACTGATTTAACGGACATTATATCAAGTGAATTGATATCAGTCTATGCGTCACTCTCTGTTACAGATAATACTGAAATTATAACATCAGAGACAGTTTCCTTCGGTACCGTTTCTGTAACTGGAATAGATTCAACTATAATAACTGGAATATCAGTATCATTAACTGGAGATCTTGGTCTTGGGACCGACACTGGAGATATTATTTCCTGGGAAACGTCAGATGTGGTGGCGAGCGGTACTAACGATATAAGTGCAACTGATAGCACACTAATAATCGGAACTGATGATATTGAATCTATCCTGGTATCACTACAGGCGGTTGATAACACTCAAATTGATTCAACTGAATCATCATTAGCCGAATCAGGGTCTGCAGAAGACAATGACTCTACTCTAATCTATTCTAATGAAACCTCGGTCATTGGAGTTTATATAGATACTAATGATACGGTCATAATAGAGTCCGTTGAAGAGTCGGCATTTGGAGTAGTGGCTGTAATATCCTCTGATTCATCAGAAATTGGTTCTACTGGCTCTAGCATATTATTTGTAGATGAATTAGGTCTAGATAATACGATTATTGGATCCGAAGAGACATCTTATATAGAAATAACAGGGGTTTTGGATAAAGTCTCACTAGATATCTCACCTGTATATACAACTGAGAGCGTAGAGATATTTGTAACTACTCATGGTGAGGATCTTGCGACTGTCGCATCATCTGAATTTAGAGTTGTATTAATACCCCGACTATCTAGTGACTCTATAGAACTAATAAGTTCAGAGTCGTTTGAATTTGGGCCGGTAGAGGTTAATGGGTCAGATACTGGAGAAATTTTATCAGTCGAAGATGTATATCAAAGATTTGTAAAAATATCTAATGATTCAACTACAATAGGATCTATTGAATCTGGAGTTTGGACAGAAATAACATTTATTATAGTATCTGATGACGATTATACTGAAATAGAGACTATCGAATCTTCTGAAAGCCTATTCGATCGTACTGGAACTGATTTAGCAGAAATAGAGTCCTCTGAAACATCTACTATTCGCTCTGCTGATCCATCGGAGATCTCTACTTATGTCACTACTAGTCCGGGTGGATATTCAATAGGAACTACCAGTCAAACGTCGAATTCTATAACAACAGATTTTGAAGTTGGAGGCGAAACATGGACCAACTGACTTTGTTTCTTTGCTCCTTACATGGTACAATAAAATATCAAATCATGAGGTGGGATATATGAAGCAGATTTATACTAATACAACCGAAAGGGTCTATTTAAAGATCTATAAGGACGGGGTTCTTTCTAATGCTGATAATGATCCCACCTATTCTATTCTAATTCCGGGTAGTGATACTCCAAGGACTGGGACCTCCGTTTCAGAGTCCGCTGGAGTCTACTACTTTGTAACTGATCTAGGAGATTCTGAGTCTCAAGGGGTAATAAAGATAGATTGGACATACTATGTCAATGCAGATGAGGGACACAGGGTAGATTATATAAGTGTAATAACTCCGTATACTACCTTTCAGGACATTAAAAATCTATATCCCCTTGAATCAGATATTGAAATAGAACATGCCGAACTGTTCTCAAGATTTATGATAAACTCTTATACAGGTACAGATTTTGGTATTAGCAATGATACCATAACTATGCACGGTAATGATAAGGCAACCCTTGTAGTGCCCTATAGAATAGAAAGGCTAGACTCTATAGCAGTTAATAATGAAGTCCTATGGACAAAGAGTCCGGTAGATAATACGATAGTAAATGATCTTGGAAGGACCCTATCAATTACAGATACTCACTATGGAATATTATCTGAAAAAAGCGATAGCGTTCCATCATATGATGATTTTAATGAATATTCAGTCTGGAAGAAATATAGTAAATATACTATTTCTGGATTATGGGGATGGGCAAATATTCCTGATGAAGTTGAATATTCAGCAAAAATTTTAGCCGATGACTATTTCTGCAAGGAAACTGCCTGGAAGAAGCGCTTTGTAGAACAAATTAATGCATCTGACTGGAGGCTAGTGTTTAATCAGAAGCAGTTCGAGGGTACCGGGAACTTCTATGTTGACTCTATTCTCAGAGAGTTCAGATCGACTGGAATGGTGCTCGTTTGATAGGCAACTGCTTTGTCTCCGGAAAGTATAACATGACCGCCTGGTGGTACCTTAAATCATCTACCGCTAATATAAATACTGGTCAAATAAAGGCTACTTATAGCAATCCTCATAAAATTAACTGTGTCGCGCGTGGCCTTTCTAATCTAAGGGGAAAGGACTCTGGTACCATGCAGGACTATGGAAATAAGATTAATGAATATCACTATCTAAGGGTAAAGACTATGGAAAAATTAAATGATGGAGATATTCTAACACAGATATTTGGTGCAGACGGAAAAATATATTTAGATGGTTCAATACAATTCACAGTATTAGGGGTAACCCCTACCTTCGATCCTTTCGGAATGTTTATGGAATATGATATTCTAGCAAATAAGTCAGAAGTGCATGTCAACCTTCCAGATATTATTATGAGTTCTTCTGATACAATGCCGGTAGGAGGCGGATAAAATGGCTTCCGTATCAACATTAGATACTATGTTTCAACAAATAAATACGTTTCCACTTACTGCTAAAGTGTCTACTGTGGTTTCTGGAAAAACTCTTCATGGGGTTAATCAGTTGCCGCTTATTTCACAGTCTATAGCAAACAGTGTAGCAACAGTAGCCTGGGGAATAAGTTCTCCACAGGGCCAGTACAATATTCAGAGAACGATTGAAACTTCTGTAAAAAGAAGATTTCTTCCATATGTTAACTCAATGGCCAGAAATAATAAAAAGGGTCTCCACCACCTTTATGAGTGGAATCAGGTAGGAAACACCTCTGCCAGACTGTTTGATCTTAAAATTCCGACTACATCTAGAGGCAAAGCAAACTTTTCTATGCAGACTGTCTTTAGACAGTCGAAGCGACTAGTTCCATTAACTGAGGCACAGGCAACCCCAGGTCCAACCGGACAGGTGGTTAAAAAAGTCCATAGATTCTTTAATAAGGCCATGGTAATGGAGTTCGGTGAAACTGTACATATTCGCCCGCTTGGAGCAAGGGCCATGGCATTTGATGATAATTCAGAGGGACGAAAATGGGGGAAATCGTTTACTGAGAGAGGCGGTTTAATATTTAGTAGGGGTGAAGTTGTTATAAATTATACGGAGCGCCCCACATACCATGGGCTATCAAATGTTGTGAGTTCTTATTTCCGCACAAGCGGGGGAGCGAGTATCTCAACAGATGTAAGAAGATATTTTCATAGGGTAGCAAAGAGTGCCTCTGGAGCATCCCATATGATTAATATAGTAATGCCATCCGATGCCTATGCTAAGCAAATCGCTGCCCAGTATACTCCTAGTGTAGGAGCAGTAAATGGCGGACTATAAGAATAGCGCACTTTATAAGGTACGAAAATGGATGATAAGTGAACTTTATGGTAACGGAATCCTTAATGAGGCCCATTATGTTAATATTAGTCCAATATTTCCGATTCAACAGGTTCCAGAATCTGGTGGTATTAGAGACTATTCTTCTGCTGGGCTACCAGAGGATGCTCCGTTTATAATATATGACTATATTACCCCGGGAGGATACGATACAGACTATTGGAACTGTAGAGATGAGATTTCGCTCTGGATATATGACTATGATATTGAAAAGATTTTCGAAATTAAAGACTTTTTATATGATCTTTTGAGAAGGTTTGATCTTTCTGCTACAGATATCAATGAGTTTTCAGACAGTTCTCCATATCAATTTCACTGGTTCGATATAATGGCTGGTCTACCTACCGATGAAGCAGATGAGGTATTGGGTAGGAAGGGGATTAATATAGTAGTTGAATATGAATATACTCGACCAATTTTATCTAATGGCAGGTTTGCTTAATAAGATATATGCCTGTATTATGAGAATTGGCGAAGTGAAAAGTCTCAAAGAATAAAAGGAGGTGAAAATTAAATGGCTCAAAGTACAAATAACATTCTTGTTGGTGCGGCAAACGTCGCGGTAGGAAACTATAGTTCAGACTATGTAGCCAGTTCAGATGGACTCTGGAGTTCGATTAAGGCAGAATCCACTATTACTGGTACTCCAAAGAATTTCCGAAACTGGTCTATTTTCAGAGCAGCAGGTGCATCTGGCTATGCAGCAACAGCAGTAGTAACCCCCCATGGGGGGACGGGAACCTGTACCTTTCGTGATGTAGGTCTTACTCAGGAAGGTGTCGAGGTTCAGTATCAGCCCGATTTCGGTGAAGTAGAGGTTGATCAGATTCTTGACGCTGCTAAGTTGTTCAAGCAGAGAATGACAGTATCTGTTGCTACCACCTTTGCAGAGGCTACCCTTGACAACCTTCTAGCGGTATGGGCTCAGAGTGACTCAACAAAGACTGTTGAAACAGTCGGTACTAACGTTGCCCTGGTTCCTGGTGAACTAGGGCAGGCACCAGCAGAGAAGGCTCTCTTCTTCGTTGGTAACGCACCCGGCACAGCAGTAACATATAAGCAGAGAGTTTATCTCGCTGCCCGTGCTCTTTCGGTAGAATCATCAACACATTCTATGAAGAGAAGTGAGGCAACGGTGTTCCCTGTAACATTCCGTCTGCTTCCAGATACCGCAGCGTCATATTCGGCTTATGGTCGAGTTGTCGATGTTGGTTAATAACTAAATAGATAGTAGTAATGCAAAGCGGACCCCTGGAACGGGGGTCCGCTTTGCATTTTATACCAAAAGCCATTATAATGGAAATACTAATAAGGAGGTTGTTTTGGCTGCTACAACTGTATACGAGACTGTTGATATCGTACTACAAAATAATGACGAGGTAACGATCAGACCGCTTGACCTAAAGAGGCTCCGTAGGGTTATGAAGGTTATTGAAGAAATGAACTCTGATACTGCAAAAGAGGGTGTAGGAGAAAATGATGGAGATAATCTATCATTCTTAATCGCTGCTACAAAGATCTGCTTGGAAAAGCAGTTACCAGATCTAGTAAAAGATGAAGAAGCCTTTGACGAGGCCCTTGATCTCCCTACTATCTGGAAGGTTTTGGAGGTGGGTGCGGGTATAACTATGGGTAACCCAAATCTACAAGGGGGAGCGGCCCTTCCTGGGCTGATCTCAAACTAGCAGAAATGGTATCAGAGGTGTTCCTACTGGGTCATTGGAAAGACTATGATGAACTGGAAGGAACACTTTCTATGCCAGAATTATTGCTAACACTAGAAACTTCAAGGAAGGTAAAGTACCGAGACTATAAGTTTCATGCAGCAATGCAGGGCGTATCGCTTCCCGACGCCGATGAAGATGAATCACATGAGCCAACGTTCGAAGAAATTAAGCAGAGGGCTATAATTCGAGCGCAGGGCGGAGACCCTGATTCTAAAGATATTATATATGTAACTGGCCAGGCTGCAGAAGAAACAGGTTTTGGAATAAATAGGGAAGGAGGAATAAACTACACTAACGAATCATGACTCAAGAACAAATAAGTATTTACTTTAATGTAAATGGTAATATGGGTAACCTCCAAGGTCAGATAGCCGCCCTGAATAAATCCCTGATCCAAAATGCCCAGGCTATGACTATGATGGACGCCGCCTATAGTAAAAAGGGCATAAGCGATGCATATAGTCAATTTAGAAATATGACCACTGCTAGTGGTCTAATGACCAGTTCAATTGTAAGCCTAGACACTCATACCCAAACATTTGCGAAGAACCTAGCAACCGCCGGTCTTACCAATAGTCAGTTGTGGAGAGAATCACTTGGGTACCTTAATAGCACTAAGAGAACGATGGGCGAAATTAACTCCTTGGCTCAGCAACAGGTTAGAATGGGGCAGTCTAAGATTATACCTATGGGGATGGGCCCAGCAGGGCAAATGCAGGCGATGGTAAGTACTCCAACATCTCTTATAAGTGCTTCTGGTAACACTGCCGCCCTCGCCGCTAAGCAATGGGAGATATTTAATGCGACCGCGCAACAGGGCCTAAGAAATGTAGTTAGTATGGGTAAGAATGTTCAGTGGGCAGGTCGTCAGTTGATGGTTGGATTTACCGTCCCTCTAATGATTATAGGAGGATTGGCTGCAAAAACCTTTAATACGATGGACCAAGAACTAGTTAGACTTTCTAAAGTTTATGGAGAAGGGTTTACATTCGGACAAGATTATGTCGACCAAACTGAAATGGTCAGAGCGGCCGGTGTTAAAATGGCTAATGATATGGCTAAGGCATATGGACAGGCGGGCGAGGAAACAATCGCTCTAATGGCTGATCTGGCCGCCGTTGGAATTCAGGGTGAAGAATTAAATAAAATGACGGAGCAAACAACTAGACTTACCGTTCTTGGAGAAATTGAAAGAGCAGATGCAATGCGCGCCACCGTTGCTATGCAGACAGTATTTAAAATGTCAACAGATGAAGTTGCAACTAGCGTCAACTTCCTTAACGCTGTAGAAAATCAGACGAGCGCCAGCCTTGGTGACTTAACACAGGCTATTCCGCGAGCAGGTACTGTTGTAGAAGGACTTGGCGGTAGCATGGAAGACCTTGCCCTTTATATGGTTGCCTTTAGAGAAGGTGGAATTACCGCCGCCGAAGGAGCGAATGCTCTTAAGTCTGGGCTATCAAGCCTAATTGCACCATCTAAAATGGCATCAGATTTCTTAAAGGGTCTTGGTATCAACCTAGAAAACATTGTTTTACAGAATCAGGGAGACCTTACAGGTACACTACTAGTATTTCAAGAGGCGTTATCGGGACTTTCGAAACTTGAGCAACAGCAGGCTATAACTAAACTATTTGGTAAGTACCAGTTTGCAAGAATGAATGCATTCTTTAATAACCTTAATGCCAGAGGATCACAAACTCAAAAGGTTTTAGAGTTAATGAATAGGTCGTCGGCAGACCTAGCAAGGACCGCTCAACAGGAAATTGATACTATCACACAGTCGGCCTCTGGACAATTCAAAATTGCCTGGGCGGCATTTAAGGTTCAAATTTCCGCTGCGGGTGAGGATATTTTAAAACTTGGAACTAAGATTATTAATCTATTTAGTGGAGCATTTAATTTTATTTCAGAACATAAAGCACTACAAACCTTTATAACCTGGATACTACGCATTGGTGTTATTATAGGGCCTCTTATTATGGTTGTTGGTCTACTTGGAAATGCTATTGGAATGGTAAGCCTCGGTATATTAAAGGTCGTTAATGCATTTAAAGTTTTGATGAGCGGTGGCGCAATCAAGAACACATTTGTAGAGTTAACTACTGAGGGGTTTGCGGCTGCCAATAGTGTTGAAAGTCTATCAACAGTTATGTATGATCAGTCGGTAATGACCGACCTCTGGAACAAATCATCTCAAAATCTTATTGCAACACTAAAAGAACTTAATGGTGTTATGGGGCAGGTTGCTACAAGTAGAAATGCCGTAGTGGCCGGTAGCGGACTAGATCTGGGACTAAAGGCACAAGGTACATACACCCGCCCAGGCGTAGGCCTCTTTGCCGGAACTGATGCTTCAAATAAATCACTTGGAGCGAACGCTCGTAACTTTAGTGCCATGTCTGTTATGCCAATGTCAGGTCAAAAACTTATGGCTCAAGCGACCGTTTTAGATTTAACAGAGAAATATGCTAATACGCCTAAGGCATCAGAGTTTCACGCTCAATCTCAGGCACTGGCTATTGCAAATACAAATGCGGTGGCTGCTCAAAAAGCCCTCGCTGCCGGAACAGGATCTTCTGAACAGCAGGCAATAGCACAAAGAGAGTTAAAGATGGCTACTGATGTTGCAACTAAATCGGTATTAAATCAAGCAGAGGCTGATAGAAGGGCTCTATTAGTTAGAACTCAATCCGGTA
>Ga0315284_10016540_pt1 | contig 10467 bp, 18 predicted proteins | sample YL17G09_16_MG_FD_203696 | JGI IMG/M metagenome (GOLD analysis project Ga0315284, IMG submission 203696) | Sediment microbial communities from Yellowstone Lake, YNP, Wyoming, USA - YL17G09_16 | ecosystem: Environmental > Aquatic > Freshwater > Lake > Sediment | place: USA: Wyoming | collected...
TCCAAGCGAGTACCGTCCCGCTTCTTGACGCTGAATCCCGGCCGCTTCCCCGGCTTCCACTCCCGGCGCACGATGAGGTCAGTGAACCGGCTCTCCACCCAAGCCTCTTCCGCCCCCTCGTGGATCGGTACATCTGGGATGGTCTTCGCCCCGTAGAGGCACGCCGTCAGCACCGCCAACGTCGAGCTCTTGCCGGCTCCGTTGTCTCCCCCGAAGATGATGAGCTCGCCGTGGGATGTGAAGTCCAGTTCGATGCCCTTCAGTCCCATGAAGTTCTCGGCCGCCAATCCCTCAAGTCTCTGCCGCTCGTCCACCATGCTCTGCTCCTTGTTCTCCCTATCACTCTGCGCGGCTGGCTAAGGGGCCTACAGCGTCCAGATGCAGCCCCTCGCGTCACTAGCACCGTGATCGGGTCACTAGCCCGTCTGGACTTCGCATAACCAGCCACGCATTCATCACTCTCCCACTGCCAGAGTGGGTCCGCCTAGAGGCGTGATCTTCTTCCGCCAGTACCGGCCCGCCTCGACCGTGTACGGCTTGCGGTCGATCCAATTCCCCTCGACCAACCAATCCCCGATGATCGCCACGCGGCCTTCGAGCAACTCCTTGAGCCGCTTGTCGACGGCTGTGTACTCGCTTGCCCCCTCCTTGAGCGCGAAGTACCGCCGGATCAGCTCCTCGATCTCCGCATTCGCCTCAATCGAGAAGCCGTCCGGAGAGTCCGAGCAGATCGTCGGCTGGCAGACGAGCATGAAAGGGCACCGCCGGCAGTCGCCCGTCTCCAAGCGGTCCGGGGCCTCGCCAGAGGCCACCGCCCGGTTGACCTCGATCAGCTTCTTCTCGATCCGCTCAAATCGGTCTTCCTCGTAGGTGACCCAAGCGCCCTTCATGTCGAGCCGGTTCTTGTCCTTCGGCACCAGGAGTCCGTGGAAGGACTCGTCCATACGCAGGTAACACGTCATCTGATCGACGTACCCGCGGTGCCATGCGTGCTCCGAACGGATGAAGTCCCCGACGTCGTCAAGGGTCGTGTAGATCCAGGGTGCCATCGACTTGACATCGAACGGCACGATGGCCAGGTCGCCGCTACCCGCCTCCTGCGGCCAGCCATCCAGCTCCCCCGGCGCGAACAATTCAGGCCGTGGCACCATCTTGCCATCGATGTGTCCGGTCAGCTGTAGCTCGGGGATCGAGAACGGCCGCTGCTGTTCCACGATCCTGAACCCCATCTTCTGGAGCCAGCGCACCGTCGTGTCTTCCTGCTCGTCACCCTCCAGGAAGATCTGGACCAATCCCAGATCCGGCAGCAGCTTGTCTTGCCAAGCCGTCCTCTCGTAGAACAGCCGCCGCAGGCAGTCGATACCCACGCTACTGGCTCGATTCGTGTGGCACGGGCGATTCTCCCGCTCCCCTTCGATCGTCGCTAGCAGCCTTTTGTGAAGGTCGAACGTCGGCATCTCTCGTCTCCTCCTATCAGTATCCGGCAAGCTCCTTGAAGAACCTGAACAGTGGAGCAAACGCCTCATTGATCGCCCGCTGGAGTTTCGTGATCCGATCCAGTCTCCCCCAAACAGCTTTCGGGGCCTGCCGGCGCACCGCCTCTTCGATCATCCGCTTTGTGTCTCGTAGCCTCATCGTCCCTCCCCCAAGATCAGCCTGCCGGAGTTGCCCGGCCCGGTTTCAGCCCATCCCGGCGACCACCATCAGCACTCGCGACGAGTTGGGTCGGCGTGCACGACAAGTACACACACCTCGTCTAGCTGCGAGCATTCGCCACCGGCACCCGCGAGGCCGATCTTCTAGTTCTCGGGACCGTGCCCGGTAGCCGCCGCCCGCTGGAAGGTCGCGTACAACCCTTCCGCCTTCGAGAGGTTGACATCGAGCCGCGTGCCGCGCAGCCGGCCGACGTCGCGCACTCCCTTCACGTCCTTGAATGCCGAGATCTTCTCCAGCTGATCCATCGCCGCGGCCTCGCTGCCGTTGTTGATCTCGACGAGCATCTGCTTGAGCTTGCGCTGCTTCTCCGTCTCGTCCGGGGTCACTGGTTCCTTGGCAGAGCGGAAGTCGACGCGCTTCATGTCCGCCCTCTTGATCCCGGCCTTCTCCAGGTCGTCGTAGGTCAACCCGCGAAGTCCAAGGATCCTGGTGATGGCACCGACCTCGGCGTTCGTGTAGGCGCCCTTCGCTACATCGGCCTCGTCGATCTCCTCCAGAAGCCGGATGTCCGTGCCCTTCTTCGCGTAGAACGGATCGCTCGACGAGCGAGTGCCAACGACCTCGATCTCGCGACCCCACGGTGCCCGAATGATGAGGGTGCAACTCATGATGAAGTGCCCGCCCGCCCCGGTCAGCGTCTTCGTGACCGAACGCGCAATGCGCCAGGAGAGCCGGAAGATGTCTGCCACCTTCTCCGCGCCCGGCGCCAGGAGGTAGGGGTTACCGCCCTGGTCCACCCAGTCATCCGCTGACGTCAGCCGGAGCGCCGCCAGCTTGATCTTCTTGTAGGCATCCGCCCGCTTGTCCGCCGTCTCCGCCATGTGCAGCAAGAGATCGGTATCCTCGATGCCCAGTGCCGTCCGCGATGTGTCTCGCTCGACGAGTTGTGCCCCCGCCTCCTCCGGGATGTACTCCTCCCCGTCACGGCGCCCGCCCCCGATGATCGTCCCTTCTCCCTGTCCTAACATCCTGACTTGCCTCCTTCGCTAGTCTCGGATCACGGCCCGAGGATGCACTTCGAACACCCGTCGCAGCGCCCCGAGGTATACCTCGTGCGGCTTCGTCTTGCTCTTCTCGTAGCAGTTGATGGTGTCCGGGTTCATGCCTGTCAACTGCGCCAACAGCCGCATGGACCACCGCCCGCCCGTGAGCTTCCGACGGGCCATGCGCTCCCTGCGAATCCAGCCGTCCGGCCCGCAGGCCTCAGCCGACGGGTGCGTCTTCTCCGTGTACTGTTCGGTCTGCACCTGCCTCCTCCTCTCCCGCTGCGCCCCCAGCTTCCGCCGTCGGCCCCATCTCGTTCTTCGTCTCATCTCCCTCTTCAGGCCCGACCTCGACCATCTCCAAGAGTCCAGTGTGACACCAGTCCTCAACTGCCGTCGGCACCATGCGCTTGTCATCAGGCATCGTGTAGAACACATCCGTGACGTAGGCGTACCCGAAGATCACCGGCCCAGTTTCCTCTGTCCCATCTGGCCGGCGGACCGTCCCTGCCTTGTGCGCGAGGAAGAGCCGCGTGTACCCCGAGAGAATCCGAGGCGGCTGTCTGAGCGATAGACGCTTGTTGAGACCCTGCGCCAGAACCTCGTCGATGAAGTGTTGCGGAGTCGGGTAGTAGGACTCGCCGACCCACATCAGGAGGTCAAATGTCTCCAGCGCCTCAACGAGTGGCCGCGTGCTCGCCTTCGCCTCATCGCGCATCGCCGTCCCAAGAGATCCGCTCAAGCGGATCGTGTAGCGATCCTCTTCCGTGCCGTCTGGATCGGCCCTCAACTCGTCTAGGTACTGCGCGTTGACGAGCGGTGCCCAGGGTAGACGGGAACTCGGCTGCATCAAGGAGATGAACTGCTCCCCGTTGATCGCCTTCCAACCGCGAAAGTGTTCCTCCGGCCAAGGAATCATTGGCTCGAACAACACGATAGGCGGCAAGTCTCCCCGCTCCGAGATGTCGCTGTGCAGGTAGATGGCTCCCTTCTTGAGGTGTCCGCATCCCCGCTTTCCGTTCGCAAGCGTCTGCATCGTTCTCCGCTCCTTTCGTTCCTGAACCTATTCCTTCGCCCGGTTCACCAACAGTATACCTGAACCTCACGACACAAACAACCGGCGATACGTTCGTTCTCGCTCAAGGCTGCCTCTTGACAATGCCGCTCGCATCCTGTTCGATATCCCCACAGGAGGACGGTGTTGCCATGGCATACAAGGACAAGGAGAATGGCGTGAACGTAGACCCGGCCAGTTTCTGGGGGCACATCGGCAAGAGCAAAGGCGCCCGCAACAGCTTCCTGCAACGGCCAACCGAGGACGCGTACTGGGCATCCGGACAGCAAAACGCCAAGTACCTTCTGCGCCGCGTGCCATCTCCCAAGGTCGCCGTCGAGTATGGCAGCGGGGATGGGCGCATCGCTCGCTTCGTTGCCCCGGCGTGCGAGCGCTTCGTCTGCGTGGACATCGCGCGTTCGGTCCTCGACTTGGCACAGGCCCAGCTGACGAAGGCCGGCATCCTGAACGTCGAGTATCGGCTCGCTGGCGAGTTCGCGGAGACGGACTTCGCTGACCTCGTGTACTGCTTCCAGGTCGTGCAGCACAATCCGGTAGCCGAGCAGTTCAGGATCTTCGAGCGCATCCACTCGTACCTGCGCCCCGGCGGAGTCGCCTGCATCCATCTCGCGGCGGCCGAGAGCATTCCGGGGCACCAGAATATCAGCACCTGCATGAGGTTCACGCGATCCGAAGCCGAGGAGTTGGCGACCAGCGTCGACTGGCAATTCACCATCGAGCGACGGCCACTGGCCCCAGACATCCCTTTCGACCACCTCGTATGGGCGCGGAAGTAGCCGATCACCTGAGCCTCTCGCGTAGGATCTCCATGACCAATGTCTCGGCGCGGAGGGCATCTGGTTTCGGCGGAAGTGGACTATGAACGAATGCCTCCTGGGCGAGCGCAAACAGTCGATTCGATTCCGCCTCCACCCAGGCGAGCGACTTCTCTCCCTTCTTGATCTCGATGAGTTCGGAGGCGTCCTCACGGAGCACCTTCAATTCTCCTGTCGCCAGGAACTCGATGCCCATGCGGAGCAGTCGGATCAAATGTCCAGCATTCTTCGTGTCGTAACCGAACTTCTCGATCAGCGCCCGGCGCTGCTCGCCGATCCGTGTCCCATCGGGATGCGTCATCCGGTGGAGTTGTCCTTTGGCGTAGCCGACGTAGGAGTGGTAGACCTCGCGTGACGCGAAAGCGTCGCGGGCTTCGATGAGGGCTTTCCCCGCATTGTCCCGGATGATGTAAAGGTGCTCCGGCAGCCACAAGAGTGTCATGACGTTCGGGTTGCCGCCGAGGAGCAGCCGCACGAACTTGCGCAACTCGTAGACGACGGAGTCCCACACGATGCCATCCTTAGCCTCGACCATCGCCTCACGCTGCTCAAACTTGCCGAGCCCGATGTAGGAGTTCGGCGGGCCGATACACACTCCGAGCAGGTCCTTGTCGTCGTGCGCGTTCGGGCCATAGTCCTTCGTGTAGGTCCCGTGCGCGATAGAGCCACGATACCCGAGCAGGATCGTCTCGGGAGGGATCAACCTCTCTTCCAACTCTGCGCTGATGCCCTTCATGATCATCTCGTCTCCGATAACCCCAACCGTCGCGCCACCTCTTGCCGGACCCGTTCCACGTACTCCGGCCCGTAGCGAGGCGTGAGGTCGCGCGGACGGTAACCGGGCGGCTCCTTGCAGGGCTCACTCGTCTTGGCGTCGGCGAGATTCTCTCGCAGGAAGGCCCGCATCGTATCCCTGGAGAACCTGACCCAATAGATTGGAAGGCCATCTAAAATACTGGGACTCGATACCGGAGTCGCGTTCTCCACAGTCCCGTATTCTCCAGATTCGCTCCGCACTGCGAATTGTCCTCGGACCACAAACACGCGGTCGCCTACTCTGAATGGCATGCTGTCTCTCCCTTCGCCTTGGCCAGCGCGGCGCGTCCATCAGACAGCGCACGAACAAGACCAGCCATGTCCGGGTAGTCCTGCCGGATGAGATCATGCCATTCGATCGCCAATTCCAGCGCTGTGATGATCTCCGGCACCGCCTCCGGGTTGATTCCCTCAAGGCCCATCTCCCGGTCAACCCAAGCGGCTACGGTGTCGATTGCTTCGCGTCGCGCCGTCTCGCCCAGAATGGCGAGGGTATCCCCTAGCCACCTTTCCGCGACCCGAAGAGCGCCCTTGCTATGCTTCTGTGTCATTCCGCCGCCCTCCTTGCTTCCTGTTCAGCCACTCGCGCAACCTCGCGGGGAAAGTAGCACAACTCTCGCCGTGGGAATGCCGCGACCGTTCCCTCGTGTTCCGGCTTCGGCTCGTCGATGCGCACGACCCAGCGCGCGCAGTCGTGCCCCGGCAAGTCTTGGCCGACGATGGTCCCTCGCCCGTGTCCCGTCTGTACTCGGTCGCCGACGGTCATCGCCTGTGGATCTCCTTCTCGACGACCGTCCACCGCTCTTTCTTCCGTCCCCGCGTGTTGGCTTTGCCAATCTCTCGCTTCATCCGGTTGCTTGCAGCGTCCAGGGAATCGTAGTCCTTCACAGACCCCCACTCGCAAGACTCGTCTATGACGCTGAGCCAGACAGGAAACCACCAGCGGAAGGCCTGAACTCTGTACCTCTCCAGCGGTCCGCAGTGGTCGTCGACGTAGCGCTTCCTCCTGATTCTGAATCGCTTTCTGAACATCGCCGCTCTCCTCCGCGGGGAGCCGGGGCGAGTCTCCCCACCCCGGCCGGCCTCGCTACTTCTTGGCTTCCTCACGGTTGACGTACTGGAGGATCGCCTCAATCACCAGATAGTTGATCGAGCGATCGTGCTTCTCGCCGAGCGCCATCAGGCGTTCGACCGGTTTCTCCCCCATCTTCTTCAGAGGGACGTAGACCGACAACTTGTCGGTCAGTTCCTTCTTCGGCATCTCCGCTCACTCCTTTTCCCGATTCACGGCGAGTTCGCCCGCCGCATTGAGGATCTCCCGGAGCGCTTTCTCGATGCGCGGCAACAGCCGGCGCACCGCTTGCTCCGGGTCCTCGGTGTACTGACTCACGTACTGCCAGGCTCGGGCGTCAATCCGCGCCCCGTGGAGCCGCGCCAAGACTGCCGCCCCGAGTTCCGCTACCGTCTCTTGATCGGGATCCTGCCCTCCTTTCCATCCCGCAGTTACCCTGGCATCCGCGCACCAGCTCGTGGAACCAGGTCGACTCCGCATGGGTCAGCAAGGTGATCGTCTGGCTGTGCTTCCCGAAGGTCCCCCACCAAAGCGCTCCTCCCTGCGGCCGCCAGGAGACGTTGATCCCCCAGGACTCAGCCACTTCCATGAACGGAGGCAACTGCATAGGCTTGTAGTCCGGCAGCGGTTCGCCCTCCGTGTCATCCACAGTGAACACCGGAAAGCAGCGGAAGCCGGTGATGATCGTGCGCTCGCGGCCCTCTCCCTCGCCCGGCTTCGCCTTCTCCTCCACGATCTTCGTGTTCGGGGCTAGGAGGCAGAACGAGCGCGCCCCAGCCTTCACGAAGCGCCCAACTTCCCTCCACTGGTTGAAGGTCCGGGCATCCGAGGTCCCGTACATCGCGCAGAGCATCCGGTTGCCCCAGGACCAGCGGTTGAGCGGCCGGTCGTCATCCCCGACGATTGCCGTCACCGCCAGGGTATCCACCAGCTCGTCCGGCCGCTTGAAGAGGTCTGCCAGTTCCCCCAGCGTCTGTAGTGCCTTCTCGGTGGTCGCCATTAGGAGAGCACCTCCTCTCCCGCGACGAGTCGCTTGATGTCCGCGACGATCTTCTGGGCGCTGAGGATGTCCACGGTCAACGGTGCCACCGGCACCGGCTTGTCGTCGACCAGCGCGTGGCCGACTTCGACTGCGTAGAGGACTGCCTCGTGCGTCTGACGGGTCCGCGCATACGCGAAGACCTCTCGGATGGCGGACATCTCTTCTTGTGTCTGCTTCGCCCCGCTCGTTTGCTGCGTCATCGCCCCTGCTCCTTCTTGAATCGACGGCCCTGGGGGAGAGCGGGTCGTTGCCCGCCCCGCGAGTTCCCCTACTCTTCGTCTTCCTCTTCTTCCTCGTCGTCGACGTCCTCCTCCAGCTGCTCATCGAACTCGACCGTCAGCCGGATGAGACGCCCTTCACGGTTGTACTCGGCGTAGACCGGATAGGTCCCGTCGCCGTATCCCGAGGACGCCACGACCGCCAGAGCGCCCCCTAGCTGACCGCCCTTCTCCGGGGCGTGGCACGTCTCACGGCATGCACCGTCGTAGCTGAATGTGTGCGTCCGTCTCGTGTCCTTGTTGCCCTTGGTGATGAATTCGTTCGACTTCCACCCATCGAGGTAGCACGGATCGCAGACCATGACCTGCCCGCTGTCCACACCGATCTCCCCGAGCTTGACTTTCGTTCCTGCCAGTTCCTTAGCCATTGCGTCGCCTCCACCTTACGAGGATTACCGCTCAGTTCCCCATCCGGGCCTTGAGTTGCCCCGTGAACCATTCGCTGTGCCCATCCGCCACGCCGAACTCTACAACCCAAGCTGCCCGCGTCCTGTCGAAGAGGTCCATCAAGCTCTTGAATTCAGAGCAGATCTCTTTGCGTTCTTCCTTTGTCCACCCGCTCTTTTTGGCCATGTCTTCGCTACTCCTCCTGCATCCAGAACCGTCGACCGCTCTGGGTGAACCGGAACTCCGCGCACGCCCCGCTCGTCTCTCGGGTCCAGTCGCACATCTGCTCCATGCGACCCTCGCGGCACCACTGGCTGGCCTGCTCTCTCGTCGCTCGGATTGTTCTCATGTTCCTGCCCCCCTTCTCGATCTTCATACACCCATTATACACGGATCACCCAAGGAAACAAGCCAGTTGTGGGCGGCCACACAATATCCACACAAGCGCCGACGTGTCCGCGCACTACGGGATCAGCGTGTCGAAGCGGTCACGGATCTCTAGAGCCTTAGCTAGCTCCACGATGCATCGAGTCGTCTTCTCCGAGAGGTCGCCGAGCCGCGCATGGCGCCACGCCTTGCCCACGAGTTGTGATTCGCCGACGGCTCGCTCCCAAGGAGAGGCCGCAAACAGCCCAGCGTTCGGCGCCGTCAACAATTCCTTCCTCCACGCAGAGGCGATCCCGAGGAGCTTGCCCGCCTGAACCCAGGCATCGACGAGCAGTCCGCAGAGCGAATCCCGCCGGTCATACTGGTTGCTCAATGCGTCCTTCTCCCTCGTCTTGAAATGGCGTAACGTCGTCCGCAATTCCTTGATCTCATCGACAGGGATCACAAGCTGCTCGATGAGGGACCCGGCCGCATTCCGCAACGCATGGAGAGTATTGCTCTTGATCGTCACCAGGAACGACTCCATGCGGAGGATTACCGGGTTGATCCACTGCTCCGTCAGCTCGTCCTCGATCTCCATTAGCGCAGCGAACGCCCGCTGCCGTGCGAGTTCAGCTTCCGAGTACACGCTACCGTCTTGCATCCGCTCCTCCTTCCGTAGATCTCCTTCAGCGAGCTATCGCCCCGGCTGCACCATCCCGCCAGGGAGAACTTCCATGAGATGCGCACAGACCGCCCGTGCCTGCGCCTCCGTCAGGTAGTCGACGGTCAACTTCACCCGCCCTCCATAGGCCCCATCCCATCACGATTTCTCTTCGTCGGTGTCGGTTTCGTGCTCTTCTTCTGGAGCGAACAGGAGCGGATCGTCCTTCGGCGCATCGCCGGCCGCGACCGCCGTCGCTACATTCGCCACCGCTTGCCTGTAATAGCTCGGTTTGAGTTCCATGCCGATGCCCTTGCGCCCAGCCTTGACAGCACCGTAGACCTCCGAGCCAACCCCCATGAACGGAGACAACACATGCTCGCCGGGGTTGGACCACAAGACAAGGCAACGGTCGATCACGTCGAGTTGTAGTGGATGGATGTGTTTCTCGTCATCTTCCTCTCTGGAGTCAATGAAGGGAACGACTCTGTCTAGACGCACATCATCCCAGAACGCTGATGCGTACTGACGCCAAATCCAATGGGAGTACCGATTTTCGATCTGATTCCCCTTGAACCCGCACCAGCGCATGACCTCGGGGGGAACTTGTCGCTCCCCACAATATTCCATGAGGCCGTGGGGGTGCCTGATAGGGATGGGGTTCTCTCCCCGCTTCCTGAAGACAAGTAGGTAGTCCGCATTCGCGACGGAGCACCTCGACGAGTCATTGACTAGCGTCTTGTGGTGCAGAGACTTCATCATGGTACGATTGCGCACGGTCAACGGTTCCTTCCAGACGTGATACCGGGCCGCGTAGTGGAATCCGATCTTCTTGTGCAGCCTGATGATCTCGCCCGGGAAGTCCATTAGATCGTCGCACCCCGAGTTGCCGGTTGGGATGTCCATGCAGTGAACCGCCGTCATCCTCCCCGGCACCGTGAGCCGGAAGATCTCGCGCACGATGAACTCGTAATGCTCAAAGAAGTCTGCCGTGTTCGCGTAGTTTGACAGGTCGCGGTCGCTTGACGAGTAGACATAGAGGCCGCCAAACGGCGGGGAATAGAGCGATAGATGAATTGACGCGCTCGGGAGTTCCTGCATCACCTCCATGCAGTCGCCCAGGTACAAGGCGTAGCGATCCGTGATCACCTGTTCTCCGATAGCCATGCCGGAACCTCCTCCTTGTTCGTGTAGTATGATCTTCGCGCTAACGATAGGGCTTCATTCATGTGCGACACCAACACGAATGAAGC
>Ga0315284_10016541_pt1 | contig 10467 bp, 14 predicted proteins | sample YL17G09_16_MG_FD_203696 | JGI IMG/M metagenome (GOLD analysis project Ga0315284, IMG submission 203696) | Sediment microbial communities from Yellowstone Lake, YNP, Wyoming, USA - YL17G09_16 | ecosystem: Environmental > Aquatic > Freshwater > Lake > Sediment | place: USA: Wyoming | collected...
GATTGTTATTATCGCCTTGGTCGTGGCGGCGTTTTGGAGGATCTTTTTGGCCCTGGGGATATTCTAGTCGTTGTCATCGGGGATAGAGTCTTCGGTCTCAACGACTTCTTCCCCGGAATCCTCGGCTTCGATATCAATCGGGGCAGTGTCCAACGTTGGAGGAACCCTTTGTTCTTCGATTCGTTTCAGAACCTTACGGATCAGATCTTCGGCGGAGCGCGGCGCGCCGGAGCCGATGGGAGAATTCACGCTACCAGGACTCACGAACGCCTGATTGAGAGTTACGAAGGTTCCGGGTTTTTCGACCATGCCGACGGCTTCTCTGAATTCCCGGAGGGCGCCGGCCGGGGAAAGCCCCTCCTTGATGTAATCGGTCGCCGTCTTCTCCAGGGATTCCTTCATAAGACGCCTGAAGTCGTCGGACTGTTCGCGCTGAAGCAGGATCCTGGACCGATCGTTCCCGTGGGCGATCAGCGTGCGGACAGGCAGGGATTGAGACACATATTCGAGGTCTTTCTCGACCTGCTCGACCTCCAGTCCCTTGGATTTTGCTATTTCCTCCGGCGTGTAGCCGGACATCCAACTCGCGTATACCTTGTGGGCCCGATTTGCCTCGGGATACTCGAGGTCCTTGCTTTCCTGGGTTGCGAATTGGATCAAAGCGGTTCCCGGTGCCTTCATGAGCCGCATCATAGCACAGGGTCTGTAAAATTCAAAGTGCCTCGTGACGCTCCCTGCGGAAAAAACCCGAAAGGGTCTGCGAGGCACCTTGGCTTATGCAGCCATCTTCAGTTCGTTGTTTAGTTTCTGTAACACACTGCTGACATGCACATCATAGCCGTGCGCCAGGAGGATGTCCATGGGGAAATTATTTCTGAAGGAAGACCAGATCCACCAGCTTCTTGAGCTCTCCGCGGTGAATCCGCGTGACCATGCCCTGTTTCATGTCGCCCTGTCCACAGGATTCAGAGTCTCCGATCTCCTGCGCATCAAACTGCGAGACCTGCAGGATTCGGATCATGAAGTGAGCCGGCTCATGCGGATGAAAATGAAAAAAACGAAAAAGTACATCGAGCGTCCGTTGCGGGATGACTGCCGCGCGGCAATCTCGGCCTACCTGAAGACCAGGGAGGATAGCAATCCTTTCCTTTTCCGGCCGGAGGCCAACAACTCGAAGAAGAGCCGGCTGCCAATGGACAGGAGCTCGGTGCATCGGGTTTACAAGAAGTACCTCGCCAAGATGTTTCCTGCGTCGCTGCTCAAAGGCGCCTCCTGTCACACTACTCGGAGGTCGGTCGCCAAACTGATTTCACGCGATGCAGGCAGGTGCGAGCCGGCCACAAAATTTCTTGGGCATTCTTCGCTTGCCGCAACCATGAGCTATCTTGATTTCGATGAGTTTGGCTCTCAGGCGGACGACATCGTTTCTTCGCTGTCCTGGTAGGAGGCCATATGTTAAACCATTGCTGTATTTCTCTGTTTTCTGGTGCCGGGGGACTCGATTTAGGATTGGAGAGTGCCGGATTGTCGGTCTCTGTATCACAGGAATTTGATTCTGACGCCGTGGAAACTCTGCGAGCAAACGGACGGAACGTTGTCGAGGGCGATATCCGAGAGCTTCTCCGTAGAGATCCGAAATGCAGGGTTCTCTCTTGTCGGCGTCCGTTTGCCGTGGTTGGAGGACCGCCTTGTCAGTCTTTTTCGCTTGCCGGTAAACGCCTAGGCATAACGGATGATCGGGGCCGTCTATACGCAAGTTTCCTGTCTGTTGCCAAATCTCTTAATCCGAGGTTTCTTGTTATGGAGAATGTGCGAGGACTGGTTTCTCTGCCCAATGTACTTAACAATATTCTCAATGATTTCAGAAGGATCGGTTACGCACCCGTGTATGGAGTGCTCAACGCGGCGAACTACGGATCCCCACAACGCCGTGAAAGACTCATCATCATAGGCAGTAGAGATTCCGAGAAAATTGACCTACCCGCACCTACCCATGCGGGCAAATGGAGAACTTTTGGGGATGCTGTGCGCGGATTAAGAGATAATGGCCTTGGAACTCGATTTTCTCCTCGGACCGAGAGACTCTTGAGTTATGTGCCCGAAGGGGGTAATTGGCGTTCTCTCCCGCCACGCCTACAGAAGGAAGCTTTAGGGAATGTCGATTTACATAAGGGGGGTTGCTGCGGTTTCCTTCGCCGTTTGTCATTTAATAAACCTTCCCCCACTTTGATGACAAGCCCCACGCAAAGAAAAACGCTATTAGCGCACCCGAAAGAAACTCGCCCGCTATCGGTGCGGGAATATTCACGAATCCAGGAGTTCCCTGATTCTTGGCAATTTGCGGGTAGTGTCGCCAGCCAATATCGCCAAATCGGAAACGCTGTTCCGATTGCCCTGGGAAATGCTATTGGTCGTATATTTGCATCATTGGGAGGATAGAATGTCTCTACTAACCAGCAGTACTGTTATTACTGATGTGATCAACGATCGAAAACTTGAGGCAATATGCAAGAAAGCTCTAGCTCCGATGCTCCTCCCATTCCGTAACAGGGTCTCAGAACCGGGCGATCTCTGGTCGGCCGCCAATATAATACCTAACAACGTATCGCGCCGGATGTCGGAGGTCGGGGGAATATATACAAGATTCGGACATTGTCTCCAACAAATCGTGACTCTCATCGCGGAGAATAACAATAAATGGGATGCGTCTCCTGACAACAGAAGAGTGACCGACATAACCCTCGTATCCGGCGACGAGGTGTATTTGTTATTTGTCCAATCTCAGTACAACACGAAGAATTCAGGAGGTATAAAGCAAATCAAAGGCAAGATGGCTCAAAGACCCAAGTACACCGGAATAGTGGCTGTTGTCCAGGATTATCCGCCGCCATTATCCAGCCGTTCACGCCGACAAGAATTATCCCCCAATGTGATACAGCTTGTGGGGCCAGAGCTTTTTAGCTTTTTGTCGGACGGAGACGATACACTATATGCGCGATTGAAACAGGCCATATCGCGCTGGGGGGCCGTACATGCGCGCTTATTTCAATAAGATTGTGATTGGTGATTGCCGCATATTGCTTCTGGACTATCCCTCAAAGTGCGTGGATTTAATCGTCACTTCCCCAATTTACGCGGAAAAGCGCGCACTATCCTGTGGAGGTATCCGTCCTGAGGACTATGCGGCATGGTTTCTAGAACGCTCTGAGCAATTTCTTCGTGTGCTCAATCCCACCGGATCATTCATTCTGAATATCAAAGAGGGCGCACAAAATGGTGAACGTCAAACATATGTTATAGAATTGGTGCTCGCACTTAGAAAGCAGGGTTGGCTTTGGACAGAAGAGTACATTTGGCATAAACGCAACTCCTTCCCCGGCAAATGGCCTAATCGTTTCCGTGATGCCTGGGAGCATTGTTACCACTTCACGAAAGAGAAGAAGTTCTATATGAATCAAGATGCGGTAATGGTTCCAATGGGGAATTGGGCAAAGACTCGCTTGAGGCGACTGACCAGTGCCGACGACAAACGGCATGATCCATCTGTGCGGAGTGGATTCGGTAAAAATTTATTCAATTGGGTAGGGAGAAAGAAGGCATACCCCACAAATGTCATCCACTTGGCAACCGAGTGTGGTAACAAGTTGCATCCCGCCGCCTTCCCTCTTGAGCTACCAACTTGGTTCATCAAACTGTTCACAAGACCCGGGGATGTGGTTCTGGATCCTTTTGTGGGTTCTGGAACAACAGCGGTCGCCGCCAAGCAACTGGGCCGCCAGTTTCTGGGAATAGACGCTTCCTCAGAATATTGCAGGCTGGCGGAGGAACGACTGGCGGGCAATATCGTTCCTCGCAAATTTTCCTGTTGACAAAACATTAAGGCGCCACGATACTGACTTGGGATGGAAGACCCGTCTGCTACTCTCTCAGGGGGGCCAGTTGGTGCACCGCCGGCTGGCCCCGGATTTTATGTCCGAAACCGTTGGCGTCGTCATTTCTTCATATGGGTCCAGAGAACCATGGAACACGCTGGCAATGCGTGCCATGACATCCGTTACTCGGCAGACCCGCCCTCCCGATGCAGTCTTCAGAATCCATCACAACACCCTCCACGAAGCACGCAACAAAGGCGGGCAACTTGTTGGCGTTGACTGGCTCTGCTTTCTGGACTGCGACGACGAGCTTGAGCCTAATTACCTCGAGCTCATGATGGAATCCGGCGAACCGAATGAGCTGCGCTATCCTAGGGTTCGCTATGTCACCGATGGTTTCGATCCCAAATGCCCGCCGGAACCGAGAACCCTGCAACGGAAACCCCTATGGCAGGGTAACTTCATGGTCATTGGCACGCTGGTAAGAAGGAGTTTCTTCCTGGCCGCAGGAGGATTCAGAGAACTCCCGGCATACGAGGATTGGGATCTGTGGATCCGGTGCTGGCTTCTCGGGTGCAATCCGACTTTCATTCCCACGGCTGTCTATCGGGCCTGGCGGCGGCCGGAGGGCAGGAATGCCCCGGGTCTCATTGATGATCCCGTGGCATTGTGCGCGAGAATCGTGGAGTACAATCGGCGGTGGCTGGTCTGTCACCCAACCGTTCATAGAGGGGACAAGGATTTATGAATGATGTGGCTGTCCTTTACATCGCGCACGACAGGCCGCTTAGATCACGGATTACACTGTCCCACCTGCTGGAGTCGAGCGGGATAGACGACATGTCCGTTACAATCGTGGCCAACAACGCCTCTCAGGCCACGATTGACATCTTATGCTCGTTCGATCATCCCTCAATCGAAAGGGTTGCGGTTTTCAAGGATAACAACTATCCGCTGGCGGAGATAACCAATTGGTTCTGGAGCAATCATCTGGCCTGGAAGTATCTGGGCAAGGTCGATGATGACACCATTATGCCAGCCGGGTTCTTTTTCAATGCCCGGAAAGTCCTCGCTACTTACCCTTGGATGGGAGCAGTCTCCGCCATTCACTGGGAGGCCAACAGATTGCCGGCCGAGGGCGACTACCGGCATAACATCCTGCATGCCCTTGGTATTCTCTGGCAAAAGAATGTCGGCGGGTGCTGCTACCTGATGCCAACAGACCGAGTTATCGAGATAGGATTCATACACAGTCCTGGATATTTCAAGGGCGGATGGAGTGAATACCAGTGGGCGCTCAACGCGCGGGGGCACCTGTGCGGGTATCTTTACCCTCTACAGTTCGCCAAGCACCTGCAGAACGAGAATATTTATCACCGAATCTTGTCTGCGGTGGGTCCGTTCTCCTACGATCGGGATAAGGAAGCGGAAGAGATCAAATTCATGCTGTTTGAGGCGAAGACTATGCTCACAGAGCAGCATCTTTATCAGGTGTGTCAAGTTAACGATATCGGGGTGCAGGGGTTGCTGTACCCAAACATGGGGTGGGAATGTCAAATTTCGGAATTGTGATACCCAACCACTATCCCGAGGTCATAGTTCCCCTCCTGAAATCTCTTGGCCAATTTCCCGTTCTGGGAGCCCGGGTGATCATCATCGCCGATGGTCACGATAACGACTATGGGTTCGAGGCTATCCGCTACCCAGATGAGAAGTTTGTTTTTGCAAAGGCTGTCAACTTGGGAGTTAGAGCCCTGGGGAGACAAGATGTTGTCCTTCTGAATGACGATTGTATCCTGATCGAGCCCCGGCCATTCCAACGATTGGAGGAGATCGCTCAACTCAGTTCGCAAATTGGCATCTTGAGCCCGTTGATCAAGGGCTGTGTGGGCAATTCGATCCAGCGGTGGCATGAACGCGACCGGTTCTGGCAATCGCGAGAGGTAATCCACTTTGCCATGGGGAAAGAACCTATCTGCTTTCCCTGTGTCTACATTAAGCGTACAGTGTTCGATGCGATCGGGTTGTTGTCTGAATCCTTTACCGGCTACGGAGGAGAGGATAACGACTTTTGCATCAAATGCAGAGCTGTTGGTATTTTGACCGCCGCAACATCACGGGTCGTTGTTCAGCATGGTAATGGCGGCCCCGAGTTGCAAGAGGGCAGGGGCAAAACCTGGAGCGTCAGCTTCGCCAGGAAGGAAGATGAATATCGTCGAAAGTATTATTGAGAGCGGACTCAAGGAGGTCGGCGCTGTGAGCGGAATGGAACCAGATATGAATTCTCCGGTGTTAGGCATGCACCTATGGGGATGGATGTCCCCAGACGAACTCTCCTGGCTTTACGAACAGGCCAAGACGATGACAAACATCGTCGAAATCGGGAGTCTCGTTGGAAGAAGTTCCTTCGCTCTCTTGAGCGGATGCTTGGGCCCGGTTTACTGTATAGATCCGTGGACCGACGACGCCCTCCGGCAGTTCATGTCTGGCGTTGGACACTTCCCCAATCTTGTGGCAATTAGGGCCTGTTCTCCGGACGCCGGCAGGCAAGTCCCCGGGGAGATCGATATGGTATTTGTCGATGGCAATCATGACTACGAAAGTTGCAAGGCCGATCTCGAGTATTGGTTCCCTCGAACCAAGAAACTGATCTGCGGGCATGACTATACTCATCCGGGATATCCGGGAGTACGCCAATCCGTTGACGAGTTCTTCGGCAAGTTGGGACTAAAAGTGGAAATCCTTGAAGACGGGTCTATTTGGATTGTGAGGTTGACATGAAGGCGTCAGTGTGGGGCATTACAATGGTCGTCGATGAAGAGGACATCATCGGCTATACTCTCAGCCACCTGCTCTCCCAGGGTCTGGATGGAATCGTAATTGCCGACAATATGTCCAAAGACAGAACCCGCAGTATCCTGGAAGGGCTTTCTGATCGGTATCCCGGCAGGATAATTATCGTGGACGATAACGAACTCGCCTACCATCAATCCGCCAAGATGACGGAGCTCGGTCACCAAGCAGCGGAGCATGGGGCCGAGATCGTCATTCCATTTGACGCCGACGAACTGGTCTATTCAACGGTACCCGGTAAGACGGTCGTAGACCTGCTCGGGGAGTCCAAGGTAGAGGCCGTGGCGATTCCCATGTGGAATCACTATTGTACCCTGAGCGATGTTCCTGGCGAAATCAATCCCTATCGTAGGATGCCTTGGATGTTAAAGAACCCAAGCACATTGGGTAAGGCCGCCTACCGCTATTCCGCAGATTATACAGTCGCGGCCGGAAATCACCAGATCCTGGATCACGGAGTTTTAGTTCCTGGGGAAGATATAGGATTGGCGCTGCGCCACTTCGCCTGGAGAGACGAGGATCAATGGATCAGAAAGATCATCAGGGGCAGTCGAGCCATGATAGCCGCGCCCGATATCCCACGCAGCACCTGTCTGCACTGGCGCGAGTATGGAGAGGCCCTGGCCGAGAAAGGTGTCGAGGCGCTAAAGGATCACTATCGCAAATATTTTACATTTGGGCTGAACCCCACAGACAAGATGATCCTTGACCCGGCACCGTACACAGGGGAACTGTGATAGTAACTAACTTCCCGCATCCCATGAGCTTATATCCTAGATACGTAAAGTCCCACATCGACAAATTACTCGCACTGGGATGTGGTGAGTTGAGATTTGAACTTAACTTAGGCGCGAAACTTATTTTGGGAGTTGATTGGGCTGATGCCGAACTGGATAGGGCGAAAGAAAAGGAAAACGCAATTGTAATTAAATACGATATATTGGATGTTTGCGAAATCATACGAAACAAAAGCTTTGATGCGGTCACCCTGTTTGATGTATTGGAGCATTTAACAAAGGGAGATGCGCTTGATTTGCTTAAAAACCTGGAAGAAAAGGTCAAGTATCAGATAATCCTATTCATACCCATTGATGCAAAATGGATGAATTTGGAGGTTGTGTCCAGAATGCAACAGGAGCGCAAGGACCTGAATTTATCGATGGGATGTCATTTATCGACATGGACACCACAGGAATTGGAAGAACTTGGGTTTGTCGGGGAGTATTCTCCAGACTTTCATCATGATAAGAAAATGGGTGCGGTGTTTTGTGTTAAGAATATTCACAGCACCCAGTGAGAACTATAATATATGATAGTTGTCCCCAAATACCACGGCCGACTCGGCAACAATCTCTTCCAATATGTTTGGCCCCGCATCCTCTCGACGATCCTCGGTTATCGATTCGTTGCTCCACCGCTCTTAAATCTTGAGACGGACATCCCGGGAGAGGAATATGATAGCCCAATCCAGGAGGTTCAGGATTTCGCGCCGCATCCGGGAGTCGTAGTCCCCATAGGTGAGGTAATAAACCGGCGCGATCACCGGAAGATAATCATCCAGGGGTTTTTCCAACAGGCGGATAAATACACCGCCTATCGCAGCATGATCAAAGAATGGTTCAAGTCCAGCCTTACCCCAGTGGAGCATCCAAGGGGAACCCTTGGGATAAGCATTCGCATTGCCAAGGCAGACTTTTGCGCCCTCGGCTGGGATCTTCCATTGTCCTACTATAAGATTGCGATACAAAGAGCGATGGAAGCAGTTTCTCCCACCAAATGTTTTATTTACGCCGATGTGCCTGCTATCGACCTCACCGACCACGTAAATTTGCTCTCGAAGCTTTGCGACGTGAGAGTGCTGAGCCACCTGGATCCCTTATCGCAGTTCCGGTCCATGATGGGATGCCCGAATATTATCGGGTGCAACAGTACATTCAGTTGGTGGTCTGCATTTTTGTCTAATGCTAAGAATGTGTGGATGCCTTACAACTGGCAACCGTGGGGAGCTACCCAAAAGAGAGACAAAGATAGGACAATTGCCACTCAATATCCAGTAGACCTGCGATGTTACCAGGAAGGCTGGCACATAGTCGATATGGACGGGATCAAAGAATGAACTGGGATGAAATTGCATATTCCTTCAAAACCGATAAATGCTCTCGCTACACATGGCCGAGGACGCACGAAGAGATACCTTCACATGCTTATATGGAATACTACGAGAAGCGTCTTGCCCAAACCAATCCTGCGAACATTTTAGAGATAGGCGTCCTTGAGGGAGCCTCATTGAGGATGTGGGCTCATTTGTTTCCGCGGGCACAGGTCATCGGAATAGACATAAACCCAAAGTGCCGAGAGCAGGCTTCAGAACGAATTTCAATTGAGATTTTAGATGTGGGCGATCCAGAGCAGATAGGAGAGTTTGCTACCCGATCGCCGTTGTTTGATTTTATCGTGGATGACGGTAGCCACAAGGAAAGAGAGACCATTACCGCACTATACGCACTCTGGGGCAGACTGATTCCCCATGGATTGTATGCCATCGAGGATGTGAACCATCGACCGGTGGGTTCTCCCCCCATCCGGCATATCGGCACGGGCTGGATAGGTTGGCCCGCCAAAATACGTGATTTCGCCCTCAGTGTTGGAGCGATTTTGAACACACACCAATCTGTATTTCCGGATTTCCAGTCCGTCGTTTTTCTCGATAAGGGGCCTGGAGGCGCGTGTGATTCAATCTGAAGAAGAAAAGCATCGAGTCCGCAGGGGAAAGAACGGTTACCTATTCCAGACCGACGAGAACATTTTTGGGCGCCTGACCGGAGAAGTAAACCTTTCGCCAGATGACCTCGCAATCTGGGCCGAGACATTCCGGGAACGGAAGCGCATCGCCGAGGCGGCCGGAGCTCAATATTTCATGTTTGTCGTGCCGGAGAGACATGTCGTCTATCGAGAATTCCTCCCGGATGGCGTCGTGATCTCCGAGGATCGGACGATCAGAAGGCTCCTAGCCCGGGATGTGCTGGCGGATTCCATTGTCTATCCTCTGGCAGCCATGGAAACTGCCAAGGCCATAATGGAACCCTATCCCAAGGGAGGATCACACTGGAACGGATTTGGCGCCTATGTCGGTTACCGTGAGATTTGCACGCGCATCGGAGAGATACCCGCCCCGATGGACGACTTCGAGTGGACATCCTCTCCGGTGCCTGGGGGATGTGACTTGGAGGAACGTCTATCGTTGGACACTGGCCCTTACATTATGTACAAAAAGAAGGTTTCGCATGGCCACGCCGTCTTCGACAACGCGATCTGGGCCATTGGGAATGTTAAGGTTTTCAAAAACATCAATCCCAACCTTCCCACGGCTGTAATTTTCCGAGATTCGTTCTCAATGAAACTCCTACCGCTTCTTTCTGAATCATTTAGCAGGATTGTTGCTGTAGTTTCCGGTGCGTTTTATCCAGAGATTGTAGAGAGCGAGCGCCCAAGCTTCGTGATAACACAGATCGCCGAGCGCTACCTGACACCCCATATGGCGGATGTTCCTCATGGAACATTCGAGGATTACTGCAAGGTTTCCCCTGCGCAAGTATCACAAATGTGGACCGGCCGTTAGTTCCTAAGACTCCCGCGCCCGTGCCCTACATGGAATAGGCAAAGCACCGACCCCAGGATGAGAACCCAGACAACCGCTCCTACGATGAACCATAACATGGAAATCCTCCTTTCACCACATCCA
>Ga0315284_10016542_pt1 | contig 10466 bp, 10 predicted proteins | sample YL17G09_16_MG_FD_203696 | JGI IMG/M metagenome (GOLD analysis project Ga0315284, IMG submission 203696) | Sediment microbial communities from Yellowstone Lake, YNP, Wyoming, USA - YL17G09_16 | ecosystem: Environmental > Aquatic > Freshwater > Lake > Sediment | place: USA: Wyoming | collected...
TCTCGCGACAGAAGAGTGCTGCCCATGAGCCCGCGGCATCGAGGGCCAGCGAAGTGTCCAGGCCACTCTCCGACGCGCCCTGCGCGAAGTGGCCTTGCACTCCGCCGGAGGCGGGAATCCAGAGCTGAGCGACGGTCGCCGCGCGGACCTCGTTGGCCTTGGTTGAGGCGGTGCTGGCGGTGGCGATAAGGGAAGTGTATTGGGCGGGGGTGATACGACCACGGTTGAGCAAGTTGAGGGCGGCGGTTGGCAAGACCCGCGCGGCTTTGTCAAAGGCGAAATAGCAATCGATGTTGTGCTCGGTGGAAATCCAGGGGAGTTGTCCCGGCACATATTGGTAACCGGGATCCTGATAACGGCCCCACCCCGCCTGGATCAGGTTGTGCCGGGGGCCCGAACCGGTGAATTGCAGCGAGAAAAGGAACTCGAGCATGCTTTGGAGCCCGAGCGTGGCGCGCTCGAAGTCACCGGTGCGCTCCATGCAAATGGCATAGGCGTAACAGACCCAGGCCATGGCGCCGGTGCGGATGTACGCCTGGTCCACCTGGCCGTTGTACACGTCGTAGGAAAAGCTGAGCGAGCCGGCGGGCTGGGGTGTGCCCACAGAGAGATTATCGAGCCGCAGATTGCCGGCGGCCTGAAGCCTTACGCGAAAGCGAGCGAGCGAGGTCAGGAGTTCGCCGGGCACATAATGGCTTAGTAGAGCATTAATATCCTGGTTAATAACACGCCAGGTCTCATTGGCCGGACCCGTTACGACCGTGATGATCTTTGATACCGGATCGTAGCCTGCCGTTCCCGAGGTGACCCAATCGACACCCTCAACGGCTCCCGTTGAACTGACAACTTCAAGAGAGAATTGGTGCTCAACGGCTGTCTTATACCGCCATTCGATAATGGAGTCGGCGCTATCGGGCAGACCGGGGCCGCTGTAACCCCAGTCAACGGGGCCGTTGGTGGCCGTGAAGGAAATGACCCGTGAGCCGCCGGACTGCGGGGGTGGCTCGGTTGAATCGAAGACGTTTTCCACGGTGCCGGCGCCCGAATCGAGCGACCAGCGGGTGGTGGCGCCATCTTCAGCATTTTCCAGGGTCAGGGAGGGCAGGTAGCCGGGATTGTCACGGAGCGTATTCAAGCGCGTCACCATGCGGGCGGCAGCCTCCCACAGGCCGGCGGCAGAAAAGGCAATGATGGCCAGGGCGGCGTCATAGGTCCAGGAACGGTTCTGGATATAGGCGAGGTTCGAGCCGGTGAGGGTGCCGGGGCTGACGTAGTCGGGATCGCCGGGGGGCACCTCGATCGACCGTGGCAGGTCAGAATAGACCGCCTGGTTCTGCAAGGTGGAGTAGAGATCGACCGGGCCAAGATCGGGATCGTTATAGATGACGTGGGCCACCAGCGTGCCGGTGGTCGGGACCTTGCTGGTGCCAAAACGCGCGTGGGTGCTGTCCTGGACCATAATGGGAACGCCGTCTTCCTGCAAGTATTCAATATCGGTCTTGGCATAGACGCGCACCCAGTAATCTGTGAGCTTGCGGCCGACGCCCAGGTTGGAGTGCGCAATCCAGCCGGGCACATTGGAAGTTGAGTATCCCGGCGACGGCTGCGGGGAGTTGGCGGGCATGAGGAAAGCAAGGGCGGTGCCGGCATGAACGTCGGCGACGCGCCAGGTGCCGTCGGGAGCAATGAGAGATGAACCCTGGTAGTAGAAGACGTCGGTGCGGGAGTACACATCCACGCGATACGCGCTCGCGGCCTCGATCAGATTTAGCACCCGCCCGGTCACCGCGGTGGTCGCGGTTATCGGCAGCACACCGATCAGCAGGTTGCCTGAAAGCAACGGCGTGGGCGAATAGTTGATGGGGAAGCCGTCAGGCCCGGGTTGATCGTCGACTCCCACGCCGAAGATGGGATCGAGCACGATGTTCGGCCAGCGTTCTTGCGCCTTGGCGGTAAACCTTCCGGTGGTGTTAACCAGGCCGCCCTCGGCCAAGGCGGGATCGCTCAGCGTCGCCGTAATTTTTCCGGCGAAGGGCGAAGTGTTGGCGTTGAGCCGGGAGAGCATCCACGTCAAGGCCCGATCGAGGGCGGCGGCCAAATCACCGGAATAGAACTTGCTGACTTCAGCCATTACATTGCTCCGCGTGGTGCGCAAGTCGGCGTGACGAAGCTAGTAGCCATAGCCCATGACTCCATAACCGCCGATGCCGTATCCGTGGCGGGTGATCTGGGCGTCTTCCAGGCGGAAGGTGGTGAGCGGCTCGAGTACGCCTTCGATGGTCAACAGGTAGAGCGGCCGCTTCGTGAGTTCCAGGTTCTTAGCGTCGAAATTTGAATTCGTTGGAATCGGCATGGTTCACGCCATTACGAATGGAGAATGACGAACCACTAATTAAGTTACTAGCTTCCGCAGTTTCAGACTGACCGTGTACACGCCGGGCGTTTTCCACAGCAGTTTGGTTTCCGTGTCTTCGAGGAGGTAGTTGGCGAACGCCACCTGGCCGGCGTCGGGATAATAGGAAAAGGAAGCGCCGGTCAGCGCCTGGTCGAGGAACGCTTGCCAAGCTGCGAGGTCCGAGCCTGCCCGGATCCATGCCAGCGACAACTCCAGAAATTCGTCGGTGCGCTCGAGCACGGATTCGCGAATGCCGGCGGTGGAGACATTGTCGTGCCGCACGGCGCTTCTGAAGTAACCGGGTTGCTGCTGGGGCGGGAAGGCGAATGTCAACGTCTGTTCGCCTCCTCCCGCGAGCGTGAAAACAATTTTGGGATTAGCCATGATTAGCTCTCAGCAATCAGCATTCAGCAATCAGCGACGACGCGATTTCTCCGACGGACAACGAACAAGTGACAAGTGACTTCTCCTCTACGCCGACTTTGCCAGTTGGTTCACCACGGTATAGGCCACCAGGTTGACGTCCCGCTCGGTGACCGCCTGGGAGATGTGGCGGACCAGTTCATCGATGCCGGCTTGCCCGCCATAGACCGGGCCCTGAAAGATCACCTGGACGGTCTTCTGTTCGGTGGCCGGTTGGCCGGTTGTCTTTCCGGAGGCGATGTAAGTCGGCGCCACTTCGCCGGGTCGGCTGAGACTGCCGTTCTGATTGGCCGCTTGCACATCCGCACCAGCCAGCGCGCGTCCCGCCAGCGCCGCCGTCCCGCCTACTGCTCCGTAGATGGCGGCGGACTTGAAGGCAAGCCCGGCCCCGCGATAGTCCTGGATGGCCAACAGGTAGAAGCCCAGCGCCGTGGAGTAGATGGCGCGCACGATGGCTTCCTGAGCGATGGCGCCTACGGCCGAGAGCGCGGCTTTGCGGAAGGCTTCGCCGATGGATTTTTGCCAGATGACGGCGTTGGCGATGTTGACGCCCAAGGCCGAGTCGAAGAGCATGAAGTTGCGGCCCAGGCTCGATTCAAGCGCCTGCGAGGCATCGAGGACCTCGGCGAAGTTCGCCACGAGCTGGGTCTTCCAGAATTGGAGAGCGACGCGGTTGCGGGTGACCAGCGCATTCACGACACCGGCATCGACATTGAAATGGTCCGCTAAATTCTGGGCGGCCTGCCGGACTTGACCGAATCCCGCCGTTCCCTGGGCGGACCACTGTCGGAGGTCGGAGCTCATCCCTGACAAGTCACGCGCGAGGAGGGTTCGAAAGCGCGCGATGTTGGCTTCGGCCTGCGAGGGATCGGCGCCGATGCGGATCAACAGTTCGGCGGTACTAGTGCTGGGCATGATTCACTCCACTCGGGAATCCTCTATTGAGTCCTGCATAATAGGTGATACCTGAACCCCCTCACCCGGCGCGACGGGAAGCACGGCTTCCCCGCGCCGCCCTCTCCCCCAAAGGGGCGAGGGCAGGGAAAAACAAACTGACTCTCCCCTCGCCCCCATTGGGGGAGAGGGGCCGGGGGGTGAGGGGGTCAAGTCGCCCAATTCCGCAGACCTCAGCAGTTGCGCGACCAAAGCCGGCGCAGCCGATGCGACGCAAATCCGCTGGCGGTTTGCGGGGCCTACCATGCGATCTCCTTGGCTGGCCTCGCTGAATGCCTCGAATCGGCGGGATTGGTTCCGTCTGCCCCGGGGGTAGCCCGCCAGATTTCGAGCAGCCGCGCCGCCGCGGCGAGGTCGAAATCGAGGGCGAGCACCGGATCGTGGAGGCGGACGAGGCTGCTCGGGCGGCAACCAAACTTCTCGGCGGCGATGGCCAGGAGCGTAAAGTTTTCACTTTTGACGAAACCTCTCCAGCGAAGCGCTGGAAAGATCCTCCTCTGGCCAGAGATCCAGGCTTGGGGCTGCGGCCTGCGCGTCCCGGCCCTGGAAGTTGCCGTCGCCCGCTTCGGCTTGCCCGAGCGCGCGGCAGGCCCACTGGAAGATGAAGGCGCGATCCTTGATGGGGATCTCGTCCAGGCGGATATCATCGGGGCCCTCGCCGACAGGAGGATCCACGATGCTGGCCCTCACGAGCTGGGTCGAGAACTTCGCCAGCTCGAGAACTTCCTCACGGCTGATCTCACCGGGCGCTGCGACGGCTGTTTCGAGGTCCGGATTGAGCACGACGCCCAGCAGCCGTTGGGGAATGCGGCCGGAAATGATCCATTCGAGCGGCTCCGGCTTGACGGCAAGAATGACCGCGCCGCTCGGCAAGCGCAGGCGCTCGGCGCGGGCGAGCCGGTCTGCTTGTGAGGCGGCTCGCCAGTCTGCGGGGGTGGCGATGTGGTTCTCGCGTTTGGCCATGACAAACCTCGGGACCGGGAATTGAGCAGCACCGAAACTCGAAATCCGAAACTCGGTTGAGCTTGAGCTCTTGGAGTTTTTAACTCTTTGACTTTTCAACCGTCGAAGAAGCCGAAAAAGGCGAAGAGTTGAAACAGTCGAACTGGATGACGAATTTCCGGTTTCGGCTTCTACGTCTGCCGGTAGAGCTTTCCCACCTGATCGCCCGCCGAACGCGCGGGATCGGCCAACCCTACGAACTTTACCTTATAGGTGGTCTCTTTCCCACGCTGGAAGGGAAGCTGGATGGCTTCGGCCTGGTAGGCCGAATAAAGTTGGCTGACGACGAACTTGCTGCTGGTGTCGCGCCGCGCGGAAATGACCGCGATCGAGGTCTTGGGGATCGACATGATTCCGCCGAAGGAGATTTCCTCATAGGCCTGCGCCCCGGCCGGCAAGCCCGTGTCCGTCCCCGTCGAGAAAGAGCCGTGGACTATGAAGTGCTTTAACTTGGCCAGGTCTGACTCCTTCAGCGTGATCTCGATGGACTCCGCCTCCCCCGTCATCACCACATCAATAGGGGCGGCCACTTGGTCGGCATTGATCTCTTCCAGCTTCGGGGAAAGCCCCACGGTGGTGGCGCCCTCCGTGGCCCCGGCAAAGACCGGGGTGCCGACGGTCGGCTCGCCGGCCGAGTTGATGAGCAGTCGGTTGCCGGTGGTGGGGACCGTGACTGCCAGCCAGAGCTTTCCTGGTCCCTGGTGGATTTTGGTTGCGTCAACGTTGGGCATGATTACCTCCAAATTCGGTGCCAAGGCAGCCGCGGGCTGCGGCGCCGGCTTTTACAAAGAGCTGGCGTTAGCGTTCCTCCAGCTCGATCAGGAATTCAATCTGGGGCCCGCGCGCCAGGGCTCCCCCGCGCCGCGCGACCAGAGTTCCCAGGTCGTGCCGGGTGATCCGCAGATCGAGAATTTTCGAAACGGTCGGGTTGAGTCCCGCGGTGTGGCCCTCAGGGATGGTGCGGTGGCTGAGGGTCAGCGGCGCATAGAAATCTGCCAAGGGAGCCGATGACAACACAATATCCACCGTCCGCAGGTAGTCCATGGCGTCGTCGGCCAGCCATTCGGGGTCGGAACCGGTAATCGCCAGGGCGCAGACGAAGCGCACGGATTCAGTGCGCAGGTCGGGATCGGAATTCAAGTCGAACGTGGTTTCCGGCGCAATGAGGACCAGCGCCGGCCAGTTCTGAATGGGCGCAGCCTCTTTGTAGAAGGCCTTGAAAGGCTGTAAGGCCCGCCCCGAAGGACGGCCCGCATTCACGAGGTCGAGCGCGGCCTGTTGGTCGCGTTCGAGAATGGCGAGCAACTGGTTGACGAGTGGCTTGGCAAATCCCGACTGGTAGCGTGCGTGCATGGTGAACCTTTTCTCTGTAGCCACTGGTAGGGGAGGGCTTTGCCCTCCCGAAAGCGGGAGCCCCGAGGGCTCCCCTACCCTCCGAGTTGTTTGGTGCCGAGCAGCGGAGCGTTTTCTTCCAGGTGCTGCCGCACGAGTTCCGTCCACTGGTCGCTGCGGGCCGGGGTCAGCACGATGAGCGGCCGCATCGGCATGCCGCGCTGCCCTTTGGTATGCCCCGGCAACAATGTTTGTCCGTAGCCCGCGCCCGTGCCGGTCTGATGATAAATGGCGTAGGGCAAGCGGCTGCCAAGGGTGAGCGTCTGGCCGCCTGTTTCCTCAACGTGTCCGGACGCGCCCGCGTCGCGCTGCGAAGCGAGCAAGGCGCCCGTGGTGTTGAGTAGCAGGGTCCCCGCGCGGCGCCGCCGGGCCGTGGAAGGGGCCAACTCGGCCCAGGGCGTTCCGCCGGCGCGGCCTTCCGAAGCGAACTGCTCCGTGACCATGGCGCGCAAGTCATCCGCAATTTCAGTCAGGGCGGGCGACTGCTCGGCCAGCGAGGCCTGGAAGACGCGCAGCGCCTGTTCAACGGGTTCCGAATTAACGGTAGCAGTGAACTGCATCACAATCCTTCTCGAATCCCTTTCTGAAGGCGGCGGGGGGTGGTCACGGTGGATCCTGCACGACATGGTTGGGCAGGTCGGTCCAGCCCCTCGCCGGGGTGGCGTCGCGCCGTGGCAGGCGACGTCATCACCCTGCCTTCAGAAATTGGCGTCCTTGCGAAAGGCCACATTAGTGTCGGCATCATCCAGATCCGTCAGCTCTGGTTCCTGGCCGGCGGTGCCTCCAAATTGCGCGAAAGCGTCTCCGGTGCGGGCCGTCGGCAGAAAGAGCTTGTCGTAAGTGCCGCGCTTGATCTCTTCCACCATGTTCTCTGCAGAGCGGCGGAGACCGTTGGGGCTGGCCCAGCCTTGGGCGGAAGTGTCTGGACCAATCAGGGAGAACAGCGCGTCGCCCAGGTCGGCCGCGGCTGCCAGCTCATTCATCAAGGCAAGCAGCGCGTAGGCTTGCGGGTTGGCTTCCTGTAGGCCGGCCAGCGCGTACCCGCGCGCCAGGGCCAGCCCGGTGACCCGGGCACCCTGACTGTCGATCCACACCTGGATCTGATTGTCCGAGGGGTTTTGGCCGGTCACCTCCCGCTGGAATCCGGGGAAGTGAGCGGCGACAGCATCGATGGTTGTAAAACTCATGGAATGCTCCAAACAGTCCTGGTAGGGGAGCGCTCTGCGCTCCCGCAAAGGGAGGCGGAATGCCCCCCTACCAATCAATGTCGGCCGTCTAGCCGACGACGGACGGACGTGGAGGTCCGCCCCGAGGGCTATGCCACTGCGGCGAGCCACAGGTAAGCGGCGTTGGATGCCACGACCTTGGCATCGTAGTAGAGCTGCACTTCAACGATGTCGGAGGTGCGTGACTCATCCCGGTAGCGCTTCACCAGGAACCCGCCCGTGTTGGCGCCGAACAGCCAGGTGAACTGGTAACCGATCGATACGGTGCGGCGGCCCGGCGTGGGCGGCTTGAAGAACAACAGGGCGTTCTTGCCCCAGACGTAGTCGAGACTGTCGGAGGCGCCTTCCTTCGCGGTGTTCTTCACCGCCGAAGCGACAAAGAAGTTGTCCACGTTGAAGACGGCCTTGAGATGGTCCGGCTGCACAATCCCCACCTGGGTGTACTTGAAGCGGTCCACGATCTTGGGGTGATTGCGCAGCGCCTGGAAAACCGGATAGCCTACCAGCAGCGAATTCGGCAGTTGGCCGGTCTGCTTCTGAATGGTGGCCTTCTGGTTCTCGATGGCCGTGATCGGATCGGAGTTGGTGTAGTCCGACCACTGGCTGTTGCCGGAAAGGGTGGCGTATTGGGTGACCACGGTGGGATCCGTGGCCTTGGCAGCGACCACGATCTCGCGCTGGAGATAGAGCAGGTCGGTGAGCGTTTCCGTGGTGTCCACGTCCACGTCGATGGCCTGGTCGGCGTTGGCGCGCAGCTCGTCCGGGAGGGCCTGGGCGAGCGCGTGACCTTCGGCGAAGTAGGTATCGGTGGACAGCGTCCAATCGATTTCGTTGGCGCGGGCGCCGGGCCGGCGCGCGTCGTCGAGTATCCGGAAGTTTTCCTTGGAGTAGATGAAGTACTTGTTCGACTGCTTGGTTACCGGAATGCGGGGAAAGATTTCGTCCGCGACGAATTGGGCATTGCGATAAGCGAGGGAGACTTCCGTCAACGCTTGATCGACATGCACCATTGAGATGTCAGGCATGGCATTGCTCCTGGCCGGTTGGCAGGTGGCGCTCCGCGCGCGGGAGTGATCAGGCGCCAGGTGTCAGGGGCCAGGTGTCAGAGAGCGGTCTGAAACCTGCGCCCTGCTACCCGAGACCTGGAACGCGGAGACCCATCAGCGGGTCGCTTCTCTGCCAAACCGGGCGAAGTATCCCGAGAGCTGATCCTCGAGACCTGTCCCGCAAAGAATACGTGCTAGGTGTCAGGTGTCAGGAAGCAACGGAAAATCCTTGCTGACACCTGAAACCCGAACCCTGAAACCTGTCGTTACGATACCGGTACAACCACCGCGCTGGGCGACAGGAATACGCAGAACACTTCGCCGTCTCCGGCCGAGGTCTCGGCGATGCCCACAATGTTATGAAGGGTCGCCGCGCCGGGCACGGTGGTCAGATCGGCCTTGCGCAGCGTGCCGTCCGTGGCGCCGACTTCGACGTAGTCGCCCTTGGTGACGCTGCCTTTGGCGTAGGCGCGCGAGATGCCGTACTTGCGCAGGGTCACGTTCTCGTTCACCTTGGATTGCGCCTCCTGGGTGATCCCGCAGGAAAGCAAGTTGGCGGCGGTAGGCAGCTTGCATTCGCCGTCGTTGGTGCCGGGGATGACGGCGCGATACTTGGTGACACCGGCCGACTCCGTAACCTTGTAAGTCTTATCCAAAACGTAGGTAGCTCCTGCCATTACTCCTCCTATTGAGTCATTGATTCATCGGGCCATTGATTCATTGAAAGGCGCAAACCGCAGCCCATGACTCAATGATTCAATGGCTCAATCACACAATCATTCCGCGGCGCTCACGGCCCGGCGGTACTGCTGGACCAACTCGGGCAGTTCGCGGCCGATTTCACTCAAAGCCTGGCCGAAAGAGATGTTGCGTTCGCGCACGCGCTGTTCGGCGAGGATCTTGACCTGGGCCTGGACGTTATCCGGGCCGGTCCCCGTCAAGCCCACCGGGCGCAGCGGCACCAGCGGCTTCTGGGTCGCCACAATGCGGCGGAACGTGGGCAGATCGGAGAGGGCGATTTTTCTCCAATCGTCGCGCTGGCGGGGCAGCAGCTTGCCGGTTTGCACCGCCGCGTCCAGTTCGCGTTCCACCTCCGCGCGGAAGAACTCGAGCGCGGAGACGGATTTGCCCTGGGCCTCGGCTTCGGAGAGCAGCGTGGTGGCCTGGGCCAGGGGGATCTGCTGCTGGCTCATCAGGCGCCGGCCGATGTCGACCACGCACTCGGAGAGCGCCGCGCCCGGGCGCCCGGCGAGGGTCTGCAAGGTGGAAGCCAGGGTGGCGTCTGCCAGCAGGCCCATTTCCTCCAGGCATTTCTTCAGGTCTTCCGGGCTAACGAAGAATTCATCGTGCAGATCGGCGTGGGCGATTTTGATGGTTCCGTCGACGACGGAAAGCGTGACTTGCTTCATAGGGCCTCCTGTGAATTGGCGATCCGTCTCGTTCGCGGTCGAGTCTTCTTCGACCGGCTGATAGGCGGGATCGGAGAGCTGGATGGGCGGCATCTCCTCGAGGAACGGCCGGTTGGTGAGCGCCACCGAAGTGAGCGTAGCGCCCTGCGGTTGGCCGCTTCGTTTGTTGCGCGCCGCCCAGTCGATGGCCGGGGAGATGTAGCGATACTCGTGGTTCTGGATGAGCCGCCGGGCGCGTTCGGTGGGCTCGTACCAGCCCCAGAGAATGAAGCGGCCGGGCGGCGGTGGGGACGATTGACGAATCGCCCCCACGGGCTCGGGAGCGTCCAGCCGCACGATGCGCCCGGCGGAAGGGATCGGCCCGCCGGCCGCGACTTCCGGCATTTCGCTGGCGTGGTCGTAGTCCACGTTGATTTCCCCGTTCAAGCGTTCCTGGAAATTGCGGCTGATGGCCTCGAGGTCGCGAACCGTGATGGAGAGTTCGTTGGCCCCGCGCACCCACTTGCCGGTGACCGCCAGGGGAATGCGGACCAGACTCGCCTCGGTATCCGCCAGGTAAGCCAGCGGCGCCACGAAACGGGGTAACTCTTCTTGCATGGTAGCGAGCACGGTCGGCCTC
>Ga0315284_10016544_pt1 | contig 10466 bp, 8 predicted proteins | sample YL17G09_16_MG_FD_203696 | JGI IMG/M metagenome (GOLD analysis project Ga0315284, IMG submission 203696) | Sediment microbial communities from Yellowstone Lake, YNP, Wyoming, USA - YL17G09_16 | ecosystem: Environmental > Aquatic > Freshwater > Lake > Sediment | place: USA: Wyoming | collected...
TCGGTTACTGGGCTCTCTAATCATAACAGTGGGGGGATCGTCGCTTCAAGGCTTGCGATGGGTTAGGATACGTTTGCTGGGGGTTGGGGAATGAGACACACTGTCTTCGTCTGGCACATGGAAGGGGATAGCGGGTCGCGGCCGTCGGGGGTGCTCTCGCTCATCATCCGCTTCGTGATCAACGCCGCCGCGCTCTGGCTGGCGGCGCAGTGGGTGCGCGGCATCGACATCGCAGGCTGGCCGTCGCTGCTGGCGGCCGCCGTCATCTTCGGCCTGATAAACGCCCTCATCAAGCCGGTGGCGCAGCTTATCGGCTGTCCCCTCACCTGCCTTACCTTCGGCCTCTTCGCCCTCGTCATCAACGCCGCCATGCTCGCCCTCACCGCCTGGATCGCCGGCCTCTTCGACCTGGACGTGCGGGTCGACGGCTTCTGGGCGGCGTTCCTGGGGGCGCTGTTGATCAGCTTTGTCAGCTTGCTGCTGAGCGCCCTCGTGGGGCGTCCCCTGAAGCGCGCCCTCCGCTAGCGCCACGGATGCGCATCTCTGAGGATTGCGGGTGTGGTGGTACCCCCGGCAGGACTCGAACCTGCGACACGCGGTTTAGGAATTCGCTCCCGGCTGTCCCAAGCCGTCATTCTTGCTGCTCTCACCTCCCAATTCGTATCTGAAAACGATCACCTTCGTCCCCTCTGGTCACTTCACATAACAGCCTTTGTCGCCCAGTATGGCAACAAAATGGCGACAATTGATTAGGTGGGGCGGATAGGCCGTGTACGATAAGGATCTAGGGTCTGTGCCGCATTTGGACAACGCTTTGGGTGAGAGGAACGCCACTGAGGCCCGCACTTCATCGTTGTAAAGCCTTTTCTGTTGTGCTATTCTGCGGCCATGTCACCATCCCTCCCGATCCCTGCTCTGCGTTTCGTCCACGCTGCCGATCTGCACCTCGACAGCCCGTTCACAGGGCTGCGAAGCATAGCACCGGTAATCGCAGAGCATCTGTACAATGCAACATTCGAGGCTTATGAGGCCCTGATCAACCTCTGCATCGAGGAACACGTCGACGCGTTTCTTGTCGCTGGCGACATTTACGACAGCGCGGACAGGAGCCTGCGGGCACAGCTCAAGTTCGTCGACGGCCTACGGCGCCTCGATGCAGAAGGCATTCAATCGTTCGTGTGCCACGGCAACCATGATCCTCTTGATGGATGGGAGGCGAGGCTCACTCTTCCTGCAAGTTGCCATCGGTTCGGACCGGCACTGGAGACCGTTCCGATCGACATCTCAAACCCAGATAAGGGGACCGTCTCGGGCCTGAGCTATCCCAGGCGTGAGGTCCGCGATAACCTCGCAAGGACCTGGCAGAACCCTGCCCCCAGTGGGTTTCACATCGGCCTATTGCATTGCAACGCGGGAGGCAACCGAGACCACGAGGCATACGCGCCCTGCACCATCGAGGATCTGGCAGCGACGAATGTGGATTACTGGGCGCTGGGCCATTTGCACACACGCCAAGTGCTTCGCCCCGCTGGGCCCGCGATCGTCTACCCCGGAAACCTCCAGGGTCTCCAGCCAAATGAGACGGGCGGTCGCGGCGCATACCTTGTCGAAGTGAGCGCCGCGGGCGCTATCGGACTGGACTTCCGTCCACTGGACTCGGTCCGTTGGGAGGGAATCGACATTCGGATTGAAGGCATCGAAACGGAGCAGCAGCTACTCGACGAGATCGAAGCGGGCACAGAAAGGGTCATGGACTCTGCTGACGGACGCCACGTCATTCTTCGGGTGAAGCTCGTGGGGCGTGGGCCCTTGCACCACACGACGCATCGGGTGGGCTTTGATAGCGAGCTGCAGGAGAGCATCAACGACCAATGGGCGGATCGGGACCCGTTCGCCTGGTGTGAGCGGGTCGAAGTTGTTACCCGTCCGGCCGTCGACAGGGAGCGCCAGCGACAGGCGGGCGACTTTGTTGGCGACGTCCTCCGTTTCGTGGATCAGGCGAGGGATGACGAGGCCACGCTAAAGGAGCTGAGTGGGCAGCTAGAAGCCCTCTACAACCATCGGTCGGCACGGCGCTACTTGCAGCGATCCTTATCGATCAGGGAGGACCTATCTGCGCTCCTGTCAGAAGCTGAGGCACGATGCCTCGACCTGTTGCTTGAGGATTCCCAATGAAGATCGAGCGCGTCCAGATCGACGGCTTTGGTGAGCTGTCGGACTTTCCTGTCGGGCCATTCGGCGGACTCCTGACAGTGATACATGGTCCGAATGAGGCAGGGAAGAGCACGCTGCTTGAGTTTATTCGGACCATGCTGTTCGGTTTCCCGCCGAGGAGTCGCGCCCAATACTACGCTCCAATGAAAGGCGGTCGACACGGCGGAAACCTTCGCGTCATCGATGATCGCAACGTTGGATACGTTGTGGAGAGAACAGAAACCACGCGCGGTGAGGTCCTGGCGATCAGGTCGGACGATGGCGAACAGCACGGCAATCTGGTGCTGGCTAAGCTGCTGGGGCAGGCCTCTCGGGAGATGTTCAAGTCCGTCTTCGCCTTCGGCATTCAAGAGCTGCAGGATATCGGATCTCTTAGCGACAGCGAAGTAAGCGGCCGCATATACAGCGCTGGGATGGGTGCGGCGAGACTACCTGATGCGCTGAGAGCGATCGGGAGTGAGAAAGAGAAGCTGTTCGCGCCCAGAGGGTCGAGCCAGATCATCGCGAAGCTCCTAAGAGAGCTGCAGACTGTTGAGTCGAATCTCGCTGTCGTGCGCGGCAACGCCGACGACTATACCAGGCTCGTCACGAGGAGGGAGGCTATTGTCAGAGAACTGGAGGAGGCCGACAGCGCCATTGCCGCGTTGTCGGCACGGAGGAATCTGATTGACCGCCTTCTGCGCGCATGGCCCGACTGGGTAGCAACGTGTGAACTCGAACAGCAGATGAATGATATTCCCAAGATAGACGGTTTTCCGGAGAATGCGACGGAGCGACTGGACAATGCGGAGGGCCGGTTGCGTGAAGCCGGGGAAGCGCTGGACGGTCTGCGAACAGAAGCAACTGACGCCGCGAACAAGGCGAATGCTGCCGTCGCGGACGAGGCGATGCTAGTTGATGCCGACCTTGTTGAGAAGATCCGGCGCGGCCGGGCCAAGTTCGACAGCGCGACGGATGATCTCCCGGGAGTCCGAGCTCAGTTGGCGCAGGCGGAACAGAACGTCGAGACGTCGCTTCGAGAGTTGGGCACGGGATGGGATGTGGAGCGGCTTGAGCAATTCGACACTTCGGTGGAGGTTCGAGCTGAGCTTGAGGAGTGGAGAGAGAAGCTGTCGCGACTTGAGCAGAAGGAATCCACGGCTGCCCGGGAGGTGAATCGGACCGAACGTGAGCTGCGGGATGCCACGGAGCTTGTCAAAGAAGCGGCAGGAGCATTCAGTGAGACTCCCAGCCCGGAGCTCGAAGCCGCGGCAATAGGAACCAAGCGAACAGTGCTGCGCGAAGCACGAGCCCGGCTGGCGGACTATCGTCTGGCGGCTCAAAGGCAGGAGGATCTTCGGTATCAACTCGACCAATCCCTGAGCCTTCAACCCGGTGCCCCGGCAGGGGGCGGGGCACTGAGATCGGTGTTGGCCGGCGTGTCCGGGATCGTTTGCGTGGCAGCAGGGCTTGTGCTCGGCGGAAGCACACTCCTTTTCGGCATCGCCGTTGGACTCGCGCTGATGGTTGGCGGGGCCTATCTCTATCTTGAGGGCCGCAGGCGAGTGACACTCGCAGACCGTTCATCGCCGCTGCGGGACCGGCTGCAGCAGGCGACCGAGACGGCAAGCCAGAAAAGCGAAACCCTGCTGCAGTCAACAAAGACTCTGACATCAGACTGTCCGGATTCCGCCGTGCTGGACTCTGTCGAGGCGGAACTGGATCGGGCAGTGACCGTACTGGCGGCATGGGATGCGGCGCGGGAGCACCTCAGTCAGACACAGGAGGCGGAGACGCGCTCAAGAGAGAGAGCCGAGGAGGTGACAACGACCGCAGAAGAAGCGCGCGCCGAGCGGGAAGGGGCGCAGGACTCGTGGCGCCGGTGGCTGGCGGAACGAGCACTCACCGAGACTCTGAAGCCTGCGGTAGCCATTGACATCCTGACTCGCGTTGAGACGGCCAGGCTGCTGGCGCGTCAAGCGCGTGATCTGTCGCAACGCGTGGAGGATATAGAGAAGACGATCACGGATTACACTGGACTCTTGGCGCCTTTCGCGTCGACGTATGGGTTGGAGCTTCGCGCCGGCGACCCGAGTTCAGCCATGTTAGCAGCCGAACGACTCATCGAACGATTCGATGCGGCCCGCTTGGCGGTTTCGACGCGGAACCAAGCCACGGAACTGGCTGAACAGATACGACAGCGACTGGAGTTGCAGGAGAAGCGCGCAGCCAAGATGACGGACGAGATCTCCGGGCTGCTCAAGAGCGGGGGCACATCGGACGCAGAGACGTTTCGCCGAACAGCCGCCGCGCAGAAGGAGCGCCACGAGATCGAGCGAGAGCTTCGTGGGCACGAAGAGGGTCTGTCGCGCCTCAGTGGACCCGGACAGGAACTGACGGATTTCAAGGGTATGCTGTCCTCCGCCAGTCTCCCGTCTTTGGAAGATGAACGTGATCGGGCGAACGCGGACCTGGCAGAAGAAGAGGAACGAAGGACTGAGCTCTTGGGTGAGAGTGGTCGGGTGGGTGCACAAATAGAGCAGCTAGCAAACGACGAAAGCGCTTCGGAACTTCGTACTACCCGCAGCGTGCTTCTAGAACAGCTCAGAAGCTCCGCAGCCGAATGGTCGACCCTCATAATGGCGGAAGAGATTCTGTTGAGAGCGCGAGCGAGGTACGAAATAGAGCGGCAGCCACACGTGATCAGGCATGCTCAGGAATTCTTCAGCACGGTAACCGGCGGTCGCTATGAGAAGCTCATATCACCCCTCGGCTCACAGACAATAGAGGCTGTTCAAGAGGATGGCACCAGCAAGTCCCCGGCGCTGCTGAGTCGGGGCACTCGCGAACAACTATACTTGGCGCTGCGCCTCGGCCTCATCCGGCAGTTCGCGGAACAGGCAACTCCCCTTCCGGTCATTGTGGACGAAGTCTTCGTCAACTTCGACCCAGAAAGAGGTCGCCGTGCTGCTCAGGCGTTCGTGAAGCTCGCTGAGAGCAACCAGGTGCTCGTTTTCACCTGTCATCCTTCTGTTGTTGGACTGTTCACGGCGGCCCATCCCGGAACTCAAGTTATCCATTTGCAGGAGTGAGGCGATGACCTGCCCCCAAGAACCAGTCCAGGCCCGATGCCAGTCGACCTGGCGACTCTGGGCCTAACACGCGACGTGGTACCGCTGACGAGGGCAGGTCAACGCGCGCGAACCGGTAGATAGCGCAGAAGGGACCAAGGGGCACTCTGGACGAATTGTCGAAAGATCCTCTAAAGGGCACCCGCGGGTACCGAGCAGGCAAAGACATACCGGGTGCCAGTCCATTCGTGGAGACTGGTCAAAGGAAGCCCCTTGAATCTCTGTCCCAGCATCATCATGAATGACTGCGGGGCCGAGACGAAGAGATGGATTTCCTCGAGGTGGTGGGCCGCAGCGACCTTCTCGATCTCGCTGTAGACTTGATCAGCCGTTGCTCTACAGAGGGCATCGTCGAGAGTGAGCGGGCCAGCGGCTGGTTGAAACTGCAGTCGCAAATCGGGCGCAATGCCGGAGGTCCGCAGGTATTGGTCTACAGCAGCGGAAACGCCTTTGCTGCGAACGCTGACTTCAACGAATAGCGTGCCGCCACCGCCAGAAGTCACCAAACGGGGTGTGAGAAGGGCCGCTTTGGGAGTGTGACCATAGGTGGCCCACCAGTCGTCGTCCGTCTGCCTGATCTTCACGCGAAAAGGCGAAAACACGCGCCCGAACATGAAGGCGGCGCTGAGGTGCTTGGATCCATCGACTTGGAGGCAGGGCCGTCCGAAACTGGCCGCAATCTCTCGCTTTACGTCACGTAAACCGATAAGGAGACGTTCCCATGCCTGCGTATTCGCAGGATTGACTGCAAGGAGCGGTACGGCGTTGATGCATAAGACTCTCTCTCCCTGTTGGTCGAGTAGCTCGCGGGTGCTGAACTGCAGTGGCACTACGTTCGGCGAGCCAATCGTGTGTTGGGCTAGCATGCGCTTGAGCACCCTCCTGGAAACCTCGGCGTGAGCGGCGGTCAGATGCTCACCGTCAGGGATGTTGACTGTATGGAATGGAGACAGGTCAAAGCCAAGCTTGCTGATGCTGAGCTCGCTAAGCTGAGTGAAAGAAATGCCGCGCGGAACGGCGAACAGCAGATAGTTGGGATCAGCTAGATGACATTTCTTAGCCTCATCAAGCTCAATGTCTCGTATAATCGGGCGGTCGAAGGCTTTGTCAGTAGCATAGAGAAGTAAACCGAAGCAGTCTTCGCGGATCGCCCTTCTGGCCTCGGAGGGGAAGTAGTCCCCAATGTTCAAGCCTCCGTGTTTGTCTATCCACGGAACGATTCCGCGGAGGCTGAGCTCGTGTGCCAGATCGAGGACTTCTCCCGCTCTTTCGCTGTGGTGGGAAAGAAACAGCTTTTTAGTGCTCTCGCCGGACATTACCCTCCCTTCACCGGGTCACCGTGGGGCGTTGGCCCCAGCCACTGTTCCGTGTCTAGCCAAAGTTCATAGTAGAAGAGCCACAGAGCAGTCCAGGGAACAATTGTCTCTGCGACGACGCTGTCCGGACGCCAGGGCGCCTCTCTCGGCCAGTACAAGCACAGTCGGCCATCTTCCTTTGTGTACCGGTGTGGTGCTCGCTCGTGAAGTGCAGGCGCGATTACCCAAACACGGGGAATATCTCCAACACGATATTGAATTCTGACCGCGTAGATGGGAGACACCTCCAAGGGCTGGAGCCCGCCGATCCAGATTGCGGAGCGAGGGCTGCCGACGTTCTTGAACTGGGGGAAACGCCGCCGCATTTGCAGGTCTTGTTGCGGAATGGAAACCGCGGAAAGGCGACCAGAGTACCTACTCATCGGAACCGTAAAACCTCGTCGGGTGAGTAGGGGTGTGGCCGCCAGCGGCAGTCGCAGATGGCAACACCAGGCCCGAAGGCAGGACAACGGATTTACCAGGATATGCTGTCTGCGCCCGCTGTGTCGCGGCCTCGGCCACTTCTGAAGGAAAGTAGTCAGCACCGAACACCTTCTGCCACAGGCTTATCGCCCTATCCCGATCGCCTTCCTCAAGGGCCTGTGCCGACCAGTCTCTTACGTCAGCTAGGCGACGCATGAAGGTTTCGAAGTGAGACCGCTGCCAGTTCCACGAGATATCGTGCCCAAGCATCGGGTCTTTGATATGTGGCGTTGCGCCCTCACGTCCAAGCGTCGGAGCGAAGCTGTTGTAGGTGCTGTTCACCAGATCGTGAAAGAGCACCGCGATTGACTGATCCGTGTCCAGCGTGTTCTGGACGTGATGGACGAGAACGGCCCCCAACCAATAGCTCTTCGGCTTCCGCGTCTTCATGTGAAAGTCACGGAAGTGCTTGAACAGCCGGCCCAGTCGCTTTACCTTCTTGCCGTGCTCATTATTGAGACTGTTGAGCAGCTCGATGTAGCCAAGGGGATGTGACGGAATCCAGCGGTTCAAGCCGCGGTCAGGAACATATAGGGGTTCGTCCAACCCGTCGATAGCTGTGGCGGGCACGACATCGAGGTGGAAGTCCTCGTTCTCGAAATAGACGTGGACAGACCGGCGCGCCATCTCGATGTCGATAGCAGCATAACCCTTGTAGCCCAGGTGTTCCGGCAGGCCGTCGAGTGCTGCCCTGAGCTGCCTTACGATGGACTTTGCCTCCGGCTCGTTATTCACGGGGTCGCCGGGAACAAAGACGAGGAAGTCTACGTCCTTGACGTCGCCGACCGACATCTTTTGCGCATAGGAGCCTACCAGTCTGGAATGAGGAGCAATGGTGGCAAGGTCAGCGTGGTCGCGGAGGTAGTCCCGGACGAGAGGAGTCACGGTAGCGGCCACGTCTATCCTCTCTTGCGGCGGTTGGGTTCTCCTGAGAAGCTCTTCGAAGTGTGTTCCGAGGGTGTACACTAGAGGCCATCCTTTCGCTAATTAGCTTATCTGCGGATTAGCATACCAGGTGGCCGGAGAGAAATCAAGAGGTATTAGTGTCGAAGAGGCTGGGCATTGCGTCGCGGTCCACTACATATCCGCGCTTTGCCAGCCGAACCCGTGCGGCGTCTGCAGATACACGAAACTCATCCTGGACAACTTTGATGAGCCTTCCCCCGACGTCGGTGCGCGCCGAGATCTCGCTCCAGGCGCCCATCTCTACTCGGGCCTGCTCCACAATTTGGCGGAGGCGCGAGACAGGCATCAAGAGAGCACCGGAGGCATAGGCGGCCTGCCACTCCATCCAATCATACCGAGGGGCATCCAGTATGCATTCGCGTTTGCAGCGGGGAGATGCTTCCCGTAGGGCTCCTGTCGACAATTGCATGCCCAACATTGCCCACATGAAGCTGTGGAACTTCACGTGACCGAGCTCATGGGTAAGCGTGGTTCGCAGTCTATTCTCCCTGAATGAGGCCTCGGACAGCTCTTTGGCTATGCGTACCCGCGGCTTTGCCCCTGGGTAGAAATCGGTTACGCCTTGGACGTCTTCGCCCTCCCCTGACAGGTCAGCATAGAGATCGAGCTCCTGCGTCTCTTGCTCAAGAAGCACCGCAAGATCGTCGGTCTCGATGGGATACTGGGCCGCGCCATGACGGGCTTTGAGGAAAGACGTGATGAAGTTCTCGCACTCTTGGTCCAGCTCATCTGAGGCGTAGTGAGGCCGCTGTGGGAACCTCCCCGTGGTGTCACGAATCCACTTGACCACGTTTGCCCCCGTGTAACTCACGCCTGAATGCTTTGAAGGCCTCCCGAAAGCGAGCAGGGTCATAGGTAGTCGGACGCATCTCCGAGGGGATCTGACCAGCAAGTAGATACAGATCTTCTTGGGGGATTTCGAGTATATCTGCGAGCTGATCGATGATGTACTCAGGCGGCGGATTTCGCCGTCCGAACTCAATGTCATTGAGGTACTGCGGCGAAATCGACTGGCCGTCTTCCTTCTTGATTCTCTCAGCCAATTGCTTCTGGCTCATGCCGAGCTTCTTGCGTTGGTCTCTGATAATCTCGCCGAATGTCATTCCAGGAACCTCTCACTCAATCCGCTGATCCACATATCAGCATATCGCGGGAAGGTCAGAAAGTAAATAGTGTGGAGGCGAGGACACTGAACGACTGAGACACACAGTCAGAATGGCTCACAACAGTCTCCTCGGCACCGATCCGAAGACGCTTCCCATCGGTGGCGAACAATGACCTGCCCCCATGAATGGTACTACAGTCTATGTTGGTGCATGGGAGCAAGGTCGCGAGCAGAGCATGGTGTATCGTGTCCCGACGCAACCCTTGCCGGCGAATAGCGGGCTTCAGGGTACTAGACCCCCTGTGGGGAGGCAGAATTCCATCCGTATCTGGATGGGCCACCCGACGCTCTGAGCGCAAAGTATCTGGGCTCAAGCGCCGTGGCCCAGAATGAGAGACGCAGAGCGAAAGGCGTCCAGTTATCCTCTGAAAATGCGGCCCTTTCGAGCAAAATGAGGCAGCGTATCATGGGCCTGTTTTCGTGTCACTAAGGAGTTCGGCCTGTTCTAGCACCGTCAACGTGGCCTTCTCCTGCTTGTCCGGCGGGTACCCGTGCTTCCGCAGCACCCGCTTTACCATGACGCGGAGCTTTGCACGTGCGCTCTCCCTGACCGCCCAGTCGATAGTGGTGTTCTTGCGGACGGTCTCGGTCAACTCTCGAGCAATGGTTCGCAGCGTCTCGTCCCCCAGAACCTTGACGGCGCTGTCGTTTGTCTCCAGCGCATCATAGAATGCCAGCTCTCGTTCGTTCAGCCCCAGCTGCTCGCCCCGCGATTCAGCTGCGCGCATCTGCTTGGCGATCTCTATCAGCTCCTCGATCACTTGGGCCGTTTCAATCGCCCGGTTCTGATAGGCCCTCACGGCCCTCTCGAGCATCTCACCAAATGAGCGTGACTGGATCAGGTTCTTCTTGGAGCGGGTCCGTATTTCATCGCTCAGAAGCTTCCTGAGGAGCTCTACGGCCACGTTCTTCTGGGGTACACCCCTGATCTCTGCCAGGAACTCATCGGAGAGTATGGAGATATCCGGTTTCTTGAGCCCAGCAGCCGCAAAGATGTCGATCACCTCTTCAGAGACCATCGCCCGAGAGATGATCTGCCGAATCGCGTGGTCGAGTTCTTCCTCTGGCCTGCCACGCTCCACCCCTGACTTCGCCACCGCCGTTCTAACCGCCTGGAAGAACGCTACGTCATCACGAATGCGGACGGCCTCCTCGTGGGTGGGCGCCAGGGCG
>Ga0315284_10016546_pt1 | contig 10465 bp, 10 predicted proteins | sample YL17G09_16_MG_FD_203696 | JGI IMG/M metagenome (GOLD analysis project Ga0315284, IMG submission 203696) | Sediment microbial communities from Yellowstone Lake, YNP, Wyoming, USA - YL17G09_16 | ecosystem: Environmental > Aquatic > Freshwater > Lake > Sediment | place: USA: Wyoming | collected...
GCCGGCCAAAACCTAAAATTTCGGGCAGCAATCGGAACGGTTAGCGATAGCTTTGATTTGAGCTTTACCGAACCCTGGATTTTTGACTATCCGGTTTCTTTTGGTTTCGATGCCTATAAACGCACTCACAAAAGAGAAGAGGATATAGGTTATGGTTACGATGAAGATATAAGGGGCGGCGATTTACGTTTAGGTAAAGAGATTTCAGAATTTTTAAGGGCAGACCTGATGTACCGTCATGATACTATTAAGATTACGAATATAACAGACAATGCCACCGATGACCTAAGGCAAGAATACGGCAGTAATACCATCAGCAGTATGCAATTTGGCCTCACCTTTGATAGCAGAGATAATGTGTTTGACCCTGCCAAAGGTAATATATTAAGCGGCTCTTTAGAATCTGCAGGCGGGCCTTTCGGTGGAAATAAAGATTTCTGGAAATTCTTTGGCCGGGCATCGCATTATTTCCCCATGTTTCGCGGTTCTGCCTTAGAATTAAGAGGCCGCGCAGGTTTAGCAAAGCCTTACGGCAGCTCTGACCGTGTGCCAATATACGAAAGATACTTTGCCGGCGGCGCCTATACAGTAAGGGGCTATGGCGAAAGAACAATAGGGTCTATAGATCCGGTATCTAAAGACCCCCTTGGCGGCGAATCCATGTTAATCGGTAACTTAGAATACCTGTATCCTGCATTCAGTTTTATTAAATTAGCTGCTTTTTATGATGTAGGAAATGTTTGGTCCAAAGTAAATAAATTCGCATCCGGCGGTTTGAAATCGGGCGTAGGCCTTGGCGTAAGAATCAAGACTCCTATCGGCCCTATAATGCTTGATTACGGTATTCCTTTAAATACGGAACCGGGTAGCGACAGGCGAGGTAACGGTAAGTTTCACTTTAGTATGAGTCACGGCTTCTAACCCAAATTCCACCTACGAGGTGGACAAGGGAAATGTTAAGTTAACAGAAATCTTAGGAAGGAGGAGCAAGAAATGAAGAAAGTGATATTTGCTTCTGTGGTATTGTTGTTGTGCGCACTGTTTTTTACGGGCGGGGCGTTGGCTGCTGAGAAGTTTGCTTATGCCGACATGATCCAGCTTATTAGTGAATACGGAAAAGCGAAAGACTACGAAAAAGTCTTGGTTGACAAACAGAATGCTTATCGCGCTGAATTAGATAAGAAGGCAAATGAGGTCAAGCAGTTTCAGGATAAAATGAATTTATTGAGCGATAAAGAAAAAGAAGCAAAAAAAGAGGAATTTGAAACAAAGGTTAAAGCGCTTCAGGATTTTGGGCGCCAGAAAGCGACTGATTTACGCAAAGAACAAGACGAAAAGATGCAGGAGGTCTACAAGGATATTGGAGAAGCAATAAAGCAGTATGCAGAAAAAGAAGGCTACGCCTTAGTATTCGACAACCGCCTGCTTGTTTACCAGACCAAAAGTATGGATATTACCGGCAAGGTCATAGATATCCTGAATAAGGGGTATAAGAAATAGATGCATAAAACCTTAAAAGAAATAGCCGAACTTATTGACGGCGAAGTAGTGGGAAACGGCAGCACCGTTATTACCGGCGTCTCGGGTATAAAAGAGGCAGGTGAGGGAGATATTACATTTGTCGCTAACCCCAAGTATTTTCCTCTTATAGAAAAGACAGGCGCGTCTGCGATTATTACCTCCAGAGATGTAAAAAGCGCCCCTAAACCGATTATCCGCACTGATAATCCGTCTATGGCATTTGCAAAGCTCATTTCTTTTACTGAGCCCGGCGAGTTAAAACATCCGAAAGGAATACACCCCACTGCAATATTAGGTAAGGATGTATCCTTAGGCCACGATGTGGCAATTGGACCTTATGTAGTCGTAGAAGATAATGTATCCATAGGAGATAAGACCATAATCTACTCCGGTTGTTTTGTGGGCCACCATACTAAAATAGGAAGCGATACGTTAATCTATGCTAATGTTTCTATACGTGAACGCATAACAATAGGCAACCGCGTAATTATTCACAGCGGTACGGTGATAGGTTCCGATGGCTTTGGTTTTGCTGCTATAGAAGGATTGCATCATAAGATTCCCCAGGTAGGGACAGTAGAGATAGGTGATGATGTAGAGCTCGGCGCAAATGTTACTATTGACCGGGCGCGTTTTGAGAAAACCATAATTGGCAGCGGCACAAAGATAGATAATCTTGTCCAGATTGCTCATAATGTGGTGATTGGTAATAATTCTATTATTGTGGCGCAGGTGGGGATTTCAGGCAGCACTACGGTTGGCAATAATGTTATTCTCGCCGGCCAGGTCGGCCTCGTCGGTCATATTAATATCGGAGACAATGTAGTAGTAATGGCACAGTCGGGGGTGAGTAAATCTATTCCTTCCGGGACTCTGGCCTGGGGTTATCCGGCAAAGCCCGCGAGTATTGCTAAACGTATAAATGCTGGTGTGCAGAACCTGCCAAGATTATATAAGACAGTAGCAGAACTCAAAAAGAAGATAGAAAAGATAGCGTATAGCGTAGAGCGTATAGCGGATAGAAAAGATAGCGTATAGCGGATAGTTAAAACTATACGCTAAACGCTAAAGATTATGGACAAACAAAGGACAATTGCGAAAGAAATAAGTTTAAAAGGCATTGGGTTACATACTGCAAAAAAGGTAAATATAACTTTTAAGCCTGCCGATATTGATACGGGCATTAACTTTATCCGTACCGATTTACCTAATAAGCCTGTTATCAAAGCATCTATTGATTATGTGCTTTCCCAGTTCCGTTCGCCACGGCGCACATCTATCGGGCGCGATAGCATTGAGATACATACTATTGAACATCTTATGGCAGCATTATCAGGCTTATGTATAGATAATATCTATATCGAAATTGACAATGATGAAGTGCCGGGTTTAGACGGTAGCAGCCTGAATTTCTTAGAGACATTGAGTGAGGCGGGAATTAAAGAGCAGGAAAAATCCCGCCGGTATTACCGTATTAAAGAACCTATCTTTGTAGAAGAAGATGGCGCAGCAATTATAACAGTGCCTGCGCAAGAATTTAAAATTTCTTATACCTTAGATTATAACCACCCTTTACTTAAAACACAGTTTCTGGAGATTAATGTAAATGATGATGTGTTTAAAAACGAATTAGCTCCCTCGCGTACTTTTTGCCTTGAGAGCGAAGTAACAGAATTACAGCAGCAAGGATTGGGCCGCGGAGCAAATTATGAGAATACCCTTGTGGTCGGCGAAAATGGCGTCATAAAAAATAAGTTACGTTATCCGGACGAATTTATCCGGCATAAGATATTGGATTTATTGGGGGATTTATATGTACTGGGTGAGCCGTTAAGGGCACATATTATCGCCTTAAGGAGTGGTCACTCCTTAAACTTAAAACTAGTAAAGAGAATAGACCAACAAAGACAAAGATATTCATTAGGGGGGGTAGGGGTAGATTATCATCCGCAAGAAGGAGAAGAATTAAATACCGAAACCATTATGAAGATATTGCCGCATCGAGAGCCTTTCTTATTTGTGGATAAAATTATTTCTTTACAGAGGGGTAAACACGCAACCGGCGTAAAAAATGTAAATATCGATGAGTATTTCTTTAAAGGGCATTTTCCCGGCAGGCCAGTTATGCCAGGCGTTTTAATTATTGAATCAATGGCCCAAGTAGGCGGCGTCATGATGCTTTCACCAGAAGAAAATAGAGGCAAGCTCGCCTATTTTATGTCTATAGATAATGCAAAATTTAGAAAACCGGTTGTGCCGGGAGATCAGCTTATTCTGGAAGTTGAGGCAGGTAAGATAAAATCAAGGACAGGCCAGGTGCATGCTAAGGCATTGGTGGATGGCAAGATAGTAGCAGAAGCTGATTTAATGTTTGCGTTGGTTGAGAGTTAGATAATGCAAATACATCCCACAGCAATAGTTTCTAAGAAAGCCAAATTGGCCGACGATATACAAGTCGGCCCTTATACTATTATCACAGATAATGTCGTAATAGGCAAAAGCACTCAAATTCATGCCTATTGCGTGCTCGAAGGCAATACTACTGTCGGCTCTGGATGCGAAATATTTACCGGTGCCGTTATCGGAAGCCGGCCGCAGGATTTAAAATACAAAGGCGAGAAGAGTTTCCTGGAGATTGGCGATAATAATATCATCCGCGAGTATTCTACCTTTAATCCCGGAACAGGAGAGGGTAGTAAGACAGTTGTCGGCAACAATAACCTTTTTATGGCTTATTCGCACATTGCCCATGATTGTGTTATAGGTAATAACTGTGTCATTGCTAATAACGGCACCCTGGCAGGCCACGTAACCATTGAAGATAACGCAGTTGTAGGCGGATTGACTGCCATACATCAATTTGTCAGGATAGGCAGGCTTTCTATCATTGGTGGTTGCTCTAAGGTTGTGCAGGATACCCCGCCTTATTCTACGTGTGATGGACACCCGGCGCGCGTGTACGGCTTAAATCTTATTGGTTTAAGGCGTAGCGGCATCTCAAAGGATTCAATAGAACAGCTCAACCGGGCATTTAAAATATTGTTTAATACAGGCCTCACCACCAAACACGCCTTAGAAAAGGTAAAGCAAGAAATGCCGTCCAGTTGTAACGAAGTTTCTTACCTCGTCGATTTTATAAAAAACTCTCAGAGAGGAATAGTCCGCTCTTGCCGTTTGACACAGGTTAAATGACAGGGGAAAATGGGGTCAGAATTATTTTTCTCTGATCCCTATTCTTAAGAAAAATAATTCTGACCCCATTTTCTTTTAACAATGGAAAAGATTGGCCTGATTGCAGGAAATAGAAGATTCCCGATTCTGTTTTCTGAAGCCGCAAAGAAAAAAAAATTTCATATCGTGGCAGTTGCCATAAAGGGCGACACATCTTATAAATTAAGAAAGTACGTCGATAAGATTTACTGGATATCCTTAAGTGATTTTAGCAGATTATTTGAGATATTCAAGAATGAAGGCGTAACCAAGATAGCTATGGCTGGCCAGATAAGCCCCCACAGATTATTCGGCAAGGAGATAAATAAAAACCGTGAACTAAAAGAGCTGCTTGCCAGTATAAAAGATAAGAGAGCAGACACGATATTCGGGGCAATGGCAGAAAAATTGAAGGAATCAGGTTTTGAATTAATCGATTCCACAACTTTTATTGGGGACCTTCTGCCTGGGCAGGGGACACTTACAGATAGAACTCCGAATTTTATTGAGTGGGAAGATATATATTTTGGATTGGAATTAGCAAAAGCGATTGCTTATTTGGATATAGGCCAGACCGTAGCGGTAAAGCATAAGGCAATAGTAGCTGTTGAGGCTTTGGAGGGGACTGATAATCTCATTCGGCGCGCAAGGACGATCGCAAGGGATAATTTCGTCGTAGTTAAGGTAAGTAAACCTATGCAGGATGCGCGTTTTGATATGCCGGTAGTGGGCCTGAATACAGTAAAGAACCTTATAAAGGCAAGGGGTATCTGCCTTGCTATCGAGGCAGGAAAGACAATCTTTATAGATAAAGAAGCGAGCGTCGGACTGGCAGATAAAAAAGGAATTTCTATAGTAGCGGTATAAGTGAGCACATCCCGCCAACGTATTAGATTCTTCGGCACAATTGCCTTTAGAATCTTAGATCCTGTGGTACATTACCGCAGGATCAAGGAAAACTTTCATTAATGAAAGTTTTCCTTGACACCTGTTTGATTATTATATATAAATATAATGTAAGAAGGAGGGTATTATGGCAGCATTAACGAGGTCAAAGCCGATAGAATTAAAGCTTTATGCGCCACAGGCAAAAAGGGTCAATCTCGCGGGGAACTTTAACGATTGGGATACCAGGATGCTCGCTGCGAAAAAAGATTCTAAGGGAAATTGGATAACAAAGGTTAATTTGAAGCCGGGAAGATATGAATATAAATTTTTTGTAGACGGTTCCTGGCTTAATGACCCGCATTGTACTTCTTGCGTTGCTAATGCCTTTGGTACCAAAAACTGCACTGTAGAAGTAAAGTAAAATAGAGAGATTACTCCCACCTTTTAATTTTTGGTGTCAGGTGTTGGGTCTGGGTTTAACCCAACACCTATAACTTAATGCCAAAATAAGGTGGGTTTTTTATAATATGATATGAAATACATATACGGGCCATTAAAATCACGCAGATTAGGCAAGTCCCTGGGTATTACATTAACTCCTTATAAAATATGCAGTTTCAACTGCGTTTATTGTCAGTTAGGTAAGACGATAAATACCACAAGCGAGAGAAGAGAATATATCCCGATACAAGAAATCATAAATGAATTAAAGCTCTGGCTGCAAAATAATAGTCAAGAGGCAAAGGATTTAAATTATATTACTCTTTCAGGTTCAGGTGAACCCACATTAAATATTAAAATAGGCCAATTAATTGCAGAGATAAAAAAAATTAGTCCTGTGCCTGTAGCGGTTATCACCAATGCTTCTTTATTAAATGAAGCCTTGGTGCGCCAGGCATTGTCTTGCGCGGATTTAATAATCCCTTCCTTAGATGCAGCTGCCCCCGCAATATTTACAAAGGTTGACCGGCCCAAAGAAGGCATAAACGTAGAAGACATAATAAACGGCTTAATAGTTTTAAGAAAGGAATTTAAAGGTAAGATTTGGCTTGAGGTAATGTTGATTAAAGGTATAAATGACGATTTGGCTCATGCCAGGAAATTAAAAGATATTATCGAGAAGATAAATCCCGATAAAATACAGCTCAATTCTCCGGTGCGCACGACCGCTGAAGATAATATTGTAGCCGTAAATAAGAAAAAGCTCGAAAAGTTTAAAGAAATCTTAGGCGATAAGTGCGAAATTATTTGACGCGCCTGTAGCTTATTCTCCACCAAAGCATTGGAGGATTTCGCTACGGAAGACAAAAAGATTAATGCGCCTGTAGCTCAATTGGATAGAGCGCTAGCCTTCGGAGCTAGGCGTTGCTGGTTCGAGTCCAGCCAGGCGCATTTATTTTAATTTGCGTATTGCAAACTCGCCTATTTTAAGATAAAATAGTTTATATTTAGAACGATAAAATAATAAAAATTGACGGGTTAGGGCCGTTAGCTCAATTGGTAGAGCATCTGCCTCTTAAGCAGAGGGTCGCAGGTCCGACTCCTGCACGGCCCATTTTTATTTAGTGAAAAACTACGAACTTATCGAACATACAGCAGATGTAGGTATTAGGGTGAGGGGCGCAGATTTAAAAGAATTATTCAAAAATTCTGCCTCTGCGATGTTCGATATCATGGCCGAAACAAGAAAACCAGAAGTTAGGAAACTGAAAAAAATAAAAATAGAGCAAAGGGCAGATAATTTAGAGGAACTCTTTGTTAATTGGTTGAATGAACTTCTTTCGTTATCCGCGACAAAAGAGAAGATTTTTAGTGATTTTACTTTTAAAAAACTAGACGAACATAATTTAGAGGCAATGGCAATAGGCGAAGATATTAAGAATTATAAAGTAAACACAGAGATTAAAGCAGCCACTTATCATGAGTTAAAACTAGAGCAGGCTAAAACAGGCTGGCAGGCGCAGGTAATATTTGATGTGTGAGGGGAAAAGATGGCATATATCTGGGAAGGTCCTTTAGAAAAGATTGACGATTATCGTTGGCGCATACCTAAGTCATATAAGCCGGGGATGCGTGTGCCGGGCATTATCTACGCTGACGAGAAACTATTAAAAGATATCCGGCATGATAAAGCCCTGGAGCAGGTAGCTAATGTGGCATTTTTACCGGGGATTGTAAATGCCTCTTTAGCTATGCCTGATATTCACTGGGGGTACGGTTTCAGCATCGGCGGAGTGGCAGCTACGGATATAGACAACGGCGGTGTTATATCTCCCGGCGGCGTGGGATTCGATATCAACTGCGGCGTCAGGATGTTAAAAACCAACTTCCAATACGATGAGATAAAAGGTAAAATAAAGGATTTAGTTTATGCATTATTCTCGGATGTACCTGCCGGAGTCGGGTCAAAAGGCGATATAAGAGTAAGCGCAAGAGAAGAAAAGGAAATTTTACTCAAAGGCTCGAAATGGGCAGTAGATAAAGGATACGGGACCGGAGAAGATTTAGAATGCACGGAAGAATACGGTGCCATACAGGGCGCAGACCCTTCTTGCGTTTCGGATAGGGCATATGATAGAGGCAAAGCACAATCCGGGACACTTGGCTCAGGGAATCACTTCTTAGAGATTCAGGTTATTGACCAGCTTTATGACCGCGATATTTGCGATGAATTCGAGCTTACCTTAGGCCAGATAACCGTAATGATACATTCTGGTTCGCGCGGTTTGGGTTATCAGGTTTGCGATGATTATACAAGAAGCATGATTCACTGCTTACAAAAATACAATATCAATGTTCCTGACCGGCAACTTGCCTGCGCGCCGGTAAATTCTCCCGAAGGGAAAAGTTACATAGCGGCAATGAGGTGCGCTGCTAATTATGCCTGGGCAAATCGGCAGTGCCTGATGCATCTTACGCGTAAGACATTCGAGAAGGTTTTGGGTATGCCGTGGCAGAAGATGGGAATGTATTTAATCTATGATGTTGCGCATAATATTGCCAAGCTCGAAAAATATATTATCGATGGTAAAGAAAAAACTTTATGCGTTCACCGTAAAGGCGCTACGCGCGCATTCGGCCCGGGCCATCCGGCATTACCCCAAAGATATAAGAAGACAGGACAACCGGTGATTATCCCGGGTGATATGGGAAGGAATTCCTATTTACTCGTCGGCACGCAGAAAGCCACGGAGGAAACATTCGGCAGTACAGCTCACGGTGCCGGAAGATTGAAATCCCGCACTGCTGCTACTAAGTCCATAAATTTAGATGCGCTATTGAAAGAATTGGAGTCTAAGGGTATAATAGTTAAGGCATCCGGACGGGGGACTATTGTTGAAGAGGCGCCGGAAGCGTATAAAGATGTAAATGAAGTTGTAAATGTAGTGCATAACGTCGGAATTTCCAAGCGCGTATGCAGAATGAGGCCCTTGGGAGTGATTAAGGGGTGATAAGGGACAGTCCCCTTCGGGGACAGTCCCTCAGGATTAAAAATGTTAGACATAAAATTCATTCGGGAAAACTTAAGTTTAGTAAAACAAGCTATTAAAAACCGCGGATTAAAATTAGATTTAGATGCGGTAATTGAACTTGATGATTCCCGGCGCAAAGCCTTGAGTGAACTCGAAGACTTAAGAGCAGAAAAAAACAAGGCGAACGATGAAATCAGCGCTTTATTAAAAGCAAAGAAAGACGCGAAAGTTAAAATTGCCTCAATGAAGAAAACCGCAGAAAGAATTGACCGGTTAGAGGATGAACTGAAAGAAATCAATGCGGAATTGGATAAATCATTATTAGTCATTCCTAATATACCGCATTCTTCAGTTCCTGTCGGCGATGCCTCCTGCAAGAAGACAGTGCGTTCGTGGGGTGAGCTGCCCAAATTTGATTTTAAACCGGTTAGCCATATTGAATTAAGCCAACATTTGGATATTATTGATTTTGGCCGCGCGGCAAAGATTACCGGCTCAAATTTTATTCTATATAAAGGCTGGGGCGCAAGATTAGAAAGGGCTTTAATTAATTTTATGCTGGATTTACATACTAAAAAGCACGGTTATACCGAAGTATTTCCTCCTTTTCTGGTAAATCGGCAGTCAATGACGGGAACAGGCCAACTGCCAAAACTGGAAGAGGATATGTATCGGTTAAAAGACGATGATTTATTTCTTATTCCCACTGCTGAGGTGCCGGTAACTAATATATTCCGCGATGAAATATTAAACGAAGATGATTTACCGATTTATTATACTGCCTATACTGCTTGTTTTCGCAGGGAAGCAGGTTCTTACGGTAGAGATACAAAAGGCCTAATTCGGGTGCATCAGTTTGATAAGGTAGAATTGGTTAAATTTGTAAAACCCGAAAACTCTTACGACGAATTAGAAAGACTGGTCACGGATGCCGAGGAGGTTCTGCAATTACTGGGCCTGCCTTATAGAGTGTCAATGTTACCTACCGGAGATTTGAGTTTTGCTGCAAGTATTTGTTATGACCTTGAGGCATACGCAGCTGGTATAGGCCAGTGGCTTGAGGTATCCAGTTGCTCCAATTTTGAAAGTTTTCAGGCAAGACGGGCAAATATAAAGTTTAGAAGGAAGGATACCAAGAAATTAGATTTTGTGCATACTTTAAATGGTTCAGGGATTGCTTTGGCGCGAACCGTAATCGCTATATTAGAGAATTATCAGCAAAAGGATGGCTCTGTAATTATACCGGAAGCCTTAAGGCCGTATCTTGATGGAAAAGAAAGAATCACCCCAAAAAGAGAATAATAATATTCTGGATAAGCTAAAGATTAGCGCTGACCAGGGCCTGGGTGGCGGATCCAAGCGCACTGTTTTTT
>Ga0315284_10016547_pt1 | contig 10464 bp, 8 predicted proteins | sample YL17G09_16_MG_FD_203696 | JGI IMG/M metagenome (GOLD analysis project Ga0315284, IMG submission 203696) | Sediment microbial communities from Yellowstone Lake, YNP, Wyoming, USA - YL17G09_16 | ecosystem: Environmental > Aquatic > Freshwater > Lake > Sediment | place: USA: Wyoming | collected...
TGGGCAAGAAACTGGGGATTTAACCGTGGAAACTTGGCCTTAAGGGTCCGGAGTGACTTTTTGGGTGGTCAAAGGTCGAGTAGAACCGGTCGTTGCCCGTGGGCCCTGCTTCGTTACACCCCTGGGTAGACGATGCAGCATGAAAAAAGTAACATTCCTGGTGGTACAAAGAATGGGAGCAGGTCATTCCGGATAAAGTCCGGAATGACGGCGCCTCCCCATCTCAACCTACCACCCAGATCCCTCCCTGAACAACCGCTGGAACGCTACACTATGGTGGACCGCTTCGCTACGCTGGAAACGGTGGAAACGGAACAGCGCTCCCCGCAATGACACCCCCCAAAATAAACCCAAACCCTCATTTTCTGGGAGCATTCAAGGACCATTTTGTGTTATAATAATTTATGAAATACTTCACAAACAAGAGAAGACTCCATTTATGATAACAATTCACACCGAAGACAGAAGATGAGCGAAACCGATCAAAAAGGACACACCCAAGCCGTGTTTGAGGCCGAACGCCTCCAAACCCTGGTGGAGATCCTGGCCCGGAAGGGCTACCAAGTGATCGGGCCCACGGTCCGGGACAAGGCCATCGTCTATGCGGAGCTGGAATCAGCCAGAGACCTGCCCGTCGGCTGGACGGACCTGCAGGATGGGGGCACCTACCGTTTGGAGAAGCGCCGGGACGAGGCCTTGTTCGGGTATGTGGTCGGGCCGCACTCCTGGAAGCAGTTCCTCCACCCCCCGAAAGCCAGGCTCTGTCAGGCCAAGCGCAAGGGGGAGTGCTTTGAATCTCAGTGCGAAGACCGCGAGGGACCCAAGCGAGCCTTCCTCGGCGTGCGGGCCTGCGAAATGGCCGCGATCGCGGTCCAGGACCGGGTCCTTCTCCAAGGGACCTACACGGACCCGGTGTACCAGGCCCGGAGGGGGAAGGTCGTCCTCATCGCCGTGAACTGCACCCGGGCCGGGGGAACTTGCTTCTGCACCTCGATGGGCACGGGCCCCAAGGTCACCTCGGGCTACGATATTGCCCTGACCGAAGTCCTGGAGGACGGCAAGCACTATTTCGTGGCCCAAACCGGAACGGAGCTGGGCGAGGAAATCGTGAGGGAAGTCCCGCATCAGGAAGCCGGGGAGAAAGAGAAGCAAACCGCCGAGGGCCTCGTGGCCAAGGCCGCAGGAGAGATGGGACGCACCCTGGAGGCCGAAGGGGTCCACGACCTCCTGGTCGCGAACCTCGAACACAAAAGGTGGGACGAGGCCGCCAGGCGCTGCCTGACCTGCGGGAACTGCACGCTGGTCTGCCCGACCTGCTTCTGCACCACGGTAGAGGACGTGACAGACCTGACCGGCGAGCAGGCCGAGCGCTGGCGGAGGTGGGACTCCTGCTTCACTCTGGATTTCTCCTACATCCACGGGGGGAGCGTCCGGCCCTCGGGACGGGCACGCTACCGGCAATGGATGACGCACAAGCTGGCCACCTGGCACGACCAGTTCGGTACCTCGGGCTGCGTGGGGTGCGGGCGGTGCATCACCTGGTGCCCGGTGGGCATCGACATCACCGAAGAGGCGCGCGCGATCCGGGAGACCACGATTTCCCAGGCCGCGCCATCCGGAAAGGAGAGAAGCCGTGCAAACCCTTGAGCCCATCCTGGCCGAACACCCCTTTTTCAAGAACCTGGACCCCAAGATCCTCCAGGTGATCACGGGCTGCGCCACGAACGTCGTGTTCAAAGCCGGGGAGTTCATCTTCCGGGAGGAGGGAGACGCCCAGGAGTTCTACCTCATCCGCAAGGGCCAGGTGGCCCTGGAGATCTACGCCCCGGGGCGCGGCCCGATCACCCTGCAGACCCTGCACGATGGGAACATCCTGGGCTGGTCCTGGCTGGTGCCGCCCTACCAGTGGCACTTCGACGCCCGGGCCGTGGAGGAAACCCGGGCCATCGCCCTGAACGGACGGTGCCTGCGGACGAAATGCGACGAGTGCCACGAGCTGGGCTACGAATTGATGAAGCGCTTCGCCTTCGTCGTGACCCAGAGGATCGAAGCCCTGACCCTACAGCTTCTGGACGTCTATGGCAACCACCGCAGTTAAGGAAAAGCCGGTTTCCCCGGTCCGGGCCGGGGAGCCGATGCACCCCAGGCCGTTCAAGGTCCTCAAGAACCAGCCGGAGACCCATGATACCTTCACCCTGGAGCTGGAGCCGGCCGAGGGGCCGAGGGAGTTCCGCTTCGCGCCCGGGCAGTTCAATATGCTCTACGTCTACGGGTTCGGGGAGGTCCCCATCTCGATCAGCGGGGACCCGGCCGAGCCCGGGGTCCTGGTCCACACCATCCGCGCCGTGGGCACCGTGACCCGGGCCCTGGAGCGCCTGAAGCGGGGCGAGCTGGTGGGTGTGCGCGGGCCGTTCGGGACGTCCTGGCCCGTGGCCGAGGCCCAAAACCAGGACCTCGTGATCGTAGCCGGGGGAATCGGGCTCGCCCCGTTGCGTCCGGCGATGGTCCAGGCCCTGGCCAAGCGCGAGAGGTTCGGGAAGATCGTGCTCCTCTACGGGGCCCGCACCCCGGACGACCTGCTCTACGTGCGGGAGCTGGAACAGTGGCGCTCCCGCCTGGACCTGGAGATCCTGGTGACCGTGGACCGGGCCCTGGAGGCCTGGCGGGGCAACGTGGGGGTGGTCACGACCCTCTTCCCCCGGGTCTCCTTCGATCCCTTCCACGCCCTGGCCCTGGTCTGCGGCCCGGAGGTGATGATGCGCTTCGCGATCCTGGAGCTGGCCAAGCGGGGCACGCCGCCCGAGAAAACCTACCTCTCCATGGAGCGGAACATGAAATGCGGGATCGGGCTCTGCGGGCACTGCCAGATCGGCCCGACCTTCGTGTGCAAGGAGGGTCCGGTGTACCGCTTCGACCGGGTCAAGGGCCTGTTCGGGAAGAGGGAGCTGTAGGATGAATCCCCGACATCGCAAACCCAAATTAGCGGTCTTCAAGTTCGCCTCCTGCGACGGCTGCCAGCTCTCCCTTCTGGACTGCGAGGACGAGCTCCTGGCCGTGGCCGGTGCCGTGGAGATCGCCAACTTCGCCGAGGCCACGAGCGCCGTGGCCAAGGGGCCCTACGACCTCACCCTCGTGGAGGGCTCGATCACGACCCCCCACGACGCGGAGCGGATCCACCACATCCGGCGGGCCTCCAAAACCCTGGTGACCATCGGAGCCTGCGCCACCTCCGGGGGCATCCAGGCCCTGAGGAACTTCAAGGACGTGAAGGAGTTCACCTCCCTGGTCTACGCCACGCCGGAGTACATCGAGACTTTGAACAAATCCACGCCGATCGCGGACCACATCCGGGTGGACTACGAGCTGCGGGGCTGCCCGATCCACAAGCACCAGCTGGTGGAGGTCCTGAGCGCCCTGCTCTTCGGACGCCAGCCCAACACCCCGGCGGAGAGCGTGTGCCTGGAATGCAAGCGCCGGGGATCGGTCTGCGTGATGGTGGCCCACGGCACACCCTGCCTGGGGCCGGTCACGCACGCCGGGTGCGGGGCGATCTGCCCGGCCTACGACCGGGGGTGCTACGGCTGCTTCGGGCCCCAGGAGACCCCCAACACGGAATCGCTGAGCGCCTGGTGGAGCAAACTCGGGGTGGGGGAAACGGACCTCCTCCGGGCCTACCGCAGCTTCAACGCCAACGCCGACGCCTTCCGGAAGGAGAGCGAGTCCCATGAAAGTTAAGACCATCAAGGTGGACATGCTGGCCCGGGTGGAGGGCGAGGGCGCTCTCACGATCAAGATGAAGGGCGACGAGGTCCAGGACGTGGAGTTCCGCATCTTCGAGCCCCCGAGGTTCTTTGAGGCCTTCCTGCGGGGCCGGAGCTTCCGCGAGGCCCCGGACATCACAGCCCGGATCTGCGGGATCTGCCCGGTCGCCTATCAGATGAGCGCGGTGCACGCCATGGAGGAGGCCCTGGGAGTCAAGGTCGAGGGAACGCTCCGGGCCCTGCGGAGGCTCCTCTACTGCGGGGAGTGGATCGAGAGCCACGTCCTGCACATCTACATGCTGCATGCCCCGGACTTCCTGGGCAAAGACGACGTGATCCAGATGGCCAAGGAGCATCCCAAGGAAGTGGAGCAGGCGCTCCGGCTCAAGAAGGCCGGGAACGAGATCGTGGCCCTCCTGGGCGGGCGGGAAATCCATCCCGTGAACGTCCGGGTCGGCGGCTTTTACAAGGTCCCGAGCAAGAAGGACCTGGCGCCGTTGGCTGAGAAGCTGAATTGGGCCCGGGACGCGGCCCGGGCCACGGTGCGCTGGACCGCCAAACTGCCCTTCCCGGAGTTCGAGCAGGACTACGAGTTCGTGGCCCTGCGCCATCCCGGGGAATATCCCATGAACGAGGGGCGGCTGGTCTCGAGCAAAGGCCTGGACATCGCGGTCAAGGACTACGAGAGCTACTTCTTCGAGGAGCACGTCCAGCGTTCCAACGCGCTGCACTCGGTGCTGCGCAACCGGGGAGCCTATTTTGTGGGGCCCCTAGCGCGGTTCAACCTCAACCACGATAAGCTCTCCAAGGTTGCCCAGGAGGCGGCCCGGGAAGCCAAATTCAAGCCCGGGTGCCGCAACCCGTTCAAGAGCATCATCGCGCGCAGCGTGGAAGTGCTGTACGCCTGCGACGAAGCCCTGCGGATCATCGAGTCCTACGAGCCGCCGGAGAAGCCTGCCGTGGATATCGCGGTCAAAGCCGGCACAGGCACGGCCACGACAGAAGCGCCGCGGGGAATCCTCTATCACCGCTACCGCCTGGATGATTCGGGAACCATCCGGGAGGCCAAGATCGTCCCGCCCACCTCCCAGAACCAGAAGACGATCGAGAGTGACCTGCGAGAGTTCGTCGCAAAGAACATCCGTCTTCCCCAAAACGAGCTGGCCTGGCAGTGCGAGCAGGCTGTCCGCAATTACGACCCCTGCATCTCCTGTGCCACGCATTTTCTGAAGCTTTCCATCGAACGTGTCTGAGACCCTGGTCATCGGAGTGGGCAACGCCTACCGCGGGGACGACGGAGCCGGGATCGCTGTGGCTCGGAAGCTGGCTGCGCAGAGGCTGCCGGGGGTCCGGGTGATGGAGATGAACGGCGAAGGAACCTCGCTCGTGGATGCCTGGAAGGACGTCCCCTCCGTCCTGCTCGTGGACGCGGTCTCCTCCGGAGCCGTGCCCGGCACGATTCACCGATTCGAGGCCCAGGCAGGGCCGCTCCCAAAGGGGTTAGAGCATCGTTCCTCCCACTCCTTCGGCGTGGCCGAGGCCGTGGAGGTGGCCCGGGCCCTAGGCCGCCTCCCTCCCCGACTGGTGATCTACGGGGTCGAGGGCGGTCCTTTCGCTCCCGGCCAGGGCTTGTCTCCGGAGGTGGAAAGGGCGGTGGAGGAGGTCGCGAGTCGCCTGATCTCGGAATTAAGGGCTTCTATATAGGCGCTCCAAAATCAATGAGCCCCGCTCCTTTGGGAGCGGGGCGTTTCCTTGGGTGCCGGACATCGCCAGAAAAAGGCTAACCCTTTTCCTCCTTCGGCTCAAAGGAGAACCCCTTCTCGGAAAAGAGCTTCAGGCAGGCGTCCACGACCCGCGGTTCGAAGCGCGCCCCCTTGTAACGCACGATCTCCTCAAGCGCCTGGTCAACGCCCAGGGCCGGGCGGTAGGGACGGTATGAGGCCATGGCCTCGACTACGTCCGCCACGGCCAGGATCTTGGCCTCGATCAGGATCGAGTCTCCCTTTAGGCCCTTGGGATACCCGGAGCCATCCAGCTTTTCGTGATGCTGGAGCACGATCTCGGCCACCGGCCAGGGGAACTCGACGGTCTTTAAAATCTCGTACCCTGCCCGGACGTGGTTCTGGATGATGGCCCGCTCGATCTCGTTCAAGGGGCTGGGCTTGCTCAGGATCTCCGAGGGCACAGCGATCTTGCCAAGATCATGGATGAACCCGGCCATGCGGATGCCTTCGCGTTGTTCTTCCGGTAACCCGAGTTCGCGGGAAATGGCCTCGGCCAACTGGGTGGAACGCCTCTGGTGTCCGGCGGTGTAGGGATCTTTGGTCTCGATGATCAGGGCGATGGCCTGGATGGTCTCCCAGAGGGCCTGGCGAAGTTTCCGGAGGTTCTTTTGAATGTCTTCCTCGGCCCGCTTGCGCTTGGTGATGTCATGAACCACGGTGACCACCTGGGCGACCTCGCCTCCCTGAAGGATCGGGATCTTCCGGGTCTCGGTGATGATCTCCCGTTCTCCCACCTGTGAGGCCTCCTCGGTGACGAGGGTCTCTCCGGTTCGGAAGACCCGCTCGTATTCCTCGCGGACCGTCTCCGGGAGAAAGGGGAAGGCCTCGAAGACCGTCCGGCCGATGACCTCGGTCTCCAGGCCCAGATCCCGGCACCACTGTTTGAACCGTTCGTTGAGCAGGACCAGCCGGAGGTCCCGGTCCACGACGTGGATCGCGTCGCCCATAGAGTCCAGGGTGGTGCGGTGCTGGAGCTCGGATTCCAGGACTTTCTCCTCGGCCCATTTGCGCTCGGTGATGTCGCGGACGTATTCGATCACGCCTTCGAGCCCTTTGGTTTCCGGGTTCATCCGGGGAAAGCTGTAGAGTTCAACCCAGCCGACCACCTCGCCTTCTTTCCCCCGGCGGGGGACCACCTCGTAGGCGGACCTCCCGGTCTCCAGGGTCAATCGGGTGGGGCAGAACTCGCAGGGCTCCTGGAGCCCGTGGTAAGCTTCATAGCACTTCTTTCCCGTCAGTGGCATGGCGTGGGGGTACCATTTTTCCATGGCTGGGTTGACGCTCAGGATGCGGAGCCCACGGTCCAGAACGCTGATGCCGTCCTGGATGCTCGCGTAGACACTGTCCAAGAAACGCTCTTTTTTTTGCAGGACCGTCTCGGCCCGCTTGCGTTCGGTGAGGTCGCGGACGATCACCAGGTCCGCGGGTTTTCCCCGAAAGGAGATGACCCCGGCGTTGATCTCGACCGGAAGCTTGCTGCCGTCCTTCCGCAAAAGGATCGTCTCGTAAATCGCCGGGACATCCTCCCCGGCCAAACGCCGGCGATAACGGTCGATGACGTTAGGAACCTCGGTGGGATGGATGAATTGGGTGAAGCGCTTCCCCTGAATCTCGCCCGTGGCGTAGCCACTGGAGAGACCCAGCCGGGGGTTGGTGTACTGGACAACCCCGTCCTGGAGGATGAGGATGCCGTCGTTTGCCCGCTCCACCAGAGTGCGGTACTTCTCCTCGCTCTCTTTCAAAGACAGCTCCATCGCCTTTCGCTCGGTGATGTCCCGCGAGATCCCCAGCACGGAGGTGACCTCTCCAGCCTCGTTCTTGAGCGGCACCAGCCAGGTGTGCAACCAGATGTCCCGCCCCTTGAAGGGTGTGTAGTTCTCGATGAACAGGGGCTTCCCGCTCTCGAAGACATCGGAGATCCGTTCCCCCTGACGCTGGGAAGGCCCGGAGGGAAAGAATTGAGCCCGAGGCCTGCCGATCAGGTCCTCGGGCTTTCGACCCAGGATTTCCGCGGCGATGCGGTTGACGAATTCCACCCGATCGTCGCGGCCGATGATGAAGATCATGTCCGGGGACGCCTCGGCCAGGGCCCGGTAAAGGGTCTCAGTCTCGTGCAGGCCTTCGGAAGCCCGCCGTTTTCTTGCGGGCGGCGCCATGGGCTTGGACCCGGGGCGGGGGAGTTTTTTTGAGGGTTTCTTCTTTTCGTTCATCGGGACCTCCTTGGGGGGCTCCTGCAGGATACATTGTATCCCAGATGGCCGGCTTTTGTCAAATGAAGTTAAAACCAAAGAGGCGGCCTTTCGGCCGCCTTCTCTTGATAAGGGTTAATTGGAGCCTATCGTACCTTCACGATCCGCAAAGGCTTAGCATTCCCCGCTGACGGTCTGAGGAAATACACCCCGGCTGCAAGCCCTCCCCCGATCCGGTCCCCCTTATAAGTCCCCACCCTCCTTCCCGCGACATCGTAGAGGTGGAACCTTTCCCTCTCATGCCCCGGCGCCACGGCAAACCCCGTGAACGGGTTGGGTACGGCCGTGACCCGGCTAACGACCATCGGCCCGCCTTCCGCTTTTTCCTCGGCACCGCCCGGGCCCATCGGGACCACGGGCAGGAGCAAGCGAGAAGCCAGCGACGGCGTGTGATAGACCGCGTTCGTGGCTACCAGGGCGTTCAGGGTGTCGTTTCTCCGGAACGGGTCTCCGGTATTGGGATTCCGCTCGAAGCGGGGGTAATTGGAGGAGGTGATGCTGACCCGCAGCCGGTGTCCGGCGTTCCAAACGTTCGCCGTGCTCCAGAGGTCGATGGCGAAGGTGTCCGGCACCCCGGGGAAGAGGAGGTCCTCGCGGTCCAACCCTTTGCGGTGCCGGGCCATGAGAATGTTGTCGGTCATGAGGATCGAGCGCCCGTCGGGATACACGTCGGTCACCCTCACCGCCCAGTCGGTGTCCCGGCGGTCCGAGGAGGCATACAGGATGAGGATCATCTTCCCGGCCACCTTGAGCGGAGCGGCGAGAACCGGGGTGGAATAGACCAGGACATCTGCGCGGCCCTCGATCGGGCGCTGGTCTTTGGGCCCGTAGCCGTTGGGGATCCCGATGTACTCCCGGCCCCCGATCGTGGGGCAGGGGTCTTGGGGGTCGTAGCGGAAGGTGTCCGCTTTCTCCGGAAGGGCCGGGGGAAGGGTGTCCAGCCCTCCGTTCTCCCGGAGGTAACAGCTCGCGTAGCGCATCTCCGGCAAGGGCCAGGTGTCCGCGGTCACCCAGCGGTTCCAGCGGGTTGTGTCCGGGCCGTCGCAGTCCCCCATCAGGTAGAAGCAGACCTTCACGCCGGTAGACCCGCTGCCTTTCAGCCAGTAATCGTACCAGGGAAAGAGCAGGCCGGTGAACAGAAAATCATCGGCCAGCTGGGCGTTGGGGGGATAGGTCAGGTCGCCCTGTTGGCGCTGATTCCAACTGCCGTGGCCCCAGGGGCCCAGGAACAGTTTCTGGTTGTGATGCCGGGCTTCCATCTCGGAGAAGGCCTCCAGCTGACCGTCGGTGTAAAGGTCGTACCAGCCCGAGACGTGGAGCATGGGATGCGAGGTCGAGTCCCAGCGGGTCCGGAGGTCCACGACACCCCAGAAACCGGGTTCGTAGTTGGGGTGATTGGCCAGGGAGTCGATCAGCCAGGGGGTCCCCTGGCCGTTGACCCAGGTCTCCACCAGGGCCTTGCGGAATTCCCCGCCGGGGTAGGCGGAATGGTGGTAAAGGCTCGGGCCTGCGGCCACCGGGGCGATGCAGACTAGGAAGGGCGGCAGGGACCCCGCGGCGTAATACTGGGTCATGCCCGGGGCCGAGGCGCCGATCATCCCGATGAGGTGATTCGACCAGGCCTGGGCGGCGATCCACTCGATGGCGTCATAGCCGTCCTGCAGGTCTCCCCACCCGTCGGACAGGAAAAGGGTCGGCTCCCCCTGGGAGCCCCGCAGCCCCCTCAGGTTCTGGGAGACCATGGCGTAGCCCTTGAGGTCGCAGATGAACAGGGCGTCCAGGCTGTCGATGGTCCGTTCGTAAGGCGTGCGCGTCAACAGGACGGGCCAGGGGGGAGGAAAGGTCTCCGGCTTGTAGACCTCCGTGGCCAGCTCCACGCTGTCCCTCATTCTGACCATTTGGGACTCGTGGATGAACGCCTGGGCTTGGGAGCACATCACGAGGAGCAGGGAGTAAGCCACCAGGCGGGACAGAGAGAATGCTTTCAAGACCGATCCCCTCTCGGGTAAGGAGTCATTTTACCGCTGCCCTGAAACCCTAAATCGCCTCGATGGTCGAGGGGGGCTTGCCCGTAATGTTATACGTGACGCTGACGACGCCGGGCACCTCCCGGAGGATCTCCCGGGCGAGCTTTTCCAAAACAGGGAAAGGCAGCCGCGTCGGCGTCGCCTTCCGGGCATCCAAGCTGTCCCAGCAGCGCACCTCGATCTGGTGCCCGAAATCGCGCTTCCCGTTGCGCATTCCGGTTACCCGGTCCTCATGAAGGATGGCCATGTACTGGAAGGCCCCGGTGCCCTTGAGCAGCCTTTCGACCACGACAGTGGCCTTGCGCACGGTCGCGATGCGCACCGGGGTCACCTCGCCGATCACGCGGGCCGACAGGGCCGGGCCCGGGAACGGGATGCGCCCGAAGATCTCGGCCGGAAGCCCGAGGGCTTTGCCTACTTTTCTGACCCCGTCCTTGCGCAGCTGGATGAGCGGCTCCAGGATGCGGTAGCCGAAGGCCTTCTGCGGGTCGATCCCGAGCTGCTCGAAGACGTTGTGCTGGCGCTTGATCCCGGCGAGGGTCTCATCCACGTCGGTCAGGATCGTGCCCTGGAGCAGGTGCTTCGCCCCGCTTTTCCTGACGATTCGGCCGAAGACCTTTTTATAGAAGGTCTGGGTGATGGC
>Ga0315284_10016548_pt1 | contig 10464 bp, 14 predicted proteins | sample YL17G09_16_MG_FD_203696 | JGI IMG/M metagenome (GOLD analysis project Ga0315284, IMG submission 203696) | Sediment microbial communities from Yellowstone Lake, YNP, Wyoming, USA - YL17G09_16 | ecosystem: Environmental > Aquatic > Freshwater > Lake > Sediment | place: USA: Wyoming | collected...
ATACTTAACTTCATTGCAATCGAATCCATGAGTGTCTGTGGTAGTTTAATTTCACGGATAAATACTTGCTCGATTACAACCGAATCTTTTACTCCACCACTGTTGATACCATTCTGGATACCTGTATAAAGTTCATTTTCAATTTTTGCTCTGTCTGCTGATCCTGGTTGTGATGCGGAATATAAGGTTTTCACATCATACTTGGAGATAATATCTCTTGGTACTGCGTGAATTGGATTTACCATTACGATACTCTGGTAATTAGGTCCGACTCTCTTATAAACATCGGTTGCCTTTGTTGTATCAAGATGGTAATTAACTGCAATTGCCATACTTACTGACAACCCCTCATTGGATAAGGCGGTAATTGTAGCTACATCACCACTACCATAATCCATATATTTCTGGGTCTGTCCTGACATCATTGTTACACCAGTCCACGGGAACTTGAGATGTAGACCTGGCTGGAATACATTATTATCAACAACACCGAATGTATCGGCAATACCAACATTACCCGCGGGAATTGTAGTAAAACAACCCACAAATACCATTATAGCTATCATTACAAGGGCAGCCACTCCAATTAAAATCAAAGCTTCTCCACGAGCTGATTCATTATCAAGTTTTTTCATGTTATTTTCTCCAAATGTCTGCATTTAGACATTAAAATAGTTTGGTTGTTTGAGATATTAAACTTATGGGTATTCACCCCCTCGCTTGCGCAAGGGGACTTCCCGCTTAAAAGTTAATATATTTATTCGATATTTGTCACACCTTTTCTTTCAAGCTTTAATTTTTCGTTCTCAGCAAGTATTCTCGCGATACAATCATTAAATGGTTCTTGAGGGATAATCTTTATTTCACACAATTTCTCATGTAATTTCCTATCCAATCTAACCATTACTGTTTTTCCATATTCCCTATTCATATTTAAATATATGATGTATACATATATATACTTATGTATTATAAACGGAAACACGATATATAGAAAGGGTAGATTTCATGTTAATTGATAACATCATTTCTTCCATTTCCCATCTTGCTGCATAACATCATCTCTACTTGTTTTATTCATTATGTATAAGTAAATGGCACCAGCAATGATAATTCCTGCTATAACCACAACTGTACCGATTATGCCATAATATATCAATTGCGCTGTATTTTCTGGATTATCTGGTAATTGTGTTGGTTGCGTCTGCGGTGTTGGTGTTTGTGCAGTTTGTGGTTGGATAGTTACTGTAGTTGGTAATTCTGTTATTACTGTAGTAGGAGTATCAACTATAATTGGCTTGGGTGTTGGCTGTATTTTACCAAGTGTATTTGTTCCAGCAGATGAGTTTCCTTTAGCAGTTATAGTAGTAGTTGATTTTGGTATTACTTGAATACTTTCTGTACTTTGTGAGGTAATATCGTATCTGATATTATCATTTTGCTTGAAATCAAGTATGTTTTTTGCAGGTGATCCACCTATGGTGAATAAAATACGTATAGGCAAAGTTCGATTTATTTTATCAGATTGATTTCTCCATACACCTATTTCAAATTTGTCACTACTATATTCTTTACCATATTTGCCTATTTCTCTAGTAATATATTTACCAATTTCACTACCAAATTGATCTTTTGCAATGATGATTGTTCCAGCTGGTACTGGCATACCATTAACATAACTCGCATCACCATAAAGATTCATTGTCACTCTCTCAATAATTGGTGTGATATTGGCTGCGCTTACGGGTAAACACATCAATATTAAAATCAAACCGATAAAAAAATAGTTGTGGTTCATAATACGTCACACGTTCCGAGTAAGAGCTTTATTAACAATACTCTTATAGGTGTCAAGATTGGTATTATACTTTTCTTTAATATTATCAATTGCTTTAATACCACCTGTCTCCATTACACTAATACGATCCATTGTCGATTTTGCAGTATCAAGTTTCCAAATTTCACGGGTTTCCTTGTCTACGATTGTAACACTCTCGGCATTGACAGATGTGAATATAGTACCATCTTCTTTATTATAAACCTTCGGCTTTCCAACTATAGAAACTATAGCGGGAACTTCAATTTTTGCAAGTTGCATCATTGCTTCGGGTTGGAAGCTGCTGGCAGAAATAAAGAAATCACCTGTACCATCATTAACTCTTGCTCTATACATTGTATTAGACTTGTCTTTGGTCGTAGTTCTTTCTTTACTTGTTGCAACTCCAACAATAAGTAATCTTGCTGTAATTTCACCAGTTGGTGTTAAGATAAATGTCGGAGCTTTCTCATCAGTGCTAAATTTTTCTGAGAATTTACAACCTCTAAATTCAGCTGCAAATACACGTTTTGCTGGTTCACGTTTAAATTTCATTTCTGCCATAATCAAACACCTTCTGTAATTTTGGTTTGTGCTGGTTCTTTAAAATCAAGACCTGTAATATGCTTCATATCTTCTACTTTTAAAGGTCTGATATCAGTTGCAATAATTCTACCATCAATCTCAATACCTTCAACATGGTAATATTTACCAACTAATTTTTCACGAAGGTCGATCAAGATAGCTTCTGCACCCAATGGGGTATTTTCAGATTTTTTAATGGTTTGCTCCATTGTTGCGCCAAGTAATTTTTCTGTAAGTTTCATAGAAGCATGAATATACTTTGCTTCAATACCATCATCAACAACACCCTTAATTCTCATATCATATTTAAAATCTTTTTGAATTTCGTGTGTTGTGCAATAATTCATGCGATTAAGAGTTCTACCGCATCCTTCCACAGTGCATCGCTTGATAATACCAGATCCATCATTGATAATTACAATATTACCAACTACAGATACATTAGAGGTTTTAACATTCATTTCCCCCTCACTTTCGGTAGTTTCATTAGCAACAATTGATAATGAAAGTTTATCATTGAATTTGCTACATGCTGCAAACAGTGATGTGTAGATTTTTCCCTCTTCTAGCTTTACCTTGGGGTTTGACGATGCCCAAATAACAAAGTTAATAGAACCAGTTTCATCACCGATTACACCACCCTGCCACACCTTATCACTCTTTGTCTCAAAAAGTCGTGTGACTTTGCCACGGATATTTACAATACCTGGTTTAAGATTGGTAATATCATCAAATGTTGGCGCAAATTTAACTTTTGAAGTAACTTCAGCAATATTAGTTCCCTTTTGAATACCGACAGATTGTACTTCTTTAAATACATTCACGATAGCGTTGGAAATTTTATACCATTTCCCAGGAATAAGATCCTGAACCTTTGGCTCATCGGGTTTGCGGTTCCAAACGGTAACTTTAATTGATCCAGATCCATCTGTGATTACTGCCATCTGGTGGATTCTATCGCTTTTTGGCTTTGAAACTTCGATAATTTCTCCTTCGATAGTTACCCAAGTGTTGGGCTGTAAATCTTTGATTGCTACAATATCACCACTACTGGTGCCACCAAATTGAATTTTCACATTATGCTGGCGTGCATATTTTCCAACTACGGCTCTAACTGCATCGTTGAGAGGTAATTCAAGATCTCCACCTGTAAGTTTGGTTAGATCTTCAACGATGGATTTTTTTGTAAGGTTTACTTCCTTTTCTTTAAACAGCTTGACAATTTTCTCAGCTGATTCGGTTATAAGTTTTGTTTCCATAGATATCACTTTTGCACAAAATGTGCTGATATATTATTGAATTTAAGGGGATATAAAGATAATGGTTGAAAAAAGTTTTGCGTTAAATTTTGAATTTACTAAGAACACTCTTCGTTATCTGCGTCTTCAAATATCTCTTTGAGTTCTTCCCACACGCTATGGATCTCTGCATACTCCGAGTTACATGTATTATCTGTCATATATAGATAATGGTGTTACTTCTATATATATATATTTGCATACAATGTTTTGTCACAGTCATTTGTTGGTCGGGTGGGTTAAAAAAGAATAGATTATTTGGTGGAGATACCCATGCGAAACGCTTTGTTTCGTGTAGAAGATCGCGTTTTACCAATTTCTTCAGCCATCTCGCCAATGGTAATTTTTCCAGCTTTAACTCTGGCATATCCACGGATCATCATTTCAATATCTCTCTCGGACCAATAATTATTTACAAAATTTGAATATCGTAATTTTTTATGATATTTTCTGATAGATTCTATATTTGGAACTATAATATCAGTTGTCTTTTTAAAGTGACAAGTCATTCTTTGCGACATTATTAGTACCTGGATGGAATATCTTCAATATCATATGATTTGATAGCATTATTTCCTTTAAGATGTTTAACACTTCTTGACCATGAGAAACTACCATCAGTTTCGATATCAAACATTACATAACCAATCGATGGGTTAAAGGCAAAAGGATTTACACTACCCTTAGCAAATTCATCTCTCCCCTTCCAACACGGTAAAACAAAACCAACACTCGATCCATGGTCATATCCTATGTAATAATGGGCATGGCTTTTGCAAATAATATCATAATGACCGAAATCCATTTGATTTAACTCATTTAACAGGATATCTTTGGCAACACTCTGTGCTCGTGATTCCCATTGGCTCATTCTAACTGGAGTACGGTGATTTGCATAAATTCGCGTATCATAAATATTTAATGATACTTCTGGCATACAAACTCCACCAAGATCTTCGATAACCCTCTTATCGAGATTTGGATTCTTTTTAGTGTGGTATGGAGTTCCAGTACAGCCGACTACCTTTCTAAATTTAATTTCAGATAGTAAATCAACAGCAATTTCTGCTTGCTTATCCATCGAGCATGTTAGAATTCCAGCGCCCTCCCCGTAATAATTAGTACCATCGACCAAATCTCCATTGAGAATTAGTAAATCAACTTTTCCAACTTCATCGATCATAGTCCTAAATTCGTGTAAAATTGCAAGTTGAATTTCATTTGCAGAAATTACATTTCCGGACTCAAGTTCTATTTCTTCGGGGCACACAGCGGTATCGCTACCCAAATGTGTATCCCCAATAATTAACACTCTCTTACTCAAATATAAAACCTTCCTTCTGTCATTGAATATACGTTGTTTTCGAGAATATATAAGTCTATTCATTCTTTTTTATTAAATTTTCAGCTAACCCCGATGCAATTGTGGGTCCAATATATGGAAATACCAACATTGATCCCCAAATAATACCAGTCACTACAGCAATGATTGCTGCAAATGGTAGATTTAGAGTAAAATCTATATACCCAATAATAATACACCCGATACAGGTTATAACACAATTGGTAGTATTCATTTTCGATTTGCCATTAACAACATCTTTCAGTTGCAATACAAGTGATATATTAAAAATAATACCGATAGCTGATAATGAAATATCTTGCCACATTATTCCACCTTCATAAATTTATCCAATTCATAAGAATCCCGAATATGATAAATATGTGCGCTGACGATGTAATGATGATAATCTCCAGTTGGGATTCCAAGTGTATCCGCGATATATTTTTGCATTTCAGTTAGCCCATAAGCATTTTGTCCATAAGCACTTAAAATATCTTCACTTCTGAATAATACAAACATATCCAATTGCCCATTACGAATAAGGCACTGAATAAATTGTAAACATGGAACATCATCTGCATTTTCGTCATATGCTGGTATCCATGTTACCGCTAAAGCACGACGGGAATTTGTTTGACTTTCCAATTTATCAATAATATACTTGATTTGATCTATGGATACATCGGTATTATATAGTTGTATTGTATTCTCTCCCCACTTTCTCAATCGCTCATTGTAGTTATATTCGAATACAACACTGGCTTTATATCCATATATTAAATTTTTTGCGTATTCAGTAAATCCCATAATACCCATAAAACATTTTGATGATATTCTTGTAGATTCATGAGGAGAGACAATTTTTACTTTTACATCGGTTATCTCTTTAGTTTGTTCATTTGATTCAGTTAAAATATCAATACCATGTTTCATAATATGATTAACGAGTATTTCATGCGATCCTGCAACAGAACAGCATGTTATAGTGAATGTCATGATTATGGGTCACACCGTATAAATATCATTTCTGTCTTAGTATTACAATCTCTAACATCAATTCTTCCAAATTCTTCAATTTTATTTACCTCAATTCCACGATTGCACTTTTCAATATATTTTCCAGTATACAAATGAATTCTATCGTTAATAATTACATATTTTTGTGACATAAGTAATTATTTATTTTATAGATATATAATCTTGTTTGTTGATTCCGATGGTTTTAAATAATATAAACTCTAATTATTAAATGGTGAGATGAAATGGATGATGCAATTATGGGCAACACAATGGGTATGATCGGGACCGGAATCGGTCTTGGAATTATGGGTATGGGTGCGGGGGTATTACTTAAATCTATCGGGAATGCTGCTACCAGTATTAACGGTGCTACTAAAAAATCTGCACCCAAAAAGCGTAAAGCTGTAAAAAAGAAGAGAAAGTAATTAACAATTTTCTATATATTTTTCTTCACTTACACGTTTTATGTTTGTTACAGCGTGATCTCCTATTCTATGTGATGTAAGTGTGATTTCATAAGTTTCACTTTGATTTACTTTAATATTTGTCATATCAAAATGCCCATCGTAATTTTCAGGATGACCGCAATTATCAACAACAGATCCCATACTTGCATATTTTACCTTTATTATTCTCGTCTCATTACCAATGACCGAATTTTGGTATAATCCTACAGATAATATACATATACTAAAAATTAGTAGAGCAGCGATTATACATATAGTATTAGTATTAAAAAATTTAGTGGGTTCTGGTTCAATGGGTTTTTGAATAGTTTTTTTCATAATTATAATTTAAAAATAGAGATATTTATATGTTAGGGTTAAATCATTTGAGCTAAACAGTGTTTGAGATATGGAGTATTGATTTTATATAAACCAGTACTTTTAATATACCCATCGGCAGTTTTGATTTTGTGGTGAATAATATATCCACTTCGTATGAGTTTTTGCCACACTTCTCTGAAATTACCATCATCATGACCATATAGATTTCGTTTCATTACTTTTAAGGATATTATTTCAGCAGCATTGAAGTCTTTTGAATCTTCTGATAATTGTGATATACTTTTAGCAGTTCTGGTAGCTGTATTATACGAAAATGGTGTAATTCCAAATAGAGAGAAAATTTGCTGTAAAGCTGCACAACTACGCGCATCAATACTCTTTTCCTTTTTTATAATTCTTTCCTTTCTTATACGATTTTTATACCAAGTGGATTCCATACACTCTGCTAATCGTAATTCACCAACACGATACATTTTGGTACCTTCGGGGGTGGTAACTCTTGGGGTCATCTGACTTCTTTTAAGTACAGATACAAATACCATATACCCGCGGTCTACCATTATATTGAACATTCGTGATGCTTGCTCTGAATTTATAGGTTCTGCTATATAATCACGGGATTTACCAGGTGTTGGCTTTTTTAATTTTATTGTTTTTATTAAAACATAAAGCGCTCGGCTTTTTGTAATCGAGTGATCGCCAAAATAAGTTTTAATAGCTGTAATAGCTTTGCACATGACCTTCGGATCATCTATTTTGTCCATCGTTATTACATTTCTTATTGGCATTTATATCACCTATAAATTATGCATCGCAGCCGCAGTCTTTCTTTTTCTTACCAGTGGTTTTCGGTTTTGATTTCTTTCCCTTTTTGCGAAGTGCTTCTTTTTCAACAACCTTACTAATCTTTTCAAGTTCGGCACCAGTAATATCTGGGTAACCTTTTGCAACTTGTTTCATTAAGTTTTTGTTAATATCTTTTCTTACCATTATGCATCACATCCACAATCTTTCTTTTTCTTACCCTTGATTTTGGGTTTTGATTTTTTCCCTTTTTTACGAAGTGTGCTACTCAAAACACCCCTCCCTCTATTTCCCACATCGGGAACACCAACAAGTTCTATAGTCATTCATTTTCACCAATATATTATATAAACTTAATCATATAAAAAAGTATGGTTATTTTCTTCTCATAATAATTGCTGATACAATTATTAGACCAGTTAATGCTAAAATTGCACCATACCCAGGTAATGGTTTATTAGTTGGTGTGGGTGTGGGTGTTGGTATTGGAGCAAGAGTTGGTATTACGGTTGGAGCTATCATTGTTACATTAACTTTTGGTGTTGTTACAGCTTTTGGTGCAGCTGGTCTAACGTCACTAGATATTATAAATGTAGATGTATCAACAATTTCATTTCCAACAGCTGATGCTGTAATAAGATATTCATCGGGTTTGAATGTTGAAAAATCAACTATTGCAGAAAAAGTATTGGTATTATCACCTTTAACAACAGGCACGGTCATTATTGCGCTACTAGTAAATAAATTAGAATTGGATTTATTTGTTGGTCTGAATGTTAGCGGGTTGATATCTATAAGCAAACTGGTATCAGCTGCAAGATTTGTCCTACCACCAATTGTAATTCTTTCACCTATATATATCATTCCTATATCATCAATTGTGATATATGGATCGGCAACAACAAATTGCAATTTAGTATACATATCATCAATATTCACATCGTCTATTGCATTGATGAGGGCATTTGCCGCATCTGTTCCTTGTAAACTTCCAGCGCCACTAAATTGGAATATTTTTATTCCATTGATACCAAGCATCGAATTAGTTATAGACCCATCACTATTTAAATAAACATCAAACTTACCATTTTGCATTGGGTGTTGAATAAGCACATAATATTGGCCTGATGCCATATTGGATGTTTTAACACGATCTAAATCATAATAAAATTCTGCATCATCAACAGATACAGTATCACGGGTTGCATAATTTTTACCCATTATCCATATTGCAACATTTCCTGGATTACCTTCTGCAAATCCTGAAATACGTAGCGTATCACCCTTTGCTATAGATTTCTGATTAACAGTTGCAGATAATGTGGGTTTCCCAAAACTCACCGATGCTGTAGCATAAGCTGCATCTAGTAAATGCGATCTGGATTTTGGTTGGCTTACTGCATAAATGATATATGTTCCTGCATCAAGTGACATTGAAGATGTACTCCAATCCCATGACCATGATCCATCACCATTAGTTTGAACTTGTTTAAATGTTGAGGGGTCATCATTTATAACAGACCAGTTACGAGGATCAAGTTTATGCATCTGCACTCCTTCTGTGTTGAGATTTGGTCCATAAATGTATAGATATGTTGTTGATGATTCGGTATTTATACCAGATAATGTGATCAGTTCTCCTAAATAATATGATGGTCCTCCTGCTGCTACAATTGACATACCACCATTACCAATGGATATTTGAACTTCATCATATTTTGGCTCTGTGTTTGTATCGCTTTCAACACGAATAATATATTTTTTATCGGTTGTGTTTAATGATGTTGAAAAAGATACGGTTCTTACACCATCAGTACCAGTTGTTACATTTGCATAAAACGGGCTTGGATTTACAGTAATTGGTGTATCACTTTTTATTTCAATACCAGATGATATATGGTTTCCACCCTTACCGATGTCAACACCTTCTTGGTCAGATCTAATTTTTGGTGGTGTTAAAAGTGTTTCACCCATACTACTGGTTTTTGTAACCCATAGATGATATATAGAATTTGGTTTTCCAACAATTGATACAGCAAAAGTTCCCCCTCGAATTATAGATTCTTTATTGATAGACATAGATAACGAATCATCTATAATTGATAATTTTTTTGTGGTTGATATAGTTTTACCAACCCTGTCATAATTATTTCTTATACCGTTGAGATCACTTTCTGCATAAATGCGATATTCACCAGAATCAAAAGCATAAACACCAGATTCCTTCGCGTCTGTAACCCAAAAACCTTCCCAGAAAGCGGGCTGCGATGTAAGTGTGATACATCTTAATGATATATCAGATCCGGATAATTTAGTATATTCTCCACCATTACTAGAAATAACTCTTATACTAATTGGTGTTGGTTTTATAACTCTATTTGGAAACGCATACATATTCGTATCAATTTTAAATCGCACCTTTGTTCCACGCGCAATTTTACCATTGGTTATTTCAATATTAGCATCAGCATTCCATAATTGAAGTTCTAAATATGGATCAACAACTGTGAATGCAACACTTATTGGTCTATATCCCGAATCTAACGCATACCATTTACCCAGGTGAGTTGCAAATTCTGCTTGTGATATTGTAAGAGAACTTTTACGACCAATCAATCCAATTTGTGAATCGGATGATGTTGATCGTGGATCAGATCCCGATGCCCACCACCCAATATAATCACTAGTACCCATAGCGGTACTAACATCAAGTTTTTCCTCTCCTACAAATACATCACCAAAAGTATTTGTATATGGTATTGGGGTTGGTATTGGGGTTGGTACTGCTGGGGTTGGAGTTGGTATTAC
>Ga0315284_10016549_pt1 | contig 10464 bp, 10 predicted proteins | sample YL17G09_16_MG_FD_203696 | JGI IMG/M metagenome (GOLD analysis project Ga0315284, IMG submission 203696) | Sediment microbial communities from Yellowstone Lake, YNP, Wyoming, USA - YL17G09_16 | ecosystem: Environmental > Aquatic > Freshwater > Lake > Sediment | place: USA: Wyoming | collected...
CGGCCCCCAGACGCCATACGTGCCCGTGGCCGTATCCCACACGCCCCGTTCATGCCAGAGCCGCGTCGAGAGGTCGTAGACCCATGTGGCGTTGGCCGCAGGAAACGTCAGGCAGTAGAACGTATGGCCTTGGTCGCTGTAGGTCACCGCTTCGGCGTCCGTAATGCCGACCGTTCTCGCGTAGCCCGCAATCGCCGTCTCGACGGCATAGGTGCTGACACGCTCGGGCACCAGACCGCTGGCTCCCACGACTTGCCCTGCGCCATTGGCGTTCTGTGACAACCACATCATGCTGCTGCCCACCAGCTTGACACTGGCTGGCGCACACGTCCCATAGCCAAAGACGCTACCCGGCACTGGCTGGAACGGGAACGGCGACGTGCCCGCGTCATACCAGACTTCGCCGGTCTGCTCGCCAATCAGCCAAATCTGCCGATTGCTGTCCACCGTCATGGACACCCACGGGTCTGGCGCAATGCTCCGTTGGGCATACTGCGTCAAATCCCACGTCGCCCCGTCGTTCAGTTCGCTGATGTAATACGTGGAGGTGGCCGCATCAAAGGCCAAGAAGTAGCCGTCAATCATGCCCACGCTGGTGGTGATGCCTGCCAGATTCGCCACCGCCGAGAGCGTGTTGGTCGCGATGTTCAGCAGATACCCGTTGCCACCAGACGCAATGAGGAGTTCTCCGCCTGCCGCGCCGTTGCTGGCAATGTTCGCCATGTCCGGGGCATTCGTGACCGTGCCGCCCGTGACAATCGAGGCGCTGTTGGTGTCCAGCACCTTGTAGACGTGCGACCCCATGACGGCGTAGCACCGTCCCGCCATTGCAAACAAGGCGCGGCAGTTGATGTCGCTGACGGTCACGTAGTCTTGTTGTCCAGGACACGGATACAACGACGCGGGATACGGCGAGGCTGGCGACTGATTCGGTTCAGGATACCAGTTCATCGTGCGTTCGAGGTCCGCCCACGGACTCTGCGACTCGTTCGACCCGTACACAAACCCCGGATATTGGCCCATGTTACGTGTCCGAGTAGATGTTGTAGTGCGGGCCTGCGCCCCCAAACAACAGCCCTGCCACGCCGCTCGACAGGTCGCTCAAGCGTTGATTGGCGCGTTTAATGTCGGCCTTGCTCTCCATCGCCGCTTGCTGCAAGTCCGGCGTCAACGGCGCGTCAAACGCTGCCGCAATCTCTTTTGCCAACCCTGTTCGCAAGAAGCGACGGTAACCCGGCGGCAGACTGATGGTATCCGTGATGGCCGTAAACTCGGACACCGGCACGGGCGTATAGATGACCCCCTGCAACGTCGCACTCGTTGGCAACGGCCACAGGTAGATCAACCCCAGCCCCGCGTTGAACACGGGGTTGTAGTACGCCGCTTGCGGATACACCGAGGTCAAGCCCTTTTGGGCAATCCCGGCCCACGCATCTTCCGTCAGGGCCGTGCCAAGGTTGTATTCAATGGTCGGACTGACACTGGTGTCCTGGAACCCAATGTTCGTAATGCCCATCGGGCCGGTCGGACGCGCACAATTGATGGTGCCACCCGCACCAATCGTGTAGTTGGTGGCCCCGGTAATCGTCCAGACCGTCCGCGCTTGTCCATAGATGGTCAACCCTTCGGTCGCCATGCTATTGATCCAGTCGTTCAGTCGCGCCAGCGCATACGCCGCATCATTGGCCGATGCCACCTCACCGACTTGCAGGATTCGCAAATCCTGCATCGCTGCCGTAATCAGTTCGCTAACGGTCATCAGCCGTTACACCTGATACAGGGCGTTCATCAACGTGGCGGTCGTCGTTGTGCTGTTGACGCGGATGCACTTGAGCGGCAAGGTCGTGCCAGCCGCCACGGTAAACTGCGCGTTCGACCCGTCTTCAAACACCGCCACTACGATGCCCGCCCCGCCCACAAAGAGGGCGTCCGCAGGAATGGCTTTGGTCGCCGCATTTGCCGCATACGTGCTGCCGTCAAAATTAACCGTGTTGCTTGCGGTCACTGCCACAGCGCGGTTGTAGGTATTGCTCAGTTGCGCCATTTAGACGACCTTTCGCGGACGACCGGCCTTGCGCTTGCTTGGCAGCGAGGGCACTTGTTCGTGAGTCGCGTTGTCTGCCTGTGTAGCTTCCGCACGGGCCAGTTCGCTCATGCCCTGATCGGCATAGTGCCGCTGTGCCGTCACTTCGGCAATACTTCGCATCTCGCGCTCGTACTGTGCCATCGCGAGGTCTGGGTCGAGCGCCCAGCCCGCTCGCACGGCGTTGTCGCGCTCGTACTCGTTCTGGACAATCAACTGACAGGACCGCGAAAACGCTTCACCCACCGCATCGCCCACAGCGGCCAGCGGGTCGCCACACATGACTTTGCCGTTGTCACGGGCAAATGCCTTGTAAAGCATGGCTGGGAACGGTTCAAAGCCGTTGGCGTTCTTGCCGCCGTGTTGCTTCTGGGTGTTCCACTGCTGCATTTCGCGGGAGTACTCGCTGTCAGGATTGTGAATGATTGCCATATGCCCTCAAGAGGAAAGAGGGGAGCCGCAGACTGCGGCCCCCCTCGCGGAGTGTTACGCCCAGGTGGGCGAACCAGCCAATGCCGTGGCACTGGTCGGGCCGACGCTGACCCAGAAGCCGTTGCAGGCCACTAGCAGCGACGACATCGACAGCGAAGCCGAGAACGTGCCCACGTCAAAGGTCGCCCCGCCGTTGCCCAGACCAGCCGTGTAGGTGACGGTATGCGCGGCCTTGCCGTTCGCCACGATGTGCAGATAACAGCCATCCTGGTCCAAGGTCGGATTGGCAATCGTCATCGCCAGCGCAGACGTGCCGTTAATAATCGCCACCGTCCACTGCGACAGACCAAACGCAATTGCGCCCGCCGCGCTATACGAAGTGGTCGTGACCGACATCTGACCGGCATACAGCGTTGCTTCGTTGACCGACGCGGGGGCCACGGCCAGATCCGACGCCAGCGCCGTCATGACGCTCGCGCCACTCTGGTGCGCCGCCGTAACGGAACCCTCCTGTCCACGAAGGACGCCTACGGTCGTGCCGCTGACGTACGCCTGGTTAATCTTCAGGTACTCGCCGTCAATCTTGATGATGCGGTTTGCCGCCAGCGACGTGGCCGAGGCGACCACAATGACGTTGTCCGTGATGGCGACCGCAGCCGCCAGCGTCGTGTTTACCAAAGCCATAACTTACCCCCACACCCGCGCTGCGAGGCGCGCCTGAATCGTTGCCGCACCAATGAGAATGTCGAGACGGCTCGGGTTCTGGTCCGTGCCAATCTGGTACTGCTCGACCATGCGGATCGAGAAGCCAAGCGCCTTGCTCCGCACCGTGGTCGATTCTGCGCCCGCACCGGGCTTCATCAGGTCGGCCATGACGAACGCAAAAGCGTCCGGGTGATACACAAACGACTGGGGCGACAGGGTGGTCGCCAGCGTCCCGCCAGCGGGCGACGTGGCCCCCAGCACGGTGATGACCGCGTTGTCAGCAGGCGAGGCATCGACGGTCTGCAACTGACCAGAAGTCACAATCGACGGGCTGATCGGCAGGGTTGCCATATTGACGCCCGACGACGACGTATCCGCCGTGACCACAAACTGCTGGAGACGACCGGTGGACGAGTAGGACAGCGGGTTGACCGAGTTGACGCCCGCAATGGTGAAGATGTCACCCTTCTTGAGCGTGGCCGCGCTTGACGCCCAGCCATCCGTACTCAGCACACTGCCGGTCTGGCTTGCGCCATTCACCAGCGGGGTCGAGGCAGTGAACGTGCCGGTGGTGTGCGTCGGACGCACCGGGTCTTGCAGCCACTTATCCACGCCAAGCTGCCGACGCCCAAACATGCCTTCTTCGTAGTTCTCCGAGATGATGGCCGTGGGGTTGAACAGGCTGCTGGTGGTGTTGGCCAGCGTGGACATCGCGAGCGGGTCCAGCACGGCGACACGGCCCTTCAGCGGAGCCGAGAGGTCGGTCAGCTTCACGCCCGCCTGAAGGTAGGTCAGGGTCGCGCTCGGCGTAGTGCCGGGCGTACCCACGGCGCTGTAGATGTCGCGATACACCGCGTTGAACGCCAGCACTTCAGCCGCGTTTGCCAGCGCTTCGGACCCCGGCTCGACATACCGTGCGCGGATGTTGTCGAGTTCGGTCGTGGCCTGCTGGCTGGAATAGCCAAACGCCACGTTCTTCTGGTTGGTCAGCGAAATCGGCACCGTCTGGTCGTACAGGTTCTGGAGTTGCAATGCCTGTCCGTCCGTCACAGTGAACCGCTGGGGCAGACGCGCATTGACGGTATTGCCGACCTTCGCGCCAGCAATTTCGTACTGCGAGTCGTACGTGCGATTGACGTTCGCGAGGAACACCAGTTTGTTGATGAAACCTCGGGCGACTTCCTTAGTCGTCCACGAGGGGGTTGCGAGCGTATTAGCCATGAAGGGTAATCCTGTGCTACAGACGACCCGCTTGTCGGTCAGCGGCGTTCATGCGACGGAAATGTTCGTCCATCGACAAGTCGTCGGTGATTGCAAACGGGTCAGATACGGGGGGCGAAGTACCCAACGGCCTGATGGGCGCTTTCGCAGAACTGACGACACGAGCTGGGCCGCGAGGAGAAGAAGCAGCTTCGAGTCGGCCTTCAAGTTTCCCCATTTCCCGGTAGGTTTCTGCCGGGTGCAGCGTGGAGAGTCGCTGAGATTCGTCTGGATGCGCGGACAGCCATTGCAGCAACTCAATCCCCAGCGGCGAGTCCTTGACCAGATGTTGCATGGGCAGACTCATCGGCGTGTCAGGATTGAGTTCGGCGTCCAAATTCGGGTTCTTGTCACGCGCGGCGGTCAACCGGTCAGTCCATGCGGTATCCAGACTCGTCTGATACCGCTGGACGCGGGACTGCTCGTCGCGTTCCTGTCGCTGCGCCTGGCGTTCCTCATCTCGGACATCCGAGACAAAGGTCGCCATCGCCATCGAGTAATCCTCGTAGGCGTCGAACTGGTCCACAGTCGGCACACCTGGCATGGCTTTGAACCGTGCCCATTCGCTACCAGGCGCAGGCGCAGGTTCCGGCTCAGGCTCTGGCTGACGCGACAGTTCGGCAATACGGGCCTCTGCGGCCTCAGCACGACGTTCGGCAGCGCGTTGCTTACCAACAGCCGACGACACCGCTTCAGTCGCGCTTTCGCGACGGTTCTGGCGTTTCTCGACAGGCGCAGCCGGTTCGGCAGGCGCAGTCTCAGCAACGGGCGCGTCGTCCGTGTCAAAGGCCGCACTAATCTGCTCGGCAGTCTCATGATTGCTGTCGATGGTGATATCGCCGTCCGTCACCTGTCCTGCGTCTGTCTGCATAAGCCTCTAAATAGGGTAACTGCCCAATCGTCGGAACGTGCCAGCATTGTATGTCAAATAGGTGATTATTTCTTGTTCCGCGCCTGAATGGCTTTCGATTTAGCCCGTGCGTCCTCTTTGCTCGATGCGCCCCAGGCTCGCAGCGACAACGCCAACCGCGACGGCTCGCCATTGGGCTTGGTCATTGGCCCCAGCATATTGCCCATCCGGGCCAGAAAACTGGACCGGCGTGGATTATCGCCAGACTTGACCGGGGCGCGAAGCGTCCCGCCCGTTTCGGCGTGATACGACGCGCGGCCCTTGGCATTCAGACCGCCTTCGGGGTTCTTGCCTTCTTTGCGTGTCCACGCGGCACTCATGGCGTCTCGCTTTTCAGCATGGTGTCTTTTTTGGGCACAGGATTATGTCCCAGCCACGCTCGCGCACAGCAATTGCACACAGACAACGCGCCGTCCTGCTCCGTATCCGCAGAATCGCAATACGGGCAGACACGCCCTGGCACAGGGTTACTCACCCGTGTCCACCATCAACATGGTGTCATCGGTCGGGGCCATGTCTTCGCCCATCTCGTGTGCCATCTCGCTGGCAGCCGCTTGCTGGTCTTGGATGTGCGTCTGTGCCAGTTGCTCCTGCGCGTGGTTGGCTTGCAGCGCGGCCATTTCCTGCTGGTGCCGTTGCGTCAGCGTCAGTTCTTCGCGAGACACTTGCGCGTGGAGCATGGCGGTGGCTTCATCCGCACGAATCTTCATCTCGGTAATCGCCAGTTGCGTCTCGTTCCGCATCCGTTCGATTTCCAGCTTGGCTTGCTGGTCGCCCTGCGCCGTCTGCGCTTGCATCTGGAGTTTCTGGCCGTCCATCTCCAGTAGCTTGGTCTTTTCGTCCAGCGCCTTGGTCAGTTGCTCGACCATCTGCCCGGCTTGCTGCAACTGTTGCTGCAACTGCTGCGGATCAGGGCCGTTATCCTTGGCTTGCAGCGGTGGCGGCAACATCTTCTTGACGCGCTCTGCGGCTTCCAGATGACCGGGGAAGTCGCGGAACTTGAGATAGATGTCGCCCAGAATCGGGAACAGGCTCGGGTTGGCTTGGAACAAATTGCCCATCTCGTCCGCGCCTTCTTCGTTGCGGCTCTTATACGACTTACCGATGCTGACCACCACGCCGTAGCGGCCCTTCTTTAGGTCGTAATGCAGCACCTTGCCCTGCGGACGCGGCGGAGGCGCAGGAGGCGCTCCGGGCATCCCCATCGGCGGGCCTTGCGGCGGCATCCCCATGCCCATCTGCGGGGCTGTTGGGGGCTGCGGCGACGGCATTGCGGCCATCGGGCGCTTGGTCTGCGGGTTCATGGTGAACGGCTGGTTCAGCATGACCGTCTTGGCGTTGTCTTCGCGGTCCAGAATACGCGCCACGCGACCGGGCCGGTCATAGATGAACGGAATCAGGTCTAGGACCACCTTGGCTTCATACGTCAGGCTGATTTCCGCGAGGTTGTCGAGGAAATGGCTGGACCCAGCCGTGTGCTGGTTCTGGAGCGCCAGCACGGCGCGGCCACTTTTAGCATTGGTCGCTTGCTGCCCCAGTGCCGACTCGTATGCGCCCGTGCCTTCATGGATAAACTCCCGCGCTTGCTGCAACAGCAACATGCTCGGACCCAACCGCGACGTATCGACCTGGGTGCGTTGCGGCGGGGGCGCAGGGGTCCCGTTCAGACTGACGTTGCGGTAGCGCAGATACGGGAAGTTGCGAACATTGGCGAGTTGCCACTCTTGCTCGTGGCCTTCTTCTTGGCCTTCGACCATCGTGTAGGGCGCTTTGGTTTCAAGGCTGGCCATTTCCACGGCACTGGACGCGCTGTAGTTCAGCAGACGCACGGCGTCCTTGTTTGGCTCAATCATGCCGACCCAGCGCCGTTCCGCTTCAAACGGAATCAGTTCGCGGCCCACCACCGGGATAATCGGGATGTAGCGCCCGTCCATCGCCTGCTTCGGTTCCAATTCCTCAATGGCGTTGATGGTGGACCAGTACAGAATGGGTTTCTTCTCGACCTTGGTGCGAGCGTCGGCCCCCGTTCTAGCGGTTCGACCCTCTGGAATGTCGTCGTCCATCGACTCTGACCCGTCGTCCAGCAGCACCTTGCGGCTCGTCTCATACTCCAGCCGGTAATACTCGGCCACACGCACCGCACGGGCGGCACCTTCGCTGCCTGACACCCAGTGTTGCGTGGTCGTGCCGATGGTAGACAGTTCTTCCTCGGTGTAACTCGCCATCTGGCTGTTGGGATACCGGCGCTTATAAGTCTCCCATGGCATGTCGTTGGTCAGGAACGCCCACTGCCCATCCGAGTAGTCCGGTTCCTGCGAGAACGGGTCCAGCACCACACTGCCCTGCTGGAGAATGCGTTTAATGAGAATGCGCTGGTCAAAGGCGTCGTCGCTGTCCGGGTCCGGCTCGGTAATGACGCGGTAATAGCCACGTCCGGCCTTGACGGCGCGTTCAAACGCCCAGCTTCGCGCCAGTCCCGCTCGGCTTTCGACCTCGATGCGCCGATACAGCCCCTGAATGACTTCAGCGGTGTCGTCACTGGCCTCGTCAGACAGCGGATGCACACTGACGCCCAGATGCGCGGCTTTTTCGGCGTTCAGCACCAACTGAATCGGGTGGTCCAGGCTCGGGATACTGAGCATCGGGCGCTGTGGAATGGCGACCCCGCCAATCAGTTGCGGCTTGCGCTGGTCTTTGACATCAGTCGGCCAGCACAGGTCCGGCACCTGAAAGCGCAGCGCATCGACCTCGCGGTGACGCTGGTCCACGTCCGCGTCAGAGCCAATCTTGAATCGGTCAAGTGCTTGCTTCAGGTCGTCGGTATATGCCATGACTTAATGCGCCATCCAACTGGAGCCGTGTGCCCATGCCCGTGACGGGCGATAGGACGGAGTCGGCGGGACGCGCATCTGCGACCGCCCCGAAATAATCAGATACCGCGTGGCGTCCATCAAGTGGTCGCCGCTTTTGACAATTTTGCCCTGCTCGTCTCGATGATACTTGCGGAACTCGCTGCGCCAATTCCGCAGATGCTCTTGCACCTTGAGCCGCCCCGACACCAGCAGGTTCCACGTCTCGGTAATGCCCGCTTCGACGGCGTTGACCGCAGGGTCCAGTTTCAGGCCGAGGCGTCCATAAATTTGGATCAGCGTCCGTCCGTCAATCTGGCTGCTGCCCGACGACGCCGGGTCAATCACGCCGGACATCCATTCGCCACGGGCTTTAATCGCTTCCGCGTGGCTGGCCGGTTCGCCCTGCCCTTGATAATGCTCGTCGTACAGGATGATTTGCCCAGAACCGGGGTCTTGTGCGCCCCAAATCACCGCCGTGCGGTTCCAGCCGACATCCATCGCATAGACCCGTCGCCAGGTCTCGGGAATCTCGGCGGTTGGGACCAGGATGTCTTTCTCGCTGATGGGATAAATTGCGCCAGAGCCGAGGCTGGGTTCGCCTTCGGTCCGTGCCGCAATCTGGTAGGGCGGCGTGGTCGCCATCAAGGCCCGACGTTCGTCCACATCCAGATGCGGCACATCCTTCCATCCCGCTTGGATGAACGTCTTGAACTCAGCCGACGCGTCCGTCTCGGGTTCCAAGAACCCCTTGACGACGGCGCTCATGCCTTGCAGCGGGGTGAACGTCACCATCACGATGCCCTTGGTGGTCACCGTGCGGTACAACATCTCCGTGTAGCAATCCGCCGGCGGTTCTTCGTCGCACCAGATGACATGCTTGGAGGTGCCTTCAAAACTCGGTCGTCCCTGCTCGTAAGTCTTCAGGCCCAGCAGACTCGACCCGCCGCTGCTGTGCTTGATGACCGCGCCTTCCAGCGCCCCGGGCAAACCGCGTGAGCTAATAGTCGAGAGAATCAAGTGCGCCGGAATCATGCCGGTGCCGGGCAGTTGCACGGACCCCAGCAGTTTGGCTTGCACAATGTCGCGGGTCGTCTGGCTGTTGGTGCCGACGGCCCAGCATTCCACGGGCGTGTCAAACCGACGACCCGTCCACCATGCCGGATACAGGCCCGTGAGGTGACACGTCAGTTCGTACGCGCCCGCCTCCGATTTCCCGACCCGGTTTGCCGCCATAAACAGCCGTTCCTTGAAGACCTTGCCTTGGGCAAAGAACTCCAAGTGGCGCGGATATAGGACACGGGCCGTTGGGCCGCTGTCGGCAAAGAACGTCGTAAACCGCGCACTCGACCGACGCGCCGCCTCGTCCATCAGTCGCTGATACAGCGCCTGTTCATCAAGCGTCAGCGGCATTAGTCTTGTCCAGCAGACGGTAGCAAGTTTTGCAACGTGTTTGTTGCCGGTTGGTATTGATTCACAATGTCCACAACATCCGGCTGTTGCTTCAACATTGAAACAATTTCAAGGATGCGCTTGCCGTACGGTTTGTCTACGCGCCCCACCATCTTTTGCGTTTGCCCGCCGTATCTGCCAACCATGCGTTCACGGCCATCTTTTCCTATTCGCAAAGGGTTAGGCACACGTCCCATGCCGTTATAACTTTGAAGAATCAATGCTGCGTCGTTTGGCGTGTGTTTAGATTGACGTGCCGTTTTGTCTTTTAACCGGCGCATTGACGCATCAATGTTGATTATGCGACGAACGTCTAATGGCGTGTTTGTCGATAGGCCCGATTCAGGGTCGTCATCTGTGACAAACGTGTTGTTGACAAACGCCCCTGCTGGAAAATATCCCATCGGGTTCGTTGTTTTGAACGCAGACTCTTGGGCCGCAACCGCCAACGCGACATACGGATCAACTCCGTGCATTCGCGCCGATGTGTTGATGTCGTTTAGCAACGCTGTATCAAACGTCCCAGTTAGCGCACCAGATGGGTCATCAATTGTCACGTGTTTTGTCTTGGTTGACGGAACCCGTGTCAGTTGTTGACTGTCTTCGATTGCGCCTTGCCTCTTGGCCACAAGCCCTTCGTAATCATAGGGCGCTGGCGTCACGGTACGCGCAGGAGACACACTGTCTCGCACAAACGACAACAAGTCACGCAACGTTGGCATTAGTCCTGGAGCTTCTTGAGCAGCGCCGCCATGTTGGCTTTCAGTTCGGCG
>Ga0315284_10016552_pt1 | contig 10463 bp, 6 predicted proteins | sample YL17G09_16_MG_FD_203696 | JGI IMG/M metagenome (GOLD analysis project Ga0315284, IMG submission 203696) | Sediment microbial communities from Yellowstone Lake, YNP, Wyoming, USA - YL17G09_16 | ecosystem: Environmental > Aquatic > Freshwater > Lake > Sediment | place: USA: Wyoming | collected...
GAAGCGATTAAAGAGCGGTGACGAACTGTTGATCTTGCTTGCCATTTGCGGCGGCTAATGCTTCTGGTGTCCAGTCCCTCAAATAGCTTGAACGATACCGGATAAGAAGTCCGTTGACAATATAGGCAAAACGTGGTAAATGTGATGATTAACAAGGTGTGATTGCGAGCCAACGCAGGCAACCGAATGCGGAAAGGAGAAAAAGGAGATGGCGCTGAAAACCAGAATGTCTACTGCCATTGAACCCTCAGCCAAGCGCCTGTCACACAAGTTGATTTCCTTCCAGGTCAGGGTCGTAGATAAATACGTGCCTGACAGGGTATTACTCTTTACTGTCAATGTGTTGGACAAGCGAATACCACCAAAGGTAATCTCGTCTGTCGTTGATGGTATAGGCGAACGCCTTCCTGACAAGGTACGGTCTTCCGTTATTACCGCTGCCGATGAATATGTCCCGGATACGGTGGCAAACTCGCGGAAGGTCTGTGCTGTGCTGGCGGGCGTTGGGAAGTATATTCCCAACAAGATAATCCCCTCGCAATCCGCCGACAGGTGGGATACGATCAAGCTTAAGTTCCACATCCCCACGCTGGTAACTGGAAGGAAAGTGCCAGACGCAAGAAATGCTTGACGCAATTGCTTTCGGTACAGGCCACCAGCCTGTTGCTGAGCAGGGCAATACCAACACATTTCATGCTGAAGGGATAGTGCATGTTGCCTTCTCTTAGCGCCACAGCAGTCCACCAAGGGGCAAAGAAGCTGTAGGGAAATTGTTCAATGCTGTACGAAAAGGTATGCGTTGAGGCTCTAGGCTACGAACTCCCAGATAATATTGTGACGTCGTTAAGCCTGGAAGAAAGGCTGCTCCCAGTGTACAAGAAACTGAACCGCTCTTTTGGGCGACTCGAAGCGATGACAGGAATCCGCGAACGGCGTCTGTGGGATAAATCAGTGCAACCGAGCCAGGCCAGTGCAAAAGCAGCAGAAAGGGCCATCGCTAAAACCGGAATTGACAAAAAAGACATCGAATGCCTACTTCATACTTCCGTGAGTCGTGATTTTCTGGAGCCGGCAACAGCTACCGTGGTTCACGACTCCTTGGGGCTTCCTCCTACGGCGATGATCTTTGATATCTCAAATGCCTGTCTTGGCTTCGTCAATGGCATGATAACCCTGGCCAATATGATTGAACTGGGCCAAGTAAAAGCAGGCATCGTAGTAGGCGCTGAGAGCAGTGCGCCACTTATTGACGCCACCGTTAATGAACTCTTGAGTGATGAAGACATTAGCAGAACCAAGCTTAACCTCGGTCTAGCTTCGCTAACTATGGGCTCGGGAGCAGCATCTGCGGTGCTGTGCCACTCTTCCATCTCAAAAGCAGGGCACAAACTGGTGGGCGGCGTGGTACGCACCGCCTCACAGCACAACGGCCTTTGTCGGGTCGAGGGTGATGCCTGCGTCTCTGATGCCGATAACTGCCCCAGCATGCGAGCCAATCCCCAAGGAATCCTGAAAAATGGCGTAAAACTGGTGTGCGAGGCATGGTATGCCTTGATGGAAGAGCTGGGTTGGCAGGCCTCGGAGATCGACAGGGTTTTTGGCCACCAGGTTAGTGCTGTTCATCAGCGAATAGTGTTAGATACCCTCGGGTTGGATAGATCAAAGGGATTCTCTACAGTGGAATACCTGGGAAACATCGGCTCAGTGTCGCTTCCCATCTCCCTGGCTATGGGAATCGAGAAAAACCACCTGAAGGCTGGCGATAAGGTTGTCATGATGGGAGCTGGCAGTGGCTTGTGCTCCATCCTGCTGGGACTGGAGTGGTAGCCTGAAAAATTCACCCATGACTCTTTTCCCCGTCATTCTGCCAGTCGCTGAAGACATTGACGAACTCCCTCAAGGGAAGCAGGCAGCTTTTCTGAGCAGGGTTTCCAGGGAGGCCTTGAAACTGAGCGCCGACAAGATCGGCATCACGGTCGCAGAGCTTTCCCAGGACGAAAACGGTGCTCCACTTCCTTTTGACAACCATTACTGGTCCGTTTCCCACAAACCGAGGTACGTGGCCGCAGTTATCAGCGCCGACAGGGTTGGGATCGATATTGAGGAAGTGAAGCCTCGAAGTGAATCAGTATTGAGTTATGTCGCCACCGAGGAGGAATGGAAGCTATGCGGAGGAAAGTCCTGGGACACTTTTCCCCGCTACTGGACTGCCAAAGAGGCGGTTTTGAAAGCTGTCGGCATTGGCCTCAGGGGACTGAAGACCTGTCAGGTAATCTCGGTGCCCGATGAGACTAATGTTGTCCTCCAATACCGGGACTGCGTCTACCATGTGGAGCAGTTGCGCTACAGCAACCACATCGTTTCCGTCCTCAAAGATGGCAATCGAGTGGAATGGATAATCCCGGAAGCCAGCGGATCGTCAAGCCGTGCAGTATCTATCATGATATAGCTTGGCCTGATGCATGAAAGCCTCGATCCTCGTTTGCTCATTGGTCGGTTTCAGTCCCTCATAGGTTATAGTGAGAATGGGAATGCGGTGGTGCTCCCTCTGCAGTTTCTTGTAGATGGCCGTCGTCAAAGTACCGTAGAGGCAGTTCAGAACAATGAGGTTGGCTATGCCGCTGCAACCTCTGAGAGCATAACCCTCTGCCTTAGACATATTTACCGTTACCACCGGGTCTATAGCATCAGTCACATAAGGAGCAACGGCCCTCACCCTCTCTGCTACCATGGGTACCCGACAGTAGTTATAAAGGTCCTCTCCCAGCATCTGCTCGATCTTGTTCTTCCAGCCCATGAACCAGTACCTTCTGAGATAATAGTAGATGGAGGCAAGATATTCCCCTCTGGAGATGTGGATGCCAGGGTACACCTCGTTGAAATATACCAGGTAGTCGGTGGTGCTCGGCCCGTACCTCACCTCAGCTCCCAGTGACTCCAGATTCTTGATTATGTCGTTATTAGCCCAGGGGTTCATACAGCTATAGAACTCGCCTACAACTCCTACGATCGGCCTGCTCTCCCTCTTGACCGGGATGGCGTTCATAGCAACGATCGACTTCTCCAAAGCCTCAGAGAAGCTGCCGTTGACAGTGGCCGAAGATATCTCCTCTATCGCTTTTTGATAGACACTGTCACTCTCGCCCTTATTTATCTCGTAGGGCCGGGTATGAAGCAATCTTTTCAATAAAACATCGGTGGCCAGCCACCCTTTCCAGATGGCGGCAGCCCACTTGAGACCGAACATCCGGGTAGCCTCGTCGTGGCGTATAGAGGTAATGGGGGCGATAACAGGCACCTGGCTGAAACCCAGTCTCTTGAGGGTCAGCTTCTGGGATAAGCCGTATTGGCTCAAACGGCAGGAGCCATCGAAATTCAAGGTTACAAAGGCCGACCTATCCGGGTCGAAATCTTCAGACTGCACCTTCTTGACCAAATCTCCTGTGGTAACCAGGTAGGGATGGCACTCCTTGGTAGAGACATACTTCCTGCCCAGCTCTTCCGATAGCGCATCAGGCATGGGTAATACCCTGGCATCTATTCCTACCGATTGAAGAGCGGCCGCCCAGATATGGGAGTGCCCGGAACCATTGAAAATGTAAAGCGTCCTCTCCAACTCCCTGATCTTCTTAGAGGGCTTGAAGATACTTATCACCCCACGAGAGCCGACTACGCTCAGGTCTTCTCTCCCCCTCTCCGGCACGCCTCCCTTCGGCCTATTGAGGGTGTCAAGGAAGGCTTCAAGCCTGGTCATCATCCCGGCATCGCCGCTATGCTCATCCACCTCCAGAACCAGGTACGGGTCTTCACTCATAGTATCCTCAAGATATTTGGCAAAAAAGGCGTCGGGGCCGCAGCCATAATTGGTGACCATAATGGGACTAAGGCTCCTGTGATGCTTAACCAGCATCGCCGCTCTCAAAAGGTTCTGCTCGTTCTTCCACACCAGGTTAGAGTACTGAGGGGGTAACGGAACACTATCCAAAGGCAACATGTCATAGGGGATGGCCATTATTCCCAACTTTCGCAGTTTCTTGGAAATATTCAGGTTTAACCCTACGTCGTGAACGTTGTAAGGTTTGCCTATCACCACCACTCCTTTATTGCCCTGTCCAAGGCTCTCCAATACCTCTTGCCCCCTTTTGAGACGCCACCTTTGGAATTCTTCTTCAGCCTCAAGGGCGGCAGCTATGGCCGAAGTAATGGCCTTTTTCTCTTTCCCAAACTCCTTCCCGATCTGCATCATCTGCGCCTCGAGGTTTCTCTTTTCTTCTGCCATGAATATGGTCGGTCTCATGATCTTGACTTTGGTGTCGAAAGCAGCTCCAAGTATAAAAGGGATCGCCTGAATGTAGGGACAGTTGTAGCTCCGGTTCACATCATCCCCGTCTTTCTCCAGATCAATTACGCTGGGCAGGAATATGCAGTCAACACCCTTTTCCATGAGGTTCACCATGTGACCGTAAGCCACCTTGGCCGGGTAGCAGGTCTCAGCCAGGACCTCCCGAAGCCCTTGATGAACCAGCTTGCTGTTGGTCTTGTCAGAAAGCACCACCCTTAGTTTCAGTGTGGCGAAAAAAGCTGCCCACAGGGGAAATTGCTCAAAGAACATCAGTATGCGGGGGATTCCGATCGCCGGAGAAGTCGAATCAAATTCGTTCTCCTTGTAATAACGCATAAACATCTCTTCCCTTTCTCTGAAAAGATCGGGAAGCTCTCCAGCAGAAAGACCCCCGTGATACTGTGGTCCGTCCTCCTCGGCGGTCGCGCCTGGGCTGCCTCCTATGTTGTCGTACCTGTCACAGATACCGCCATAGAACGACCTGAGTTTGCCTCCGATAGATACCTTTTTTATCTCGCAACTATTGGGACAATGATGGCACTGAAAAGATTCGACTCCATACCCTCTATCCTTAAGGTCAAAGCCAGCGAAATTGCTTCTTACCGGCGAGCCTTTCCTCCTTTCCATGACAATCAAGGCAGCCCCTACGGCACCGGTCACCTTGTGACTCTCAGGTACCGTCATAGCCCTTCCCAGGATGTTCTCGAAAGCAGCCACCACGCTCTTGTTTCCGGCCACACCTCCCTGGAAATATACGTTCTGACCGACCTTCTTGTTCCCTGCCACCTTTTCAATGTAGTTATTGGCAATGGAATAAGCCAGACCGGCCAGGAGGTCTTCCCTTAGCGCCCCTATCTGCTGATGGTGTATCAAGTCGGATTCCATGAAGACCGTACACCGAGTCCCCAGGTCTACAGGGGCTTTCGAGGTGAGGGCCAGGTCGCTGAATTCCTTTTCAATGCTTACGTTGAGCCTGCCCGCTTGTTCTTGAAGGAAAGAGCCAGTTCCGGCAGCACAAACCTTGTTCATTTCGAAATCGACCACCGCTCCATTCTTCAGGTAGATGTATTTTGAATCCTGGCCCCCTATTTCAAATATGGTGTCTACCGTCTTGTCAATTTCCAGGGCTGCCCTGGCTTGAGCCGTGATCTCATTGACTGCCAGGTCAGCACCAACGAAATCCCCCACAAAATAGCGACCGCTGCCGGTAACCCCTACCCCCTGAACCTCAATGCAGTCTGCTATCTCATTCCCCACATCCTCAAGCACCTTCTTGACCGCCTCGATTGGCTCACCTTCCTTCAGAATATACCTCTTGGCCAGCAGATTCTTCTCTTCATCGAGAGCCACTATCTTTACGCTCGACGCGCCAACATCGATACCGAGATATGCCTTCCGCTTCTGCCTCTCTAGCAAGCCAGATTTCTCTTTCAGGGGGCCAGCGCCGGTTCCCTTGCTGATCAACGGTTTCAATTGAGACGGCTTTGACCCCTTTGTCTTTTCAGCCAGATACTGGCTTAAGTCCTCTGTTGCCCTTTGCAGGCTGAAAGAGTTGTCATTCCTTCTTTCCAGGGCGGTGATTGCCGCGCCGATAGCGCCCATGATTTTGAAGTGCTGGGGAATAATCAACCCCCCCGGTTCCACTCCTAGCAAGTCCTCAAAAGCCTTTACCACGCCTTTATTGGCTGCCACACCCCCCTGAAAGGCTATGGGTTTTTCGAACCTTTTCCCTTTGCCCAGATTACTGATGTAGTTTCTGGCCAGGGCATAGCAGAGTCCAGCCAGTATGTCCTCTGTTGGCGTTCCCGCCTGTTGCAAATGGATCATGTCAGACTTGGCGAAAACGCTGCACCGGCCAGCGATAACAGCCGGCCTTTCAGACCTCAAGACCAGGTCGCCAAATTCATCCTCAATGGAAATCCCCAGCCGGCATGCCTGTTGGTCAAGAAAAGATCCCGTCCCAGCAGCACATATCTCGTTAAGGGCGTGATCTACAATGACTGGCTTGTCACCCCTTTCATCCCGCTCCAGAAAGATCAGCTTTGAGTCCTGCCCGCCAATCTCGATCACTGTTCGGACTTCGGGATGAAGATAGGCCACCGCCTTCCCTTGCGTCACGATCTCATTTTCCCTATCTATCCCCAGGATATCGGCCACAAGATTACGGGCGCTGCCCGTGCTCACCGCACCATTCAACTCAGGGAAATCCTTCTTCAGGCTATCCAAAGCATCGATTAGCACCTGAATGGGTTGCCCCCCTGTCCTCTCATAGACGCTTTCCAGGAGTCGGAGCTTCTCGTCCAATATGGCTATGTTCAGGCTAACCGAGCCTACATCTATCCCCATGTAAGCTTTGCTTGAGCGTGTCATTCCAACTTCTCCCAACTCACAAAGCATCGGCGCAGCCAAATGCAGCTATATCACAGCCGCCTTCAGACTGTCAAATAACCGCGCTCCCACCCGACATGCGACATCACATGTTTGGCCAGGTGGAGGTGGCAAAGCGGCTGGCCCGACGATATAATACTAACCATTGCAAAGCACAAAGGGAAGCTGCCTTTCGGGCATCCAGAATAGAGATGGAAGAACCTCTTCTTAGCCCTTATCGAGCTCTGGATCTGACTGACGAGAAGGGCTTTTTTTGTGGCCGGATACTGGGCGATTTCGGGGTCGACGTCATTAAGATAGAGCCTCCCGGTGGTGACCCCAGCCGCAGGATAGGCCCCTTCTACCACGATATTCCTGACCCCGAGAAGAGTCTCCACTGGTTTGCCTATAACGCCAACAAGAGAGGCATAACCCTCAACATCGAAACCGCCGACGGGCGGGAACTATTCAGGCGACTGGTCAAGACCGCTGATTTCGTCATCGAGTCCTTCCCTCCGGGATACATGGATAAGATTGGCTTGGGCTATGCCAGTCTCAGTCAAATTAATCCAGGAATAATCATGACCTCCATCACTCCCTTCGGGCAAACCGGACCCTGGAAGGACTACCAGGGCTCTGATATCGCCTTGTGGGCACTGAGCAGCTACATGTACGTGGAAGGCGACGCCGATAGGGCTCCGGTGCAGTTTGGCTTTCCTCAGTCCTACCTTCACGCCGGGCTGGAAGCAGCAGTAAGCAGCTTAGTTGCCCTTCACCACCGGCACCTTACCGGAGAGGGACAATGGGTTGATGTTTCCGCTCAGCAATCCCTGATTGTAATCAACCTTCAGAACCAGCAGCACTGGAATCTGGCCAGATTCAACCCCACCAGGGCGGGACCCTGCGTCCACCGCTCAGGCGTCAAATGGGCTTATCAGCGGAGGATCTGGCAATGCAAAGACGGATTCGTTTGTTTTATTCTAATGGCTGGAGCTACCGGGGCGCCAGGCAATAGGGCACTCACCGAATGGATGGAAAGCGATGGGCTGGCCCCAGGATGCATGAAGCAGATTAACTGGCCCGCCTACAGCATTCGGGCAGACGAAATAGCTATCGAAGACTATGAAGAGATAACAAAGGCTCTGACCATCTTTTTCAGCAGACACACCAAAGCAGAACTTTACCAAGAAGCCATCAAAAGGCGCATCCCCCTTTATCCTTGCTCCACAATAGAAGATTTGAGGAAGGATGCCCATCTCAAGGAGAGAGGTTTCTGGACTCAGATCGAGCATCCCGAACTGAAGGAAACCTTCGTCTACCCTCGTCCTTGTATTTTGCTCTCGGAGAACTCCTGCCAGATACGGCGGCGGGCCCCCCTGATCGGCGAACACAACGAAGAGGTCTACGGCAGGGAATTGGGGCTTTCCGGAGAAGAAATGGTCCTCTTGAAGCAGGCCGGAGCCATCTAACGTGGTGAAACCTATTCAGGATGTGAAGGTGGCCGACTTCACCTGGGTGGTTGCCGGGCCTCTGTGCACCAGGATTCTGGCCGACTTCGGAGCGCAGGTGATTCACGTGGAAACAGGCACACGCCTGGACCCCATTAGATATACGCCACCCTACAAGGACAATATCCCAGGAACAAACCGCAGCGGTTACTTCCATAACTACAACAGCAACAAGTATGGCGTAACCCTCAACCTGAAGCATCCCAAAGCAGCGGAAATAGTCAGAAAACTCGTATTGTGGGCCGACATCGTCGCCGAAAACTTCAACCCTGGAGCCATGAAACGCCTGGGGCTGAGCTACCCTGAGATAAGGGAGATAAAGCCGGACATTATCATGATCAGCTTGGGCTCCAAAGGTCAGACTGGCCCCCACGCCAATCTCCCCGCCTTTGGCGCTCACCTGGCGGCTCTCTCTGGCTTCACCGCCATCACCGGCTGGCCTGACCGAGACCCACCAGTAATCTTCGGAGCCTACACCGACAGCATTGCCGGTCGCTTCGGGGCGGCTACTCTCCTGGCAGCTTTGGACTACCGCCGCAGGACGGGCAAGGGACAATACATCGATCTTTCGCAGTCCGAGGCTGGCATCCAGTTTCTGTCTCCCCCTCTGCTTGACTATGACGTCAATAGCAAAATTCTGGGAAGGAATGGAAACCGCCATCCCGCTGCTACTCCTCACGGTGCCTATCGCTGCCGGGGAGAGGACAGGTGGTGTGCCATCGCCGTTTTCACCGATGAGGAGTGGAAGGCAATGTGCCGTGTCATGGGCAATCCCCCCTGGTCAGAGGATGGCAAGTTTGCCACCCTCCTAAACAGAAAGAGGAACGAAGAGGAACTGGACGCCCTGATAGAACAGTGGACAATAGGCCATTCTGCTGAAGAGGTGATGACCTTCCTACAGGAGGCTGGCGTGTCGGCCGGGGTGGTAGAGACCGCCGAGGACTTGCATCGCGATCCTCAACTGAAGCACCGCCGCCATTTTTGGATCCTGGAGCACCAGGAGATCGGCGAGTCAACCTACGATAGCATGGGCTCTCAGCTATCAAAAACTCCGGCGGACCTCTACAAGGCCGCTCACACACTGGGGCAGGATAACTACTGCGTCTACACCCAGATCCTGGGACTCTCGGACAAGGAATTCGTTGGTTTCCTACAGCAAGGGGTCTTTGACTAGTACTTCCTTGCCGAAATTAGCGAAACGAGATTCTTCTCCTTCCTTGCGGAAGGATCAGAATGACACACCTATGTTGTCACCCTGATCCCTACTGAAGAGAAAGAGAAGGGTCTCTGCCCACTGTTGTGATGGGAATTGTTTCAACCAAGTACCAGATACTGAGACCGCCTTTCATCCAGCTTCCTTGCGCAGAGGGGCCCAGCGCCACTGCCCCAAATCCTTCCCCTTTCAGTCATAGGAGATACAGAATGACAGCGTCAATTCACCGATCGAGGACGAAACACACTGCGTTGACCACCTCTGTTGATAATGCTAAAATCCACAAAAGCGGAGGCTCCCGAAAGGGAGCAGCGGTAACTCCCGTCCCCCTGAGTCGTCGATTTCGGGTTACTAATGGGGCTGTAGCTCAATTGGGAGAGCGCCTCCCTTGCACGGAGGAGGTCAGGGGTTCGAATCCCCTCAGCTCCACTTTACTTTGTGCTTAACACCAGATACGGGATTATACTTAACACCTTCCGCTATGTCCTCAGGCCCATCAGAGAGGAGATGGGCGTAGCTTTCAGCAACGGGCGAGACTGAAAAAGGAGCGTGGAAATATGGGCTGATTAGTTTTGTCCACGGGTCTGACCTCCTGCTATCTGCTCGATTTTGCCAGGTAGCGCAGCTTGGGTGAAGAAACAGGATTGAACAGCCTGGTGTAAATAAGGAGGTACTAAAATGGGCAGACTAGATGGAAAGGTGGGTTTGGTTACCGGAGCAGCTTCAGGGATTGGACGGGCGACAGCTTTTGCCTTCGCTAGAGAAGGAGCAAAGGTGGTCGTTGCGGATATCGCGGTGAAGGAGGGCCAGGAGACGGTTCGCATGATCCAAAAAGCTGGAGGCGAGGCCATCTTTGTCAAGGCCGACGTCTCACAAGAGGCTGATGTTGAAACGCTGGTCAAGAAAACGGTGGAGAAGTATGGCCGGCTGGAGTGCGCTGTGAACAATGCTGGAATTGACGGGGATACGGCCTTGACGGCGGACTGCTCCAAGCAGAATTGGGATCGGGTGATTGCTATCAATCTGACTGGGG
>Ga0315284_10016553_pt1 | contig 10463 bp, 4 predicted proteins | sample YL17G09_16_MG_FD_203696 | JGI IMG/M metagenome (GOLD analysis project Ga0315284, IMG submission 203696) | Sediment microbial communities from Yellowstone Lake, YNP, Wyoming, USA - YL17G09_16 | ecosystem: Environmental > Aquatic > Freshwater > Lake > Sediment | place: USA: Wyoming | collected...
ATTCTGTCGGGTTTTGTCTCGGCGACCATTTTATCGAAGTCGGTAAAGGTTGGGCAGTTTGCGCCGATGTATTTTTTGGCAAACTGGACTCTGCCGGGATTGGGGTCGCAAAGGCCGACAAATTCCACGTAGTCGGAGTAATCGGCAAGCACGTCTTTTCCCCACATATCGATTGCCCTGATGCCCGTGCCTATGATGGCCAGGCGGGTTTTCTTTTGAGCGGTATTCTGAGCGAGAGTATCGCCAATCGGCTGAGCAAGAATTGCGGCCAGACCGGCGCCTGTTGTCTTCAAAAACATCCTGCGATTCATTCCGGTTTTCGTTCTCATACAAAAACCTCCATTCAAAATATCTGCGGCTCAGGCGCGCATATATAATCCGCCGTTGACGGCGATGTATTCGCCCGTGATGAAGCCGGCAGCGTCGGAGCTTGCGAGAAAGAGAATTGCCCTGGCAATGTCCCGGGCGGTGCCATTTCTGCCCAGCGGCGTTTCTTTTGCGATTTTTGCGAGGCGTTCTGCGGAGCTGTATCGCTGGTGGAAGCGGGTTTCGATGAGGCCGGGGATTATGGTATTAACGCGGATTCCGTATTTTCCGAATTCTTTTGCCATAGCGATAGTTTCGGTGGCGACGGCGGCTTTAGCGCCGGCGTAGATTCCTGCGCCGTCGCCTCCACCGTGGTGGCCGGCGACGGAGCCGACGTTAATAATGCAGCCCTCGCTCTTTTTAAGCCAGGGAAGAGCGGCCTGGGTTACGAAGAAAATCGAGCGGACGTTGGTTTGGTAGATGTCATCGTGGTAGGAAACAGTTGCGGTTTCGAAAGGTTGTCTGTCAATGAGGTCGCCAGCGTTGTTGACGAGGACGTCGATACCGTGTGCGGCGTCGGCGAATTTTTTGACCATAGCGTTGACTTGTTTTTGACTGCGAACGTCGGCCCTGAGAAGGGCGCCATCGCTGAATTTTTTGACTTGTGAAAATGTGCTTTCACCCCCCTGCTTTGTTTGGAAGTAGTGGACGCCGACGAAGCAGCCCTGCTTTGCGAACTCAATTGCGGTGGCGGCGCCGATACCGGAGCTTGAGCCGGTTACAAGAACCTTTTTGCCTTTTAGGTCTTCGTAAATCATTTGTCTGGCGTCTTTTTCTTACTGTGCCCTGAGTAGTCGCACTGGGCCGACGAGGCCGGCGGGTGCTGGTTTAGATGCAATCGCGTTTGGGTTATCTTTAAGCGAGCGGACGTAGTTGGCCAGCGTAGTTGTAACTTTTACTTCGAGCACATTTTCGCCCTTTTTAAGGACGCCGGTTGTATCGTAAGTGTGTCGCCCATACCAGCGGGTGCCGAGCGATTTGTCGTTTAGTTTCACTTCCGATATATCATAGACCTTGCCGAGGTCGAGTATTGTCCGTTTTTTGTCGGCGGCATCGAATTTGGTTCGATACAGGATTGTGCCTGCGAAGATATTCAAGAGAGTGTCCTGGGTTTGAGCAAGGTTGATGAGCTTGTCGATTTCGCGGGTTAATTTTTCGCCGGTAACGCAATTAGTGAAGTCGGCTTTCCAGGGAGTTGTAATCTCAAGGGTGTCGTTGAAATCGACAGCAGGAGCGGGTTTGCCGGGTTTGCCTTTGGTATTCGGGTCAAAGACCACCAGCAGCGACTCGAGCGGCTCGAGACGAATGTCGAGTATGTTCTTTTTGTCGCCATAGGGGAATACGCTGCGGGCGCCTGTTTCAGGGTCCCAGAGCGACGGGATTTTATCAGCGGTGTCGAATTGTGCGTGGAAGGATACAGGGGCAGTGCGGCTGGCATTGGTGAAGAAGAATATGTCGCGATTGTCGGAGAGGTAGTGGACAAACAGGAGGTCATCGCCTGGGGGCGAGATTCTGACGGTGGGCGGAACGCTGATTTTGCCCATCAGGTTGGCGGTCCAGGCGATGAGGTTGTCCTTGTCTTTGTCGGGGGCGGGGAAAAACGCGACGCGGTTGGGGTCGTTTTCCGGGAGATGGGCCATTGTGATATGGACGGGCATACTGCGATCGAAGAGGTTGTAGAAACCTGGTGCGACCTCTGGGGGTTCGCCGACGAAGGCGATTTTGCCGCCCGCCTGAGCGAAGAAGCGGAGCGCCTTGGCGGCGGGGAATTCGATTGAGAGGGCGTCGGGGACGATAATGGCGTCGTATACAAGCGTGCCGAAGTGGAGTTTGCCGTCTTCGAAGGTTGTCTGGGGGAGGACTTTTTCGCCGAGGTAATCTGCGGTGTAGCCGTTGTGATTGAGCGCCTGCCAAAGCGGGAACAGATACCACATGTAATCAACGAACCGGGGGGACAGTCCACAATCGCTCCAGAGGTCCGCGGTTGGGCAGAGAATGGCGATTCTGGCCTGGCGCTGAGAGTTTTGGAACAGGTAAGACAATCGTGCGTTGCGGTCGGTGAAGTTTCTAAAATACGGCCACCATGGGTTGCGTTCGCTGAGGCAGGCGGCGGTTCCTGCCCAGCCGGGGAATGGGGCGTTTGGAGATGAGTAGCTGTAGCCATCCACTATGGAATGGTTGATACCGGAAATGAAGGCGAGGTCGTCGGATTCCTTGAGAGATTCGAGGGTTTGGCGGAAATCGCCGGTCATTGATTCGCAGCTTACGATGGATTTGCCGGTGAGGCGTGCGGCGGATGAGGCGATTTTGGTTGAGACGCCGCAGAAGATTTCGGCGATGCGGTTCGGCTCGATGGGTTGTTCGCCGGGGACGAGTCGGGCGTCGCTATGGGGTATATCATGGAGCATAGAGCCGTCGAGCGTATCGATGTAGCCGGTCTGGAGGCGGGAGAGGACGCCGTTTTCGTGACACCACTGGTGGAAGGTCTGGGCGAAGCGTTCGTGAAAGAGTTCAGCGAAAGTTACGCAGAAATCATAGCGCACGCGGCGAATGGTGTCGTAGAAGCGGGTGTTTTCTTTGGGGAGATTATCATCAAGGACCAGCGGCAGATAGGGGATGAGGTCGTAGCCGCGGCGATGGAGGAACTGCCGGGCGAAATCGGTTGTCCAGTTGGCGCCGGACAGTTCAGCAGCGTCACAGGATATTGCATGAATGGAGTCGCCGAGTTTGCCCGCTTCGCCCGCGAAGCGAGGCGAGCCGCCGAATGCGGGTGCGAGGTTGGCGGAGATGCTGTTGAGGTATTTTTCGACGGCTTTTTTGTTGAGCAGGTCGAGGATGGGGCAGTCGGCACGGGGTGTGGTATCTGTCAGCCGTCTGAAGTTTTGGTGCCAGACGCCCGTGTAAAGGGCGTAGTTGCCGTCGGGAATATCGAAGGTGATTGAGCCGTCGGGCGAGACCTTATCGGATATCTCTTCACCGCTCGCGAAGGACGGGAGGTCCCGCGATATGAGCAGGAGAAACATCAGTTGGCGGTTTGGGTCGGGGGCGAGGCGCCGGGTTTCGTCTGCGGCGTTGATGAGGTCGTTTGCGTCGGCTATGCAGGTGGCGGGGCCCGTGAGCGTTTTTTTGCCGATGGTTATTATCTGGGTTTGCTCGCCGGTCCAGAGAAAGGGTGCAGCCAGGGGCGAGCCGAGGGCCAAATCGACCGTCATTTCACGCTGTTTAGCGGCGTCGGCGGCGAATTTGACCATTCTGGCATTTGCGTCGGTTATTGCGACGGGGCAAATTTCGACGCCGCCTATGCCGGCTTGTTTGAGGATATCGAGTTCGCGGGTGATTTCCTGTTCTGTGGGGCAGTCGTTCCACCTCCAGCGAACGAAGGGTCTGACAGTATTCGGCGGATTCTTGAAGCCGTCATAAAGCTGGTCGGCCGACAATGCGGGTGCGGCGAAAAGCAATGCGATTAACAACAAAGTGCATCTTTTCCGTTTCATCGTTGTCTCCATCCGGAAGGTCATTTCTTATCACAACAAACCCTGGGGTTCACCTGGAGTACTGTTACTGTTTTCGCCGCCGATTTGTTCCAACTGCATGCCGAAACGGTCGAGTTTTTTGTGGCCTTCGTCGTATTGGGAGTAGGCGTTGCGGAGGTGCTTGCCCAAGACGTCCCAGGTGTCGGCGAAATCGGCGAAGGAGGCGTTTAGCTTTTTGAGGTTTTGTCGGATTTCGGCGGCCTGTTTTTCGATTTGCAATCCGTGAAGTCCCATCACGACGGTCATCAGATACGCATACAGAAGGTTTGGCGAGACAGGGATGACCTTTTTATCCAAGGAATACTGAAGGATGTTTTTTGTATCGTCGGGATATTTGACAATCGCTTCGTAATACACGTTTTCAGCGGGTATATACATCAGGGCAAAATCAAGCGTCCCTTCGGCGGGCCTGATGTAAGAGGCGGCGATTTTGTCGATGTGCTTGATTACGTCACTGTGAAACTGCTTTCGCAGACGTATCCGCTCATCGTCCTTTTCGGCCTTGAGCAGCAGTTCGAAATTTGAAAGTGGGAATTTGGCGTCGATGGGGACGCTGTAGCCCGCCAGCGCAACAAGGGCATCGACCTTTTGGGCGTCCTTGAAAGAGTATTGAAGCTGGTAGGTATCCTTTGGCAGGATTTGCGAAAGGAGATTTTCGAGGGACCATTCGCCGAGGCCGCCGCGAAGTTTTGGGCTTGCTAAGATTTCCTGAAGGCGTTTGACATCGTCGCCCACCTTTTGCATCTGCGAACTGGCGGTGATGATTTGGCCGATTTGATTGTGGAGGCGATTGAGGGTTTCGACGCTGGATTGAAGATTTTTGGCGACGGAGTCCTGACCTTTTTGCAGCGAGGTCTGCAGGGTATCGCGTGTGGTGTCGGCGGAACCCCTGAGGGCCTCGAGTTGCTGCTGAAGGCCCGTGACAGCCGACTGCTGCTGGGTGAGCTTGTCCCTGTTAGCAGAGCTTGTGTAAAACAAAAGGAGCAGGACGAGTACGAGCAAGACAGCCACTATGACCAGCAGAACCGTTTCCATAATTAAGCCCTCAATAGAACGAGGGTATTATAGGTTTTGGCGGGGAGAACGTCAAAGGCAAGGAATTGCGGATTTCGGATTTTGGTAAGGATTATGCGGCGGCGGGTTCGGAGGCGTAATGGTCGAAGTTGACGGCGATTTTCTTACTGACGCCCTGGGTCTGCATTGTTATGCCGTAGAGCATATCAGCGATGCTCATAGTGCGCTTGGAGTGGGTGATGACGATAAACTGAGAATCCTTCTGGAATTCCTTCAATATCATATCGAACCGCTCGTTGTTGGCCTCGTCGAGGGCGGCGTCAACCTCGTCGAGGAAACAGAACGGCGAGGGTTTTGCCTTGAAGACGGAGAAGAGCAGCGCGATGGCGGTCATTGCCTTTTCGCCGCCGCTCAATAGTGAGATGCTCCTGGTTTCCTTGCCGGGGGGTTTTGCGATTATTTCGATGCCGGCGTCGAGGACGTCGGGGGCCTCTTCGAGGACGATGTCGGCTTTTCCGCCGCCGAAGAGTTTGCGGAAGATTTGCTGGAAATGGCCCCGGACCAGCTCGAAGGTCTCGACGAATTTTTCCCTGCTTATTTTGTTGAGCCGGTTGATTAGCTGCTGGAGCTGGCCTTTGCTGGAATTGAGGTCCTCGACCTGGGTGGAGAGGAAGCTGTGTCGCTGTTCGAGGTCGGTGCTCTCCTGAATGGCGTCGAGGTTGACGTTTCCGAGTCGTTCAATTTTGCCGCGAAGCTCGGCGATTTCCTCGCGTATTTTTTCCCAGTCAACGGCAATGTCCTGATAGCTTGCGTAGGAGGCGAGCAGGTCGATTTGAAGCTCATCGCGGACGCGGGCGATGAGGTCCTGCTGCCTTACCTCGAGCTGGCCAAGCTCGATTTTGATTTCGTTCATCTGCTGTTCGATTTGGGTTTGCCGGGCGCGTTTATCGCGGAGGAGCTGCTCGTTATTTTTCTGCTGTCCAAGCAGCTCTTCGATTTGCTTGTGCAGTTGCGAGCTGTTTTGCTGCTTGGTGTCTTTTTCGAGGAACATCTCGGAGACGGCGGCTTCGGAAGCGAGGACGTCGGTCTGGGCGGCGGCGGCCTGGTCGGTAGAACTTTTGATTTCTGATTCCGTCGCCTGGACGGCGGCGGTATTGGCCTGAAGCTGGGTCTGGAGTGACTGGATGGTTTGATTGAGTGACTGGCGGTGTTCGGATATCTGACCGAGCGCGACCTTGAGGTCGGTGAGCTTATCGACGAGCGATTGCTGCTGGTCTTTAAGGCCGGAATAATCGCTTTGTAGCTGGCTTATTCGGGCGGTGCGCTGGTTGTTGACGGTCTCAAGCTCTTCGAGTTTTTGTTTGGACTGGTATTCCTGCTGGACGGAGGCGGCGATTTGTTTTTCGAGCAGGTCCATTTCGCCGGCGATGAGGGGCTGCTCTTCACTGAGCCGCTTGATGCTTTCCTCGAGTGCGGCAAGTTTGGAGTTTATCTGGGTTTTTTCGGTATTCGCCTCGTAAACGGCGGTGCGCAGGTCTTTGCAAAGTTTTGTGAGGTGGTCGCCGGTACGAAGGGCGGTATCGATTTGGTTTTGGAGCGTGTTAATTTCGTCGGTGATGTTGGCTATGGTGTCCTGCAGCTGGCGAAGCCGGCTTTTCCGGGAGATGAGGCCCGTGGCCCGGCCGAGGGGACCGAGTTTGATGAAACCGTCGCCCGCGGCAAATTCGCCTTTGAGCGTGACGAACTTATAGTCGGGGCCGAGGTTGGCGGACAACGGGCCGGCCATTTCTATGGAGTCAACGATTAGCGTTTTGCCTAACAGCGCCCAGACGAGGGGTGCGTGCTTAGGCGGATAGCTGACGAACTCGACGAGGCGGCCTTTGACGCCGGGCAGTGAGGAGAGGTCGGCGGTATCGGCGAAGGGGCCGATTTTTTCGGCGCTTATGAAGTGGACCCGGCCATCGAGCGAGTCAATTGCGTGTTTGTCGGCTAAGAGTTTATCGGTGGAGGAAATGACGACCGCGTCGGTTTTGTCCTCGAGTGCGGCCTCAACGGCGGCGGCGTAGTCGATGTGCGCCGTGATAACGTCGGCCAGGATTCCCTCGACGTAGTCGAACTGAGAGGAGTTTTCGAGTATTCGTTTTGCGCCCGCCTTGACGCCTTCACGGCGGTTTTCCATATCGGTAAGGACGGCAAGCTCGCTTGCCAGCGCGCTTTTTGCCTCTTTGCTGTTGGCGAGCCGTTTTTTGTCTTCCTCGATTCGGCCCGCGCAGAGGTCGGACTCTTTGCGCTTTGCGTCGAGATTTTTTGTGAGGTCGGCCAAAACATTTTCGATGTCGTTGAGACGCGCCTCGCACTGGGCCTTTTCGGTGAGGAGCTTTTCAAGCTCGGCCCTCGTAACCTGGGCGCGGCCCGCGAGGCGGTCTTTCTGAGAGGAAAGATTAGTGCGATAGACCGATATGCTCTGAACCTCGTTGTGAAGCTGGGCGGTGTGTCGGACAATATCGATGATGCCGGATTTTTCATCTTCAAGCTCGGCTTCGAGCGAGGCGGCCCGGACGTTAAGGTCGGCGATTACCTGCCCGGTCAGCTCGACGTCGCGGCTGCACTGTTCGAGGGCTTTTTCGTTCTCCTGCTGTTGCGCCCGGTATTTTTCGAGGTCGGTTGTGAAGGTATTTTTCTGCTCAGTGAGTTTTTGCGCCCTGGCAACGGCTACGGTTCTCCTCTGCTCAAGCTCTTTAATCCTGGCGCGGAGGAACTCTATTCGCTGCAACTGCTGTTCGATTTTGCTCTGGACGGCGACGAGGGAGTTGTCGGTCTGGTTGATGTTGTTTTCGGTCTCGATAATCTGCCGGCCAATCTCGCCAAGCAGCGCGTCGTGTTTCGCAACATCGGCGACAGCGACGGCAAAGAGCGAGTCGGCTTCATCGAGGGCGGTTTTCTTCTGGGCGGCGGTCTTGTAGATTTTGTCGAATTCAGCCAGCGAGTAGTTGACCTGAAGCTCTTTTAGCCGCTGGGTGTACTGGAGGTAGCTTCTCGCCTTTCCGGCGGCGAGCTTGACGCTTCGGAGGCGGCTGGCGACTTCGGACACGATGTCGGCGAGGCGCAGGAGGTTTTGCTCGGTGCGTTCGAGCTTGCGGAGGGCCTCTTCCTTGTGCGCCTTGTATTTGCTGATGCCCGCCGCTTCCTCGAATATGATTCGTCGTTCGGTCGGAGAGGACGTAAGAAGTCGTTCGACCTGTCCCTGCTCGATGATGGAGTAGGCCCTGACGCCGACGCCCGTATCCATAAATAGCTCACGGACGTCCCTGAGGCGGCAAAGCTTGTTATTTATTTTGTATTCGCATTCGCCGCTCCTGTATATTCGGCGGGTGATTTGGACTTCGTCGGTGTCGATTGGGAGCCGGCCGGTTACGGAGCCATTGGTGTTGGAGATAAACAAGCTGACTTCTGCACAGCCGGCGGGTTTTCTGCTGGTGGAGCCGCCGAAAATGACGTCGGCCATACAGCCGCTGCGGAGACTTTTGGCGCTTTGTTCGCCGAAGACCCACTTGACGGCGTCAACGACGTTGCTCTTGCCGCAGCCGTTGGGGCCGACGATTCCCGTTATAGGCGTGGAGAAGGCGAACTCCGTTTTGTCTGCGAAGCTTTTGAACCCGTCGATAATTACTTTTTCAAGCCGCATTTATACACCCGTTAGAGCCGAGCGAAGCCGAAGGGGAACAAAGGCCGGATATATCGCATTTAGGGAACCCCCCTCCTGCTTCTGTAATCTGCCGCGGACGCGAGGACGCTCAAAGCCATATTGTCCGATAATTTCACAGTTATTATCGCTGCAAACCAAGAAAAATGCAATGAAAGAAGTTTAGCGTTCCGAATTTTCCTTTGGTTTCAACCTTTCAATCACCCGTGATATTTAGTCTAAGTATTATCGGTCGATGTGGTGTTATTTCTTGATAGTTGGCAGGGTTTTTGACTGCGGGCCTATGTGGAATTCGGCAGGAACGGCGCCGGAGTCGGCCATTTGTTTGAGGAGGCCGGCGAGTGTGGAGTAGGAAACGCCGAGACCCGGGCCGCCCTGTTCGGAGGGGGACAATGGCTCGCGGCACAATGTCTGGATGATGTCAGCGAGGTCGTTGGAGGATTTCAACTGGATGATGACGTCGGGATGCCTGGGGTGTTTGCGTATAATCGTGGCCATTTGCTCCCCTGCCGGTATATTAATAGTGATAGCGCCGTCTGGGGTCTCGATGAAGAGGTTGCTGCGGCAGTAGATGGGGGTGCTGAAGAGTGCGACACGCGGCTGGTTCTGGCGAGAGACGAAAATTGCAGGTTTTCCGGACTGTGCGATTTGGTCAAGATAGAAACTGTTGGATATCAGTTTTACAGACACGGCGGTATCGTTGAGGCGGACAAGGTTTTCGTAGGCGGCGAGCCGGACAGAGAAATCGTCGCCTCGCAAGAGGCCGCGAAGCATTGGGGAGGCATCATCTTTGGCGGCAACATTTACGAATGTCTCGATTGCCTCCACGCGGTAGGCGGATGTTTTATCGGAGGCAATGTTCCAGAGGGCCTCTCGGCCTCGCTGGTCGCCGAGGTTAAGCATACAGCGCGCGGCACGAAGGCGGACCTCGGGGTCGGAGGAACTCAGCAGGTCTGCGAGTTTTGGCAGGGCAGCGTTGCCTATGGCTTCGAGGGCAATTTCGCTCGTGTTTTTGTTCGGGGCTCCGGCGAGCTTCTGGATATGTGTGATGATTCTCTTTTCGGTAAGCTGGGGTGTATCCGCAAGGTATACGGCCCTGACGAGCTGGATGAATCTGTTTTTTGCTGCGACATATTTGGTGGGAATGTGCAGCTCGATGTTGCCCGGGGCCAGCGCCAGGGCGGTTTCATAGCCGAAGCGTCCGTTTATTCGGTTTCGGATTTGGCTTGCGGTACGGTAGTCAGGCCGGCGAAGAACGAGACTGATTTTGTAGTCTTCGAGGACAGTACCGCCGCCGAGGACATAGCCGGTCCTCTTATCTGCTTGGTTTTGGCCGACGGAATCGGTATAGACGGGGCCTTGGGCAGTGGCGATGGATTTGTTGCTCATACCAAACTGGCGTGCCTCGTAGAGGTCTGCACCATAGAGCCAGCCGCTTTCGAGAGAGGTAGTTTGTGTGCTCGGCAGTGCTGCAATCATGACGTCGAAGTGCTGATCTTTGGAGGCGGCGGGCGGAATTATACCCTCGACAACAACGACGGCGGTATCGGTGCTGCTGATAAGCTCGTTAACGTTGACTTTTGTGCCGCCGAGGTGCTGGAGGATGTACTTGTCGAGGTAGGTTCGAACCTGAGCGGGGCATTCAGAGGAGCCGGTGCCGTTAAGCCCTCCAACCAGGGCGTAGCCCCTTACGGGAATCGCATCGGAGGCGAAAACCTCGGTTAACATTCCGACTGTATCGCCAAGTCCGTTTGCTTCGGCAGTTGGCCTGGTTTTAGTCGTCGACTTGCGGGGTTCTGCGCAGCCGAACGACAACAGAAGGGAGACCAAAGCTACGCACCACAATA
>Ga0315284_10016554_pt1 | contig 10463 bp, 9 predicted proteins | sample YL17G09_16_MG_FD_203696 | JGI IMG/M metagenome (GOLD analysis project Ga0315284, IMG submission 203696) | Sediment microbial communities from Yellowstone Lake, YNP, Wyoming, USA - YL17G09_16 | ecosystem: Environmental > Aquatic > Freshwater > Lake > Sediment | place: USA: Wyoming | collected...
CGCAAACGAAACACTTTGTTCTTTCCATAAACTCCTCTTGTTCTCCTGTCTGCCTGTCACAATTTGTCAGTCCAACAGAAGGACTGGGACCGGCAAATTATAAATTCACCCGTTGTATTGCTTCAGCCCTTGACTATCAATCCTTGCCCTGTTGGGCAAGTGAAGATAAATAGACCTTTCTCCTTTGCAAAGGCATCGTACTGGCTCTTAATATTCGCAAATCCAGGATAAGCATAACAGTTAAGAACAACAATGCCGCCTTTTACAAGAAATCTCCACAGATATCGCAGTGCAGGTGCTTCCGCATCCTCCATACCGCAGTCAATATTGATCAGAGAGAGGTCTGTCAGGTTGAGATGCTCCAGGGAATCAGGAATCAGGCCTTTCGCAAGTTTGACCTGCGGGAAATGCCGGAAAGTGGCTGCCACTTCTTCATAATAGTTTTTCTTGCTGTAATCATGGGGTATTTCAGCATGATCGGGCAACCCGGTAAAGGTATCACACAAGTAGAAATTCTTGCAGGTCTTGTTGAAGTCCACATGATCAACGACTGCCATTGCACTCGCGCCAAGATAGGTTCCGCACTCGATGAAATCGCCGGGAAGATGCTTTGCTATCGACGCAGCCCAAAGGAGGGTGTGTATCCTCCAGCGAATATGCCAGCCCTGGGTTGACCCGGTACCAAATCCTAGATTGTAGGCATGCTGAAAACTGTCATCGTTGACAAAATCGCAGTTGTGATTGGTGAAAAGACCGTCCTCATTGTACGTGCCAGAATAACCCGGCACTCCCCAACGCTTTAGCAACTGTTTCCTGCAACCCAGCCGCTCAATGACCGAATCCAATACTGTTATCAGTTTCGCTTTCATACTGTTTTCATTAACCTCCTTCCGGATTTCATGCGCCAGATCCGCTGACTTGCATCACCTTTTCTTGATCAGGTAACTCCCGATAACCAGAGCATCAATTTGTGTTCCGAGGAAACATCGAATGGCATCAGCCGGCGTTTCAACTATTGGGTCTCCCGCAATATTGAATGATGTGTTCAAAATCACAGGGATCCCGGTAAGTTGCCTGAATGACTCGATAAGACTGTAAAATCTCGAATTATCATCCCTGGAGACTGTCTGCACCCGCCCCGTCCCATCCACGTGTACCACCGCTGGAATCAGATTCTGTTTGTCCTCTTTTGTCGGCGGAACCATGAGCATGTGCGGGCAAGGCACATCAAGGTTGTAATATTGCTGCAGGTATTCGACAAGGACAGCGGGAGCAAAAGGACGGAAACCTTCCCTGAATTTTACCCTTGAGTTCAAAATGTCCTTATTCTCAACTTTCCGCGGATCCATTAGAATGGACCTGTTGCCGAGGGCTCTCGGCCCGCTCTCGCTCGCCCCCTGGAACCAGCCTATGATTACATCATTCGCAAGAAGTTCTGCGACTTTTTCGCTGCCAACATTTTCTTCAACTGTTATCCTGTCGGCGTATTTGTTCAAGGCGGATCTCACACAATCATTGTCATACTCTATACCGAGATACGTCTTATCCTCTTTCCATTTTTTGGTGCCTCCGGCTAATTTGTAATAGCCATAAAGTGCACATCCGATGGGAATACCGCAATCAGACGAAGCCGGCTGGATCCACATGCCATCAAATATTTTCTCGTAATATATCTTGTAATTTGCAACCGAATTCAGCGCAACCCCACCAGCCAAGCAGAGATTCTTGATGCCGGTGTTCTCCCTTGCATACCGGGCCAGATGTATCATCGCCTTTTCTGTTTCGCACTGAACCTCCCAGGCGATCCTGGAATAGTACGCATTCGTTTCCAGGCCTTTCGATTGTGCCGGAGTCAGATTTGTCTGTTTTACACCCTTGTTGATCTTCGACCAGATGTCCACCAGATATGAATAGTCGGTGTCCATCCCCTTGAAGGATCCATTGAATTCCACATAACTGTTCTTGCAATTCCTGCCCAGCGGGGCAAGGCCCATGGTCTTGCCCTCCTCAAGTTCTCCAAATCCAACGAACTTGGTGAAGGCTTCATACAGCATCCCTATGCCTGTCTTCGCCGAAAATTCTACAAGCTCAATATTATTGTCCCTGCCGATGAACAGCGATTGCGTTTCGAGCGTCCCGCTATCAAATGTCCTGCGCCTTGAAAAGTCCAGTCTTTCCACATCAACGCCGGGAGCCACTGTCCCGTGCCCATCAACAATCAGAACGGCTGCAGTATCAAACCCGCTTGGACAGAATGCTGTATATGCGTGTGCAAGATGATGCCGGATGAAGTGTATCTTATTTGTCGGAATCTTATATTTACGCGTCAACTGCGCACGATACAATCTATAATAGAAAAGCAGTTTCCGCTTCAATTGCCGTGGTTCATATATCTTGTAATGCTGATAAAGGTTCCACGTTGGTCTAAAGAAATAGTCTGAAACAACATAATCGCAGTCTTCTATGGAATTCGCACCAACTGCCTTAAGACAATATTCTATTGATCTGTCCGGATACTCACTGGAATATTTTTTCCTGTTCAACCTTTCTTCACTTATGGCTTTTACTGTCAATGTCTTGCCGTCATCGTAAACCACAGAAGCGCCCGAATGATGAAAAGGATCTCTATGCAATCCAAGGACCAACATACAAACCTCCGAAATTGAACTTTATTCGCTCAATACACCTGACCTGCACAACACCGAAATAGACAAACAGACTGCCCTCGATCTTGTCATAATAGATGGCAAATATGGGTTCTTCTTGTGCGTTCCCAGCAGTTCCTGAAGATGCTGCGCACGCTAGAACATGACACCGCGATACATCGTGAGAGAAAATACGGCACCTGCATCTTGACCGCATCCTTGAGCATTACAACAGGGCCACAGATCGGCATCCCGCCCTCTTCAACAAAGAAGCTGTGGCGATCAGCATCTTCCCAAATGATATATTGCTCCTCAGGATTACTACAGATCAGGCATTTCTGTTTTCCCATGATCTTCCCCTGGATCGTTGTGTATCTAATATTGCAGGCAACAACCCCATTTTTCTACGAACTCATTCTTTAATGATTAAGCCCTGCACGGTAGGGCATGAAAAGACCGACACCTTCAGCCCCGCTACTTTGTTTATTCCTTTCGAAGCACATCCACCACATGCTTGGCGACTTCTTTCATCATATACTTGTTGGCTTCATCATTCAAGTGACCATCAAACTCATTCTACACAGGCCCGCCCATCAATAGCAAGGCAATGATATAACGTATATCTCTCTTGTCTAAAAAACAGCTCATAGACATCTCGTTGCGTTCGAGTGACTGTCTTTCCTCCAGCATAGCTATAACTTTAGATTTGATGCTTCTAATCTTGGCACAGTTAAGTTCTTCCATGACCTTATTCATCCTCCAACGTTTCATCGGCTAGGAGTATGCCGAAGCCTCCAGCGAGAATGACTACCTTGGTGTTGTTCTCTCCCCCAGTCTCCATAAACGGCGTCCTTCATAACGGTACTTACTTCTCTAAGTATTGCGCGCCCGAAGAGTTCCTGACAAGACTATCTATATTGAACGCCATAAATAAGTTGACGTTTGCGTGGTGTCATTGCAAACGAAGTGAAGCAATCTCATGAGATTGCCACGACGCTTAGCTCCTCGCAATGACTACTTTATTAAATCGTTCACTCTAAATGATCTGCTCCTCTCTGAATCGGCTCCTTCTCATCGAGTCCTCCCTTCAGGCTTTTTGGCTAGGAGAGCTCTCATTCAAATGGGCAAGTCTTAGGGGGAGGCATGCTTATTTCGGAAGCAGTAGTCTTTTGATTCAATAAAACTATTTAATGAACGTATTATCCGCTCATTTTTTTGTTCAGAAAATTCTCTTAGAAAGATCGAATAAGCCAATGGAGTAAACTGATTCATATATCCACCAATTTCATCTAAAAATGCTCGATAATCATTGAATAACCAGTTTTCGGTATTATTGATAAATCCCAGATAGTAGTACTCATAAACTTCATTGACATCAATATCCATTTTTTGATTGTGCAGATTCATCAATATATTTTCATATTCTTCTACGGTTCTCGGATGGATATTGAAATTGTAAGCGATATGTGGGTTGCACAAAGAGGCATTTATGACCGGCACTCCCAAGACGGCGTATTCAAACCCAATTGTACCGTAGACAGTAAGGGCAAATTCAATTCCATCCTCAATAATCTGATGGTGTGAAGTATCGGATGGTAGCAGCGTGAATTTGGGATATTTTCTAATAAAACCTTCAATGATTTCGACATTACCAGACCGATAGTCCGGATGCGTTTTAAGATACCAATCGTAATCCGTTTTTTCGGATATTTCTCCAAGAAAGGTCAACCATTCAAAGAAATCAGGGAAGAGATTTACTCCATAAGAATGCGGGCTATCAAAAAAACAGTGCAGGGCAACAAAAACCTTTAGGCGAAGACTTTTCTGCAAAACACGGCAATTACCCTTTCTGACATAAGCCGATTTAGTCGAATAAGACATATCAACACCAACCTCCCCGGCAAATCTTCTTGCCAACCTCTTCTCAGCCTCCAGCAGACCACTCCTCTGTTCTTCCGGTGAGAGTTTACAAAACTCCTCGGGGAAATAATAGAAGTCATCATAGGCCCAAAGATTTTTTTCCGTGAGATAATAAGCATGGGTCGCGTTTATTTGATAAGCCGCGATACCTCTCTGGATAGCAAGACGGAGAATTATGGCGTTGTTATACACACAATGGCTTACATTGACGGCTTTTACGTCATGAGAATCAAAATAGTCACGCCAAAATACATAAATACCCAATGAATGTCTTAATGATTCGTGGAAGTTCGAATCATTGATATCCACAGTGGGAACCATATAATCTTTTAAATAGGAATCATAAACTAAATCACCAATCCACAAACCTTCAACTTGTAGATTTTCGACATCCTTTTTTGTTTTTAAGGTGGGGTAAACCTCATTAAAAAGCCTGTCACGCTCTTTTAGTTGGGGTTGGGTAAGGCGTAGATAAAGAATTTCCTGAGTATTGAAAGATTTGAACACTTTAACTGACGGGCTTAAGTATCGCTCCACTCGGCCCTGTTTCATCAACACATAAGCCTTTATTTTCGCATTATATTTTTTACTTAAAATGTTGCCTAAATAACTGTAAGCAATAATGGCACTATGCATGGCACCTACTTCAAGCAAGATTTCACTTTCGGCTTTGTCATTAGCATAATCTTTCCAAACCTTTCTATTATGGACGATAAAAGAGGCTGTCCGTTGGTCTACTCTGGCCTGTTTGAACATATAGAGAATTGATCGCAGCGAATTGATTATTGTTGTGAATAACCTGTTCATTTCTCCTAGCTCCACCTATAACAAACCGGGCAAGTTAAACCGTGCCACATATTCATTTCTCAAAACACCATATTCAACAACATCCGTATAACGCCCAAGCTTATACACCGCTTGACGCCTTCTCCCTTCCTCAATCATACCCAAACATTCTGCTAACTTGCGCATTGCGACATTGTCCTCAAACGTTCCGCAGGCGATCCGATTAAGGTTCAACACTAAGAAACCGTGGTCGCAAATCAATCGGGCCGCTTCTTTGCCGTACCCTTTGCCCCAACATGTCTTGTCGCCTATCACAATAGTTAGTTCTGCTGTTCGGTTAATGTAATCGATGCTGTCAAGAGCAATGTTTCCGATATGTACATTATCTTCACGACGAACTATAGCCAGAATGAGATGATGGCGACCTCTATTTGCCTGTTGAATATAGGCGCGTGCATCCTCAGCCGTGTAGGGAAAGATGTGATGCGTGTTCCCGCGACAGACTTCAGCATCGTTAAACCACGCTGGATAGGGACCCTCGCTGTCACTCTCAACCAAGGGCCTCAGATAGATCTTTTTACCAACAAGGAACGGTACACCTGTCATCATCTCCTCCTATTCATCACCTATTTCTCTCTCCTTGTTTGCGCGGCCAGTTTCTGACAAACCTTCAGCGTCGCAAGTGCTGTCTCACCATTGGAACGAACCGGTTCTCCAGTGAAAACGGCATGAACAATCTCCTGAAGAGCGTGACCCATTACCCTCGCCAAATCCTTCTGATAGAAGGTACTTTGCGAGCTCAACTCCCGATAACCATGCAAATAGGGATCATGTTGTCGTCGGAACCATTCATTCTCACGTCCAAGGTTTTTCGCATTCATCCGGCCCGCAAGCGGCGAGAATCCATCATAGCAGTCACAAGGTATCAGTGACCAGCCTGCTGGGTTATATATTCCTCTCATGCAACAATTGTGAAGCATTTCCAAATAGAATCGCTTGCTTGGCCTCTTCGTCGATCTCGGCATACTCGATGCGAGCCTTCTGGCAGGCTGCAAAGTAAAGGGGTGTATCAGTCCCAAAGACCAAACGTCGTGCCCCGACTTCTGAAACGGCCCACTCAATGAGGCCGCTATTGATAGACTTGGCTGAAGATGTATCGATGTAAACATTCTCATTTTTGGCCCGTTTCAAAGCGTATACCTGTCGCGAAAGGTTGCCGTCGGCGCTGTTACCGAGATGGGCGAGTATCAGCGATACGTTCGAATACCGATTGGCAAAGGGAATAAAGTCCTCAGGGAAACTGCCTGGACAGCCACTATGGGTCATGATGATCGCTTTATGTTGCGCTGCAAACTCAAAAATCTTATCTCCGTAATCACGAATCTCATAACCATGGTCAGTCGGATGGATCTTGATCCCTTTACAGCGAGGATGAGTGAGAAGCGATTCGACTTGTTTGTAAGTCTCCCGAATCCTCGGGTCGAGTACAGTCCAGAATCTGATGTCTGGATTCTTTTCGGCTATCTCGCGGGCGTCTTCATTACCTCGTAACACATCCCCACCATAAGGCATAAAGGCGCGGAGAGCTGAAACTACGGTGAGACAGATATCGGCAGCTTGTGCACGGCGCCGTATCACTTCTATGCTTCCACTCATCATTTGGTCGGTTAACCCACCAACTCCTCGGTCATACAGTCCAAAATGTCCATGAACATCAATTGCCTTCATCATGAAATTTCTCATTTTAAGATGGTAGTTGCAAGTTTATGTCATCAACCGCTTCTGTTCAATAAGAGGCCCTCAATGAATTCAATATTTTTTTGCAAGGTTCCAGGAACAATAACTTTATTTAGATCAAGGCAAGCATGCACGATCTGAGGTCTATCCTGCAAAAGACCTGCGAGAGCAGAACTTAGTTGTTCTCGTGTGGTCACACAGGGTGTTATACCCATGCGAATAGTGGGCAAAAAATCCATCTCGCCCCTCCTTGGAACGATAGAAAGCGTAGGCTTGCCCAGCAAGGCCGCTTCTAACAGTAACATAGAGGTCAGACCAACAACGAGATCCGCTGCGTATATCAATTCGAGCGGCGATCCACCACTGCTAATAAAATCAAACTCGTCAAGGTATGTTTTGTAGTCATCCCGCGTATCCTTTGGGTGCAGGCGTAACATTAGGTAAGGTCGAGATTCCACAAGCTTAATAGCGCTCAGAAACTCTTCCAGCACAATCTCAGTCCGGCCGATGCTCGTTCCTCTGCCAGTAAGCGCGTATTCGGCTAAACACTGGGGAGGTTGTGACTTGACACGAACTGAACCTTCTGTTCCAAACATTACAACTTTTTGTCCATCAGGGACTCCAAGAGGTAGAAGACGCTGTCTAAGGTCTTTTTGATCTTCTTTGCCTAAGCGTATCGCTGTTTCATGCACAAAATCATAGTGGGGATGGCCACAGACAATCACTTGCTTAGCCGGGAAGCCCAGCGCAACATAGGTCTCTTTTGTCCACTTGTCCGGCACGAGCAACCAATCCGGAGCATAGGTCAGCGCAGCACCGCTGCGACCGCGGAAACGATACTCAGCATTCATCGCAGCATCTATGACCCCCACGCTTGTAATCCCAGCAGAACGTCCTTCGTCTACCAGCGCCAATCCTAACGTGTCTGGGTTTTCTGCCGTACCCACCAACAATACCCGTGGCTGGATCGCATTGAGGATCTGATTTGCTGTCGCAGAGGGATAGACCATTTGCGTACTTACCCCGCGTTCCAGGAGGTAGTTATTTGCAATACCGACTGCAAGCACAACCGTGTGCCACCCACGATCAGCCAGGGCAGCAGGCAACGGTGCTACATAGTTGGCTGCACCCGGATCTTCGACGAAAATTAACATATCTGCGCGGTTGGCCATCTATTGCCTAGCAACTTCTATGAGACGTCCTCTTCAGCCAGTTCTTAACTCCTGCAAATTGTTCCATACTTTATAGAACGCTCGAATGATTAAATCAACCTCATAATCTGTGTAGGCATACTGACACATATCAATTCCTATGAACCTCCTGTCTTGTAATTCTTCAGCCACCGGGCAGATACCCTTATCGTATGAAACATGTCCCTTGTAGAATTCAGAGTTCCAGGGAAAACCCTTGGTCCCATAAGCTATTTTCTGTTGATACATAGGTAGTAAATGCAGATTCATGTAGTTACCCGTTACAGGCACACCTTCTGCCTGCAAGGCTTTTACGGTTTGATCGCGGGGGACTCCAGTTTCCTCTGGATTGTAAACTAGTGGGTATCCATAGTAGACATGTGTGCAATCCGATTTAATGACAGGCGTTCGTAGGCCTTTTAGTTGTTTGATCCCTGCCGATAAATCGTTTGCGGCGGCGACCTTTCCAGCTATGAGTGACTTGAGTTTCTTCAACTGCTCGATCCCAATGGCGGCTTCAATCTCGGTCATACGAAAGTTAAAGCCAATCATGTTCGACAAATCACTGAAACCCTTGCCTTCAACCACTGCCTCTGCGTGATTGCGAATGAGTTGTAGCCGCTCGGCCAGCGACTCCTCGTTCGTCACGCAAACACCACCCTCTCCGGTGTGGATATGTTTATGGTAATTCAGACTGAAGACTCCGATATCGGCAATAGTTCCAACATAGCGGCCCTTGTAAAGGGCTCCGGGTGCCTGAGCGCAATCTTCAATCACCTTGAGGTTATATTTTCTGGCAATAGCCATGATCGCCTCGAGGTCAGCGGCATGACCGAAAATATCGGTCACCATGATGGCTTTGGTATAAGGCGTGATATTTTTTTCAATTGAAATTGGATCGAGATTGAATGTCTCGTCTTCGATGTCAGCAAATACTGGGATGGCGTTCCAAACCAAAATAGAAGTTGCAGAGGCGGTCATGGTCCAGGGACTGACGATCACTTCATCGCCCGGTTCTACGCCAATAGCCCCCACGGCTGCTATTAACCCAGAGGTGTTGGAATTGACCGTGACGGCATGGTTGACAGCGAAATACTTCTCCCAGGCTCTTTCAAACTCCTGAACCTTTTCCCCGCCGTAAAAATCTGGATCCCAGACACCGAGAAACTTCGAGAGGACGCCCGTTTCGACCACAGCTTTAGCCGCTTCGACTTCTTCTTTTCCGATAGACCTGTAGGAAGGGAATGTTTCGGTGATGGTTTTAGGACCGCCAAAAAGTGCCAATTCACTCATCGTGCCCTCCTTCACAACAATTCAAAAACATCTTCAATGACAGCCAATGTCTCTGTGGCACTCTTGCCATCAGAGTTCAGTGGAGTCTTTTCAGTCAAATGATGATAAAGCGCTTCTAGGACATGCCATTGGTAACGATTCGAAGCAGTGGGAATCGTTTGTTTTGCCTGGTTCAGGATGGTATAGCCACGATAAACCGTGTCGGGCTGGGTTTTGCGGACCTCGATGACGCCACCACCCCCGGCATAGTGGATCATACCTTGAGTTCCGATTAGCACGATTTCACCAATTGAAAAACATTCTTCACGGGCAGCCAGAAAACACACTGAAGTTTGCCCGAAACGAAGACATACATCAGGCTCTGGGTCTTTTCCATCCCACTTTCGCCCCTTTTCAATAATTTGAATGTTGGTCACTTCTCCCAATAAGAATCGCAGCAGATCCACAAAGTGGGAACCGTTGTTGAGCAGCCCCTTACTATACCATACCGTTCCTTTGTAGATTTCTCCAAGATCTCCACTTTGAATGGTCCGTTTCAAAGCAAGCACACCAGGTTCAAAACGACGTATGTAATTGACCACCAGTGCACAATGGTTTTCTTCAGCCAACGACAGCATGTTCTTGGCATCGCCTACGCAGGTCGCAATAGGCTTTTCACACAGTACAGCGCGTGGTTGGCAGCTCATGACCTCCTGAAATACTTGATAGTGAAGAGAAGTTGGAACGGCAATAGCGATCACTTCCGGCTGATGTTGTGAAAGCAGCGTTTGTACATCGGTATAAGCTGGCTGACCAAACTTCTTTTCGAAGCGTTCACACTGAACCTTGTCAGGATCAACGCCGGCGATCAGTTCATAGCCATCATGGTAAGTAAATCCGGTAGCGTGGGTTA
>Ga0315284_10016555_pt1 | contig 10462 bp, 6 predicted proteins | sample YL17G09_16_MG_FD_203696 | JGI IMG/M metagenome (GOLD analysis project Ga0315284, IMG submission 203696) | Sediment microbial communities from Yellowstone Lake, YNP, Wyoming, USA - YL17G09_16 | ecosystem: Environmental > Aquatic > Freshwater > Lake > Sediment | place: USA: Wyoming | collected...
GCCGCAGGTGCTGCTTCCTGCGGCCTTCTCTGAAAGGAGGAGTAGTGCAACTCAGACAAGGAGTATGTCCTATTGCGTTTCAATTATCCACTCGAGTGGAAGAAGAGTCAATAACTATTTTGTCAACATCGGCAGACCTCGGGAATGGGCGTGCAGATGCCGAAGGGCTTGGGGGGAGGGGGCAAACCCTTCGAGCTTCACGACCCGCGCCCAATGCGGTCCTGCTCAGTAGATGCATGCCAACCCCCGATCCGAGACTCGGATTCCCGTGGCAGCACGACGAGTCCCGCCGGGCCGTGCAGTCGTGGGAACCAGCCGGCCGCGGATGTCAAACATGGCGGTCGAAGCGCGTTCGAGCGCGATTCTCCCGCCCTTGAGGACAATGAATGCACGAGTGTTGTTGGCAGCGAGGTAACTGTAGAGCGAGTCGAGGCTGTCTGCTGTGTGCCAGCCCAGGGATGATGGAGAGACGGATTCCCCGGCGGTGTCGGCTGTGGGTGGGAAGTAGAGTGGCGCAGAAATGGCAACAGTGGTGAGCACGGCGATGGTGGCGGCCGCAGGGCAACGCGGCACTGTGCGTCACTCGGGGTTTCCGTGAGACGAGAGTTCCGGGGACAAGGAGTCGGGAGGGCACTCATGGAGCACGCTATCCGTTGGGCGAGGGGGACAGGGATCATCACCCGAATTGAGCTGCTGGTCTATGAGAGGAACAGTGTGGCTATTCGGCTCTACGAGAGCCTCGGTTTTCGCAGCGAGGGCGTCCGCAGGAACGCGATTTTTGACGCGCACGGTTGCGAGAACGAGATTGCCATGGCATTGTTGGTTTGACGCGAGTGCCTATCCCCGGTGCCGTTGACGGAAGTCGATCATTCCCGGCGTGGCAGGTGACCGACAGATCCCGTCTGATCCGCGAAGACTTGTGCTGAGCGGCGCCGAAGCATTTCTCCAAATCCGCGTCGCGGTTCCTGAGCGGAGCGCCGAACTGAGCACAGTCGAAGTGTCGAAGTGTCCGCAGCCCGTCCTCGCCTTTTCTTGCTCTTGAATCTGCGTTAATCTGCGCAAATCTGTGGACATCCCGTATTGCCCGAACAAGGCCAGACGAAGACATCCACAGATTGACGGATGCAGATTACCGCAGATCTGCAGACACACCATCCTTGACAATCACCAAGCAACAACGGCAGTATGAGAGATGTCCCCGGCTGCATCCGCCCGGCCACGACTCCCCCGACTTGACAAGGAGCGTCACCGTGTTCTCTCCCATCACTCTCCTGGTGTCAGCGACATTGGTCCTTGGCCAGCACGGCTCCCCGGCTCCGGCAACCCACGGAACCGCCCAGGCAAAGAGCCCCAACAGTGCCCTGAGCATGCTCATGGAGGGCAACACGCGGTTCTACACGGGGGAGAAGCTTCGTCCTCGGCAGAGCTCGGAGCGTCGCATCGAGACAGCGCAGAACGGGCAGAAGCCCTTCGCGTCGATCCTCAGTTGCGCAGACTCGCGCGTGCCCATAGAGTTGATCTTCGACGTGGGCATTGGCGACCTCTTCGTAGTGCGCGTGGCGGGGAATGTGGCTGACCCTGCAGAGGTCGGGTCGCTGGAGTATGGTGTTGGACACCTGGGTACACCGGTGCTGGTTGTCATGGGCCACAGCAAGTGCGGAGCAGTAACGGCAGTGGTCACCAATGCCAAGGTCGGGGGGAGCATCCCCAGTTTCACCGACAACATTGAGCCGGCAGTGGAGAAGACCCGGTCCCAGAATGTCGGTGCATCGCAGGATGCGCTCGTGGAGAAGTCCATCAAGGCCAACATCTGGCAGTCGGTTGAGGATATCATCAAGTCAAGTGAGGAGATCCGCACGCTTATCCGCAAAAATGAGCTGAAGATGGTAGGCGCGGTGTACGACCTGGAATCCGGCAAGGTGACCAACCTGGGGGTGCACCCGCGACAGGAGCAGTTGCTCAAGGCGTATGGATCGGAGTTGCTTAAAAAGCCCGGCAAGAAGACCACTGCTGAGGCCGAGGATCTGTGACTTGGCGCGGCGAAGCCGCAGCCAGCGCCTCGCTTGGGCGATACGAGAGACGTCGCGCCCCTGCTTCGCTCCGGAACGACTCTCAGCGGGCCGCAGTCAGCGGTCAGAAAGCAACGCGGATTGGCTTCGGAGACTCCCCTTGTGGCATTTGCCCCCGGCATTGTATTTCTGGGAATGCACCACCCCGACCTCACCATCCCTCTCATCGCACTCTACGCGGAGACGCACTTCCGCTTCTTTTCCTGGATGCCCAGCCTCGTCTACCGCCGTCTCCCCGAGGTGATCTTTGACATGCCACGTCGCCTCGCGCCCGGATGCGACTTGCCGATTCTTCTTCTTGTCAACGATGTGCACCGGTTCCCTGTTGAGATCGGGACGGTGACGATCGCACTCTCTCAGCGCCCGGATGCTCCGGAGGTCCTGGTCTTTGACAACATGGCTGCGCAGGAAATCCTGCACCCGCTGGCGGCCCGGCAGCGCGCGTTCCTCTTCACCGTGCCGCACACGATGCTCCGACAGCACGAGGCCTTTGTCAACGCCAAGGTGGAACTCCGGCGCAACGGTCGCGCTGTCGTGGTGCTCAATGACAACCTCCCCGGGTCGAGCAAGACCGGCCTGCACTGTGTGGTGGCCCGGGAGTCGCGGCCTGGCAGTGCGTGGTGCTCGTATGGCGACCTGCACGTGCACTCCCAGTATTCTCAGAGCCACGTGGAGTTCGGACCGCCCGTGAGAGCCATCCAGACGATGGCGCGGGCCCATGGCGTTGACTTCGTGGCTCTCACCGACCATTCGTACGACCTGAGTTGCCGCATGGACAACTACCTTGCCGTGGATGCCGGCGAATCCCAGCGGTGGGTCTCTGCGAAGGCGGAGGTCCGTGCTTCGTCGCGCTCGGTACCGACCATGCTGATGGGCGAAGAGGTCTCCTGCCTCAATGCTCGGGGTCAAGTCGTTCATCTGTGCGGAGTTGGGATGTCGGAGTTCATCGCAGGCTCGCGTGACGGGGCTCGACGCAATGCCGTCAATGACAATATGTTGACTATTCCGGAAGTGGTGGAAGCCATCCACAAACAGGGCGGAACCACGCTTGCGGCCCATCCCGGAGCGGGGTGCGGCATCATGCAGCGCCTCTTTCTGCACCGGGGCACATGGTCGGACACCGACGCCAGCGCGGGCGTGGACGCGTTGCAGGCCGCAAATGGGTATTTCAGTCGATCGTGGGATCGAGGCAAGCTATTGTGGATTCGCGCGTTGCTGCGTGGAAAGCGCATCGGGCTTGCCGCGGGCACCGACTCGCATGGAGACTTCAATCGGTACAGGTATTTGAGCACCCCGTTCGTGAGTATCGCCGAACTCGAGCGCATGTATTTCTGCGGAGTGCTGACCGGCGTGTACGGAAAGCCTCGATTGCAGCAGGAGATCATTGCGGCAATCCGAAATGGACGAACGTTCGTCACGGACGGACCTTTCGTGACACTCTCAGCATCAAGGGATCCGGCAGATTCGGTGATCGGCACTGGTGATGTACGACCTGAGGTGAAATCGCTATTTGTTGTTGCTGCAAGCAGTTGCGAGTTCGGCCCAATCCGATCTATGCAGGTCATTCGCGGCCGTGTCGGTGCTGTGGAGGAGGAGATGGTCTGGCACCAGTCCTCCGCAGATGGCGATACCCTCGAACAGGTTCAGGAGTGTGCAGTCTCGCCGACCTGGGCTCCGGGGTATCTGCGGGCAGTAGTGAGGTGCGAGGATCGCGCGGGGATCGTGCGCCAGGCGTACACGAGTCCGTGTTATCTGTCCAGTGCCGAGTGACCAAGACTATTTTCTGGATACCACCCCCATCCCCACGGGAGACTTCAGTTCCATGCACTCGACTCCCCTCCGCGTTCTCGCCACATTCCTGGCAGTCGTGCTCCACGCAACCGGATCGGCTGAGCCAGCCGACTCGACCACAGCAGCCCGGCCCATCAAGCGAATCGCTCCCGTCACCATCCTCATTGCGCATGCTGTGGACGCTTCAATCAATGGAAAAGACGCGTGGTTGGGTGCGATCCTGGAGGCAACACTGCGTTTCAAGCTTGGCGCGATCCCCGAGATCCGGGTCATTGGATCGGAGGGATTGTCCAGATCCGGCAGCCCCGGAGATGCCGATGTCCGAGCTGTGGCCAGGCAGAAAGGCGTCTCGCTGATCGTAACCCCCAGGTTCGAGATCCTGAAAGATGGTTCGGTGCAGTACCTGATGGAGATCGTCCTTGCCAAGGACGGGTCCATAGCGCGGTCGATTGAGTGGGCGTGCCCGCTGGAGCGGCTCCAGGAGCCAGTCGACACTGTCCTGAGATCGGTACTGACGCTCGTGGACATCACGGCCCCTGCCGAGGCGCATACGTTTCTGCGACTTCCTGCTGCGGGCAGCGACCCCAGGAACTTCAAGGCACTGGGCGCGGCCATACTCAAATGCACACCATTGCAGAAGTCGAGCTCAGGCGCGTGTGCCGATGAGTTTCTCAAGCTGGCAGAGAGGGACCGCACTATGTACTTGGCGCAATTTCTGGGCGCTCAGGCGTGCATGGCAGCAGATCGCTTCGGCGATGCTGCGGTTCTCCTCGACCCGCTCCTGGCTCAAACCGGAACTGCGTATCCCGACCTGTTTGACAGGGCTGCCGGGTACTACCGTCAGGCTGGCCGTCTCGACGATGCACTGCGCATTGCCATTCTGGCCGAGCGTCTCGGTGTCTCCTCGCCAGGGCTGCGACTCACCGTAGCGCAGACGTATGCAGCGCGCGGAGACCAATCGCGGGCTTCCGAGGAGTATCGGCGGGTGCTGGCGGAGTCGCCGAATCAACTCGACGCGCTTCTCTTTCTGGCAAAGCAGGCCAACCAGGACAGCAGTGCCGACAGTGCGCTCTCGTACTCGGACCGTGCGCTGCGAATCTCTCACGGCAGCGGGAGTGCGCTACTGCAGCGCGGCATTGCGTTGACGTCGATGGGCCGCAGTGCAGATGCGGAACAGACGCTGTCCCGTGCCAGCACCGCACTTCCGTCCGATCCAGCCCCGGATCTGCTGATGGGCGACGTCTACTTTCGGGGAGGTGTGTATGCGAAGGCGCTCCCCCACTACCGCCGCGCCAGACAGAAGGCGCCGAACGACCCCACCGCGTCGTGCAGAATGGCCGTTGTTTTGGGCAGGACCGGCGACCCCAAAGGCGCGTACTTGTTGATGAAGAAGGTGGAGAGTGCCTTTGCGCGCGACCCTGCGTTTCTACGCGAGATGGGCCTGGTGGAGTACGCTCTCAGAGATTCCACGCGTGCACGCTCCCATCTGGAAAGCGCCCTTGCCGGAGGACAGAGGGACTCTTCGGTGCTGATTGCGCTGGGAGGTCTCTACACCGCAGCCGGCCGGTTTGACGATGCATTCTCCATGCTGAACGCGGCGCTCACAGTTGTCAACGACAAGAACCCCACTCGTCTCAGCATGGTGCGGCTATTCCTGGGTCAGAAGGACACGCGACAGGCACTGCCCTACGCTTTGGACATCACCGCGCAGAGCCCCAACTATCCAGAGGTCAACCGATACCTCGGCGACATCTATGTGCGCACAGGGAACAAGGCCAAGGCCCTGGAGCACTACCAGCGAGAGCGCGACAAGAATGGCGATACCCCGCAGTTGCGGCTGGTGGTAGCGGGACTTCTCTTCGAGCTCGGGCGGAAAACCGAAGCCAAGACAGCGTATCAGGCCATCGACCGCGCAGGCACGCGCAATGCCGAGGTGCTCTTTCGACTGGCGGAGATCTCCCTTGGCGAGCGGAACCCGGTCAAAGCGGAGTCGTACCTAAACCGGGGGTTGGCATCGGCAGAGGCCAATGAGGATCTCTGGTTCCTGTTCGGTTCTGCGTATGTGGACGCGAAGACGTACACCAAGGCCATTGGCGCGCTGCGAAAGTGCCTTGCGGATGCGCCCGACCGTGAGGATGCTCGTGCGATGCTTGAGACAGCGCGGTCGGGGCTTGCGCGTGATCCATCGGCTGCCGTCCGCTACTACGCGACATGTGTCAGGAGTTCTCCGGGCGATGCTCAGGCGCAGTTGTGGCTCGGGCAGGCGTACGCGGCACAGAAGAATCTCCCCAAGGCCATGCACTCGTTCCAACGCGCATTGGACGCGGACAAAAATTGCCGGGAGTGCGCGCAGGCGCTCGGGGATGCGTGCCTGGCTTCGGGTGACGTGGATGGCGCCCAAACGCAGTACGCCCGGTACATGGAGATTGCGGGCGAGAATGACTCGATCCTTGTCAAACTCGGACGCGCGTACCTGCGTGGAGGCAAGCCCGACAAGGCGCAGCAGTGCTTCGAGAAGGCATCTTCCATCAATGAGAAGAACGATGAAGCCCGCTACTTGATGCTGCACCGGTCGATCGCCGAGGGCAAGGCCGTGCAGCCATCGCGATCGCGCTCTGCAGGCCAACCATCCGGATGGTCAGCCCTGCTCGCAGCAGAGATTGACGAGGCGCGCGGCTCACACCGTCAAGCGCTCACCCGGTTCAAGGCGGCTCTTCCGGCGCTTGGCGACAACGATGCAGCTCTGAGCGGGTGTGGCCGTACCAGTCTGGCGCTGAAGGACTACGCTTCGGCGCGGACGTATCTGGAGCGAGCCATTGCTCTGAGTCCAACCGACGTGTCGATGATGGTCGCTCTGGGACACGCGCACACCGGCCTGCACAATGACGCCCGGGCGATCGGTCTCTACCGGCGCGCGCTGAAGGCTGACGATCGCAACGCCGAAGCCTACAGTGAGATCGCCCGGATCGAAGCAACACGGGGCAACCGGTCGCGTGCAATCGAGAGCCTGGAGAAGGCGCTCAAGTACGGGCCTCGATCTGCAGACCTGTCGCTGTTGCTGGGACAGCAGTACCGGGCCGCCAAGCGCTACGACGATGCTATCTCGGCATTCAAGCAGGCACTTCGCGACGGTACCCAGCAGGAGCAAGCTGAGGCGTGCAGGTGGATCGGCAACATCTACTATTCCTCGCTCAAGGACAGGGAGAAGGCCAAGGAGTTCTACCGCAGGTACGTCAAGCTCGGGGGGAAAGAACCCGTGATTGTGCGACGAGCGAAGTAACCTTCGTTGCCTGAACGGGACCTGTACGGCGCAATGCGAAAGTCTATCGCTGAGTTGACCCGCTCCCCCTATGCCGCGCAGGCGCAGGACTGGATCTTCTCGACGCCAATATTCAAGTCATCGGACTTCACGAAAGCGTCGAGCATTCCCTTCGCGGTAGCCAGCCGGCTACTCAAGCAGTTTCGGCATAGCGGGATGCTGACAACGCTGCAAGAGGGTTCTGGCACAAAACCGGCGGTTCTTGCCTTTGCTCAACTGCTCAACATTGCTGAAGGGCGGGAGGTGTTTTGACGGGCCATGGGCCACTTCACTATGTATCACTTATATTAAAAAGTGGTACGCAACAGAGCCTTGCTTCGCACAAGTGGTACACAAGCCAAGCGGGTCATCGCGGCAATAGTGCTGGTTCCATCATGCAGGATGTAGGACATGCACTTTCATGCACACTTGTGATCGAGTCTGTATTTTCATGTCACTATTGCCTGATTTGTGCCGCATATTCACATCAATCTATATTGAAAATTCGGCCAATGGTGGATGAAATTTCGTACGATTCCAGACATTCGTACTGTTCTCACTTTCACAACAACCGCCCGATTCACGCAATGAAAGGAGTCCGTTGTATGGCAGAGACCAAGCAGGTGTCCATGACCTCGCTGATGACCGAGACGAGGAAATTCCCTCCGCCTGAGGGCATCACCAAGACCGCCTACGTCAAGACCATGGCAGAGTACCAGAAGATGTGGGAAGAGTCCCTCAAGAATCCCGACACATTCTGGCTCGAGCAGGCAAAGACACTCTCCTGGTACAAGGCTCCCACAAAGAGTCTTGACTACACGTGGAACACCAAAGGCCGCACAATCGAGCACACCTGGTTCAAAGACGGTCAACTCAACGTCTCCTACAACTGTCTTGACAGACACATGGGCACGCCCACAGCCAGGAAGGTCGCGATTCTCTGGCAAGGCGAAGACGACGCCAAGGTTCGCAGGATCACGTACGAAGAGCTTTACAAAGAGGTCTGCAAGTTCGCCAATGTCATGAAGTCGAAGGGTATCACGAGAGGCGACCGCGTTGCCATCTATATGCCCATGGTTCCCGAGCTTGCCGTTGCCATGCTTGCATGCACACGCATTGGCGCCATCCACTCGATCATCTTTGGCGGTTTCAGCGCCGAGGCCATTGTCGGGCGCGTGACCGATTCCGACTGCAAGATGATCGTCACGTCCAATGTGTCATTCCGCGCCGGCAAGGCAATCAAGCTCAAGGACATCGTTGACGAAGCTGCGAAGCGAACGCCATCGGTCCAATCCATCATTGTGACCAAGGTCTCCGACGATACCTGCACCATGCAGAGCGGACGCGATACCTGGTACCACGACGAGATGGCAAAGGTTTCCGACAAATGCGAGCCCGAGAAGATGGATGCCGAAGACCACCTGTTCATCCTCTACACCTCTGGCTCCACGGGCAAGCCCAAGGGTGTTGTGCACTCCACTGCAGGCTATCTGCTCCAGGCTGCTCTCACGCACAAGCACGTGTTCAACGTTCACGACGACGATGTGTACTGGTGCACCGCCGACATCGGCTGGGTCACAGGCCACAGCTACATTGTGTACGGTCCGCTTGCCAATGGCGCCACCTCGCTCATGTTCGAAGGTGTGCCTACCTACCCGGACGGTGGCCGCTTCTGGCAGGTGTGCGAGAAGTTCGGCGTGACAGTTTTCTACACCGCGCCAACCGCCATCCGCGCGCTCATGCGACTGGGCGACGAATTCCCCAAGAAGTACAACCTCGACACACTGCGCATCCTGGGCTCGGTGGGCGAACCCATCAACCCGGAAGCGTGGATGTGGTACTACGAACACATCGGGCACAACCGCTGCCCCATCATGGACACATGGTGGCAGACCGAGACCGGCGGTTTCATGATCACGCCACTACCCGGCTGCATGACGCTCAAGCCCGGAAGCGCCTCGCGCCCCTTCTTTGGCGTCGATCCCGTAGTACTACGCGACGATGTAAACGAGTGCAACAGAAACGAAGGCGGCAAGCTTTGTATTCGTCGTCCCTGGCCCGGCATGATGCGCACTATGTGGGGAGACCACGAGCGCTTCATCGATACATACTTCACCATGTTCAACGACATGTACTTCACCGGCGACGGCTGCCGCATTGACGAAGACGGCGATTACTGGCTCATGGGTCGTATTGACGACGTGGTCAACGTCTCGGGACACCGCATCGGCACCGCCGAAGTAGAAAGCGCATTTGTCAGTCACCCCAAGGTGGCCGAAGCTGCGGTTGTTCCCATGCCACACGAGATCAAGGGACAGGCGCTCTACGCGTTTGTCACGGTGAATGAAGGCGTCAAGGAGTCCGAAGAACTGCGCAAGGAGCTGATCAACCACATCCGCAAGGAGATCGGTCCGATCGCAGTGCCGGATGTGGTGCAGTTTGCTCCGGGCCTTCCCAAAACGCGTTCGGGCAAGATCATGCGCCGCATTCTGCGCAAGATCGCCGAGAACGACACTGGCGCAATGGGAGACATCACCACGCTGGCCGATCCCACGGTTGTCGATGCCCTGGTGAAGGGACGCCCCAAGGCATAGCACCTCGCGCGATTGACGAAACGGCAGCCACACCCCACGGGCGTGGCTGCCGTTTTCGCGTCCGGCCGCGCGGCGAGCTCGACCGGTGTGCCGGTGCCGGATCGCATTGGCGATGGAGCGATGTCCCGACGACGTCGTATTTTGCCTGGTGCACTGCAGGGTCGGTTCGGACAGCCCCCGGCACCGACATCACCACCGACACGGAGGCATGCCATGAATGCGGTCATTGACACGATAGTACAGCGGCGGTCGGTCCGGTTCTTCAAGCCGGACGCACTTCCCCGCGACGCTCTCAACGAGATCCTCCGCGCCGCACAGAGCGCAGCATCGGGCGCAGGCACGCAGCTCTGGCGCTTCGTTGTCGTGGATGATGCTGCCTTTCGGACCAAGCTGGCTGCACTGGCACTCCCCCGCTACCAGAAGTGGATGGAACGGGCGCCGGGATTCCTCAAAGACGTCCGCCAACAGATCGACGCAGTTGTGAAGGACCCCATCTACTACAATGCGCCGGCAGTCGTCTTCGTCATCGGCAGCGGCATGACTGCCGACTTCGACTGCTCCATGGTATGCGGCAACATGATGGTGGCCGCGAAGTCGCTGGGCATCGGCAGTTGCTGGGTGTATTTCGGGCAACTGCCCGTCAAGGAGCCGGAGGTCAGCGCAGCCCTGGAGCTGAAGGATGGCGAGAAGGTGTACGGCCCGATTCTGCT
>Ga0315284_10016556_pt1 | contig 10462 bp, 7 predicted proteins | sample YL17G09_16_MG_FD_203696 | JGI IMG/M metagenome (GOLD analysis project Ga0315284, IMG submission 203696) | Sediment microbial communities from Yellowstone Lake, YNP, Wyoming, USA - YL17G09_16 | ecosystem: Environmental > Aquatic > Freshwater > Lake > Sediment | place: USA: Wyoming | collected...
CTGGTACCCGACCTCGACCATCTGCATCAGCGAAGCGTCCCAGGCGATGATATCGAGGCGGGGCTGAACGTCGAGGGCGCGCGGCAGGTCGACGATGCTGATGTTGGTTCCGCTGGTCCAGTCGTACGACACGCCGCGAGTCACCGGGCTCACCGGTGTGGCAGCGGCCTTGGCCGAGCGCCAACCCGCGCCGTGGTTCCATATCACCAACATGTAGTGCTCGGCGGGAAATGTCGTCATTCCCCAGGTGATGAAGTCGTGCAGCACCCGCCAGTCGCCCATGTCCACCGCGCCCAGATCCTGCAGCGCGGGTGAGCTGATGATCGCGAGGTCGCTGTCATTGATGATGCGCATGCGGCGGCAGCCGGTCCAGTTGCCGTTCGAGCTGTCGTAGCCCGCGATCCGGTCCATCTGCACCACGATGTCCGCCTCGGGGGAGGAACCGACCAGCTCCATCTCGTTGACATCTTCGATGCCGAACTGCTCGAGGTCGTTGTCGGCGTTGAGGTAGACCAGCACCGTCCACTTGCGCTGTGAAGGTTGCAGCAGCGCGTCCTGGACCGCGGCGACCTGGCCCGCGACTACCGTGACCTGGACCACCGCGGTCAGGTAACCCGAATGGCTGATGGTCACCGTCTGAACACCCGCCAGTACACCATCAATGCGGAAATGGCCCTGGGCGTCGCTGGTGGCGATGGTCGAGCTGCCGGTGACCATCACCACCGCGCCCGCGAGCGCCGTGTAACCGGCGGGCGGCGTCGGACCGCGACCGACCGCGATCGACGGCGTCTGCGCGGCGGCGCCGGTTGCCACCTGCCCAAACACATATCCCTCGATGGAGCCGACGCTCGGCCCCGAATGGCCGCCGCCGCAGCCGGCGATGATGAGAACGGCAATCCCAAGGGAGGCGAGCACTATCACCCGAAATGGCGCTGTCACGTTGCAGAACTCCTATGGAGTGTTTGGCATCAGCGGCCCTCCGCTGATGCCGCAAGGCGCCAAGGGCGCCTTGCCGGAGCACGGCGCAGCCGCGCCACACTCATCCGGACGTTGGTTGCGCGAAGCGCAACTCCGGAGCGACGCCGCAGCGTCGCCAGGTTCTTTCGATGCCCATCGAACAGTCGGAAGCATTCCCATAATCCAAGAACCTCGATAGGGGCCTTGCGCCGCGGCATGTCAGCCCGCAGCAGTCGAGGACTCCATCAAAACGGGGGTTTGCGGCAGAACACGCGCGAGGCTTGTTCCCGCGAGAGCGAACGCCCCATTCAAGGCAACAATCGGCCCGACCCCCGGGGCGCAGGCCCGCGGCCGCACCGATACTAGACAATTCGAGATGGAGAGGCGTCAGTCCTTGTCTGCCGAGGGATTTGCGGCGGAGGAGTGCGGGCCTCCATCGTCGAAACTAGCATCTGACTATGCCGGCGTTACGTGCGGCGCGCACGCCGCGTCGCTGCCAGCCGCCGCAGGCGGCAGGTCGTATCACGCGCCTGTGGAACAGGGCGCGTCGGGAAGGGATGTTGCGGTGCGGGCTGTGGCGGTCGCGAGAGGCTCGTGGAACTCATGGATCGAGGTTGACAGCGCGGCGATTCGCAGCAACACCGCCGCGGTCTGCGATCTCATCGGCCGCGGTGTGCAGGTCATGGCAATCGTCAAGGCCGACGGCTACGGGCACGGCGCGGCGACGGCGGCCCGCGCGTCGCTTGCGGGCGGCGCATCGCACTTGGGCGTGGCCAGCGCGGCAGAGGGGATTGAGCTTCGCGCTGAGCGGATCGAAGCACCCATCCTCGTCCTCAGCTGCGGGATGCCCGAGCAAGCGCGTGACGTCGTCGAGCGCGGCTTGACACAAACGCTGGCGACTGAGTCCATGGCGCGCGCCCTCTCGCGCGAGGCGGCCGCGGCCGGGCGGGAAGTCGCCGTGCACCTCAAGGTGGACACCGGCATGGGCCGGCTCGGGGTGTGGCCCCATGAATTGCCCGCATTGGCGAAGCTTGTGTCCCACCTGCCGGGCCTCAGAGTGGAAGGCGTGTATTCGCACCTCGCCACCGCCGATCACGACGATGCGACATACGCACGCGGCCAGGCCGAATGCTTTCGCCAGGCGCTCGCGGTGTTGCAGGCCGTCGGTATCCAACCGCCGCTGCGTCACCTCGCCAACAGCGCCGCGACCGTTCGCTTTCCCGAGATGCGCTTCGACATGGTCCGAGCGGGACTCCTCGTTTACGGCCTCAACCCGCTGTGCGGCGAGCTCACCCAGATTGGCCTTACTGCCGCCCTCACCTGGAAGAGCAGAATCGCCGCGGTGAAGAACGTGCCCGCCGGCCAGCCCATCAGCTACGACGGCCTTCATGTTACGCGGACGGCAACGCGCATCGCTTGCGTGCCGGTCGGTTACGCTGACGGATACGCAAGGGCGCTGTCGAATGTCGGGCGGGTCCTCATTCATGGCCGGCGGTGCCCCGTGGTGGGGGCAGTGTGCATGGACCAGATGCTGGTCGATGTCGGGGACCTGGATGCGAAAGCCGGCGACGAGGTCGTGCTGATCGGGGAGCAGATGGGCGAACGAATCACGGCGAACGACCTCGCTGCGGCGCAGGGAACGGTAGTCCACGAGATCGTCGCGCGACTTGGGAAACGGGTACCGCGCGTACATCTCGGAGATGATACCGCCTTGGAGAACAGCAGCGGATGAAAGCTCACCGGGCGATCGAGCGGTTGCTTCGTCGAATTACGGCGGCGATCGCTCTTGTCGCACTGGAGATCTTCACCGGGGTGATCGCGGCGCCGGCATCCGGGGCGGGGGCCCCGGCCGCGCCGATGGGCGTGCAATTGCCCAACTCGGTTGTCATCGAAGCAACCCAGGTGCTGCGCGTGGCCGATGCAGTGGCGCGGTCGCTCGCGAAGAGCGGTCGCATCCCGACCGGCGCGACTGTGACGCTGACCAATGGGAAGGCCGAAACCCTCTCCGCCGCGCAGATTTTTGTTCTGCTGTCGCGGTTTCTCGGCAATGGATATGAGGAAGGCCTGACGCCCGAGTATGCGCCGCAGCCGCCCCCGATGATTGGCCCGCTGGAGCGGTCCGACACCGCCCCCGCGACCTCCGCGCAGCCGGTGATCACGACCGCCGATCTGCTGGCGCAAACGCGCGCCACCGCCGATGTCGCCGAGAGCACCGGCCATCTGCCGGCCGCGATCTGGGTCGCGGGGCAGCGCCTGACTCCGTCCCAGTTCCTTGGTGCGATGGCGACGATGCTGCAGCACGCCGCCTACTCCGGCCAGGTGCCCGATCAGCTTGCGATCGGTACCTGCCTGCCGCCGCTCGACTGGGGTGTGGGATCGACCGGGGACGCCGGGCCAGCGGCGCCGCGAGGCGGCTCCTCTCCTTTAGTCAACGGCGAAGCGTACTCGGCGGCGCCTCCTGACACGGGCTATGCCCCAACCGCCGAAACCCCTGGTGAGCCGGCCCCGCTCCCCCCGCCTCCGCCGAAGCTGGCGCTGTATCTCGCCGAGGGTCAGTCTCTCAAGGGCGAGCAGTCTGTGACCATCGAGTACCGGGGCCCGCCGGCTTTTCTGCGTTTGTCAATCGATGGTATCGGGAAAGCTGTATCCAACATGCCGCGCCTGACCTATCTCTGGGATACCCGCCTCGAAGCCGATCGCAGCCACGTCATCGAGGTGACCGCGGTGGATGAGGCAGAGAGGGTTCTGACCCGCGTCGAACGAAAGGTCGAGACGGTTAACGGCAACTTCCCGCTGCACTGACCCGCGGCGTACCGGTAGGTCGAACGTACCGAGCCGCGCTCATGCGGGCGCGGGAGGAGCGCGCTATTCCCAACATCATCATGCGCGGCGATGCGCGGCGACCGTGCATCTGCCCCGCGCCAGCGCGACTTCCGATATGCTGCAAGATACTGCTGGCCGAGGGGCCGCTGCTTGAACCTCGAAACCATACTCCTGAACTGGCTGCTGCTGTTCCCGTTCATCGCGGCCGCATTGATCGCCGTCTTCCCGCGGATCCTGCGGTTCGTCCCGCCGGATGAGCGGGAATCGGTCGGAGCCGCGCCGGCGGCGACGGCGATCATCTGCGTCGTCCTCTCCCTCGTGGCCTGCGCGGCGCTCGGCGCGCTCGTCGTGCGCCACGGCGACGCCTTCGCTGACTACTTCTGGACGCCTGACTTCTTCCAGTTCCGCCTGCGCCTCGACAGGTTCGGCCTCTTCGCTTTGCTCGCGCTGCTGGGGTCGCTGACGTTTTCGGCACTGTCGGCTGCCGCCGAAGGACAGCGAGACCACGTCCGGTGGGCCGCGTTCACCACCGCGGCCGCGGCGTTCATCGGCGTCATCCTCGCTGCCGACCTCGTCCTGCTGTACCTGTTCTGGGAGGTTGCCGCGCTGGCGCTGTGGGTCGCGCTTGGGCCACCGCACGGCGTCGGCAGGCGTTTCCTGGTCTGGTATCACGCGGGGGGTGTCTGCCTCCTGCTGGGGATTCTCTGGGCTGCCATCCTGAGCCGGGAGACCCACCTCTACACCATCGGCTCAGGCCTTCTGGTGCACCGGCTGTCATCTATCAAGTGGGTCGGGTTCGTGCTCGCGGGTGGGTTGGGCCTGCGGCTCGCGGTGGCGCCGGTTCACCTGTGGTTGCCCGACCTGACGTGCGGCTCGCACGGCAAGTGGCGCCTGGCGCTGGCGGGTGCCGCGGTCCTGGTGGCGGGATACGCAGCGGCGCGCCTGCTGTTCTTCATTCTTCCGAGCTATGTCGCCGTGGCGGTGGCGTGGCTTCCGACGGTGATGGGCCTGGTGACGGTCGCCTACGCGGGCGCCCGTGCGGTGCTGGCCGATGACATGTGTGATGCGGCGAGCCATGTGCTCATTGCATTCGCAGGGCAGATCATGCTCGGCATCGGCCTTGGCATGCGAGGACGACCGGACGCCCTTGCCGGCGCGATCGGCCTGCTCGTTCCGCTTGCCCTTGGCGCCCCGCTGCTTGCCGCCGGAGTTGCCGGCGACGGCGCGGTTCGAGTCTGGCGCGATCTGCGCACGCAAGGCGCCGCTCGTGTGCGCCTGATCGCAACCGCGGCGGCCGCGTGCACGTTTGCCGGCTTACCTCCCCTCGCCGGCTTCGCAGGACAGCGAGCGGTCGCGGAAGCGGCGTGGCATGTGGGGTCGGTTCCCCTGCTGCTGGCCGCCTTGATCGCGCCGGCGTTGATTCTGGCGCACGGGGCGAAAGCCGTGATCATGGGCATCGGGTCACCGGCGCGCGCACCGCGAGCCAATGGGGAGCGCTGGCGATGGTGGTGGACTGCGGCAGCGACACTGGTGTCCCTGGTACTGGGATTGGGGTCGAGCCTGTGGTGGCCGTATCTCCTGAGTCTCGCGCGCGGCATGATCGAGGGTAACCCGTGACGTCAACGGCAAGCCAGGTATTCGGGTACCTGCTGCTGGCGGTTGCAGCCGCGGCCATGGCCATCGGCGGAGCCGGCATCTTCCGCAGCCGGCTGCGGGCGGTCGTCATCTACTCCGGCGTCATCCAGGGTGGTTATGCAGCGCTGGGACTGAGCGCGGGGTTGCTCACCGGCGAGCATGCCGCGTACGTGGCGACGGTGTTCCAGGTCATCGCCGCAGGAGCCGGGGTGGCTCTGATGTGGATCGCGGCGCGCGCGGTCACCGCCGAAGCGGGTGATGCCCTCCCCCTGGCCGCGGATGCGGCACAGCCCGCCTGGGCCGTGTTCTGCCTGACGCTCGCCGGCATGTCGCTCGCGGGCCTGCCGCCGCTCGGCGGGTTGCCGGCCAAGGTCGCCGTCATCCACTCCGGGCTGCGAGAGCCTGGCGTCCTGTTCGTCGTGACACTCGGCGCTGCCGCGCTCGGCGTCGTCAGCCTTTGGGTGTATGCCGGGATCGTGCTGCCGCTCATCACTGGGCGCATCAGCGCCCAGCCCGCCGCCGTGAGCGTGCGCATGCGCGTGGGTGTGGATCTCCTGGTTGCGGCTCTGCTCTGCCTGGGTCTCGTCCCCTATATCGGCTTTGCCATCGGCGCCGCGCTTACGGGCGGGCGCTAATCCCCCGATCACCCGCCTGTCCCGCCTGCCCCGTTTACCCTGCTTGTCCTGAGCATCGTCGAAGGGAGCGCAGTCGAGGGGAGCAAAGCCTGCCCCTTCGGCTACGCTCAGGGCAAGCTCTGAGGGAACTCGAAGGGTCGAGGGGCTCCTCGGCCCAGCATACCCTGCCTATCTCGCTCGGTTGCCTGGCGGGCACTTTCCACTAAATACAGCCCACTTATCCACACCCCACCCCAACATCTTGCGAAAAAACTCCGCCGCAGGGGTTTACAACGCGGCTGCTTTGTGCTAACATACCGCCGTTCTGCTGGGGAGCGAACAGGTCGTTGCTCGGTCGGCGTCATTGTTATTCGCCCCCTTACAGCGTTCCGGAAAGGTGCGAATGAATTGTTGCGTCATCGTTTTGCCATTCTGACGGTCTCGCTGTCGATTCCCATCATGATGGCGTGCATCCCGCCGCCGGCAGTCAGTGAACCACCCGCCACCCCCCCCGCTCAAGCTGCACCAACCGACCCTGGCCAATGTATCCTCGACAGCTTCGGTTTCTTCGCCCGCACCCTACCCGTGCCGCAGATCTCCCCGGCCACGAGCACCGTTCTCGACAGCGCCATCAAGGCTTTTGGCGTCGCCATCGAGGTGCTTCCGCCCGAGGAACCGGCCGCTGACACCGAGGACAACAGCGGCGATCCCGGACAAGCCCTGGTCGGCACCGCGCGCAAGTTCACCGGCGTGCGCTACCGCTGGGCCGGGATGAGCAGCCGCGGCATGGACTGCTCCGGGTTCATCGCCCGCGTGCTCCGTTCGCACAACATCCGCGCCCCCCATAATGCCGCACAGCTCTTCCAGCTCGGTGAACCCGTGTCGTATGAGGAACTCAAGCCGGGCGACCTGTTGTTCTTCCAGACCAGCCGCAGAGGCATTTCCCACGTCGGCATGTACGTCGGGAACAACGCGTTCATCCACGCCTCCAGCGGCGCGGGACGGGTCATCACCACCAGCCTGCGCGACGAGTACTACGCGAAGCGTCTCAAGGGGGCTCGGCGGTTGAGTTCGCCGGGGGAACAGCAGAGCTGGGACACGTGGGCTAGCCAGTAGCACGGAAGAGCGCCCGGTGGCTAGACCTGGGCGCGCGGTCGTCCACCTGAAGCAATAGCCCCCCGCACCCTCGGACCCCCGGTCCGGCGTCCGCGCAGTTGTAGGGCGGGGATACCCATCCCCGCCATTCCGTTGGTGGCGCAGCCGTCTCGGCTGCGATATGAGTTCAGTTGGCGGGCGGGACGCCCGCCCCACCAAAGCTTGCTCCCCCCTGTCGGATCGTCAATGTAACGTGCGAACATCAGCAAGGACATGGTAGGCCGGGCGCCTCGCCTGGCCGGCCTTCGCGACCGGCGAACGGCTGTCCCGCCGTGAGACCTGACCCCGCGATCCGCGGCCTGCCAGAGGCAGGTAAACCCCGGCGAGGCCGCGCCCGGTGCGTCAACCTGACGGAGCCCCTACGCGCCGGCGCTTGCCACTTCCTCAATCACCGCCGCCACGCGTTCAGCGGCATCCGGCCGGCCTAACGCCTTGCTGCGGCGCGCCATCGCCTCGCGCCGTTCGTCATCCTCGATCACTTCCCGCAGCATCCTCGCAAGCACGCCCGCGTTGAGGTCGGCGTCGTGGATGATGATCGCCGCCCCGACTTCGGCTAACGGCCGCGCGTTGTGCTCCTGCTCGTTGCCCGATGCTTCCGACCAGGGGATGACGATTGCCGGTATCCCGCGCGCGGTTACCTCCGCCAGCGACATCGCCCCGCCGCGCGTGATGACGATGTCGGCCGCCGCGAAAGCCAGGTGCATCTCGTCGAGATACTCCCGCGCCTGGTATGGGATCCCGGCGGAACTCAGCGCGGCTTCGTCCGCGCGGATGGGCTCGCTGCTCCCGGTGAGGTGAAGGATCTGGATGCGGCGGGCGATGGCTTCGTCGGCGGCGAGGCGCTCCACCGCGCCGGCGAAGGCGGTGTTGAGCGCACGCGAGCCCAGGCTGCCTCCGGTGCCGACGATGGTCAGCCGGTCCGGCGCCAGGCCGAGCGCGGCGAGGGCCTGCTCGCGAGTGGTCTCGATGATCTCGCGGCGGATCGGGTTACCGGTGACCTCGATGCGCGCCCGGTCTCCGATCAGCTTGCGGCAATGCCCCGCTGCCTGCTCGGAGACGACGCACAGCGCCTGCGACATGCGCGTGGTCACGCGGCTGGTGAAGCCGGGGCTCTGATCGAGCACGACGGTGACGCGCGGAACACCGAGCAGGCGGGCCGCAAGGATGACCGGCCCGCTGACGTAGCCGCCGGTGCCAATGACGACGTTCGGCCGGTGCATCCGCAGAAGGCGCAGCGAATGGCGGAGGCTCCGCCCGCTCAGCAGGCTCCACACGCTGCGGGCGCGGCGCAGCAGCGGCTGCCTTCCCCGCAGGCCGCGGACCGCGATGGTGGCGAGATCGAAGCCTGCTGCGGGCACCACACGCGCCTCCATGCGCTCGCGAGTGCCGATGAAGAGGATGCGGGCGTTCGGGTTGCGGGCGATGAGGGCTTGCGCGATGGCGATCGCCGGGTAGATGTGCCCGCCCGTGCCGCCCGCGGCGATGACGACTCGCAGTTCCCCGGCTGGCGGCTGGGGTGAGGTCACGGAATATGCCTCATGGAACCACGAAGCCTGCGTCGCGTGGTCCGACGAGTCAGGGTTCTGGAGCGACGCCAGAGCGTCGCGCAGCTATGCAGGCCAGGGGGGCAGGAAGACACGAAGGTCTGAACCGGTACGACTGCTTTTCTTTGGCACCGCCACAGATCGTACGTAAGCCTCTCCCTCTCAGGGCTTATCAGCGCCCACATCCTGCCAGGCGGGATCACCGCCGCGCTTGTACGCCATTGGCCGCGCGGCACGCTCGTCGTTTGACTGGGCGCGTGGACTTCAGTCCGCGCGAATCCGCGACCTGGGCGGCGCTGGGCGCCGCTCCGGAACGCGGCGAGTCCGCGCCAGAGGTCGCGCCCAGCGAGAGGCTGCAGCCGCGGAAGCGAGAGGCGAGGGAGAGGAGGTCTGGATAGGCCCGGCTTCGGCGGCTTCTCAGACCTGGGAAGTCTCTTCCTTGGTGCCTTGGTGCCTTTGTGGTAGTCGAACAGAGGCGTTGTCATTTCCCCGCCGGCGCGAGCTCGGGCGCGCTCCAGGTGATGAAATCGGCGGAATGCGCAACCCACCGTTGCTCGGCCACGGCCACTGATGGGGTCGCGGTCTGATCGGATGGCGCGGCGGATGAGGCGGTCGCATTCGCGGGCGCCGTTTCGGAGGAGGCCACGACCGGCAACGCCTCGCCGACGCTCCAGTAGAGGTTGTAGCCGGAGGCCGTCTCGCCCCCTGCGGGAGCGTTCTCAGGTGACGCCTGCACCTCCTCAATCGTGAGGAAAGCTATGTCACTCGGGGCGGCCTGGCTTGCCCCCGCGGACTCCCCTGTGCCCTGCCGCTGCAGCCCGGTCACCTGCCTGAGTTGGGACCAGCGCCGCCCGTCCTGCGATATCGCCGTCCACACCTGCGGGCTGCCGCTGCGGTCGGAGACCCAGGCCAGGGTCAACCGTCCGCGGCTGTCGGGGACGTACTTCGGGCCGATGTGACACAGCTCGTACTGGCTGTCGCGGCCGGGCTCGGTGGTGATCTGCGTCGCCTTCTCCAACTTGCCTGCCGCAGTCCTGTAGGTCACGGAGAGATCCTGGTTGCCGTCGCGCTCGGAGACCCAGATGACGCCGATGCGGCCGTCGGCCATCTCGATGATGCCCGGGTCATGATCGGGCGTGGGCGCGAGGGCGACCGGCTCCGGGGCGTTCCACGTGCGGCCGTCCTGCGAACGGGACAGCCAGACATCGGGGCTCTTCGCAACGTAGGTCAGCCCGGAGTCCGCGCCGCCGTGCGCGCCCCCGAGGGTGGCTCGCCAGCCCGTGTCGGCGCTCCATGCCAGGCAGTACGAGCCATCCGACAGGCGCACCAGGGTGAACTCACCCGCGCCGCCGTCGGCCACCACCCAGTCGGGGTAGCCGCCGCTGACCTGGACCGGCTGGCTCCAGGTAGCGCCATCAGTCGAATATGCGGCGAAGACCTGGCCTGCCGAGAACGGCGTTGCAGACAGCCACGCCATGACGGATTGAGCGGGCGACGTCGCCGTCCTGACGTAGAAGGACTGCTCGACGCCCTTGATGCTGCCCGGATCGAAGATGAGCTCGGCATGGGCCGCGGCGATCGCGAAGATGGCAACTGCCGCGGCGATGATCCCCGGTCGGATACGCATGATACGGACTCCTGATAGTGACTGAAACCGACTGGGAGTAGGCTTCTGCGGGGGGTGTGGCAATCCTCTCAGGGGGGTGACCGCGCAACGTTGGTGCGACCTCCGAT
>Ga0315284_10016558_pt1 | contig 10461 bp, 11 predicted proteins | sample YL17G09_16_MG_FD_203696 | JGI IMG/M metagenome (GOLD analysis project Ga0315284, IMG submission 203696) | Sediment microbial communities from Yellowstone Lake, YNP, Wyoming, USA - YL17G09_16 | ecosystem: Environmental > Aquatic > Freshwater > Lake > Sediment | place: USA: Wyoming | collected...
GGTCCGATAGGAACCAAGGTTAACCGCCAAGGCATCGTCGACGGTCGTCTTCTTCCCTGTAACAATCGTCACCTGATGCTCGGCGCTGACGCGATGCGGAGCGGCTAGAGTGACTTTGTAGCTGCCAGCAGGCAGTTCACGCACGATGTAGGCAGTGTGCGCAAGGAGTGCGTCGCCGAGATAAACGTTCACCGGCGAAGGGGTCTTCACTTCGAGAAGCCCGGCGAGATTGTTCAGGCTGGCCTTGATCGTCTTCTCCTCAGCCACGCCGAAGCTTTGCTGCTCCTTGTACGAACTGTAGTTCGGTCTGGATGTGCTGATGACGACCGTATGGAGCCCGGGCTTGACCAGCCAGACGCCATATTCCGCGTCCTTCTGGTCGTCCCGGTATGGTATGTCGTCAATCGAGACGGTGCGGTCAGGAATGTTGCAGTCAACCTTGACCCTAGTCCAGAGAACAAGACGGGCCAGACGGTCCACAACCAGCTTCTGAGTGTAGTCGAGAATCTTGAGAGAAACCGTCGTCAACTGCGTGGCCGAGTGAACGTCCACGATGTCAAGGCTTATAAGGTAATTCCACTGCCCAACCTTGCCGACCGTGCCGCTGATTGCATATGTGCCGCCCAGCCAGTCTCCAATTCGCGCGCGGGCGTGAACATCCAGAGCTGTGGGCAGAGACTCACCGTGCGAGGCGAACAAGCCTTTGACGTCCGCGTCGCTGAGTGCCTGTATCTTGTAGTCCCCCGCGCGCTGAAGTGCCTTTGCCAGTTCGCCCGTGACCATCTTGGCTTCATCCTGGCTGATTCCAGCAAGCGGCTGCAACTCGAGAAGTCCGATGCCCGGTGAGGTGGCATCGGCACCAAAGCAGGTCGCGGCCGATGCCACAAGCAGCAGTACCGCAACTCCTGCGCGTTGCGACCTAAGGCACTGGGCAAACCACCCGTTCAAGTTCCGCTCAGTATTCACCGCGCCGTACCTAGCCTTCATTATCGGTCCCCTTTTCGGCGGATCAAGCGGCAAGCGATGCTGCCGGCGACTTGGGAATTGCCGCAGCCGTCAGTCGCTGTACTCCGCCCTGCAGATACGGCGTGAGTCTTACACGCCCCAGCCGCGTTGTCAAGTTCGGCCGGGAATCCTGTGGCCGGGAATCCCGCAGTGTCCTGTTGGGTTGCATCCGGTCGTAAGCAAGAGGGCAGGGCAGGCACCAGACGGGGACGGCTGGAACGGGTGGCGGAGACGGAAGCATAGCACTTGTCTCGTCTCCATTACAGCCGAGCGTTCGGACTGCATCGCGGGGTGTTCGTTCAAAACCTGTGGCTCACGGCTTGCGGCTTCGACGGCGGGCAGGCTTGGTCGGCGGCTTGTCGCGGGCAACGGGTGGTTCACCGAGTATGTCCGCGGGCGTCTTTCTGCCGCGGTCGGTTCGGTCGAAGTCGGCGTCGAAACTGACCAGGGTCAGGTTGTGCTTCTCCGCTGCCACATACTGATAGGCATCGTCAAAGTCGAGCCTGAAGCGTTCCGTTGCCGCCACTACGCGCTCGATGTCTTCCGGACCGAGACGCACGAGCCGTACCGTCAGGTCACTGACTGTATCGCGTGTGAACTTCAGCAGCAAGTCTTTCTTGGCCAGACGAATGAGGGTTATGTCGATGCTGTAGAATGCGAATTCGGTCAGGCAGTACTGCGCGGGTGAAGTCTGGTCCAGAAAGCGGCCGACTTCCTCGGACCGCTCCTGGTCAAGCAGTCGCTCCAGCCATACATTCGTGTCAACAAGAAACACGATCAGTCGCCCCACCACTCGATGGCTTTCTTCTGAAGTTCGAGTGATGTGTACTTGTCCCGGAACTCGCGGAGTCCGCCCGCCCAATCCTGCCGGAGCTTCCGGCGCGGACGAGGAACCCGGCTCTCCCGGAGGAATCGAGCAAAGTCCCTGACCTCGGACTGCAACTCCTCGGGCAGTTCCTTTGTCGCTTCGACCACTTCATCAAGTGTCTTCACGTTTCACCTCGCGTTTGCTGAGTCACTATAGCCTCTTCTCGCCGCCGAATCAAGCGCGGACGCAGGGCCGGAATCGGAGCGCGGTCAGGAGTTGACGTTGACGCCGAAGACGGTCGCGGCGATGGCGCAGCGCGGCTTCGCCGCGAGTTGCCAGTTTCCAGTTGGCAGTTTGCAGTAGTCCGGCTAGGACAGGCCCGCAATGTCGAACAGCGTGGCGGCGATTGCACGAAGGATGTCGGGAGCGAGGGCTTTGGCCTCGTAGTAGTCAATCAGGTCGGCTGCGGCCATCTGGAGGGACTTGTCAGCGTACTTGCGGGAGAGGCGGCCGAGTTTCTGGGCAAAGGCGTTGTAGCGGATGAACTCTTGGCCGGGTATCTTGCGGGCGGCAAGCAGAAGTGCGAGTCCCCGGCTGATTTCCTTGTTCTGAGCGATGCCTTTGGCGTGCCGGGCCGACTGGTCTTCCACTGCGGCCGTAGGATTACGCGAGACGCGCCCCTTACTGAGCGCTTCCGCGTAGGTTTTCTTGCGCTTACGCCTGAGCCCGGGGCCGGGCTTCTTCTTTGAGACGAGCGGCTTGCGCCGCGGCAGTTGGTGGCCGCAGGCGTGGAGTTTCTGGTGGCAGTCGCAGAGGATTTGCTGGAGGAGTTCCGCTGCGAGGCCGAGGTTGGCCCACTTGCGCACGCAGAGTTCTAGTGCCGCGGCCAGTGGTTCGCCGGTCTCGGTGCGGAATGCCTTGAGCATCTCGACCGCGTACCGTTTGTAGATGTTGATTTCGTGCATGGGAACGCCGAAGCGGCTGATGCGCCGGTTCACTTGTTCCCTGACCATCGGCCAGACCCGAGCCGCGCTTCGCCTGTACACGGACAGCGGGAACGTGGTCCGGCGGATGAAGGCCAGAACGTCGCCGGTCGCTGACGTCAGAACGAAAGGGCGCATGCGACGAAAGTACGAAGTCCGAAGTACGAATGACGAAGGTGGGACGGGGGAAAGAACTGAGGAAATAGCGGGAGGCGGACTTGGAACATAACTTCTGTATTATCCACAGGTTGATGCCTGGCGCAAGTCAGGTAGTCGGCATATAGGGGTCGCCCTGGGTGCAACGTCTTGGGACACGGCGCGCTACCAACCCGAACAGACAATGACCGGTTCCTGAAACCCAACAACGAGCGCAACGGCGATGGGTTCGGCTTCTCGAACGGCTTCTGGAACGACTTCTGGAACAGCGCGCGGTTCAGCGCCGGACAGAGGACAAGGTTAAGGTTGAGGTTGAGGTTGAGATTCAGGCGAAGACGCAGGTCGAGATACAGGTCAGGATACACCGACCGACACGAGAAGAGACACGGCGAGAGACACAAGGCACTTTCCGACGAGCGTTCCGGCGGGATTTCTGCGGAGCTCTCCGACGAGCCTCCGCGGCTGCGATGACAGCCACGTTCGCGGCCGCGTGTGAAACCGCGACCACCTGCTCCCGCGGCCTGCGGTCAGGCGCCGGCCTGCTCGTCCGGGGCTGTGTTGAAGTAGATGAGGTTGCCGTCCGGGTCTGCAATCGTCGCGCCGGCTGAGCTGTCCGGCTCGACCTGCGCGGGCGTGCGCAGCTTCAGGCCCTGCGCCTCGAGCTGCCGGGCAATGGCAAACACGTCGCCGCCGCGGAAGTTCAGCAGGTTCGATTCGATGTGGCCCTGGAACAGGCCGAGCCTTAGGTTCCCGTGTTCCATCACGAGCCAGTTCTCCGCCAGATCGCCCGCGGTCACGCGGAACCCTAGCTTCGCGTAGAACTCACTCGACCGTCTGACATCGCGCACGTTGAAACAGACCGTGCACGTTCCGAGGTCCGGCGTTTGGCCGGACGGCGGCGGCGCCGGCGCTACCGGCCCCATATGCCATCGAACAGGGCGGTGTATTCATGCGAATACGACATCTGACAGCAATCCTCAATATGGGCGCACCCGGGGACGTGACCGGGGGCATCGTCGTTCGCACCCGAGTCAGGCACCACGGCAACCGTGAGAATGCACCAACCCGTTTTCACTTTGCGGTCCCCATACGTGCCCAGGTCGTATGTGCGCAACTGAAGGTCCCGGCGGGCTTCCCGTGGGTCGAGGGTGACTCCATTGCAGAGCCACGTCCCCTGGTTGTCATCGGCTATGCTCGCCGAAGCCCAACGGCTGCCGTCGTATCCTTCGGAGTATCCGCTCTCGTAGTACTGCGCGTAGTCGCTCGATCCACTGAGCTGGTAGCCTCCCCACATCCCGAGCCCGATTGCGTAAAGTGCGACTGCGACTGCAAGAACAGGCCCTACTACCCGTATCAGGGCTCGCGCGAGTGCGCGCTTGAGCGTCAGTTCCTTGTTGTCGGCAGCAGTGGAAGCCAAGGCTATCGGTTCCGGTATCTCACGGTCCCGTCGCGGCGCACCTGATAGTACCGGCCATGTACCATCTGTATGGATGGCGAGAAGTGCGGGAGTTTCTGGATTACTATCTTTCCTGTGATCGACGTGTCCACTCGCGTACTCAGGTCGTAGCGAGCGATGTAGCATCCCGAGCCTTTGGGATAGCGGTCCGAGTTGAGGCCGACCAAGGACATTTCCGCCTGGTAAGCGTGCAGGTCGCGGTCGTACCAGCCTTTGTTCCTGCCGTCCGTCAGTCCTCGGTTGAGCTCGCGCCGCACCCTAACCTGTCTGCCGGCGCCGAAGCCAATCACCAGCGCTATCACATACAGCACGCCCAGCGCTACCCATCTGCCCGGTTTCTTCCAGATGAGCTTCCTTGCAGCGCCGACATCGGCCGCCACGGGTTTGCTGGGGGATTTCGGGGACATCCTAATCTATCCGTTCCGCGTCATGGCCGAGGGTTGGGACCGCATCGCGGTCATGTTACCACCGCGTGGGTGGATGTCAATGTCGCGGCGGGCGCGCGGGGCGCGTGCGGCGGCGACGCGAGGTACCAGCAACCAGTGACCAGTGGCCAGCTGCGGGTTACGAGTTGCGAGAGGCGAGTTGCGGGAGGGGACGGCCGACGGCTTGCGGCTCATTCTCGCATCTCTACGCGTGTAGCATACCGCATATTCCGTCACCTGCCGGTGTGGGTCCTAACTTCTCCATTCTCAACTCACTATTCTCACTTCTCCGTGCATACCCTCCGCTGCTCTCCCCGCGGCTTTCGACCAGGCTTTCGAATCAGGTTGAGGCTAAGGTTGAGGTTGGGGTGTGAAACGCACTTTGACGCGAGGTTTGAACCGAGCAATGGACGGAGCTTCTTCGCGAGCTTTGGCGCGAGGTTGTGCGGGAGCTTGTCGCGAAGCGATAGCGGACGCTCTTGAACAGGCATTGGCCTGTCCTTTCGCCTACGCCCTGAAACTCACCTTTGAAGCTGCAATCTGGAGCACTTTGCGGCCCAAGAACCGATGAGCTTTGCAGGGAGCTTTCTCGCGCGGCTTTCGCCGCGAGTTAGTCAATTAGTGGGTCCGCAGTCGAAGGTAGCGAACGCCCAGCCGCGGCTTCTGTCCCGACTCCTAACCCCTAACTGCTGACTCCTAACTCACGGGTCAACTCGCGTCCGGCTTGACCTCGCGGCCTATCTTCCTAGACTGGCTCTCCTGATGAAGCTGCCCGACCTCCGGAAACTCCCCACGGTCGTGCGCATCATCATCTTCCTCGTCGGGCTGTACGTATTCCTGCTGTCAATCGAGCTGATGGGCGCCGGGTTCAACGGGCTGGGCGCCGGTTTCACCCGCACCCTCTTCTCGCTGACCGCGACCCCGCTCACCGGCCTGTTCATCGGCCTGCTCGTGACCTCGATCTGCCAGAGCTCGTCCTCGACGACCTCGGTCGTGGTCGGCCTCGTCGCCTGCGGCTCGCTCGACATCACCCACGCCATCCCCATCGTGATGGGCGCAAATATCGGCACGACCGTGACCAGCACCATCGTGGCTTTCGCCCACATCGGCCGGCGTCAGGAGTTCGAGCGGGCTTTCCCGGCGGCGATGGTCCACGACATCTTCAACATTCTGACCGTGCTGGTGCTGCTACCGCTCGAAGTCGCGCTCCACCCGCTGGCGCGCGGATCGGCCCTGCTCGCCCGGGCGTTTAAGGGCGTCGGCGGGCTTTCGGTGTCGAGCCCGCTCCAGTTCGTCACCGGCCCGCCGCTGGAAGGCGTCAGCCGTTTGGTTGGTCACATACCGCTGGTCGAACTGGCCGTCGCCATCGTCCTGCTCTTCGGCGCGCTGAAGGTAATGGTGGACATGCTCCGCTCGCTCATCAGCCGGCGTTTCGAGGTCATCCTGGACAAGTACCTGTTCGGCAACGCGAGCCGGGCGTTCCTGCTCGGGCTCGCCTTTACCGCAATCATCCAGTCGAGCTCGGTCACGATTTCCATGGCCGTGCCGCTGGCCGGCGCGGGCCTGCTGACGCTGCGCCAGCTCTTTCCCTACGCGCTCGGCGCCAATATCGGCACGACCGTCACCGCGGTCCTCGCCGCGCTCGTCACCGGCTCGGTATCGGCGGTGCAGGTGGCCTTCGCCCATACGTTATTCAACGTCTTCGGCTCGATGATCTGGTACCCGCTGCGCATCGTGCCGCTGACGCTTGCCCGCTGGCTGGGCGGCTTCTGCGCCCGGCACCGTGTTTTCGCCGTGCTCTTCGTAATCATCGTGTTCTTTGCCATTCCGCTGGTGGTGGTTATACTGTTGAGGAGGATATAATGCTGCTGACCGAACTCCTGAAGTTCTGGAATAAGACGACCCTGGTCGACAAGGCGACCAAGCAATGCGTCGAGATGCTGCGCACCGGTCAGCAGATGTTCCATTACTCGCTCGGGGTCCTGCTGGACAACGAGTGCGAGGTCGGGGACATCTACGCGATGGACCGCACCCTGAACCACGGCGAGATTGCGGTCCGCCGGATGATTGTCGAGCACCTCGCGGTCAACCCGCAGGATGATGCCATCCCGGCGCTGTTCATCGCCTCCATCGTCGGCGACATCGAGCGCATCGGCGACTACTGCAAGAACCTCATCGAGCTCGCCCACCACTACCCGGAAGAGCTAGAGGGTCCCATCATCGACCGCGTCCGCGCTATCAAGCTCGACGTGGAGCGGATGTACGAAGACACGATCAAGGCTTTCGCCGAGGGCGATGCGACGCTCGCCGCCTCAGTGATGGAACGCCACGCCGAGCTCGCCCGCACCTGCGATGGGCTCACCGACCGGCTCCTGGCCGAGCAGGAGATGTGCGGCCGCGAGGCCATCATCCGGGCGCTCCTCATCCGCTTCCTCAAGCGCGTGTCCGCGCACCTGAAGAACGTCGCCTCGTCGCTCGTAAACCCGTACCACAGGCTTGGCTACAAGCCCGACGGAACTCCGGACGACCGCGACGAATAGACCGGCGTAGACCGCCCGGCGTCAGTCGAGGCAGACGTTGTCGCCGAGCCTACAGTCCTGACATTCGAGCGGGACCTGATACCCTGAGCATCAACTGCACGGTATCGCCGCCATGCTCATCCAGGTCGAACAGGGCCTGCCGGCGGTGGAGTTCGGCAAGGGACGGATGCACCAGCCCGATTGCCTTGCAGCCCAGGCGATGGGCGCTCGCGACGCCGGCCTGATACAGGGCCGCCAAAGCCTCGTCCGTTCCTTCCATCAAAGAGAAGACCATGAACTCTTGCCAGGGGACGTGCCAGAAGAGCGCCGCGCCTTCGATGACCGGCTCGGGACACGATCCGAAATCGCCCGAAGAGGGACGCCCGCGATTTCGGTCATGTCCCTCGCTGGTCACGGTACTGAGCAGGCCCTGGTCGAGTGCGCGGGCAAGGTGTTCGGCTTTCAGCCTGCGCGTGTCCCACCAGGTGAAGAAACAGCCCTGGGCCAGGCCTGGATGCTGCCGGAAGTACTCGAGAAGCATTGAAGGTGTGGCAGCGGACGACGCAGGAACGGGGTCGGCCGCGGCGATGAACTGCGGCAGCGGGTACCCCCAATGAGCGAGCCTGAAATGCTCTCTGAAGCCGAACAGGCGTGCGAGTCTGAGGCTCTCCCGATTGTCTTCGAGCGTGCCGTAACGGATGGTATCCACCGGTCCGGCCTTGAGTTCGTCGCGGATGGTTCGGCTGAGGCCCAGTATGGCGGCGGCCACCATATGCGGGTGCGCCTGCGGATTCGAGCGCAGGCCCCTCAGGTACCAGTCACCGGGCTCCAGTTCCTCGGCCTGCGTCATGGCAACAAGGGCCGACCCGGCCGGGCCGCCAAAGGCCAGCCACGTGAGCACTGAGGCGGTCGGGCGCAGCCAATCGTCAATCACACGCGGCAGGTAATCCCAGTCACCGAAGAGCGGCTTGAACGAGGTAAACATCGCTTCCCGGTCGCCCGCGCCGGCCCGGCGGACGTTCAGCGCTACTCCAGGCAGACGTTGTTGCCGGATTTGCACGCGTCACACTCGAGTTCGAGCGTGACGTGGTTCAGGCCGAAGTTGTCGCGCAGGGCGCACTCAAGCTTGGCGAGCATCGGGTAGAACGAACTGACTTGAGCGTCCTTCACGGCCAGGTGCGCCATCAAGGCCCGCTCGCCTTCGCCGAGCGTCCAGATGTGCAGGTCGTGAACGCCGGTTATGTCGGGAGAGAACTCGATCATGAACCGGCGCACGGTATCGAAGTTGACATCGTGCGGGGCGGAGTCAATCAGGATGCTGGCCGACTCGCGGAACACCGACCAGGCGCCCCAGATGACGAACGCGCTCACCGCCAGCGAGAGAATCGGGTCAATGACGTACCAGCCGGTGAGCTTGATGATGATGCCGCCGATGAGCACCGCGACCCAGCCGAAGAAATCCTCGAGCAGGTGCCACATGGCAGCGCGGATGTTCAGACTCTGCCGGTCGCGCCGGAGCAGCAGCACCGCGAGGCCGTTAATCACGAGGCCGGCGACGGCCATGACGATGAGAATCGGGCTGCTCACCGGCTCGGGCGACATGATGCGCAGGATGGCGGCGCGGACAATGAAGACCGTGAGACCGGCAAGCACGAGAGCGTTGATGAAGGCGGTGAGGATGCGCACCTTCTTGTAGCCGAAGGTGCGACGGCGGTTCGGGGCCCGCTCGGACATCTTGAGCCCGAAGTAGGAAAGCCCGAGCGCGACCGCGTCCGAGGCGTCGTGGATGGAGTCGGCGACCAGCGCGAGCGAATTGGCAATTAGGCCGAAGATGAGCTCGGCGATGGCGAACCCGAGGTTGAGCAGGATCGACAGAATCAGGCTGCGGCCCTGGCGGGCGTGGCCGTGGTCGTGGTGGTGTTCGGACATGGTGACAGAGAATCTTATGCGCATACGGGCCGCTGGCAAGTTTGGGGCTGCACGCAGTTGACCGTTGCGGCCGGCGGCCTAGACTTACTGCGTGAATCGGCCTTTGTGGCGGCAGCCGGAGTTCTGGACCACGGTCGCCGCGGTCACAGTGCTGACCATCGGGCACTATGCGGCGGGGATGCAGGACCCGTTCTGGCATGACTTGTTCCGGCGGCTCTACTATCTACCGATTATCCTCGCCGGGTTCAGATACGGGCTGTTGGGCGGATTGGTGACTTCGGGCGCAGTCGTGGCGGCGTTCCTGCCGCACGCATGGATGACGCGAATGGCGCTCATGCATCAGGCAGGGGAAGCGGTATTCGAGGTTCCGCTCTTCCTGCTCATGGGTGCGGTCACCGGCATCCTGAGCGACCGGCAGCGCAAGGCGAACGAGTCCCTGCGCCGGGCCGAACGGCTTAGGACGCTCGGCGAGATGGCCGCGGGAATGGCGCATGAGGTGAAGAACCCGCTGGCAGCGATCCGCAGCTCCGCCCAGATACTGTCGGAGCGCGTGACCGGCAAGGAGGCAGAGTTCGCGGGTATCGTGGTGAGCGAGGTCGACCGTCTTAACCGCGTGGTCAACGAGTTCCTCGACTACGCCCGGCCCGCGCCGCTCCGCCGAGACTTGGTGAAAGTAAGCACCATCATCGACTCCTGTCTGGGACTGCTGATGCTAGCAGTCAGGGACAGCGGAATCGAGGTCAGGAAGGACTACCCGGAACACGAGGCGCCGGTCAGCGTCGATGCCTCCCAACTGCGCCAGGTGTTCCTGAATCTGGTTCTGAATGCGATCCAGTCGGCCAAGGATCAGTGCTGCGTTGAGGTCTCGGTCAAGGAGTTTGTCCAGGAGACGCGAGTGGCCGTGAAAGACCACGGGCCCGGGATTCCACCGGGTAGTCTGAAGAGAGTGTTCGAGCCGTTCTTCACAACCAAACCGGGCGGCACCGGGCTCGGGCTGCCGATTGCCCAGCGCATCGTTGCCGAGCACGGCGGCCGGCTGATGATTGAGAGCATGCCGGGAGCGGGCACGACCGCGACGGTAGTCCTGCCGAGAGGTTAACCCATGAAGTACCGGATTCTGGCCGTTGACGACGACGCAAACGTTGCCCGCGTCGTTCAGTACCTGCTGGAAGAGGAAGGG
>Ga0315284_10016559_pt1 | contig 10461 bp, 7 predicted proteins | sample YL17G09_16_MG_FD_203696 | JGI IMG/M metagenome (GOLD analysis project Ga0315284, IMG submission 203696) | Sediment microbial communities from Yellowstone Lake, YNP, Wyoming, USA - YL17G09_16 | ecosystem: Environmental > Aquatic > Freshwater > Lake > Sediment | place: USA: Wyoming | collected...
GGGTGGGTCGTGGGTAGTGGCGGCACCGTCTTCAGAACAACAACAGGGGGAGTAACGTGGATAGACGAAAAGGGGAAAGCTAGGCCAGTCCAGTATACGCTCTCTCAAAATTATCCCAATCCATTCAATCCGAGCACAAGAATCAGCTTTGAACTTCCGGTCTCGGGGTCGGTGAGCTTGAGGATTTACGACCTGCTTGGAAGGGAAGTGGCAATGGTGCTCGACGAAGCGAAGGAGGCGGGGTATTACGACGTGACCTTCGATGCATCGGCGCTCGCCAGCGGAGTCTATTTCTACAAGTTAAGGGCGGGGCAATTTGTGGCTGTGCGCAAAATGTTGGTGGCGAAGTAAGCAAAATAGAGCAACGAAAATCTAATCTCCGCCTCGGTCTTGCTCAGCATAGTTTCTCGCGACGCTCGCTAAGAACGCAACGTACAGGAAGTTGCATGTCTAATCTCGTCGTCAAAACGGAATCGCTCGCAGCGTACAACACGCTCTCGCGCGGTTTTATCGCACCGCCGCCGGGGAAGTTGTATTTGCTGTGCGGCGATCCGGCAGTGTTTCGGATCTCACTTGCGCTGGCGTCCCGGGCACTGCTGGGCGGCACATCCATCGCAATAATCGATGGCTGCAATCGCTTCGACGCGCACAGCATCGCGCACTTTGCCCGCGAGCGAAAAATCGACCCACAACGATTGCTTAACCGTATTCACATCTCGCGCGGGTTTACGTGCTATCAGATGGAAGCTGCGGTCAATAGTAAGTTGATACCGTTTCTCAAGCGCATCGACGCGCACACGGCACTCATTTTTGGGTTGTTGGATACGTTCTATGACGAGCAAGCACGGTTCCAGGAAGTACGGCAAATCCTCCGGCGGATAATGGAGAAGCTGCACGAGATGAAATCGACGGGCATCTCTGTTCTTCTCGTATCGCAGGAATACAACGTGCGGCCTACAGAGCGCAATCAACTGATGGCAGCACTGAAAAGAGGAATGGATCAGGTGTATCGGGTGGAGATGAATGAGGAACAGAAACCGAAGTTGTTTCTGGAAGATAGAAGTGAAATGCTGTCGTCAGGGAATATGAAACTTCCATCAAAACAATTGATGATCCCATGATCAATGTCTCCTCTCCTTTTAGGAGAGGGGAAGGGTGAGGTCAGATAACGGAAGGAGATGCCACTATGGGCCGCACCGTACCGACGTTCACGAACATCATCGACAGCGAGCTGGAGAGCTGGTCGAAGTACCGGCGTGGGCTGCGGAAGGAGGATCAAGAAGTATTCGATGAGCTTTTCCGCGCTGCACGACTTCATCTGGCTGAGAACTTCTACGCCATGCGCATGATCCCGTTCGAAAGCATCGTCATGTCGATGCTGGTGGAACAGCAGAAGCAGATCAGGCGGTTGCAACAGCAATTGGTGGGCAAAACCCCAGGTTGCATTGAACTTGATGAAAAAGCGACATGAGACGCGTTTTTATTTGCACGGGATGCGAACATGGGTTTTTGTTTTGGTCAGCATAGGATCTCCAGTCGACAGTAAGATACAACTTCTTGCAGAGTGGCGCAACTGTGCACCGACTAACCGCTGATATGTTCGATCATAGAGGCTTGCCGCGATGGACTCGGGGATGGCTCTTCGATCTTTACCCGTCGCCGCGCGGCATTACCCTCTGGCTGATCGATGAGGAAGGGAATAAGCACTGTTGCTGGGACGATTTTGTTCCGTCGTTCTTCCTTGCTCTCAATCCTCCGGATATGCGGCGTGCCGAAGTGCTGGCGCGCTCGTGTCCGATTCCGGTAAGCACGGAACGGGCGAAACGGAAAGAGCTTTTCTCCGGCGACACATGGGACGTTCTCCAAATCAACGTCCGCGATACCACGCACTGGCGCGAGGCGGTCTGGTATTTCGAGAAATTCTTTCCTCACTTTGCCTTCTTCAATTCCGACATTCCTCCGGCACAGCTTTATCTGTATCATACACAACTCTTTCCGCTTGCCTTTGGCGAGTACCGCATTGGTGAAAATGGTCGGCTGCTCGAATGGACATTGCATGACAGGATCGAGGCGTTCGAATATCGCATTCCCCCGCTGGCCATCATGTCGCTGCGCAACGCCAACGATTTCCTGCCCGCCGGGCAAGCGGGTGTGCCGCCAAAGTATCAACGCACCTTGCAATTGGAGCTTAGCTACGACGGTTCGGCGTATTCGCTCGAGCAAGAAACCCCACTCGACTTGCTCGAAGCATTCAACTGGCACCTCCACCGCTTCGATCCCGACATCATCGTGACAGAATACGGCGACGCGACGATCATGCCGAAGCTGCAATCGCTGGCACAGCGCTATCGCGTCCCGCTGCTGCTCAACCGTGATCGGTCGGTTGGCTTTTTCACCTCGAAAGAGTCCAGTTTCTTCCAGTACGGCAAGGTGATCCACAAAGACGGCGCGTTCCAGCTTGCAGGCCGCTGGCATGTGGATGTGGATAATTCGTTCACGGTAGTTGAATCGGACCTCGATGGTTTGTTCGAAATGGCGCGGCTGACGCGATTGCCGCCACAGCACCAGGCACGGGCCGCAATCGGAACGGGGTTGTCATCGCTTCAACTGGCGTGGGCGTATCACAACGGATTCCTTGTTCCGTCCAAAAAAAGGGAGCCGGAGGAATTCAAAACCGCTGCCACGCTCATGCTTGCCGACCGGGGCGGACTGATCTTTCAACCTCCGGTAGGATACCACGAAGATGTGGCGGAGCTGGATTTCGTTTCGATGTACCCGACAATCATGGTGCGGCACAACGTGTCGCCTGAGACGATTAATTGCCGGTGCTGCGAGCGAACACGGAACGCCGTTCCGGAGCTTGGCTACCGCATCTGCGACAAGCGGGAGGGAATCGTTCCAGCCACATTGCGTCCGGTAATCGAGAAGCGGGCATACTATAAGAAGATGAAGAAGGAGCTGAAGGCCAAAGGCGATCCGCGCTGGGTGAGCTACGACCGCCGCCAGAATGCGCTCAAGTGGATGCTCGTGACGTGCTTCGGCTATCTCGGCTACAAGAACGCCCGCTTCGGGCGAATTGAAGCGCATGAATCGGTAAACGCTTTCTCGCGCGACGCGATTTTGACGGCGAAGGAAATCGCCGAGGCGCGCGGCTTTCGTTTGCTGCACGCCATCATCGACTGTATGTGGCTAAAAAAACCGGGAGCAACGGAGCGCGACTACGAAGATCTCTGCTGCGAGGTGGCCGCGCGCACCGATATCGACATCTCGCTCGAAGGCATCTACAACTGGATTCTCTTTCCCGCCTCGAAGACGGATCCGCTGATGCCGACTGCAAACCGGTACGTCGGGTGGTACAAACACGGCGAGTTGAAAGTGCGGGGGATTGAAGTGCGCAGACGGGATACGCCGAAATTCGTGAAAAAGATGCAGGAAGCGATGCTCGACGTGCTGAAAGATGCGCAGAATGTTCGCGAAGTCGAGGCATTGGTACCAGATATGCTTGCCGCCGCCGAGCCGTTTCTCACGCTGCTGCGCTCCGGCAAAGCCAACCCGATGGAGTTGGTAATACGCAAGAACATTTCGCAAGAAGCGGAAGAGTACACCAACAACAGCGTCAATGCAAATGTAGCGAAGGCGCTCAAAGACGTCGGCATCAGCCTCGCCGCGGGCGAGCGGATCGAGTTTATTCTCGTGGATTCAACCGGCAAACGCGATCCGCAGAAAGCCAAGCCGCTCGCGCTCTATGCGTTCGAGGACGGCTACGATATCGAGAAGTACACGGAGTTTGCGCTGAAAGCGGTGGAGACGCTGGTGGGACCGTGGGGGTGGGATGAGGAAAGGCTGAAGACCCGCCTTAGAGTTCAAGGCCTTGGGAAGAGGAAAAAGCTACCCTGCAAATTACAGTTCTCAAGAGAATCTATTCTGGCTGATTTGTATATTAGGACACTACAAATAGTCAGTCCACCATACACCGGCAGGCTATGAACCTTGGAAGGGAGTCCAAAGCTGTATATTCTACGGCCGATGGTTTACGTACAATGCCGGTCGGGCCATGGGCAGAAAAGAAGTACAGCCATATTAAACTCTATATCGAGCTGTTTTCCACGGGAATGAAGAAAATATGGCAATATCGTGTTTATGTTGACCTCTTCTCTGGACCAGGCAAGGTGCAAGTCCGGAATACCGAAAAAATCTTGCTTGGTTCACCACTACTGGCCCTTGGCATTCGTGACAAATTCAGTCACCATGTCTTCTGCGATCAGAACCCAATCCATATAGCCTTGGATCAACACTCAGCTACAGAAAGCTACTTCATCCGCGCTATCTGGGTGCAGCATCCGGATCATCCGTGAGTATCCGCATTATCTGTGGGGAAACTACCAGCCTATTTCTCTTCCCTCATTCTCCTTCTGCAAGTACTTCATCACAGGCTCAAAATACTCGAGCATCGCCACCGCGCTGATTTCTTCGCCCGTCGCCTCCTTCATTACCTGCCGCCAGTCCTTCGTCTTGCCCAGCTTCAGAATGCTCCAGAGGAACTTGCCGACCTCCTTGTTGCTGTAGTAGTTACAGTTGTGGGGATCTTGCTTGAGGATATTCTTCGCAATGTGCATGTGAAGCTGGTACTTGATGATGAACGCCAGTGCGTAGTCGTAGTACTGAGCAGGATCATCGTTGATATGCGTCTTTGTCGCAGCGTCGCAGTAGTCTTCGCCGCGTGGCTCTGGCGGCACGATGCCCTGATACTTTGCCACGTACTCCCACCACCGCTTGTTATATTGATCGGGCGGAAGGTTCTGCTCGTACAAATCGTGTTCCCACATCATCATAACGCCCGTAGACCAGGGAATGAAAACTACCGCATTGTCGAGTGCTTCGTTCAGCAGCCACTTTGTCTGATCGATCTGCATTTCCTTCGGCATCACCCCGGCCTCTCTGAGGTACGGAACCTGCCGTGCCGCGATTGCGATGAGATCGCCGATGGCTTCGTGGAATGCCCGGTTGGCTCCTTCGCGCAACGACAGCGGCACGGCCGGGCTTGAGTAAGCAAGATAATAATAGATGTGTCCCAGCTCGTGATGAGTTGTCTCGAACCAGTCGTAGTTGGCTTTGACGCTCATCAGCGAGCGAACGTCCTTTTCGTAGTCGATGTGCCATGCCGATGCGTGAGTGTTCTTTTTGCGAGGTGCGTTCGGTGGAAGCTCGAACAGGTCAGACTTTATCCAGAACGTCGGTGGCAGCTTCGGCCAGCCGAGCGAAACGTAGAAGCGCTCTGCCTGCTCGATGATCCACTGCGGAGTTTTGTCCTTGAAGAGCGTATCAAGATTCACGCCTTCCACAATACCTGGCCACGCCTGCGACCAGCGATTGCCGATCCAATGTGCGGGAATCATCTTTGGAACCGGCTGTTCAAACTTCTGTGCGAGTTCATGTTTCGTCCAAGTGTAAACCTGCTGATATAGCGGTTTCAATTGCTGGTTCATGCTCTCCGTCAACTCAGTCATCTCCTTTACGCTCATCCCATAGCTGGAGACCTGCAGATCGAAGAACGAGTTGAAGCCCATTTCCTTCGCCACACGGTTGCGGAGCTTCTGCAGCTCGATCAAACCCGGCTTCAGTGCGGGGCCGGTCTGCTTTGCAACCTCCCACGCATGCTTGCGTTCGGCGAGATCGACGGACGTGGTTAGGATTTCATCAATCTGATTAGGCGTTACGACTTTCAGGCACGAATCGCCGCGCTGTTCATAGCAGAATCGAAATCCGTCCAATACGGCGCTCTGGTTCGCTTCCGCCGCAACGCGCGCGCTCACGACGTCTGGAATTGTGCCGGGGTAACCGCTTGCCGTGTAGAGAATCGCATGCAATTGCCGGACGCTCAAATCGTCAAGCTCCGACTTGTGCTTGAGGAATTCCCGAGCTTTGTCGATGATGTACACGCTGCCTTCGAAAGCGGCGCGCACTTCATTGGCACCGATGCGTTGGCCGGTGTGCTCGTCGGTGACGTCGGTGCTGGCTTTCCACTCCGCTTCGTTCGACACTGCCGACAGGCGTTGATAAATGCGATTGTACATGTCGAGAAATTCTCGCGCCTCTGCACGAACGTCTCGCGCAGGGCCGGGTTTCTTCTGTGCAAACGACCCACTGTCTGCAATGGCAAGTATTAGGATGAATGAGAGCACCGCAAAGAAGAGAGTTCTCATAGCTGCTCCTCGGCTTCGTTGATGGGAAATTGGGGCGGCAACCAAACAGTCAAAGTCAGAGTCGAACTCTCAGAAGACAAGCTGCCGCTCCGTTTGCATAGCACCCTGAACATACAAAAAACTTCCAAGATTTGCCAAAGAATTTGGTTGGAACCTGAGCGCTTACTTCAGCGTACAAAGACAAGATTGGTCACCTGATGTTTCTTAGTTTCACTATCATGGGGGTAGTATGAAGACAAAGTTGCTTACTCTTGCAGTGGGGGTTTTGATAGCTGGGCTAACACTTGGCGCCTTTCCACATACGCCTGTGCTCAGTCCCGACGATGAGTCCCCTGCCAAGCGTGCCTGGCTCGGGGTTGAGATGCAATCTGTGACGAAGCGTCTTGCTTCGGAAAAGGACTTGAAAACGGACGAGGGCGCCTACATCAACAGGGTGGAGCGTAAAAGCCCAGCCGACTCAGCCGGATTGAAGAAGGGCGATGTGATCGTGGAATTCGATGGCAAATCGATAGAGGATGCCGACGATCTCGTCTCCGCCGTGAAGAAGTCCGAGCCTGGCAAGAAGGTCTTCGTTGTCGTGCAGCGCGGCTCGGAGAAGAAGACGTTGTACGCGACGCTCGGCAAGGAGCAGCGGAAAAGCTTGAGCATGATCTTCTCACCGCGCGACATACGCCACCGGATGATGGTTTTTCGAAGCTCCGGTATCGCTGGAGCAAAACTCATGGAGCTCCCCTCTCAACTCGGCGCGTACTTCGATGCACCGGAGGGACAGGGCATGTTGGTAACGGAAGTGAAGGGGGGAAGCGCGGCTGACAAGGCCGGACTGAAAGCCGGAGACATTTTGCTAAAAGTCGGGAATAGGAAGATTGAGAATATGCGAGACGTCAGGCGTGCCGTATCCGACTATGAGGAGGGCGACAAGGTAACGCTCGAAATCCTTCGCAACAAGTCGAAGAAAACGCTGACGATGGAAGTGGAAGACGCGGACGACTGTCTCGGCTATCAGTTCTGGATGGGGGACCGCTCTCCGATGGATATGCCGTCGGACATCGATATCGATGTGGATGTGAATATTCCTGACGATGTGGACATGGAAGACCTGCGTGAGGAGCTGGAGCCGCAGATTCGGCGGATGAGAATTAAGATCGATGGTCTGAAGGAGGAAGTGGGGAAGATCAAGCCTGAGATCCCGGACAAAGTTCGCAAGATCATTCGTGAAGTGGAGTGCATAAAGGGAGTGTAGACACACTGGGCGACAAGTATCAAACTGAGGAAGTGGATAGACCGTGCTGCCGCGCCCAGTCGGACGCGGCAGCAGCGTTTATGGCCTGGGGGATTTGTTCCAACCTATCACACCAACCTTGACAAGGTCATTGAGATAGCGGGCAACCGACTCAAGCTTTACCGGACCGAACTCCGCACTGACCGCATCGCGAATCTCTGAAACCGTCCGCTTTCCGTTGATGAGATTCACCGCTTCAAACACAGCATCGAAGCTCATTCCGAGTTGGCGGGTGCGGTAGAATTCCGCGTCCTCAGGCGGCAGTTTGCTGCCCGGCAGACCGAAATCGAGCGGTCCGCGCGTGAGCCGGACGGGAATTCGTGTGTCAGTCTGCGGCCGAGTCGGGACGGCCGTTGTATCGCCTCCGCGAGCAGCAACTGCTGAACGAAGGGCTTTGAGATGGTAGAGTCTTGTTTGATCGAGTTGCGAGATCATTCCATCGAGAACGGACTCAATCGCTCTTGAATTGTTGAATTGGAGAATGGACTGCAGCGCCTTGGTTTCAGTTATCGTCGCGTGTTCGATCGTGTTCACTCCTTCAAACCACTGCTGCCCTAGCTGCTCTTCTGATACATCGGTCAGCATCTGAAGCGCGTCATAAGCTGCAAGGCCGAGTCGCTTCAGAGCATTTGCGTGACTCAGGTGGGCAAGGTTTAGCGCCTCCGACTCGCTTAGATTCGCGAGGAACCAAAGCCTCCCGGCGGCTATCATCTCACATCGCTCAAGCTGAACCGGATCCACCTTGTCTGGCGTGTCCTCCGACGTGTGATGCGTGTAGTCGGGATAGTGTGTGAACATCGCGGCTGGTATCTTCCGGTCGATGAACATCATGTGGTCGCTGCCGCTGCCGTAGTCGGCTATGTGATAGTTGAAGGCCGACTGGCTCCCACGCAGGGTGCGGATGTTCATTCCATCGACCATCTCGGCCAGGTTCTCAACAACGTCGTTGACGATGGAGGGAACCGACCACGGAGTGCGGGTGATGACGAGCTTTGAGTGCAGAAGCTCGAGGTTTTCGCCGACCATGTCAAGATTCATATCCGCGAGGAATTTTCCTCCAAGTTCCGGCCCGCACATCTCCGGGTGAGCATCTATGTATGCCATCGTCCCGTTCCACTCAGGCACCCACATGAAGCGAAATGAACGCTTGGGCTTTGGCAGCCGACCGCTGTCGATGAGGTCTTTCAGCGCGCGCGCAATGTCGAGGATCGCCGCGGATCCGCTCGCGTTGTCGTTGGCGGATTCCTTCGGATGGTCGAGGTGTGCGCTGAACACAAGCTCTTCATCAGCACGCTCCGCGCCGCGGATGTGCGCAACGACCACGTCCATGAAAAACGGCTCCAGTCCTTTCCCCTTCACGACTCCTCGAAGAACAACCTTTTCGCCTCGCTCCAGAAGATCCCGCAGCTTCATCCCTTGCCGGTTTGTAAGATTAAAACCGAACGTCGTTCGCTGCAGCTCGTTGGGGCGTGGCCACATGCCCGTGTATTGAAGCATGTCGGGATGTTCCTTCGCGCGGTTGTCGTCGAGAAAGCAAACGACTGCCTTCGCGCCGCGCTGCAGCACCGCCTTGCGATGGACTTCTCCGCCGTAGCCCGTGGCGAGAACGAGTTTGTCTTTCACATCTTTGCCCGCGTACTCCTCGTCTCGTTCTCCCGATCCGACCCACACAAGTTCTGCGGTTACGTCGCCGGGGTTGGAGTATGTCACTACACTCATCGCGATCTCCGGATAGCCGACGATCCGCTCCTCGTATGGTTGAAGCATGCGAAGCTCAGCCCAACTGATGTCCCAACCCGACGGGGATTGCCAGGTTTGGTATTCGATCTTTCCGTCCGATTTGAACGACTCGATGTAAGCATCTTTCTCCGAGAAGCCGTAACTCTGTAATTTCTGCAGAACGTACTGCGCCGCGGCACGGTACCCCTGCGATGCCTGGACGCGGTTGTGGCGAGTAATTTCAATGACGTGCTCTTTGGCAAGCTCGCCGCTCAGTGCTTCGTGGAAGAGATCGCGAGTCTTCCCGTCAAGAAGAAAACGCCCGTCCTGCGCGAGGACCGGTGATGTTAGAGTGAGCGCCAGAAAGAAAAGGCCAACTCGTTTCATGGCAATTGCTTCTCCGTTTGTGTTCTCTATCCGCAGCATGGGAAAATCCGGTTCGTCGGCTGGCAAACTACAAACTTGTATCCTCAGTTGCAATAGCATATATTTGACGCATAGTAGCTTCACACGAAGATCAGAGAAGGAGGATCCGACAATGAACTTCAGAGCAATCGTCCGTGCGATGGCAGTTGTAGGCTTGGGGTTGGTGCTTCTCGCAAGTACTGCCGACGCACAAAGCAAAACTTCCTCCACACAGAAACAAACAGTAGAAGCGCTTCTGGGGACCTGGTCCGCTCGAGGCGAGGAAGGTGAAACCAGGCTCATCTTCGAAACAGAGGACCGACTTGTTTTCGACGGCGAGCCGCTCGAGTACAGGTTAGTGCCGGGGGCGATTCACGTCCAAGATGAATTTGGTGAGACGGACTACAAGTACACACTCAAAGGTGATTTGCTAAAGATCGACTTTCCCGAGGGCTATACTCTCGAATTCCGTCGGTTGAAGACTGCGGCTAAGCCATCGAGCAAAGGAGGCACTGCCGGCGCGGGCGAGCGAATGCTGTTTGGCACGCTGTGCAATTACTCCGGCTCCAGCGGCTCTTACGGCGGATACTCGATCACGCGAGCCATCACATTCGACGGGCACGGCAACTTCACGACCGGTTCGGAGAGCGCGTATTCAACGAAGCACTACGACTCAGGAGGCGATCAAACAGCGGCGGGTCACGGCTACGGGAGCGGGGAAGGAAGCTCGGGGACGTATCATGTCAATGGAGAAACAATACTCTTCACATTCTCCGACGGCAGCACGGCGGAAGGACGAGTGCATTTTCGCCAGGACAATGGAACGATCACCGAGATCATGGTGAACGACCG
>Ga0315284_10016560_pt1 | contig 10461 bp, 6 predicted proteins | sample YL17G09_16_MG_FD_203696 | JGI IMG/M metagenome (GOLD analysis project Ga0315284, IMG submission 203696) | Sediment microbial communities from Yellowstone Lake, YNP, Wyoming, USA - YL17G09_16 | ecosystem: Environmental > Aquatic > Freshwater > Lake > Sediment | place: USA: Wyoming | collected...
ATCGGGTACATTAGCAGCGGTCGCCCAGCCCGGAATAACAGTAGATGCCTCTGGAACTGGCCTAACAACACCTTCTCCGATTCTTCCCCCATATATTAATGTATACTTTATAGTGAAAGCTGTAGATTTTAGTGGGACGTATATCTAATGGACGAACTAGAAAAATATTCCGATGGAGGCGTAACTAGCACCTCAGGAATGTCCGGAGCATTTGGGGCTTCCTCCGAAGTAATGCTCACAGGAGGCATAAAGCAGCGCAAGAGGAAAGTCCAGAAGTCTGACGCAGTTGGTATTGAAACTACTATTAATGGTAAAAAGGCAAAACTGACAGGGCTATCAGATAAAGAAAAAGACGAGTATCTATTTGGTCGTAAGAACATTAAGAAGTCCCTAGAGGCTGCAGACGAGCTAATAGAACTACTAGGGTCCTTTTCAGCCCCAGAGATTGAAGACGATTTTGAGGACACACTAGAAAAATGTGACTTAGCTAAAACGTCTAAACTTATTAAGGGCAAAGCAGGAGTTTGGCGAAGGATCGCTGGACGACCATGTTTTATCTGCCAAGATGGGATGATTCACGCAGGCCCGAAGAAGTTCATGGGTAAAAAAGCTGCGACGTTACGGGACGATTTACGGTCAGACCGGGGCAAGGAAAAGTTCCATAAGAGGCGCGACTCAAAGGCCAAGGCATAAATGGATTTATCTAAAATTGACGAGATTATAGAGCTTCTTGAAAAAAAGAAGTCTCTTCGCCCCGGATCACCTCCAGTAGTTGTTGGTGGTCATCTTGGCGTATGGAGAATGATCCGTGGAATGAGGACATTCATAGAGTTAGATAACCATAATAAGGACCTAGGAAATATTTTAATTGGTCCTCCGTCATTCATCGGACACAAGTTAGATAATATCCCTTCTGATGTCTGGGAGGCTATGACCCCTAGAGCCACAATGGAAGCGTTTAGCGGTGTCCATCCCGCCCCCAATGGCGTTGACACCTTAAAAGAGTCTATCAAGAACTCACTTGGCCCGGATGATACCCGTAGGACGGCTCTGGACTCGCTTAATACTGTCGAGCAGCTAGTCCCTATCGCTCGAAGTACTGGATTTACCGATGATAATATCAAGAGGGCCCTTGATGGGGATTCTCCAAACAAACCACTTGAAAATAGTACATCTATAATAGACCGTGGCAAGGGTAATCCTACCGCTGATCGCTCTAATATGCCTCTACCTAATAATGTTGTACAGCTTAGGCCTAGAAAGAAGACTCCAACGGATAGTTCAGAGGCGGCTGGATCTGAGGGCATGAGTCCTGCCCGTCCTGCCGCTCCTGCCGCTCCTGCCGGTCCTACGGAACCACCGGAGCCACCAGCAGGTAAGCCAAAACCTGATACTGCTGCTGTTACGCACAACATCCACGAACTGCAGGGGTCGTTAGCACTTAGTCCCTCAGCTATGAAGGAAGAAGGCAAGGCCACTAAGGAAGCCAATATGGCGGCCTTCCTAGAGAAGCTCGCAGAGAACAGCATTAAGAACGATGACCTTCTACAGCAGCGTGTAAAGGACCTAGCTACGGGACTTAGGGCAGGCAAGTATACTTATACGCAGGTTCAGGACGAGGTTAGAAACATCATTTCTAACTATAACCACGTTAGACAAAATCAGCTAACGGCAGAAGAGCGTCAGGCTGCACAGGACGCAGCCACAGTAAAAGACTTTATTGATAACTTTGAGGCCAACCTTGAGGATAGAATTAACGAGGGTATTGACAGGGCCCACGAAAAGTTTAAGCCTAACGCAGCCGAGGGTAGCCACGTTTCAGATGAGCGGGTTAACCAGTTAGCAGAGGAGCACCGCAGGGCCGCAGAGGAAGCTAAGGCAGAATCAGAGAAAAATAGAGCAGCCGCAGAAGCCGCTCAGGCTCAGTCTGCAAAGGACCGCAAGGAAGCAGAGAAGCAGCGAGAACAGGCCAATATTGATAGGCAAAAGGCAAGAGAGTTTATGACTCAGGCCCAGTTCGACCAAATGCAAATCGAATCTGCTATTGCACTACTCCAAGAGTTAGCCGACAAGGTTAATAACGAGAAGGTAAAGAAGGAACTTCAGGTAGTTATACAGAGCGTAAGAAAGGGATCGTTTAGTAGAAGGTCCATATTCCTTAGACTGTACCAACTCTTGCAGATACTCATGCTATTGATTCCGGGTCTTGGTTAGTGTGGACGAGCTACTAAACATTAATAGCACTATTACTATTGGTAAGTGTATAGACGATGCTAAGTTTGCCCTAAAAAGCGGTCCCAACAAGGCCACTAAGCTGACTCTGGCCTCCCTTATTAGGTTTAGCTTGGCTAGCGACGATAAGCCTGCTCCCACGCTGACGACGAAGCTAAAAGAGGCCCTTGTTAGGACGGGAGCTTACTACTTCGGGCCCATGTTTGTATTAAATAAGGGCACTAGTATTCCTACACCGAAACTGTACTTAGAACTCTCTTCTCGCGGGTTCAATACGGAGCCTTTAAAGCATATGAATAACGCCCAATTGAACCTATTTTTTATCACCCTAAAGTGTATGGGACTTGTATCAGATAAGCATTTAATTGGCTATGTTAGGTATGGGGTATAACATGAATAATCATCAAATGAGTTTAGAAAAAATTAGTAATCCGATGGTCAGAAAAACGGCCGAGTTTCTAGTAGAGAAAATTAACGATGCTCCTGATGATGAGAGTTACAACCTTGCCAAATCCGCACTTTTAATCTACCTAAATACTGCAGCGCCAGAAACCCTAAAGAATAGTGAGGCTGTTTCTGCGGCCGTAGCTAAACTATCTCCAGAGGTAGTTGAGGAAGTTCCAAAAGCTGACGCGCACAAACTGCTAAAAGAAGCCCTAGCTGAAAAGGGTATTTACTACTTTGGCAACCTAGATTTAGATAAGCATTTAGCTACCGGCCCTCATTGGGTTCACCCACTTCCAAACCCTCCACACGGAGAGCACCAAGATGTCCATGGTAGGCGTGGAATCGGAGCTAGGCGTAATGACGTAGAGCATCTGTTAGCATATAAGAAGCTCAATCCTCTTAAGGGTGAAGCCATTAGTCCCCACCGTGGTGAACTAATGGACCTTACCGATGATGAGCTACACGCTTTAGTATCTAGTACTATTGGTGATGCGTGGTACTCTGGATCCGGTCAAGTCTCTAGAACCTCCGTCGATGAAGAGGGCGGAGATAGTAGGCGGAAGGCTGTTGACCAGAGCGGCGGTTGGAGAATGCGTGGGGCCGGTGGAGGAAAGAATCCAACCGCAGATGACGCAGTTAGAAATATTTTGGATATGGCAGAAGCCGGAGTTCTTGGCGCAAGAAATGATAAGATTAGGGTTCTTACTGAAAGGCCTCGTAAGCCCGGTACAGACATGGTTGACTGGGAGGCTGGACATACTGCAGACGGCACAGAACTACCATCTAGCAGAACCCGAACTGCTAATGAGCATCAGCTAACCACAGAGGCAGAGGCTCCCGGAACTGGTGGGCTAAGAAGGTCATTCGGAACGAAGCCTAGGTCTGGTAGCCTAGAAAACCACCCAGAGTTTGCAGGGCGTGGAACCGGCGTCACAGTAGATAATGGCCTTCCTGCGCCTAAGCACGGTCCAAAGGACATAGCTGCCGACCTAGCGGGCATCAAGGAAAGAGCGGCAGAGATTTTGGGCGACAGTCCCGATAATCGTGCTGCACCCGATGCACAAGAAGCTAAGCCGCGCCCTGAAACTACTTCTAGTGGCCGCAAAGGTCCTGCCCCCGCCCCTATGGGAGAGGGTCCAAAGGACGTTGTTCATTCAGTCGATGATCTTTCTGTAGGATCACGAGAAAACTTCGATAATCTTAATGATGAAGCACAAGCCACAATTAAGGCTATGCTTGACAGTAAGCCTGACGGCGTACCGCAGGGTAAACTATCTGAGGCGCTTAGGCTTATGTCTCAGCACCCAAGCTATCAGAGGGGAGAACCAGCAGAAACTGCAGACGCTCCTTCAGTAGCAGAAGTAGCCTCTGAGGTAGCAGACGCTCCGGATGCCCCAGCTGAGGAAGCGCCCGCTGAGGCCACTGCGCCGTCTGACGGAGAGCCGCCCTTTGTAAAGCCTAAGGGTGTTAGTGGACTAAGTCTTCGTGGTAGGTCAACACAGTCTCTCCGAGAGGATTCTAAAGCTGCGTTTGCTAGGGCAGCGGCTAAGGACCAAAAGAGGGCAGGTAGGATAGCGGAGGCGATGGCTAGGCCCCGCCCAACTGGCGCTGCGCCTAGCGTAGCAGAGGCCACACCTAAAACCCAAGATGAGAACGCCCTCCCGAATGCTATCAACGACTATTTCAAGTACAAGAAAGAGCGAAAGGCAGCAGAGAAGGCTGGAACAGATCCATCTGCTGCGCAGGCTAAGGAAGACGCTGCAAGAGAGAGAATTAGGTCAGCTGCGGCCGCTGTCGGGGCCACTCCTGATAAGATGCCGGAAGCTCCAGATAACTACTTCACTTCTGGTGATGTAAAAACTGAGAGTATACCTGTAAGCGATTTAGTACCGACAAAGGATCCATCCTCACAGCCGGACGCGCTTATGGTGGCAGCAGCGGCCATGCATAATGCTAATGCCGGTCTAGCTGATAAGAGGGCACCCGTAAGGGCCTACAAGAGGCCAGACGGCAAGTATCAAGTTGTGGACGGAAACGCTACCTACGGTGTAGCAAGTGCATCTAAGTGGGACAACCTCCCAGTTGAGGTTATCCCTGCTCCCGCTGAAGCTAATCCAGTTGATCATGCACCAGAGGCAGATAACTCTAGTGTAGCGCCGGAATCAGCACCGAAGGCATATGGTCCGGGAGGGCCGCCGCAGGTTCTTAAGCCTATTAGCCAAGAGGACATGGCTGCTGACCAAAAGAGCAAGGATACTCAGGATTCCAAGAGAATAGAAGCCGGAAAAGATATAAATGTTGGCGACGTAGTAGAGTATCACCCAACATATGGAGGAAGCCCAACCCGTGTTAGGGTTACAGGAAAGACCGCTGACGGTCACCTTGAGTACGAAGCCCCAGCCTTAGGCGGAAAAAAGCAGACTAAGATACTTGATCCTTTAACCCAGAGGCCTAAGAAAACAGATAAGCCTGCAATGGGGGATGTACCAAACGCAGTACAGGCCGGAGCAGCACCTGAGGCAGCACCTGAGGCAGCACCAACTAGTACTATTGATCCAGAGTCTGATGGAGAAATGGTAGACGGTACACTTCAGACAGGAGATAGGGTTATACGTGCGCAGAATGACCTAGGAACGGAAGTTCCGGTTAGTGGAACCGGGTACGCGTCTGACATTGGTGGCTACAAAAAATCTTCAGGAAATCAAGATGCAGCTATAGCTGGAACGGCTATGAACGGAGTATCTGATGGAATCGGTGGCGCAGAGAAGGGACATATAGCGTCGGCAGTAGCAGCAAGAGTAATGCTTTCTCATGAGGCTAACATCGTCAATGCTCCTGATACAGAGTCAGCTAAAAAGGCTATGCAGACAGCAATTGATGAAGCTAGAACCGCCGTAGCTAAGGAAGCTGGAAGAGGTGGAGCTACACTCAATGTATCCGTTATGCGTCCAGATGGAACAGTAATTATGGGGCATGTTGGAGATAGTTCTGCTCTATTAGTTGGCCCGGATGGGTCAGTTAAGAAGCTTGTCAAAGAGCAGGGCGTTCTAAATATAGTTCATAACTTCCTAGGTCGTGGGCACCAGCCGGGACTTCACGAGGCAGATGAGGTTATAGCCTTTAAGCCAGAAGCAGGAAGCCATGTTATTAGTACGTCTGATGGCGTTACTGATTACTTAACTAACGAGCAGATCGCTGAGGTGGTCAAGGGTTCTAATAGTCCTCAAGAAGCGGCACAAAAACTTATTGAAATGGCCCGGTCTGACAAAACTGGGCAGGCACCACCACATAGTGCTCCCGGTAATCCATCACACGACAATGTAACGGCCAGTGTTTTTAAGGTCGGTGACGTAGTTTCTAATAGTCCAGATGCTTCCCCCACTGCCGAGAACCACAAGAAAGCAGCGGAGTTTAATGTTAAGAAGGCAGAAGCAGAGAAGCTCTTAGCGGAAATGAAGGCTTGTAACGATGGTGTTGAAAAAAGTATGTCGCGTGAACTTCTTATCAAGGCCGGGTGCTCAGTAGCTGAGTACAGAGACAAGCAAAAGAAGTTAGCAGCCACCATCGCTTCTATGGAAGACCTTATTAGCTCTATCGGTGGAAGCCCAGAAATGGAGTCTATGCTAAGCGAGCTAAAGGCTCAAGCAGATGCGATACCTAAATCAGTTGGTGGAAAACCAGCACGTATACAAGCACCGCCAGAGGGGGATGCAATACCAGCAGAGGCCCCAGCTAGCAAGGTACCGTCTAATGACCCACTTAGAGAAACTAGAGTATCTAAGCAGCTTCCGGGAGAAGGCTTTCCACTAGATGATGAGAAGCAAAGCGTAGTAGAGTCGGTAGCAGACGGCAAGAACCTAGCTATCCACGCGTTCGCAGGTACAGGTAAGACCACTATTCTAGAAGCTGTGGCTAGAAGGAACCCCGATAAGAAGATCTTGTACGCCGTATTCAATAAGCGCAACGCTAAGGAAGCCAAGGGTAAGTTTCCAAAGAACACAACTGTAGGAACTGCTAACCAGCTATCATACAGAGAGTCTACACCACAGGCACAGAAGCGTGCGCTTCGAAACGGTGGATTGGGTACCAAGGCTTTCGCAGCTATAGGTAAGCTAGGTAACTTCGACACAAACCCCATCACCATCGAACTTGACGATGGTACGGAAAAGAAGTTAAAGTACAAAGCAGCTGGCGCACTAATGCGAAAGACTATAGATAACTTCACCAACAGTGCAGAGGATAACTTAGAATTAAAGCATGTTCCTTATGATATTCCGTGGAAGCATAAGCAGAGGATGCTAGATGAATCCAAGAAGTACTGGGCAGAGTTAGGGCCAAATGGGTCGGCTAAGCAAGACTTTGGGGACAGCTTTAAACTATGGGCTCTGGGTAAGCCAGATCTTAGTCATCATGATATTATTATGTTTGACGAAGCGCAGGACGCTAGCCCGGTTATGGCTAAGGTTATTCAAGACCAGATGGACAACGGGGCTCAGGTTATTGCAGTGGGCGACCCTAACCAAGCTATCTATGGTTGGAGGGGCGCAGTAGACTCACTTAAGGATTGGAAGTCTGACGAAAATCTTCCACTGACAACTACCTATAGGTCTGGGCCAGCGGTTGTAGACATTGCTAACAGGTTCCTACAGTATCGTGGCCAAAAGAATCGTATGAAGCCCAACCCGGGAGTAACAGACTCTATTGGACCTATTGACAATCCTGATGCCGTTATTACCCGTACTAACGCTGGAGCTTTTAGTGAGGCAGTAAAGCAGCTTGATAACGGACGAAAGGTTGCGCTCGTTGGTGGTAACAAACCATTCCTGAACTTGGCTGACGACTACGACTTACTTAACAAGCCCGGTGGAGTAAAGTATGGCGATAGAGTTAAGAACCCGGACCTTTGGCCGTACAAGGACTGGCACGAAGTCCAGCAGGCTCTAAAGGATAAAATGCTGGAGGGCAAAACAGCTTCACTCGCCAAGGTTATTGATTCCGAGGGATCTGCTAGGGTTAGAGAAGTAGCAGCAAAGATGGTAGATCCGAATGAAACTGACGACTATGATGTAGTTGTTGGTAATACTCATATGGCTAAGGGGCTTGAGTGGGACAATGTAGAAATCGGAGAGGATTTTCCACAGCCTAAGGAAGACCCAGATACCGGAGAAATGACATTTCCTGATGATGAACAGATTAAGCTAGCCTATGTAGCGGTGACTAGGGCCAAGAAGAAGCTTGACCCCGGCCCCCTATCATGGATTATGAACTACACAGACCCAAATGGCGCGGGAGAATCTAGGGCACCAGAGAAGATTGGATCGAAGGCTAAGGAATCTGCGGCAAAGAGGAAGAAGCTTGGTGAGGCTATCGGAGCAGGAAAGACCGTTCATGGTAAGCCAGTTAAGAAATCCATTGAGCTAGCTAAGTTTAGTGATAGACTTGAAAAGATGAGGGGACGCAACTAGTGGACACGCCAGAACATACCGAGACAGCGGGACTTAACTACGCAGATAACCCAAGTAAGCTTGAGGAAGTATCTTACGCTCTACCGTCAGATGAGGAACTAGCTGAGGATAACGAAGACTTTAAGGGAGATTGGGAGCAAGCCGTTTATTATAGTAAGCTCGAAGAGTCTCCCAACGATGATGCAGACTTTGATACTGAAGAAGCTCCCGTAGCCAAGTTTCTAGGCAGGCTAGAAAAGAAGAGGGCTAAATAATGGGCCACATGGTTTACGAACAGGGCGAAACCCACATCCTAACAACGTACTTTCAAGGTAGTACGTTTGCTGGACCTTTTTATATTGGGCTAGGTGTAGGGCCATTTCCACAGGCTGAAAACTCCACTCTAGCCGATGTTGTAGAGGTTTCTGGAGTAAACTACTCTCGACAGCAAGTATTACGAGATAGTTCGGGCTACGGGTGGAACATTGTAGGGGACGAAGCCCAAGGAGCACAGGTAAGCTGGAATAACCTAGACTTATCTACCTGCTGGACCCCGGCAGACTATGCATTTTTGACTTTATCACCGACTGGTTCTACTGCTCCGAATATTTTGATAGCTGCGGTAGACCTTAATGATCCCGTTACCTTAGAGCCTCAAAGAAAAATGAGGATCATATTTAAGTTTCGACAGCTGTAACTTATACCTAGGTCAAACTTGTAATCCCGTTTTTGTGGAAAAACCAGTTTGTACTAATGGTGGTGTGCTATCCTTAAACCATGGGCACAGTAGTAAATCCTACATTATTTACTCCCGACTATGGGACCAAGCCGGTAACTCTCTTGAAGGGTCCGGTTGTTAGTGCTATCTCTTTGGTCAACAAAGGTGCCAACAAAAAGAGGTTTTTCCTCTTTAAGTCTGAGGACGGCCCCGTTGATACGCACGGATTCTACCTTGATACCAACGGTGAAATGTATGATCCTGACGACTTTAGCAAGACCCTGTCCCTAATTAAGGCTGGTCCTGCTGATGATCAATGGCAGGCCGTGTACTGTGTAGTAGCTGTGCCCGGAGAGGTAGATGCCCAAAAAGATGTTTGGGACGAGGCCACGATTAGAGACTCTGCCCATGAGTATCTAAAGAAGAGCCGCCTTGTTAACTATATGCACAAGGACCTAGACGCCGTAGGAGAGCTAGTAGAATCAGCTATTGCTCCCGCTAACATGAACGTTGGTGGTGAGCATATTCCTAAGGGCTCATGGTTCATCGCTATTCAGCCCAATCCTGAAATGAAGAAGATGATTGAGGCAGGCGAGGTAACTGGCGTATCTGTTCAGGGATCGTCCAAGCGAGAAGAGCTTGACGCTAACCACGGAATGGTACTCTCGATGGCAAAGGGAGCTTATGATAGTGCCGTTGTCCCACGAGCAGTAACACAGACAGACTATGATATTCCAGATAGTAAAGAAAATATGGAGGTTCCGGATGGCACAGAAGGCCCCGGAATCGTCGCGTTGCAGCATAAACTAGGAATTCCAGAAACTGGTAAGTTCGATAAGCTAACCAAGAAGGCTGTCCAAGAGTGGATGTCCGAAAAGGGAGTTCCCGGAAAGCCTACTCTAGCTACAATAAAGTTCATCCTAACAGAGGAACCAAAACCAGTTGAAGCCCCCCAAGCGCCCGAAGCCCAAGCGCCGACCACAGATCCGCAGCAGGCCGGTCAAGTACAAGCCGAAGCCCCCGGAGACACCACCGGACAAGCCGACCCAGAAGTAATGAAACTTCTTAAGTCTCGTGGGCCCATTTATCACTATAACGGAGACTCAAGTAAGACTCCACTATGGGTAAAAGAGCTTGGTGCCGATAAGGTGACCGTAGAGTTTCCGCCTAGTATGGATGGAGAGTCTGAAGTTGCTAAGGTAGACTTGGCAGAAATTTTTAAGTGTGATAACCCGGATACTCATTATGAGGCTATGGCCAAGGATTATCCAGCAGGCCCAAGTTCTACGGGTGGCGCTCCATATAATCCTGTAGATACTTCTATAAACTACCCAAGTGCGTCAAACGCTGCTGGGCTAGATTCTACAAACGGGCCAGACCCTGAAAATCAAGGAACCAGCCCACAGAACATGGAAGCCGACAGTTCAGATGATGAACTTAAGGTAGCACTTATCCGGGCGCTATCCAACGGCAACGAGATCCTACTTCGTCACCTGACTAATGAGTACGGAATCAATAGCCCGGAGCAACTACAGAACTACCCATTTACACAAGATGAACTTTGGGGCCTCGTGTCTAGGTACGTATTAGGGCGCATGGACAATCCTCCTTCAGAGTCTA
>Ga0315284_10016563_pt1 | contig 10459 bp, 13 predicted proteins | sample YL17G09_16_MG_FD_203696 | JGI IMG/M metagenome (GOLD analysis project Ga0315284, IMG submission 203696) | Sediment microbial communities from Yellowstone Lake, YNP, Wyoming, USA - YL17G09_16 | ecosystem: Environmental > Aquatic > Freshwater > Lake > Sediment | place: USA: Wyoming | collected...
CATTTATTTTTGTGATAAATTTTCATTTTAGTTCCTCTTTAATTTTAATCTTAATCTCACATACAATATACTCATACTATATAAATTCGATAACCGCGCCCCGTTTGATAACCGCGCCCCGTTTGATAACCACGTCCTGTTTGATAACCACGTTCTGTCCGATCCTCGCGCCCTGTTCGATCCTCGCGCCCCGTTTGATCCTCGCGCCCTGTCCGATAACCGCGCCCTGTCCGATCCACGCGTCCTGTTCGATCTTCGCGCCCGGTCCGATAATCGCGTCCTGTCCGATAACCGCGTTCTGTTCGATAACCGCGCCCCATTCGATCCTCGCGTTCTGTTCGATAACCGTGTCCCGTCCGATCCTCGTGCCCTGTCCGATCCTCGCGCCCTGTCCGATCCACGCGTCCTGTTCGATAACCGTGTCCTGTCCGATAAAAATATTACAATCTTTTAACCGAGCGTCGTTTGCATCTACAAATACCCATTCATTTTTGTGATAAATTTTCATTTTAGTTCCCCTCTATTTTTAATCTTAATCTCACATACAATATACTCATACTATATAAATTCGATAATCGCGTCCTGTCCGATCCTCGCGCCCCGTCCGATCCTCGCGCTCTGTCCGATAATCGCGCTCTGTCCGATAATCGCGTCCTGTTCGATCCACGCGTCCCGTTCGATAACCGCGCCCTGTTCGATAACCGCGTCCCGTTCGATCCTCACGTCCTGTCCGATAAAAATATTACAATCTTTTAACCGAGCGTCGTTTTGCTGGAGATTCTGGCAACATATTAGAATCAAAATCTGTAGACTGAACACCATCAACTCCCATAACTCCTTCGATTTCTTCATCCAATTCTTCATCAGAATCAATTATAGACTGATAAGGAAGTGAATCGCCAAATAATGGTTCATACCGCTTATTTCCTGGATTGTCAAATAAACTTTTATATTTTCCCCCATAAACGTTCTCTGCTAGATATCCTTTACACAATTCTTCTAATACAGAAAAAATATAAGTTTGATCATTCCCCTTTCCCATACTTTCGGATTCTTCCTGTGCTATTGGAAGCAATTCTGCCGAGATTGTTTCTGTAGGAATATTGTATTTTTGGGAAAGTTCTTGGACAGTCATCTTTTTGCCTCTTTTGAATCTAAATACATATAAACATATTTGTAAAATAATTTTAATAGTTTTTCGTCTAGCGAAAAGTTAGTCTTATATATTGTTAGAGCATAACTTACCCGATATTTAATTGGAGAATCACTTTTTATTAAATTTAAAATTTCTTGGTCGTCTCCAAACCTATATCTTAATTCTTCAACTGTTTGCCATGCGTAGGCCATAATTTCATCAGGATCGGATAAATATTTTTTTGGGTCTTTGTCTTTTCCAATTTTATTAGATAATTTTTCTAAAGCTCGTTGAATATATTCCATTCTATGAACTAATTCATGACCAATTAGTAACTGAAAAGTTTTTAAAAAAAGATTAAAATAGTTATCCTCTGAGATATAATTTATTTTAGATAAACAAGGAATGGATATTATATCGCTTATATGGTTATAACTCCCTTTAAGAAAAAAATTATTTTCTTCATCATCTTCTAGTTTTTCATAAGTAAATAGTATTTTATAACTTTTTAAAATGCTAGAAAGATATTTACATAATTCGTAATCTTGTAATTTTTGTTTAAAAATTATTGATTTATTCTTATTTAATAATTCTAAAATCGCTATTACTTCTTTTTTAGGAATAAAAACCGCTTCTAATAAATCAGCAGAATAAACATCATTTTGAAACAATTGAACGTATCTTCTCATTTGAACCGTTAAATGAAGATTTTGTTTAGTATATATTTATTAGTATATTTTTTATAATTTTTTGACTTTTGGTTTACCGTAGATATCAATAACTTTCAATATATCTGTTTTAGAAGGTAAATAATTTCCGGTTGAGGTTGGGCTGACAATAACTACTTTTCCATTTTTTGAAAAAGAATAATTATAATAATGCATTATTGAAGCATAATCGTAAGGAAATTTCGTATAATCATAAAGAAATTCTTCTTTAGGTCTTTTTTCAAAACAATAAAAAGAATCTTTATCAATATTCGAATAATTTATTTTAACGTATTTATCACGATCTGGCCTCTGATGTTCGTGAAGCAAACCGATGGCATGACCTAATTCATGAATAACAACGGATCGCGTCAATTGACCAAAAATAATAGCAGGTCCAGAACAATAACCAACAGTTGACATGCTTGCTGGATTGTCTGCATTTTTATCTTTAACGATAACTAATACATAAAATTCTGTTTCACAATTGTGACAATATTCAAAATCAACATTTGTTTCTCTTTCCCACTCCAACATACAAGTATCAATATACATTCTCTCTTCAAAAGGAAAATTTTGTGAATATGTGTATGTTATTTTTCCATGTGGCCAAGGACGTATGTGATAGGTAAAAGCACCACAATTAAAATAAAGGGTGCTTACTATTACAAGAAATTTTACAATAAGTTTATTTTTTATCATTTTTCTCAACCGCATTTCAAAATTTGAGCCAATACAATAATTATACTTATTAGTAAGAAATAGAAAATTGCGAATCCCAGCACGATTGGAATAACAACCCAGTGAAGTATTTTTCGTATCACAAATAAACAAGCAGATAACAAAAATAAACCAACAATAACCCATGCAATCGTGAATAACGTGCCTACCATAATAACAACCTCTCTATTTATAATAGAACTCCGTACAGTGTGTCTAATCCATTCTAATAGACTTATAATCAATCATCTTCATCTGGATTTATGCCTTTTTTCTTATAATTTGCCTTTTCTCTTTGAAAAGCCCTTTCTGCTCTCTGATATACCCATGACCACAATCCTAGTTTATCTGTTAACCAGAATTTGAAATCATAAAAATAAGACAGAATAAAACCAATAAAAATTCTAATTGATAACATAATTATACCCCCATTCCGCAAGGACTTCCGTCTACAAAAGTATAGTGTTCAAAAAGGTCTTCATACGAAACTCTATCTGCATTTACATAAGCACAGATAGATAAACCAGTTATTACTGAAAGATAACCAGACCCCATACCTTTTACAGCACATCCAATATATTTTTCAGCCTCTCTGAAAGTAAAAGGACGATATGTTTTTTCCTCTATAAATCTCCAATTTTGTCTTTGTACTAAAATTACTTTAAATGGACAACGATGTTCATAATTTTCAACATCTTCTAAGTCCACAACCATCAGAGTATCCACGTCTGCAAATCTTATAAGATAGGTTTCTCTAAAAAGAGGTATATTTTCGTTTAGTCTAACTTTAACCTTAGATCCTATATTCAATCTTATTTTTTTTTTTCATTCATATTATTCTCCTTCATACATATTAGTATTCATATTTTTCTCTTCTTTTTGTCGAGGAATAATTCTAAAAGTATCTGTATCAAATATAAATTGAGTGCTAACTAAAGGACCGTCATTTTGTTTTACGATGGACAGTTTCAAAATATCCTCTTCTACGTCCCACAACTCTCTATCTGCATGAGTTGGAAATAATCTTTTTTTCATAAAAGAATTTCGTTGACCTACAATAATAGCACGATTTCTTTTTGTGAAAGCAGAAGAACCAAAAATATCCTCAACAGAGAAGTGCATAGCATCAACTTTTTCAGGAGTCATTTGCGCCCCACGAAGTTTGTTCTCCCCTAGTTGAATTAAATTTAATGCAAAACATTTATGCTTTCTCAAAATAAAATGTAGTTTGTTGATACTAATTTCCATTTTATTCGGGTCCATACCAGAAAAATCTTCAACCAAATCCAACGTATCGAGATATATTACTATGTATTCATCTTCTGGTAATAGCCCAAGTTGTCGAAATTTCTGTTTAGCTTTATATAAAAATGCATCAAGTTTATCAAGAGTCAAACTTTTATCTTCTGGATAGTGAATGTAATTTTTTAAACTCTTATATTCTTGTGCGTATTTTAAAATTTTGCCTTTTTGTTCACGCGAAGCCTCCGGAGCAAATAATTCCTTATTAGATATTTTCCCCTTAATACAAATATATCTGTCACAAATAGGAACTACACCCATATCAAGAGAAAAATAAATACAGCAAATATTTCTGTTTAGATTATGTAAAAGGCTATTTAATACAATTGATGTTTTTCCTACGCCCGGATGGGCACATATAGTCATCATCGTTCCCGGCTCCCCCGCGTATGCTAAATGTTTATCTAACTCCGGAATACCAATACTTTTTTTTTCTTTACCATCCCATCTCTCATTTAATTTTTGACTATACTCATCAAAAATATTCTCAAAGGAAAGTAAGTCGTTTGCATTACCTTCTAATTCTAATACTGTTTGATTTGCTTCATTAAGCACCTGTTTAAAGTTACTAATGTCTATATCACCATTTGTATCAAGATTGACAAACAAATCTTCAATAATTTTCTTTAAATTTTTCTGTTTTAAAAAATCTTGATGAAGTCGTTTACGAACTAGATCAATATTTGTAAAGTCGGTGAAGGAATCGTGCAGTAATTTTAATTCATTATATTCAATAGTACTATCAAGACGCTTGCACTCGTCAAGCAATACGTCAATATCAATAACAATATTTGAATTACTTTGAGATAATTGACTTATAGCAGTGTAAATTTTTCTCAGTCTGGAATTTAAAATATACTCTGGTTTTATTGATACATAATCTTTATGGTTTTCTTTCCATAGATATACAATAAATTTTTGAGAATTTTCTATAAATAAATCTTTAACTTGTAGTGGTCTATTTTCCGTCATCGATAACCCTTCTTATTACCTAAAAATGTATTCTTATTCTCTTCCTTTGTGACCATAAAACTTTCGAATGCAATTTTTAAATTCTTATAATAATATCGAAGAGCTTTAATATTTCTTGAACATTTTCTCATGATATCATTTATATCACATTCAATATCTACAAAATCAGCGAGCTGAAAATTAGTAAGTATCTGCCGTTCTGCTTCAAACAATTTCGTTTTCCAATGCTTTGAATAATCCTGTTTCCACAATTGTTTAAATAAAATTGTAGGATCATCAAAAGTTTCTATGATGTGTAATAAAATCTGTCTATCTAAATGAGGGACTGCATTAGGAATACTATCAGAAGTATCCCCGTGAATAGCCTTGTACATCTTGACTTTGTTACCTATTGGACTAAAACCATAATTTTCTTTAAATTTTATATCATCGATAATATCTATGTAATTATACCAATGTATGTTTTTATCAATATTCCTTGACCAATCCATATCTGCCGAGATTACCAAAGCCTTGTTAAAGTCATCAATTTCATTTCTTAGAGATTCGAGAATTGGTTTAGTTAAATCATCTGCTTCTAGTTTATCGAGATTTGCAATACGAAATTTATCTGAATAATTTTTCAAAATTTCCATAAGTAAATTCATAGTATTATAAATTTGTTTCTCTGGTTTTTTTGCTAACCGAGTGTGCTTGTAATCTTCGTCGATCATCTGCCTAAAATTTAATTCTGATTTTGGATTATCAAACAACAAATAAATAATAGAAGAGTCTTGGTAGGAATAATCAAATATCAATTGATTTAATCTTTTAATGAATTGCTCGATGCCACCAGTATAAACAACTTCCTTATTTATAAGCACTTCTTTGACGTTAGAGTATAGGCTACGCCAAAGAAGATTTGTAGCATCAATCAGCAAGTATTTATACTTCATTTAGTACATCCTTATTTATAATATATAAGAAATTCAAAAAAAATTCTAAATTAAATGCATTTTTCCTGAAATAAATTGATTAAATTTTTCGTTATCTTTGAAGTTAAATGCCGAAGCCGCTTTGTGACCACCACCATCCCAGAGTTCTGATATTTGCAACGTATCAAAATTACCTAGTGAACGTATACTTATATGTTTACTTTCTTTTTCATAGGTATTCCAAACAGTTATGTACTCTATTTTATCTTTATATTCTTTGAGTAATCTATTTGCCACCAGGCTGACTTTTGCTCCCGCTGAAATAAAAGCGTATTTATTTCCTTGTCCATCTACTCTAAATTGAATTTTCTGTTTACATTCATCATATTGTTTTTTTTCTTTTTCTTTAGCTTCTTTGATTTTTTGTAATTCAAAATTAGTAAAGAAAAACTCTTTTGCCTTATCTATTTTGGTTAGAGAAACTTCAATAAATTTTTCTGATTTTTCTGTTTCTGTTGGGGGAAATGCACTATATAAAATTCTTTTCCAATCCATGTGTCCAAATAAAGAGGTACTCAAATCCTTTGCTTCTTGCCACAAAGGAGAATCTTCTTGCCACAAATCATATACATTTGTCAATTCCACCATCTTATCTAATACTCTATTTTTTCTCAGTCCTTCCGAAAGATGATCATAAAATATTTTTGTACCACATCTTAACAGATCAAAATGATAAGCACCCTTAAATTCTTGTAAATATTTATTACTTGTTGCATGGTGATCGAATATCATAACTGATTTATTTAGTTCTCGTAATCGAATACACATTTCTTCTGTCGGTGCCAAATCAGTAAATAAAATAATATCTGCTCCTTTTAAAGAACTCCATGAAATATCAGTAAAATCTTTACCAGCGAATACTTGAAAAGAAAAATTACATAAGTGTTCAAGATAATATTTTCCGACCACAACACTCATAATTCCATCCAAATCATTGTGGCTAGCCAACCACACATTTTTTCCTTTCAATTCTGATTCATTTATCATTTTTTACATCCTTTTTCCATTTCCAAATTCCATGAAAAGTTATTAACATATAACATACAAAAACTATTATTGATGCTATATCCCCTGTATTGTAGTAATGAATAAGCCAAAATACATTTCCTATTTGCCAGATATAATAACCAGCTATTTTTTTGTTATTGACAAAATAATAACCGGATAGACTACAAATAATTCCGCATATGCTAAATATGTTCATTTATTCTTTTCTCTGCTATTTTAAAATAATTTTCATCTTTTTCAATTCCAATAAATTTTCTATTTGTTTTTAAACAAGCTATTCCGGTTGAACCAGAACCCATACAATTATCAAACACCATTTCGTTCTCATTAGTGTAGGTCTTGATTAAATATTCTAAAAGTGCAACAGGTTTTTGTGTCGGATGTAGACTACCCTTTAGGGTGTCTCTGTTAATTTTTAACACCGACCTCGGATATGTTTTTGATTTATCATAAGTCTCAGAATATTTGTAAGTTTGGTTATTGTGTGTTTCACTGACTTTTTCTTTGCCAAATTTTCCTATTGTATTAAATTTTCTATCTTCCATAATAGGATTATATGTTGGCTGCTGCTTATAAAAGATTGCGATATTTTCATGAACCTTTCCAATCTGTTTTTTCATAAAAAATATATTAGTCGGTCTTTCTTTTTCCCATATAAGTTCATATCTAAATAATTTTTTATTTGACAATATTAATTCTGCAAAAAACAATCCTGTACCAAACAAAGCAATACATCCGTTATCTTTTATAAGTCTTTCATATTTTACCCATAGCGTATCAAAAGGAATAATAGTATCCCATTTACAATGAGTGGTGCCATATGGCAGATCACAAAGAATCATATCAATACTTTTTTCCGGTATTACTTTCATAATTTCTAAACAATCACCGTAATATAGATTCACAATATTCCTCTTAATAAATTTTTCAATTCTTCATCTGATATTTCTTTTCCAAGCTTATCATTCAAATCCATTCTATTCATTGATCGTTCATATCTCAAAGTATCTATAGATTCTGGATACGTGAAAATTTCAATTAAAGAGTCATTTTGACTGTTTATGCGATGCGTCCTGTCGATTGCTTGCCTTCCCAGGGTCGCGTCGTTGCTTATGGAATAATAAATAATTCTATGACACTGTTCATTCCAATTACCACCAGCACTTGATGTCATAAAACTTAATAATGCTAACTTACAGTTTTTATCTTTATTAAATCTTATTCTTTTCTCTTCTCTCAATAACTCTTTGTCTTTTCCTTCTGTATTTCCGTGAATACAAATTGGATTATATTTCTTATATCTTTCTGTGAATAAATCAAGGTTAAAAGGATGTTGACAAAATACTATCAGCTTTTCATCATTCTCACCAACATATTCGTTTATTTTATAATCAAGCATTTGGAGTTTTGGATCTTTTTCATGAGACCAAGACTTTAATATTTGAGTAATTTTTTCATTATCGTATGTATTTTTTTTAAGAGAGTCTGCACAATCTAATACTGCATAAATCATATGCATTTTATTAAGAACCATTTTCCAAGTTATTTTATCAAATTCTTCTTCTAATTTTTGAAGTTCTTCTTTTATAATTGCATAGTATAATTCTTTTTGAAGGGAGGTCATATTTAAATATATAGATTTTGTTATGCGTTTAAATTTCATCTCAGGAACATCTTCCTTAATTCTTTTTAAAAAAAGAGTGTTCTTTAATGTTTCCAATACTACATTCACATTTTTTTGATTATAGCTGTGTATATTATATAATCCATAAGAATCACCAATAAACTCCGACAGCCACAGTTTGAAGGCATTTTCCGACATAGGTATAAGACTTTTATCTAATAGGGTAGCATTTGAGTAAACATGTTCGAATTTATTAATAAATGGAGTGGCGGTACAAAATATGCGATAATCGAACTCTTCAACAATTGATTGAAGCGCCTTTGTTTTAACAGCAGAGGTATTCTTCATGGAATGACTTTCATCAATTAACAAAAACAAATTTTTAGCAGTCCATTCTTGTTTAATATTAACAAATTTTTTCCATCGAATAAGTTTTTTACTTCTTGATTTGATGTCTGATTTTTTATAATAGAGAATTGAATCTGCTAAAAGATGGTTAGATATAATAATAATTTTTTTATTAATGTTTTCTGCAAAAATATTTAATTTATTTTTATTTTCAATAATAGCAATATCTTCTTCTTTAAAGATATTTACAAATTTCAATATTTCATATTTCCAATGATAAGATAGCCCTATAGGAGGAATAATTAGAATTTTATCAATTTTATTTTGTATGTAGAGAGTTGTAAAATAGGAGATTGATTCTATACTTTTACCGAGCCCTGCATCGTTGCAATTCCAAACCCTATTCCTGTATAAACAATATTTTATATCTTCTTTTTGAAACTCAAATAGTTTAGTATCTGGTGTGAGAATTGATTCATCAAACTGAATATGTCTGTCTATAACCAATTCTGATTGTCGGTAGGATTGTTTTATTTCATTGACTTTATCTATTGCTTTTTGACTGTAGGTAGTTTCTATGTTGTGTCTATTAAACCAGAGTTGAAACTCATCGGCACGTTTTATATCGTATTCCCATACACGATTTGTTTTACTAAATGTCATGTATAAAGATTTAAGCAAGTTTACATGATATTCAAAATCCTCTCTTGAAATATCTTGAAAAAATAAATTAAATTTTTCTGTTGTTTTATTATAGTCTATAAAGAACACAAGGTTCTCCTTAATTGTTTTTTCTATTCAAAAAATATTCTATACATTCGGTTTCAGATAATTTATCACAGAAACGAATATTATATTTTCCTATTTTGTAATCACTATTTTCAATTTGTTTAATAGAATGATTTTTCATATCATCAAAGTTAATAGCAAAGAAATTTTTCATCATTTCATTACCATAACTGATATAGACTTCTTTTTGAGTTGATTCAATTGTTTCGATCAAAGTGCTATTTTCTATTATAAAAGTTTTCAACTCTGTCTTATCTTCAAGCTGTCTTATTTTTTTAAGAAAATCTGATAAAGATAATAAGAAATTTCTTTTACCGGCGTATCGAATTTCTTTCACACCATTATTGAAAAACAAAAATTCATTTGTCTTAAAAAAGATTTTAAGAATAATTCCATACTCTCCATCAATATAATACTGTGGATAAAATTGGACTATCCATTTTTTTATCAAGGTTATAAAGTCAGCGTAATAAATGTTAGGATTCAATTCAAAATTCTTTTTATTATCTCCAACCTTAAAAATTAAAATATTATTTTTCTTATCAAAATCAACAGCATAAGGAACTGAGATATGAGTGAGAAAACTTTTTAATTTCTTGAATAGTGTTTCAAGATAATATTTATTTTCGAACTCAAATTCCTGAATAAAACTTTTATCCTCTAGTTGTCTTAATTGAATCATTTTCAACATCCTTTATTTTTTAAAACTAATATCTTCATAAACTTGATGTACGAAATAGAAGTCACTTTCAACACCTGCATCATTTACTCCTACAATTTTAACTGCTGAAAGGTCTACCGAATTTTCAATTTTAATTTCTACCGTTGCAAAATTTTTCAGAAAAGAAACAATATTGTTCAAATAAGATGCATTCAGAAT
>Ga0315284_10016567_pt1 | contig 10457 bp, 8 predicted proteins | sample YL17G09_16_MG_FD_203696 | JGI IMG/M metagenome (GOLD analysis project Ga0315284, IMG submission 203696) | Sediment microbial communities from Yellowstone Lake, YNP, Wyoming, USA - YL17G09_16 | ecosystem: Environmental > Aquatic > Freshwater > Lake > Sediment | place: USA: Wyoming | collected...
GCGGAGGGATGAGCCACGACCGACTTCAATGTCGGCGCGAACCGCTCAATTTCAGCGGACCAGTTCGAAAGCAGGGAGGCCGGGGCAACGAGGAGGCTGGGCGCTCGTTCCGCCTGCGATTCCCGCCGATGCACGAGCAAAAGGGAAAGCACCTGAATGGTTTTGCCCAAACCCATGTCGTCGGCAAGGCAGGCACCGAGTCCGAGCCGCGACAACAAGTGCAACCAGCGGACCCCGACTTGTTGATAGGGTCTCAGGGTGCCGTTCAGATCACGCCCGGGGTCGATCCGATCCAGGGCTTCCGGCGCGCGCAGGGCCCGCAGGGTTTCTGCCAGCCAGGGGCCGGCAACCGTTCCCGCCCACTCAGGGTCCGCTGCAGCCGGGCCGTCTCCGGCAACGTCAGCGCCTGCAACCATGCGCATGGCTTCGGCAAATGTAATTCCTCTTTTGGCCGCGAGCTGTTCGAACCTGCGGAATTGTTCGACGGTGCGCGCAAGTTTTTCGCGGTCGACTTCGATCCAGCGCCCCCGGATCAGCGCCAGGCCGCTGGTCTGGGCAAGGAGTTCGTTAATTTCAGCCTGCGTTAACCTCTCGCCGTCGAGGATCACTTCAACGGCAAAATCGAGGAGGGCCTCCGTGCCGATAGTGGAGGGAGCCCGGCCACCGACTGTTGCAGTCACCCGCGGACGTGATGGTTTGCCGGAACGCCAGGCAGCGGGCATGCGCACCACGATCCCCGCGGCGTCGAGTTCGTGGACGTCTTGGAGAAAACGGAACGCTTCCAAAGGGGTCCAGCGAATCGGGTGAAAGATCTCGTGCGCATCCACCATCGATCGAAGCCAAGCGCAGCGCTCTGCAGCCCGCTGGACGGGCAAAAGAAGTGAAAGCAGTTTTTCTTTATTCGAAGCGCCGGCGTACTCCTTCAGTGCCTGGCCGAGCGGCAGATGCTGCGCCTTAGCCTGCGCCGAGAGGCGAGTCGTATAGGTGGCGAGGAATGCAAAGGGAGCCTCTTCGTCCCTACGGTTCTCGGCCAGATTGAAATGAACCCGGCCAACGAGGTTCCAGGCGGGATTCAGGCTTTTTAGAAACTGCTGGAGAGGAATGCGGGCAGCGGACATCTCCTCGGCAAAAGCGACTCCAAGCTCCTGCCACAGCGCGCCCAGAACGTCCGGAGTGATGTATTCGGCCCCGATCATTTCGGGTGGATACAGGGAAAACTCCGCCAAGTCCGCTGTCGGCGGATCCGGGGTGGCGACCGGCCGATCGTCTGCTCCCGTTCGAGTGCAGAGCGCAGTCACGAAACGCGCTGCGAATTCGCGCCAGTAGGCGAAAGCCGGGGGCAGGGTCTCTCCGACCGCGCGGGCACCCAGGTCCAGCAGCCCGAAGCCCGCACCACGAGAAAAGGCCGCCCGCAAGCGGTGCGCCAACTCCGGCGCAAGCTCAGGCGCGCCGTCAGCCTCAACAAGAGCGAGGCGGCCGTGCGGTGTCAGTTTCAGGGCGAAGCGAGATCCAGCCATCGGGGAAACAGCCTATACGACTGACCAAGCGGAAGTCAAAAGCTAACTCACTGAAATGTAGGAGTGGTTCAGATATCCCGAGAGTCTCAATGACTGTGGTTACTAAGTCGCCGATCATCTGCTTCCATGGTGCTGAACGAGGATAGCATCGATTGGCGGGAATAGTTTTTGGATTTTGACAAACCACTGGCTGAAGGTTTCATCAGATAAGTTTTTATTCAACTGGTTGTAGATAAACAATATAATTCGATTGTGGCACAAATAACTTGTAATCGCGCAACCCTATTGACTTGTGTTTGCGCGGCGCAATACACTTGTTTGGGCACGGCGCAATGAACTTGCAAAGACCCGAACGGATTTCAGGGGATTCATCATGGCGACGCCGAACAAAAAACTGGCTGAATCACTGAGCGCGCTGCAGGAACTCCAGACGGGCGGGCAACGGGTCTTCCGGTCGAGCGAGTTGAGCCGCACAAACCGGGAGCGGCTAATTGCCAACGGTTTCCTGCTGGAAGTGATGAAGGGTTGGCTAATTTCGTCTAGTCCGAACGCACGCGCGGGAGATAGCACACCATGGTATGCCTCGTTCTGGGAATTCTGCGCGCGCTACTGCCAGGACCGTTTCGGCGATGAATGGCACCTATCGCCGGAACAGTCGCTCTTTCTGCATTCCGAGAGCACTGTGATCCCCGCTCAAGTCGTGGTATACAGCCCCAAGGGCAGCAACAACAGTCTGAACTTGCCTTTCGGCACATCGCTCTACGACCTGAAACAGGCGGAGATGCCGTCCACAGTGGACTTGTCGGTAAAAAACGGGCTGCATCTATTCTCCCCGCTGGCGGCGCTGGTGAAGGTGCCTGAGTCATTCTTTAGGCGCAATCCCATCGAGACTCAGGTCGTGCTGGCGAGCATTGCCGATGCGTCGGATGTATTGCGGCTTCTGCTGAACGGTGGCCATTCGGCAAAAGCAGGGCAAATCGCCGGAGCGTTCCGGCGCACCGGCCGACCCCAGATTGCCGGAGAGATTGTCCGAACAATGAAGGCCGCGGGATACGATGTCCGCGAAACTGATCCCTTCGCACCGGGGCAGACATTGCACGGATTGCCTGTGACAATTTCGCCCTTAGTCGGGCGCATGCAGGTTATGTGGAATTCGATGCGCGGAACGGCAATCGAAATCTTCCCCAAATCTCCGGGGCTTCCCACAAACGGGGATGAATATCTGGGCTTTGTGGATGAAATTTACAAACACGACGCCTATCACTCGCTATCAATCGAGGGGTACAGCGTCACGCCTGCATTGATCGAAAGAGTGCAGCGGGGAGACTGGGATCCGGATCATCACGACGAGGACCGCCAGAGCCGCGACGCGCTGGCGGCACGCGGCTACTGGCAGGCTTTCCTGAATGTGAAGGAAGCCGTCACGAAAATAATTGCGGGTGCAAATCCTGGCGCCATGGTGCGCACCGCTCACAGAGAGTGGTATCGCGAACTGTTTCAGCCTTGTGTATCCGCAGGCCTGATTTGCGCCGGAGCTCTCGCCGGTTACCGGAACGATGCGGTCTATCTGCGTACGTCGCGGTACGTGCCGCCGCGCTGGGAAGTAGTGCGCGACGCGATGCCGGCGCTGTTCAATTTGCTGGAAAATGAAACTGAGTCCAGTGTCCGTGCTGTCCTCGGGCATTGGCTGTTCGGATTCATTCATCCCTATCAGGACGGTAACGGGCGGATGGCGCGGTTTGTGATGAATGCAATGTTGGCCGCAGGGGGCTATCCGTGGACGGTCATTCGGGTTGAGGACCGCGATGCTTACCTGGCGGCGCTGGATTGCGCCAGCATCGACATGAATATCGAGCCGTTCGCGGCCTTCATCGCCGAGCGGGTGCGATGGTCGCTGGAACAAGCGACTGGGAAAGCGCGTGCCTAGACTAGAAATGAGGAGCGTCACAACATGGACGCGCCTTGCTCCCAAACCTCATTCCGGAACGGACCGGTCACGGCTGGAGTGTAAACGTCTCCTTATCGGAACCTGGGTGCACGCCGGGGTGTCCAGGCTTACGGCAACTCGCAACATTTTGCAGGTTATTTCGATCCACCCGCCGGATGACGTCCTGCGCCGTCCGGCGGGGGCGGGAAGATGTTGCCAGCCCACGACGCGAGCGACCTCATCGAGCTGCACGCGATGGTCCGCGCTCGCATAGAGCTCCGCGATGCGGGCCTGCGTCGCCTCTGCCTCGAGTTGCTTCAGTCCGTAGTAGGAGAAGCGCATCGCCTAGACCATGCCGGCGTACTGGTGCGCGGAGGCGACGCTGCGAACGATGGTGGGTGTAAGCTGGTATCGAAGGCGATCGAGCGGGAGGTCGCCCAATGCGCGATCTGGGATCTGGTCGTCGTTCCGGCGCTTGGTCATGGCCCCCCAGCTCCCGCCCTGACATCGTTGGTTCTAGTATTTTGCAAACCATCGGACTGCCAACCGAACCGCCCGGTTGCGCTTGTCGACATCTGAACTGCGGAGTCCGGCAAGGTATTTTCGATTGCCGCCATATTCCGCAAATCCATTCGCTAGCGCTGACCTCCTGAAGTCCCAATCACCAAAGCACTCGTGCGCTGCCAGCATTGTATCGAAGTGCAGTTCCTGAACGTCGATGCCGTGGCGATGGAGCACAGAGAAGTCGTACTTGAGGTTGTGCCCCACGAGTTTGAGCTTCCGCGACAGGGCCGCTTTCAATCGGGCGCGCACGTCCTCGGGACTTAGCCCATCAAGGTCTGACTGCACCATCGGCACGTAGAACGCCTGCCCTTCCTTCATGGCCAGGGAAACACCGTAAAGAGTGGCACGTCGAGGATCTTTCCCGCTCGTCTCGGTGTCGATGGCACACACTTCGGCTTGCGCCAGGCATTGCTCAAAGGCACCCAGGTCTTCGGCGCAGCGAATAGCTCGGTAGTCGGTCTTGCACTCAGCCAATGCAGTAACGCCAATATCGTTTGTCTCTGGCACGGGCAGCATCCTAACCAAGGACCAGAACCCGTATGCCTTCAGTGCCGTGGCGCTTGTGTCGGAGGCTTCAACAAAGACCCGTCCATGGCTCATCGCTGGCGCAGCCATGACCGCAGGACGAGCCCGCAGCCCTCTCTCGATTTGGAGGAGACCATCCCTGTTGGGCGCGAGCTTCCGCTTCCAATCAGCCGATGGCGCGCTCGATGCATCCGCAAGGGCGGTTTCGAGGTCCCCGTAAATTTCGAGCAATCGAACAGCCTGGCGGCGCTTCAGCGGGGCATCCTTCCCGTCAGAAAGGGCAATCACGGCAGGCACCCATTCGGGTCGCATCCCCGCTTCGGCCAGCGTCGTCTTTGTAACGACCTCTGCCTCGTCGGCACCGTGTGGAATCACAACTCCGAGACTGTCGCCAATTAGTTGTTGCACCGAGGGATTGGTGCTGATGATCCAGCGTGCCGCCGACGCCACCTGAGCACAAATATCCACGACTCGAGCGCCATCGACCCGAAGCACGCTGGCGCGGATCTGGCGCAGCAAGGGCAACAGGTCGTCTACAACATCTTTGCTTGTGGCGGCAAGACTCTCCTCACCGACGACAATCGCAGCGTTTCGTATACCAAACTTCTTGCGGAGCCGCAGCAAATCCCTCACCACACCAAAAGTCCGCGTATGATCTCGCCCCTCCTTGTCGACAAGAAGAGGCGCACCCAAAAAAGCCGCTTCGCTGGCCTTGAACAGGAAGGTGCTGTCGACGAGAAACAGCACTTCGGTTACCATTCGCGATAGTCCCCAGAACGAAGGTTGTTGGTGTCGTGAAAGAAATCGACGTCCCAAATCTTCTTTCCGGCGCGCTTCGGGTTGTTCTGGAAATGCTCGTTGCGCTCAACGAGGTGTCTTGAGATGGCTTGTTTCATCTCGTCCGCGGACGGGTTAGTCGGAGTTGTCCACAACCGCCCGTGTCATCCCTCTGAGGACTCCTTCGACGACGTTGAGGAATTGTGCGGAGGTGGGGAGAGGAACCAGCTCGAGTATCGGACCGTCGGATGAGTGAAGAGTCACCTCGTTGAAGTGGTCAAGGGCATCGAGAAGGGATGCTGAGTTGTGCCATACGACTGCGTCCCATGTGACGTACAATCTACGCATGCTGTGATATTGGTTGAAAAGAATCTCAAGCAAGTCGGACATGGCCGCAGAGTCCTTGGTGTCAACGAAGTGCCACGTCACACGGTTTGTTGTGGCGGATAGGGCGCTGACGAGGGACACGGTTCCTCTGGATGTCTGGTGGCGAGGAATCTCGGTGGCAGGATGCTGCCGGCGGTACGTTCTGCCCCCCCTCTTCTTCACTTGCACGGGCCCCCACTCGTCTAGGAAGAAGAACATCTCGTCGGAGGCGAGCGAATGGATGGTCGCAAGTAGCAGCTCAACCTTCTCATGGTAGCACGGGTCTGGGCTGGTGAGGACCCTGCGCGCCTTTCTCCATCTGTAGCCGGCCAGTCGAAGTAGCCTGGTCAACGTCGTGCGTGCTATGGTCTCGTTGAAGGATCGTGAGTACGCAGTGAACAGGGCGGCCTGAGTCCAATTGGTCCGATTGATGCCATAGAAGGTGGGCTTATTGTGGAGGAGTTCCAGGATGCGATTCGTCTTCACACGGTCCTCTGCCGCAGAGGGAGAGGTGCGGGTTGTATTCCACGCGAATAGCTCCCGCACACCGAGGTCGGAATAGAGCTTAAAGTAGTGCCGCGTGGTGGCGGCCGACGAATGAAGCGCGCTCGCCGTAATGGAGTTGGGGATACCTCGTGCTCTTGCGAGGATCGTCGCGGCTTTTTTTCTGTGCCGCGCCCGACCGTGCTTCAGGTATGCAAGCAGAGGTCCGAGGTCGGCGCCGAGTCTTGTCTGGAGACGGTCGATTTCCTTTGCGTCACGCTGAAAGAATGAGAGCCAGTGCTGCGCCGCGTTGACGGAGAGAACGGGATTTGAACTCTTGCTGATGAGGTCATTGCGTCGGCAGAAGGCGCTCATGGTCGAGTACGGCAATTGAACGCCCCTTTCACAAAGGGCGTGCCGTGCCTTGGAGATGTTGCCGTCGAAGTCTATGAGGAGTTGCTCAATCGCGTTACGGTGCGGGTCGACGGTGCTGGGACGATTGAGCTTCGGAGGTTCGTCGGTTGCGATCTGGACCACCCGTCGAACCGAGCCTCGAGCTACGGATAGGAGCGATGCAATCCTGCGGGAGCCGTGGCGTTCGGCTGAGAGTCGGAGGATGGCGGTGCGGGTGGGTTTGGCGAGCATCTCCATGTCCAATCATGGATAAAGAAGGCGTGCAGTCGTCGTGTGCTTCTTCGGTTCGGACTCTGCTAGTCGTTGCCAGCACCTTCGCCTTGACGGCTCCGGGCGCATCATCAGCGGGCCTTGCCTTTCGATCTGGATGAAGTGCTGCCCGCCACTTTGCGCGGCTTGCCCCGTCGCGGCCCATTGTCAACAGGTCCGTCAATCTCCAGGAGTAGGCGGTGCTCGACCTCCTCGCGGCTACGGGTTACCTCGGCGCGCAGCTCCTCCTCGGTCGGCAGGTAGTGCTGGTAGCGCGCCGCAAGGATCCGCTGGTTGTCCTCGGGCAGGGTAATCTTCACGGCGGCATCATTCTTCTCGGAGCAGAGAATGATGCCGACGGTCGGCTGCTCGTGCTCGGCGCGCTGGGAACGGTCGAACCAGTTCACATACATCATCATCTGGCCGAGGTCTTGGTGCGTGAGCTTGCCGAGCTTTAGATCGACGAGCACAAAGCAGCGCAACAGCCGGTTGTAGAAGACGAGGTCCACGTAGAAGTGATCCCCGTCGAGGCTGAGGCGCTTCTGGCGCGCTACGAAGCAGAAGCCCCTGCCTAGCTCAAGAAGAAAGTCCTCGATGCGGTCGATGATGGCTTGCTCCAGGTCGCGCTCGAGCCATGTGTGGCGCTCGGGCAGGTCCAGGAACTCGAGGACGAAGGGGTCCTTGATGACATCGCGCGGGACGACCACCTCGTGGCCCTTCTTGGCGAGGGCGAGGACCTTTTCCTTGTCACGGCTCTTGGTGAGGCGCTCGAAGAGGAGCGAGGAGACCTGGCGCTCCAGCTCGCGGCTGACCCAACCCTCACGGGCAGCCTCGATCTCGTAGAAGGCGCGAGCGGTGGGGTTCTCGACGCGCATGAGGACGAGGTAGTGAGTCCAGCCGAGGTGGGGCGGGAAGATGGCGTTCTCGACGGTGGCGGATTTGGACAGCAGTGCTGTCCGAATCTCCGGGACGCTCGATTTGGACACGGGCGCTGTCCATTTGTCGGCGGTGCTCGGATCGGAGAGCAGCGCGGAGCCCTTGGGAAAGGTGAGATAGAACAGGCGCACGCGGCGCAGGGTGCGAGGCCCAAAGCCCTTCACGTACCGAGTGGCGAGACGCTCGGCGAGGCGGTTCATGAGTTCCTCGCCGTAGCCTGCCCGCTCCTTGCCGTGCTGCTCGACCTCGACGATCTCCCTGCCGATAAGCCAGTAGGCGTGGACCATGGCCGAGTTCACCGTGCGCGCTACGCGGCCGCGGGCGGCCTCGATGATCTCGGCGACCCGCTTGAACAGCTCCTCTTCTCGGCGGTCGGCCAGCTTCGTCATTGCAGAGCAGATTGGCTGCTCGGCTCACCATGAAGCAGGCGCGTCTCTATCCAGTATTGCAGGCGCAATGGGCGGGTCCCTCGCGGGGAGACCAAGGCATGCGAGAATCTTCCGGATTGCATCCGCCGGATTGATCGCGCAAAGTATCCTCATCCGCGCGCCACAGCGGGGGCAGGCGAGAACATCCAATGCGAACACTCGGGTCATCAATTGGGCCCATGAGTAATTTCTCGGCTGGCAGCGGCGCTTCTTCTTGGCCTTTCCTGAATCGGTTTCCGGAGTTTCAACTCCTGATTGACAGCCCGGATGCGGCAACAGGTTTGGGGCTTCTGATTGGGGAATAACCAGGGGCCTGAAGGTCGCGGCAGGCGCAAGCACCCCGAAGTACCTGGTGACATTGAACCTCGGTGGAGGCACGAACGCTGCGAGCCGTTCCACCAATTCCAAAGGCTCATAAATCACATGCGAGGTTCCGTCACGCCAGCGGCGCTTGAGGCGATAGAGAAGCCTGCCGTCCGGCTGAAGCGACAACCGCTCCGTAGCCAGCGGAGGACGGCCGGCATATCGAGCCAGACGCTCCAGCCGCACGCGGTCTCCAGGAGGAACGCAGACACCGGCATGGACGCTGAAGCCGGCAACCGACGCACAGAGGGCGCCGGAGGCCGGGACGGCATCCTCGAAATCCACCGCGTCACCCACTCTGGCGACACGCTGGCCGGCGCGCGGCCCCGTAGCTACGCGCCCCGAGATCGAGGCACTGTAGAGTTCGGCAAGCAACGGCTCGTCGCGCCGAAGGGTATCAGCCTCGTCCCGATCGGCTTGAGGGCCCAAGCCCCGTCGTTCCATGAGCCTTGCGACACAGCGATGAATGCGATCCGCAACGCGAGCAACTTCGGCATCACTCGGCGGGGGCACACGCAGGAATATAGGGTCGCCCTTGCCGTTAACCACATAGATGCCATCCAGGGCCAGGGTATGGAAGTGCGAGTCGAGATTTAGCGCATCGCTGAAGCGCTGAATGAAGGCGACGGCGCCGCGGCGAGCCTGACGGTTCGAGGCAGGAATGCCCGCCCTGCGGCGGATCGAGGCAAAGACAGTGCGCACGAAGATCTGCAATACGTCTCTGACCAGGGAAGAGTCGTAGGCGAGGCGATAGCGCAGGGCAAAGGGGAGAGACAGCACCCACTGCCGGACCGGCACTTCGGGAAAGACACGATCCACCAGATGCGCGGCAGTGTCGGCCATGTGCCGCCCCCCACACGACGGGCAGAAGCCTCTGCACTTACAATTTTGAGCCCGCCGAGTTCCCGGCCCATCTCCGCGCATAAGGGAGGCGACTGGGTGTATACCGGCCAAAGCCCCAGGAGTCAAAATGGAAATTCTGGATAGATGGTTCCCAAAGTAGAGGTTGAGAACATACGGACTACTGGCCGGGACGGCAATCCCGGCGCATTACCGGGAGGGACAACAATGAAGCCTGCATCACATTCCCCATTTAACGAACTAAGACGGCGCCTATGGCTTTGCGGTGTTTTTGTGCTGGTCCTGTCCGCGTCCGCTGCCGTGGCGCAGACCAATCTCGCTTTGAAAAAGCCTGCGGCTCAGAGCAGCACGTGGAGTGATTCGTATCCGGCCGCCGCCTGCGTGGACGGGATCAAAGGCACCGTCTGCGCCACGGGACTCGATACCAATCCGTGGTGGCAGGTAGATCTGCAGGGCAATTACACCCTCAGCGAAATCGTGGTTTCCAACCGGACCGATTGCTGCTCCGAACGGTCGCGCACGCTGACGGCCTTGTTGTCCTCAGACGGCAAGAACTGGAGCCGCATCTACGCCCACGACGGGAGCGATTTCAAGACGCTGCGGATCAACGCCGGCGGGCGCACGGCGCGCTACGTCCGCCTGCAACAGACTTCCACCGACTACATGAACCTCGAAGAAGTGGAGGTATACGGCAGCCCGGGCGCCACGCAACCGGCTCAGCCAACTCAACCGGCTCAGCCGCCGCCCTTGCAGAACCAGACCAATCTCGCGCTGAAAAAACCGGCGGCTCAGAGCAGCACGTGGAGCGATTCGTTCCCGGCTGCCTCCTGCGTGGACGGGATCAAAGGCACTGTCTGCGCCACCGGTCTCGATACCAACCCGTGGTGGCAGGTGGATCTGCAGGGCAATTACACCCTCAGCGAAATCGTGGTTTCCAACCGGACCGACTGCTGCTCCGAACGGTCGCGCACGCTGACGGCCTTGTTGTCCTCAGACGGCAAGAACTGGAGCCGCATCTACGCCCACGACGGGAGCGATTTCAAGACG
>Ga0315284_10016568_pt1 | contig 10456 bp, 16 predicted proteins | sample YL17G09_16_MG_FD_203696 | JGI IMG/M metagenome (GOLD analysis project Ga0315284, IMG submission 203696) | Sediment microbial communities from Yellowstone Lake, YNP, Wyoming, USA - YL17G09_16 | ecosystem: Environmental > Aquatic > Freshwater > Lake > Sediment | place: USA: Wyoming | collected...
CTCTGATTGTTCACGAGCAATAACTTGTCGTCTTAATGACTCGTTACTTTCGTATAATCTTCGATTACTTTCCAATAATTTATCAAATTGTTCTCTTGTTTTGTCTCTTGTATCTTGTGGTAATGCTGGAGCTTGAGCTACTGGCGCTGGCGCTTGTGGCGCTGGCGTTGGAGCCGCTACTGGAGCATCAACCACTGGTGTTGTTACACTATTTGGTTCTGCCATATTTTTCACCTCCTTTTTTATACGCAATATTTTTCATGCCCCTCGCGTAAGGGGACAAGTTGGATGAGAAAAATAGGTAACCCTATCTTTCTTCAACTAAATTTAAAAAGTGCTCATACTGGCATCTTCTTACCTTCGTGGTAAAGTTTGCCGTCCTTAACTTCTATTGGTCCCGTGAGACCAAAGTGGCATTTAACGCATCTTGCTCCGTTAAATACCACCTTAAACTCATGGTCACATTTTTTATATGGTTCGTCCTTAATAGTTATTATTTTATTGTCTTTCCAAAATTCCCGCGATGACCTTTTGTAAAAACCGTCATAATGGTTTCTAGCTAAAGACCCATCATCTGATGGTGGCATTGGTGGTAAAGTTGTATCTACCATTTTTTTCTTTAAATTTTCATAGGTTTAACTTGTAATTCACCTGTTCTTTTTTTATCTAAATAATCAGATCTATTAATTCTTTCTTTTACCCACTCTAAAAATTCCCGCGCATTGTTTGCCGCATGAAATCCATTCAACTCTCTCCATAAATATTCTTCTTTACTAGGTGTTTCTCTTGGATCAATCCAACTATGAAAAGCCAACTGTTCAAAATAATCTTTAATAACCTGAAATCCTGGGTGTTTGGTTAATTCATATAATGTCTGCCCATCGTTTAACTCTTTCTTTTCTTCCTCTTTTAGTTCTATGACTTTATTTGGTTCCATATTATTGTCCGCCACCTACTGAATTTTGTAATGCCTCAGGTGATAAGGTGTTTAGATTAATTTTTGGTTGAGGTTGTCCAAAAGGAGAGGGAGCTGGTGTTTCGCCACCTGCGTTAGGATTATCCCCGCCTGGTATACCAGTAGGAGGAGGACCACCCGCACCGCCAAGTCCTGCTGCGGCCAGTGCTTTTTCAGCGCCGCCACCAGGTGCCCCAGCTTGTGGAGTCTGCATCTTTTCAAAATATTTATCAGCATCTAAGAAACCAAGATCTTCAAGCCATGTCACAAATAATTCTTTAAATTTTGGTTTAATTTGTTCAGCTGCTAACAACTGGACAACGTTAGGATTAGAAGCAAGGAGTGTAACGGCAGTTTGACGAGAATTTCTCCTCTCATCATCAGCATTAGCACTCATTGATTCTACGTCTATAGAAAAATCAAAGGTTCCCTCTAAGTCTTTAGGTTCAATGGCCAACATGGCACTTTTGCCTTTTTCCATTGGTCTTAATTTTGATACATAATTTGGTTTCTTTTCGTCTCCAATATTTACTGGGTGTTTAAATGTTTCAGCTGATGATTGAATTCCTAACTCGTCAGGAGATGGGGCTTCTCCACCTTGAGCTACTTGCTCTATTGAATCAACACCCATTTTAGTAAATTGTTCTGTATCAAATGTAGTTTCATCTAATCCATTATTTTGATAGAAAGTTATAGCATCGGGTCCAACTATTCTAATAACATAACTTTTCTTTGATGGATCTGAGAATAATAGTTTTTGATTCATTGAGTGCCATAACATATATTGTCTTTTAATCGCCTCAGCCAAGAATATTTGATTATAGTTGTCTCGAGCATTTCTTTGTAATTGTAGAGCCTTAACCTCTGTCGCGGTTTTATCCTTTTGATAAGGTTGGATATTTGAAACTCCTAGAGATGACTCTCCAAGAGCATTCATCATCGCAGAAACTAAAACAGAATAAGTATTGTTAAAATATTGAGCGGCATTAGATCGTGATTCCACCAACCTAAAGTCGCTCATCGGGTTATTCATTGACCAACGCGCACCCTTACCCCATTCCAATGTGTGTTGTTTTACGCCTGGGCCGATGGCAATAGGTGAATATAACTTTTGATTGATTTCATCGACATATTGACAAAGAAGAGCATTAATAGCTTTTTGAAGACCTTTGATTGGTTCTATTTCAGATAAACCGTATAGATCATCATCTATCTGGTAATAACGAAGCATGGTAATAGGAATTTCATAATTATCATAAGGATTAGGAATATCTCGAAGAATTACTCCATGTCTTAAAGCAAAAGTAATCCAACGATCCCTTCGATATTCGGTAATAATTTCTAAGGTTTTAAATGTGTAGTCTTTTCCAACAGGATCCGTTTCAAGTCCAGCAATGGTTCTGTTTCTAGACTGCCAGTTGACAGAACGGGTATCCCCGCCTCCACCAGTTTTCTTTTCTTTATCTTCAAGAGCATCTAATGAATATTTTAATTTATCTAAATTTTTATAAATAGGCTTCTCTCTCATATCATTAACATGTTTTAAATCTTGCCATGTTACATATTGTCTAACTTGAAACCAATTACAATTTTCAATTGAAGTAGCGCTTAAGTCGTGAGCTATGTCTCGGTTATTTAATACTTTCATTTCTGGACCATCAAAAATAACCCCATCTTTATTATTTAATTCATATCTCCAAGTGCATAGACCAAAAGAAGCACCATATTTTCTGGTGTTCATGTCCATAAGAGCATACTTAGAGATCATCGTTCCCCCAATATTTGCCTGATCCCATTGATAGTCCAATAATTGATTATTAATACGAGCTGACATTACATCGGAGCCTTCGCGCGGGTTTAGTTTCCCTTTAGGTTTATTAGCAATCAATCGAGAAGTCTTTTCAAATATCACAGTAAAGACACGAGGATCAAAAAGAAGAGCATCATATGGCCAATTATTCTCATCGAGCCACGAACGAAACAGTTCATCCGCTTCATTAAAAGAAATAGACCCTATCCTATTTTTACCAGTGGATCTTTGATCTGTTTCTTGAAAACCTATCTCACTATGCTGTTTGCATTCTGCAAACGCCTGTTCCTCTGAGAGTCTATCTTTAGAAGTAACTTTATTATCTACCATATATTTTAAACCAAAAAAAAACCAACAAAAAATCTCACCTAGCGGCGAAACAATTGTTGGTTAAATGACGGTGTTCGTCTAAAAGTAACCTATACTAAATAACATATCTAACTAATTTTTTCTTGTCAAGAGTATTTTACATCAGACCATATCAAACCTTGTCTTCTACAATTTCTATACTGCCCCTATTTGGTCGTTTTATAATTAAATCTTCACCTATGCGATCGGACTCATCCGCATGTATAAAGAGAGCCTTACCATTTTGAATGTTAATCGTAACATCACCAAACCCAGTCCCAATTGCCACGTTATTTAACGCTCGAATAATCTTGACTATTACAAAGAAATTAATACCAGTTGATTCAAGAACATCGAACAAAACATATAAATCAGGCTTCACCGTCTTGAGCATCTGACGGAACGAATATTCATTCTTACTTTGCTGTTTATAATAATCTACTTCTTCTACTATTGGTTTTTTCATAATATTAATAAAAAATTACCGCGCCGCGCAAAACTAATAATCGATTATTTGAAGCGCCATTTTTCCCTTTCTCTCTGTCTTTCTCTTGGATCAAAATCACCAAAATCAGCTTCAGGAGTGAGTAACTGGATTTGCCATGCTCCAGCTGTGTTTCCTGTCCACATCATAGTTCCATTTCTACGCACAAGCATAACGTTATTTTTATCTAAAGACAAACAAACCTGCCTACCTTCAAAATCAATAATTTTGACGTCATCTTTATCGTGGTGATTAAAACGAGGACGTATATGAGTACGAGAAATAGAAATATAATATTCTTTATGTCGCACGGTTGCTCTACCATCAAAAATTTTTCTATTCCTATTATCATATTCGTGCCATGTTCCAGTCCAACCAAGTTTATTAATCAATTCAAGAAAATCATCACATAATCCCTGACTGTTAGTGGTATAAATTCTATCATTACATCCGTCTCCTAACATCATTCCATAATATAGAGAATATAAATTTCTAGGTGAAAGATTTAATATTTCTCTTGGAATTCTTTTTTCGTGGGCATAACCAGGAATAAGTTTTTTTATATAACGTGCAATTTGAGCATTGTTGATTGTAAAATCATTTTTATATAAAGCATATTTTATTTTCATTCTATCTAATAATTCTGGAATAAAAGAATAAGCCTTTCCTTTTATTGTTTGAGAAATTCTAAGTCGTTCATTAGTTCCACTTCCTTCAGAAATATATAATCCTAACAATAAAAGAAAATCATTTATATTATATTTTAATGTTATTTTTTCTTTATGAAATTTACTTGGTTTATATTTAGGAATTATCCATTTGTTTTTTTCTTCCCCACTCCATTCTGCATCTTTATGCAATCTAAAATGTTTACCCAATAATGCATCTGCTCTTTCTATAGTTGTTTCCGTGTACATATTTTGTCCATTGCTTTTATGAACGACCATACGATGATTGGGAGTTACAAGAAAATCTGTTCCCCGACCTTTGAAATGAATCATCTTACCGTTGTATGGACTATTAATAGTTTGTTGGTTAATAGCTAATTCAACTTTATTGGTTTTAAGATTAAGTGACGGGACCTTCTCTCCAATTTGTACATCTATAATTAATTTCCATCCACTCTCAGTTAATACCTCTGTATCCTCACTTAAACATGCCATGACTAAATCATCCTTCTTATTGGACTGAGCCTGAGCTCTACCACCTTTTACTATTAAAAATGACATTAATTGCCTAATTTGAACCTCGTCGTACATTTTAATCATTCCCTGATTAATAGCAACGGCCAAATCATCCAGCATTTTTCGGCGGGTTCCCTGCAAAGTGCCAGCTGTTAATGCTCCTGTGGTTACCCAACCTATTTCTCCTTTTTCGGCACTGTTAGTTGAAGTAAAATCAACCATTCTAAAAAGGTCTGGGTAGTTTAATGTTTTTAGAACATAAATTGTTCCCTGACCAGTGTTGCGTTCGACTGCTAACTTTGGCCATATCCCTGTTTTCTTCTGAATCAGTTTTGCCATATAGAAAAGTTCATATCCAAACTGAGTGGATTCCATTACCCAGTTAAAAACTATTGGACAATCAAAGTGTCTTTTGGAAATGGCTACTGCCGCACAGAAATCCTGTGACTCTGCTGGATCGGCAAACATCACCATTTGTTCACCTTCTTCAAGTTCTCGATATTGTTTAACTGGAAATTCTATATTCATATTTTTTCCCCCTCCCATTTTTCAAAATCTCCAAATCCTTGTAGTATCCACAGCTCATAAGACTCTTCTCCACAATTTGGACAATCTAATTTTAATAATTTTTTTAACCAACCTTCTTTTTGATTTATAAATAGATTATGTTCACATTTTCTACAAATAAAAACTATCTGTTTTTCTTTTTTCATATTTCTGCTTTTAGGCAACACTCTTTACAAGCCCCTCCTGGGCCAGTGCGCGGTCTTCTTCCTAATTTAAAATCCGCCCCTTCTCTCCAAATCCTGCGGTGTTTATAACACATACATATTCCATGATTATCTTCAATATAATCAGCTCTTCTATCAATATCCAATAAATCTTCTCTTCCAAGATCTGTATATAATGCCATATTAAATCATATCTGTTAATAACACTCTTTTTCTAATCCACGTGTGCGGTATTTTCTGTAACTGTCCTAATTCGCGTTCTCCTTCTCCCCAATCAGACATACGACTAACAATTCCTAAATATTTTTTAGTTTCAGTAACAACCCAACCAACTTGTTTAACCGTCATAGTTTGTTTTTGAAACCATTTCTTTCCTTCCGACTCAGACATCCAACCAGTATGAGCAATTGCATCTTCCCACTCAATGTAGGTAAGCTCCCACTCGTTTAATTCTTTATCATCCATCACTAAATCAACAATCGCATCGGTTTTTTTCATATTAATAAATAATTCCATCCGCGGCAAACTTACCCTGCCTTATGGGTTGCTTTATCTCTTCTAACATTTTCTTTAGAAGCTCCGTATTAAAGTAAGGACTTCCCGAGACAACAAAAGCCTCATCTGGATCAGCAGGATATTCTTGTTTCCACATTCTGTCGCTTGGAAATTCTTTTCTTTTTTCCTCTACCCATTCTTTTGTATAAAATTCCTGCCAACCAAAAAACCGCGGCTTGTAGACCGATTCGTGACGACTGGCTTTTTCCCAAGTCTGCTGATAATAGTTATCGGTACCGTTTGCGGTTGACTCAATAAAAATCATCCCGCGACCTTGTGGCACCTGCTGTGCGGTTCCAACAACTATTTCCTGAGCGGTGATTAAATCCGTATCTTGATAAAAGGCACATTCTGAAAATAAGATATTTCGGGCGGTTCCACCTCGTCCTCCAACCTTAGCTCCAGCTGTACCAATATAAAACATTGCGCCATTAGTGGCATTTTCCAGTAAATTGCGGTTATCACTTTTTAAAAACTGTTTAGCAATATCATCAGGATCCATTTTATTTTTAGCTAAAACCCTGAAGTAAGAATCAATATAAGATTTAACTTTTTTAAACAAAACATCGGTAGCGTCTTTTCTATGAGAAATACAAATTGAAACGGAGTAGGGTCGAAGTAAAAAATCAGTAGCAAATAATGCAAGGATAAAAGAAGACATTCCTTCCTGTCGGGCTTTGAGAACTATCTCACGCACTCCCTCCATGTCGGGGTATTCCTTACTTAAGATTTCATTGTATCTTTTCTGAACCACATTAAACGTGAATGGAATAGGAATAAGAGTATCTTTATCCATCACCTCAAAATTTTCTTGTATAAAACGACCGTAATCTATTTTTTTAATTGACATTTTATTCTACTATTTCAGCCTCCTCAACTTCTCCATCAATGTATGTGGAAGTCAAATCTTTATGAGACTGAATAATATTAACAACTTGATTACCACCTTTTTTTTCTTTAGTTAAGAAATCTTCGTATTCTCCTATCTTCATTAATCTATCCCACCATTCTGGGGTTTTTGATTCTGATGCTTTTTTCATGGCAATGTCCATTAGTTTTCCATATGAGTGGCCTTTTTTTTCCATATAAACCCTGCCGACTGCTTTTAGTTCTCTCATATACATCGTAGCCATAGATGCAGCTGATGTAAGGGAAATATCTGGATTAATAGTTAACATCGCCTGAGTTCCGTTGCCCCCATTCTTTACAAATTCTTTAAAGAAGGCATCTAATTTTTGTTCAATAACAATTCTATTTTTCTTTAATCTTGCTAATCGATTAATTTCTACGGTCTTGGCGCGGGCTTCTTTTTGGGCCTTAATAATAGGAGCCCTAATCTCTTCCCTTAAAGCTTGAATTTGTGGCACTAAAGCTCTAGGAGGTCTGCCTTTATATTGAGAAACATCTTCAATAGTTAATTTTCTAACAGGCATCATCTCATCTGGTAAGGGTGTATAATTTTGCGGTTCTTTATTGTCCATCAGCTAGAGGCGGTACCCACTCTGCAACAGCAAAGACTTTAGTACCAACTTTTATATATTGCATTCCAAATTTTTCTACCTTATCAACAATATCTTCCCACTTATCCTCATCAGATCCTAAAATTTCATCTCGGTAAGAAACGCCACATTCGCTACAGTGCCAAACACAGGTAGTAACACCGAATAGTACGCGCGGGTCTTCACTGGTCACAGGAACCCCATTAGCACGAATTGGGGCAGCATAGGTTTTGGCAACTAATTGCCACTGATGTTTACATTCCACTGCAACAATTTCCGATTTCTCTAACACCAACGGCTGATCTAAGGGGCTATCTTTAAACAGTTTCTTTATTAGGTTTTTCATATTTTCCTTTAATTAATAATCGTAAGGCGTGACGAATAAGTTCGGAGCGGTTATAGTTGTTGTCTTTACTATATTGATCAACCTGAGATAAAAGTTCAGTGGGAATACAAATTAAGATTTTCTTCATAGAATAGGGTATATCTTAAACATATCCGACTAAATTATTGAAGTCAAGGGAGAATTAAAGAGGTTCGATAGAGAACATACCCGAAGCTTTAACTACATTTAAATGATGTTGACAAAGACTCACCTTTTTCCAATTATCAGGATTAGAGTCTACGTCTTGAAGAGAGCATATTTTTACTCGACTATCTGCTGGAGCACTACATATCATACCCGACATGATCATTACCCAATCACACAAAGTTGGAGTAGGGTGCATCATTACATCAATGGGTGGAATTACAGTGTCAACCACTGGCGCGGGAGTCTTTCTTTTTTTTGATGGGTATATATAAAAATCCCCGCCGCGGCGTTTGACTTTTATCCCATCCTCAGGAATAGGAAAGATTAATTTAAAATCCCGAAGTAATTCCCTGACGTTAATTTCTTTCATATTATTTATCAAGTTTAAATTTATCTTTGAATTTCATATTATTTCTTTTCTAAATTTTTAATCTCTTTCATTAAAATACTGATAGTTAAATTTTTACTTTTAACAGCGTCATTGTAACCTTTCTCATAACTTTTATGACAAGTTTGTATTAAAGCAGTCTTACAAAATTCAATAGATGCTTGTTTACTTACTAAATTTTGAGGAATTTTTCCTATAGCTTTTCCATAATGTTCAATTTCAGAAGATAAATCAAGTTTTTTAATAAATTCTTCGTGATATTTTTTACAATTTCTACATCTTCCAATCATATCAGACAAATAATTTTTACATTTATTTTTTTTAATGGTTTTAGTTTTCATATTATTTTTTAAGATAGAGCCAAAATATTAAACTAATAACTATTGATATTTCTATCCATACTCCTATCCATGACTTTTTCATATTAACAAGCTGGATAATGACAGATATAACACATCTCTCCCAGAATGCCTTTTGTCTTATGAATAGGACATTCCCATTTCATTTTTTCATAAACCTTAGTTCTAACCACGGGTTGATCTTTCCAAAATTTAGATTTTTTTAAATAATGTATCTGTCTGGCAATGTCCCAAGATTCCATCCTTGATAAATTACTTAATCGATCGGCAAACTTTAAAAGAATACCGCGCTTTGTAGTAAGGCGTGGAAAGAAATAACCAAGAGTATCTTTACTTCCATCGTGGGTTACTTCCATTACTAAATTAGCTACATCTTCGTTGAATTTTTTGACTAACTCTTTATAAGTAGTTTTGGTATCTTCAATGGTGTCGTGCAAGTAGGCGGCGGCAATTAAGTTTTCATCGTCTGATACTAACTTAATAATTTCAGCCACTTGAACAGGGTGGATAATATAAGGGTCATTAACATCATCCAGCTGTTTAATATGCTTTTTTGTTGCAAACTGCAGCGCTCGATCAATTAATTTCATATTTATCTTATGCGAGTAAACCCGCCATCACATTTATAAATTATCTTCTCTGGAACGTAGGTATTAATAGAAGCAATATCTCCATTAGTTGTAAATCCAGTTCCGTAAGAAGAGGTGGCGTCTTGTTTTCCAATCACCACACAATGTTTATCTAACACAAACTTTTTAAAATTCTCTTCTTCTAAATAAGCTCCATAAATTATTAAACTTAATAAGATTGCAAAAAATATAGCCGTTCCTATTTTCATATTAATTAAACAATTTTTAATACAAACCTACAAACATATGCGGTAACTACCATACCAAACATAAAACAAACCCAACACCAAACCGCGTTGTTAATTTCGTCAAGCGTCATTTTTTAATAAGTAACTATTGGAAATTACTTTAAATGATAATCGTTTATTATTATATCTCATCTCAACCTTTGGTCGAATAACTATACCCTCGCGCGGGGACTCTGGATTTAACATACTATTACCATCCGCAAACTTTAACAATTCGTCAACCGTTGAAGGAAGTGAATAATTATCGTTTATCAGCGGAACAGTTCTGATCCCAAGGGAATCACAAAATCCAATAAAGTCTTTAAAATTTAAATATATTCCATTAGCAATATTATATGCATTAAAACAGAACAACTCCTGACCTGTGCGCTTCAGCGGGTTCTTTTGGATACCCTCCCCGATCAATTCACCTTGGATTGCAAAGTTATCTGGTAATTTCGTGGCTAAATCTAACTTTTTAGCTATCTTCCACTGGGTTGTTTCTCCTTCTAATAATTCTAAGTTACGGCTACAAACACCAAATACTCCGTCTTTTTTGTAGTAGGTAACTGATGTTCCGTCAAGTTTCTCGGTTACATAGTAATTAGAAAGAATATCTGACATGTTCTGAATTCTCTCTTCGTCTGTTTTTGGAATAAAACCTGGAAAGAAGCCCTTCACCTTTCCAGCCAGCTCGGCGGGCATTGGTGGTTCATAAAGCTTAACCCCAAGTAACTCTGTCATATCATAACCAA
>Ga0315284_10016569_pt1 | contig 10456 bp, 7 predicted proteins | sample YL17G09_16_MG_FD_203696 | JGI IMG/M metagenome (GOLD analysis project Ga0315284, IMG submission 203696) | Sediment microbial communities from Yellowstone Lake, YNP, Wyoming, USA - YL17G09_16 | ecosystem: Environmental > Aquatic > Freshwater > Lake > Sediment | place: USA: Wyoming | collected...
CCGCAGTACTTGAGGAGTGCGTGCGGCAGCAGCAGTGAGTTCCAGGTGGAGATGCTCCAGTAGCGCTGCCGCCGGCCAGGGATGCTGCTCTCATTGCAGAGGTCCCGCAACTCATCCAGAGAGCAGCCTTCTGCCGCCATCGACAAGCACTTGGTCACCCACTCGTGAACCGGGCACCCGCTCACAATGGTGTCGTCGGGCAGCCAGATGCTCTTGATGATGGGGCGGCCTCGCTTCTCCTCCCCCCGCACCAGCTGCACTGACTTGTAGCCGAAGAGCGGCTGGCCGCCGTTCTTGTAGCACCAGCCGGTCTCCTGGTCGCGGGTCTGCACGTTCGCCCGGCAGCCCTTGCGGGTGTGGAACGCTACCTCTTTGCTGTAGGCTTCGTTCTTGGCGAACGTGATCGCCTCCATGTAGACGCCGGCTACGGATTCGGGGTCGATGTCTGGATCGTTCAGTGAGATCACCTTGATGCCCGACTGGCGCAGCTCCCGCACCAGCGCCTTCGCACGTACGCTGTCGCGGGAGAACCTGGAGAAGTCGTGCACCAGGATGGTGTTCACCTCCGGGTTGGCCTTGGCGGCCGCCAACATGCGGTGGAACTCCACCCGCTTGGCTTCCTTCTGGTAGGCACTTGCCACCTCGTGGAACTCCCCCAGGATCTCGATGCCCTGCTTCCCGGCGTGCTCACGAAGCTGGCGCAGTTGCTCCGGCATCGAGAGCCCGCGCGCCTCCTGCATGTCGGTGGAGACGCGTGCCCAGATGATAGCCTTCACAGCGGCCGGAGAACTGGTGGCCGTTGTGCCATTGCCGCCAAGCAGCGATTCCAGCAGACTGGGGGCCGCGCTCATTTCCTCGCCTCCTTCGGCACCTCGACCTTTGCCAGTGCCTTCTGCAGCAGTTCCATCACCACCGCGTGCTGGCTGCGGCGCTCCTTGAACGCGACCCAGCGCAGCTTCTCGTGCAGTTCTTCCGGTAGTCTCAAGCTCAGGCTCACCATGGGATCGCCCTCCACGTCCCAGATGATACGCCTATAGCCCTATAATGTCAAGCGCTCATACGCTGACGGTGGGACGACTAGCCCTCCAGGACACCGACCAAGAGGGGAGGGGGTGCTCATCCGCCCGGAATCCGCTGCAACCGTGCAACCGCCTCACGCAGGTGGCGGAGCGGTCACACCTCGCAGGGCTCGCGGGGCGCGCGGCGCCTCCCCGCCCTGGCTCTCTTGTCCCTCGGAGAAACTGCCCAAACTACCCAATTCGGCCACACTCGCTTGCCAGCGATCCCAGAGGGCTCCTGGGCTGAGTTTGCGTGGTCGGTTCGTTGAGGACAGGGCCGAAAAACGCGACCAGCCAGATGACCACACGGCCACCACCACGCGCGAGGCGGCGATACAGGGCACCATCCAACGCCTCCGCGAACACGGTATCCATCTCGCCCAGGTCTCGGCCCACCATGCGGCCGACTTCTGCATCTACTATGAGAACGCCATCGTCAGCATCGGGCCGAAGCCGCACCCAGTCTACCCGCCCATCTCCGCCATCGGCGGTGGCCCGCCCTTCCACCCCAACTGCGTGCACGTGCTCACGCCGTTCGTGGAGCGCCTGGCGACGGAGGAGGAGAAGAAAGCGGGGATCACCCCGCCAGAGGTGCCGAACCGGTCGCCGGCGGAGCTGCAGCGGAGGTACCGGAAGGACGCACCCCGAGGGAGGGGCTGAGTGCATCACCGCACTCGCGACGCAGCCTGCAGACCAGCATCCTGTTCTCCTTAGCGGGGCTCAACAAGAAGCAGCACTGTGCTCTCCGAAACGAGGGGAAGTCGACCGAAGCGCAGAACCACCTCTTACCTCTACTCTGGTAGTCACAGGGCGGGGAGTGATCAGGAGGAGGTTGAGGGGTATGGCGCGTCGGTTCTGCCTTGTCGTGCTGATCTGGGTTTCAGTGATGGTATCCATGCCGTGCGCAAGCTACGCGTCGGACGCACTCGGGCCGAACCAGAAGCTCACCGCCAATCAGTACCTAACGTCACCGAACGGCCTAGCCGTACTGTATATGGGGGCCGACGGGAACCTGGTGCTCTATTTCGTCTACGGCTCCCAGTGGCTGCCGCAATGGGCGACCCACACGGAGGGCAACGCCGGAGCCTATGCCGAGATGCAGGCCTCCGACGGCAACTTCGTAGTATATGGTCCTGGGGGAAACGCTCTATGGGCCTCACACACAGTCGGGGCACCGAACTCCTTTGTGGCAGTGCAGAACGACGGCAACTTAGTCATCTATGATCCTCAGAGCCAGGCGAGGTGGGCCACGTATACGTTCTACCAGCCGGGACTCGGGCCGAACCAGGTGCTCACCGCCAATCAGTACCTGACATCACCGAACGGCCTGGTCATGTTGAACATGCAGGACGATGGGAACCTGGTGCTCTATTTCCGATACGGCTCGCAGTGGGTGGCGCAATGGGCGACCCACACGGAGGGCAACGCCGGAGCCTATGCCGAGATGCAGGCCTCCGACGGCAACTTCGTAGTATACGGCCCTCAAGGAAACGTTCTGTGGGCCTCAGACACGGCCGGCGTGGCGAACTGTGTCCTCATAGTGCAGAACGATGGGAATCTGGTCATCTACGGTCCCCAAGGCCAGGTGAGATGGGCCACCTACACATTCTACATACCGGGACTCGGGCCGAACCAGGAACTGACTGCCAATCAGTATATGGCATCACCGAACGGCCTCGCCCAGTTGTACATGCAAGACGACGGGAATCTGGTGCTGTACTTCCGGTACGGTTCGCAGTGGCTGGCCCAATGGGCGACCGGCACGCAGGGCAACCCCGGCGCCTATGCCGTGATGCAGGCGTCGGATGGGAATTTCGTTGTGTACGGCCCCCAGGGCAACGTTCTGTGGGCCTCAAACACAGCCGGCGTGGCAAATTGCGTTATTGCGGTACAGGACGACGGCAACGTGGTCATCTACGACCCCCAAGGGCATGCGAGGTGGGCCACCTGGACGGCCTATATGCCTGGACTGGGGCCGAACCAGACGCTTATCGCTGGGCAGGACCTGACGTCACCGAACGGCCTGACCAGATTGTGCATGCAGGATGATGGAAACCTGGTGCTCTATTTCCTATACGGCTCGCAGTGGGTGCCGCAGTGGACGAGCGGCACGCAGGGCAACCCCGGCGCCTATGCCGAGATGCAGGCCTCCGACGGCAACTTCGTGGTGTACGGCCCTCAGGGAAACGCTCTGTGGGCCTCAAACACGGCCGGTGTGCCTAACTGTGTTGTTGTAGTGCAGAACGACGGTAACCTGGTAGTCTATGATCCTCAGGGGCACGCGAGGTGGGCATCGAACACGTGCCGGTGGGGGGCGGGGACCGAGGCGGGGACGTCCTATCCAACAGCAGACGACTGGGTTTCCACCACTTGGTATCGCCACCGCGGTCAACTGCACGCGCACTACATGCCGGACGGTGAATATGTACTGGTGGGGGGCGTGCCGGTCGGGGTGGCACTTGGCCCGATCCCTGCCGCTGGCCTTCTCATGTCGGCTGCCAGAGCTGGCGTCACCGCGCTATACGGCATCCACGGCTATGACTTCGTGGCCCTGACCGAGCACCAGCCGGACTGGAAGTTTGACGACTACACGTGGGACAAGCGCTTCGAGGATGCCAGCGTCGGCAGCGTGTTGTCGTTGGTTGGCTCGGCCGAGGACACTGCTGATACACACATCCTCGGCATCGGGTTCGGGACGGGCACTGACCCGGCGCGGATGGGTCCCGGATTGGGAGAAGAGACGCGCCTCGCGAACATCACCGGCAACGGCGGGCTGGCCTTCGCGGCCCACCCGGATATGGCTGCCTACCGGTGGAGTGATGCCAAACTGGCGGACTGCGCTGGCGACTACCAAGGCCTCGAGTTGTACAACACAGCTGCGTACTACATGGCCCTCATCCTCCACTGCGGCTGCGGCGCGGCAGCGCTGGACCAGGGCTACGCTGTGGACACGTGGGACGAACTGCTTCACAGTGGGTACAGGACGTGGGGCATCGCGGGTGACGACTACACCCCCAATATCTATCAGGGCTGGACATGGATCGACGACGCCTGCGTCGTAGTCTGGACAGATGCGCCCACGCCGGATGTGACGAAGATCAAAGACGCTCTTCGCGCGGGCCGCTTCTACGCCACCAAGGGTGGCTCCAGCGCACCGGAGATTCTAGCCTACTGGGCCGACCCGTCCACGCGCACCATCACGGTACAGATGCCGCAGCCGTATCGTGTTACCTTCGTAAGTGGGCGTTGGTGGCTTGCGCCGGCGAACGTGACTCCGACCAACCGCGGCGACGGCACCTATGTCGCCTCCTACACCTACTCACCCGATGACGTCTACGTCCGCACCGAGGTGCGAGACGACAGGAGCAACACTTCGTGGCTTCAACCGATCTGGCTAGACCAGATTCAGCACAAGACGGGGGTCGTGTCTTCGTCCTCCGCGAGCGGCCTACACGCCGCTACACTCGAACCACTAGTGCTGGAGATGGAAGGAACCACGCTCGCCGTCTCCTCTCCACAGGCAGGCGTGACCTATGTGAGCGGGGATCTGCTATCCGGTGAGGCCCGTCCGCTTGCGCCGACGGGAGGTTATCTGTCACGGTGTTATCAGTTCACGCCCGATGTCGCGCTCCAGGGCGCGAACATGCTGAGCATCCGCTACTTCCCCGATTCCGTTCGCGGCTTCCCTGCAGCCAATCTGGCGATCTACAGGTGGGACGCCGCGGCCGGGGCATGGGGCCGACTCGTTACCACCCTAGATGAGTCGAATGGCGAGGTCGCCGCCGCGATCAGCCAACTCGGCATCTACACGGTCAGCGCGGAGTCGCCCACAGATACCGGCATTCCTACCATCGCGATCACATCCCCTTCGGACGGCGCCCAGATCACTGCGCCCGCGGCCATCACCGCCGATGCCACCGATGACCAAGGCGTTGCGCGCGTGCGCTTCTATCTGGACGGCTGGCCCATCAGCACAGACAACTGGGGCGGGGATGGATTCGCCGCGACCCTCGACCCGGCAAACTACACGGTCGGCACAAAGACCATTTCCGCAATTGCCGAGGATGGGGTGGGCAACCAAGAGCAGGCAGAGTCAACGGTGGAAGTTGCCGGGCTCATGCTGGCACCTGTCATGACAATAGCTGCCCCTGTACAATCCGAGGTCGTTTGGGGCGACCTGAGTGCGAGCGGAGAGTGGACGGGTCAGCTCCCGATGACGCTAGGCGTGTTCACCCTCGATGACCAGCCCCTCACCGCGACTCCGCCCACAGATGGTTCGTGGGAGATCAGCGTGGCGATGACCTCGGAGCAAGCGGGGAACCGCACGCTGCAAGCGACTGGCTTCGACATCTACGGCAACCGGGCCGAAGCGACTGTGCCGGTGATGGTCAAGGTGTTCTCCGACGTTCCACTGGATTTCTGGGCGCGCGATCAGATCTACGGGGCCGCCCGCGCGAATATCGTCGAAGGTTACCCGGACGGCACGTACGGGCCATCGCAAGCAGTCACCCGCGACCAGATGGCGGTCTACATCTCCCGCGCATTGGCGGGCGGCGAGGCGAACGTTCCGCCAGGACCGGCGACGGCCACCTTCTCGGACGTGCCCGCGGATCTCTGGGCGTTCAAGTATGTCGAGTACTGCTACGCTCACGGGGTCGTCGAGGGCTATGACCCGACGACTTACGCGCCGGACGGCGTCGTTGATCGCGCGCAGATGGCTGTGTATGTGGCCAGGGCAGTCGCCAGCGAAGACTCTGGCGTTCCAGACGGGCCGGCGACGGCGACGTTCAACGACGTCCCGACTGACTACTGGGCCTACAAGTACGTCGAGTACTGCAAGGCGAACGGGATTGTGCAAGGATACGACCCGGTGACTTACGCCCCCGATGTGGAGGTCACCCGCGACCAGATGGCGGTCTATGTGGCGCGGGCGTTTCAGCTGCCGTTGTGATTGGCGGCTTCCTTCGCTCTGAGGGCAACTGGCATCGGGTGATGGACTAGCACCCATCGTTGTCATGTGGTAGAATACCACTGACGGAATCAGGCCCCTGGCCCTGGTGGGTGTGGGGGAAGAGCTGGCGCAGCTGAGCCGGCGTCTGAGCTGAGATAGGGTCTAGCTAACCCGAGTCTGAGCCCAGGGGCCGGCTTCGTCTTTGGCCGGGGAAGACAAGCGGTGAAGTCGACGTTCGCGAGGGCGAGCGATCAGCATGGTCAGACGCACGGGACGGCGTCAAAGGGGCGCTTTCCGGCCCTTGAGGGCGGCTTTCCATCACCGCGCAAGCAGGCCTGTCGCGCGGAGTCTCGCGCGGCTATGTCGAGGGGTGGCGCGTCCCGCACGCAGCGGCCTCTCTGAAGCAGACCAGGGGTGAACGCAGATGACTGAACAGATGCCGGAAGCACTCCCACCCAACACGCCCAGCAGCACGACCTGCGCGGCCTTGACCGCAAGCGGCCAGCGCTGTCGGGCGCTGCCGCTGTCGGGCCAGCCGTTTTGCCTCTTCCACAGCCAGCAGGCGGAGGCGAAACGGATCATGGCCGATGCCAGACGGGCGGGCGGACTGGCGCGGCTGGCCTCGCTCAAACCCACAGGCCTGGTGGTCAAGCTGGGCACTCCTCAGGAATGCAAAGAGACCGCGCGGCAGGCGCTGCAGCTGATGCTGGACGGCAAGCTCGATCGGCCCCGCTGTGACTCCACGGTGAACGGCTGCGCCAAGTTGCTGGAGACGTTCGCCCTGGGAGAGCTGCAGGCCCAGATCGACGCCATCAAGGCTGAGCTGAAGGTGGTGAAGGACGATGGCAATACGAACGCGGGCTAGGGCCAAGATCGAAGAGGACATCGCCACCCTCGCCAAAGAGGTGAGCGAGCTGAGGCAGATGCGTGGCGCGGACACCGTGGTCGGCTTCGTCGTGGCGGCATTCGGCCATGAGCGCGCACGCGAGCTGGCGCTGGCAGCGGATGACTGCCGGGGGATGGCGTGGGTCTGGGATGCGGTGAGCGAACTACAGCTCGCGCCCGCGGCCGAGACGTTGAGATCATGCGCGATCACCACCTGGCAGGCAGTTGGCCAAGGCGATCTGTCGGCATTCAAGGGCGCCTCGCAGGGACTGAGGGAGGCGCTGCTCGCACTGCTTGAGGCGCGGGCCTCCAAGTGGCGACAGCTATCGGCGGCGCGGGACTTCTACCCGCCTTCCTGGCAGAGCACGCTCGATCCGGTGGAGCACGTGCGCCGCGCGGTGCCCAAGCTGAACCGCTGGGAGCTGCTGATATGGGCCGGCAAAGCGCTGGCCTGCGCCACCGAGGATGTGTGGCTATGGCAGCTCTGGCAGACAGGCTGGCGGGACTACAACGAGGACTTGCTCCAGCGGGGCCAGTCGGTGATGACCGAGAAGGACTGGCAGCGAGAGCTCGCGGAACACGCGCTGCCTGAGGCAGAAGCGCTGATCGTGGATAGCTGGCCGGTCCCGCCCGACGACCAATGGCCGGATCGGAATACCAGGGAGATCACGCTTCCCCGCCTGCGCAAGTGGCAGGCAGAGCGGGCCGGAGCCGGTGCAGTCCCTGAGCAGACCGCAAGTGACCAGGAGCAACAGAGATGACATCACAGCAGCAGGTTTCAACAGACACGATCAAGGCATTGACGATGGAGCAGCGGGCGATCAACGAGCTGCTCCCACACCCCCGAAACTACCGCCGCCACCCCGAGCACCAGCTTGCCATCCTGCGCGAATCGCTGCGGGTGCACGGCCAGCAGAAGCCGGTGGTGATCACCCCGGATGGCACCATCCTCGCCGGGCACGGATTGGTGGAGGCGGCGAAGCTGGAGGGGTGGGAGGGCATCGCTTGCCACGTCTACGACGGCCCCTATCCCGATGCTTTCGTCGTCCTCGACAACAGGGCCTCTGATCTGGCGGAGGACGACGAAGCGGCGCTCGCGCAGCTGCTGCGCGATCTGGAGGCGCAGGATCAGCTCATCGCGGCGGGCTGGGAGCAGGACGATCTCCATGAACTGCTGCTGCGGCTGGAGGCCGAGGAGAAGGGTAGCCGCGAGGAGACCTTCGACGCCGACCAGGCGATGGCGGAGGCGGAGCAGCAGTCAGGTCCGACCCGAGTGCAGCCCGGCGAGGTCTGGCAGCTTGGCCGGCATCGGCTCATGTGTGGCGATAGTACTCACCCGGCCAACTGGGAGCGTCTCATGGCGGGACAAGTGGCACAAGCGATCATCACCGACCCGCCCTATGCCATCAACTACCTCGGGGGTCGGGCCGCGCAGGAAGAACGCATCGGGGCCAAACGCAGGAGCGCCGAGGGCCAGGAGGGCGACGCCTACTGGGACGACCTGACCGATGACGAGTACCGCCACTTGCTGAGCTCCAGCCTGGGCCTGGCCCACCAGCACTCCGACGACAAGGCCCCGCTCTATCTGTGGTTTGCCAGTTCTCACCTGCGCGATGTGCTGGACTGCCTGGCCGAGTGTGGCTGGCAGGAGCGAAACCTGCTGGTGTGGGTGAAGAACAACGGCGCGGGCGCGCTCTTCGCCCAGTCTAAGCACTGGTATGAGCCGTGCTTCTACGCCTTCAAGAAGGGCCAGGCCCCGCGCTGGCACGGCCCCACCAATGAGCGCACGGTGTGGGAGCATGACAAGCCGACAGTCAATGACCTGCATCCCACCATGAAGCCGCTGGCGCTGATCGAGCGCTCCATCGCAAACGCCACCGAACTCGGCCAGTTGGTGGTGGATGCCTTCCTGGGTAGCGGCACCGCGATCATCGCGGCCGAGCGCACTGGCCGGCGCTGCTATGGGTTTGATCTGGACGCGCGCTACTGTGATGTGATCCTTGCCAGATTCGAGCAGTTCGCTCAAACGGAAGCGGTGAAGCTCGATGCCTGAGCATCCCTGGGACCGCCAACCAGGCGAGACGGACAGCGCCTACCAGGCCTTCGAGCTGTTCCGGCGCCTGGGACCGGACAGGACGGTGCAGGGGGCCTGGGAGCAGTACTGGGGCCGTCCGGGTAACAGGCGCAAAGCAGGCGGCAAGCAGGCCGGCATGGCCCATGGCTACTTCCGCGCCTGGTCCAGCCGACACTGCTGGCATCAGCGCGCCGCTGCCTGGGATGACGAGCTGGCGGCGCTCGCCCGCGACCAGGAGCTTGATCGGGAGTTGAAGGCGCGGGTGGCCCAGCAGCAGGAAGAGATCCGCCAGCGCCAGTTGATGAGGGAGGAAGCGAGAGCGGCGCGTGCTGTAGGGCGCAGGGGCTTGCTGCGCATCCTCCAGGAGATAGAGGGCCAGCAACTGGACTCCATGAAGCTGGCCGAGCTCATCCCCCACCTCAAGCGGTTCCTCGACGCAGTGACCGAGGGCCAGCGCCTCGAGCAGGAGATAGGCGAGCCACCCCCGGCGACCAGGCAGCTCGACGTCCGTACGGAGCGGGCGCTGGCCGAGCTCATCCGCGACTACGTGCCGCAGGAGAAGTGGGAGTCAGTGGCAGAGGAGTTCGACCGCATCATCGCCCTCGATCTGGGCAACCGCCCAGCGAACACTGCTACGTGAGCTCAGGCGCCGGTTGCTCGCCTATCGCACCGTTTCCGGCAATCTGGGATAACACCGCCGGAAACGACGCACCACGTTGGCTTCAGTGCCGCGTTCGGGAGCGGGGTGGAGGTAGGGCCGCGGAGCTTTGGGCCCGCCGGACGTCACATTGGGAGATCGAATGCTCTCGCCACATACACCGCCATCTGGTCCCGCGTGACCACGATCTCGGGGTGGTACATGCCGTCCTCGTAGCCCGCAACCACTCCGTTCTCGACGCAGTATTCGATGTGGCGATAGGCCCAGAAGGTCGCGGGCACGTCGGGGAAGTTGCGCGGCTCGGAGGGGACGTAGTCGGCCAGCGCGGCCTCGCCTGTCGGGGCAACCAGAGAGCGGGCGACATACACCGCCATCTGATCGCGCGTGACCTCGTACTCCGGATGGTAGTAGCCGTCGTCATAGCCCGTGACTACTGCTTGATCCACCGCGTACTCGATGTAGTCGAGCGCCCAGTTGCCTCCAGGCACATCGGGGAATGTGGGCGTCTCGGTGAAGTCTGGGACGTTGTCATCCCCACCAGCGAGGGCGCGGGAGATGTAGACCGCCATCTGGTCGCGGGTGACAGGCCAGTCAGGCTGGTAGGTTCCGTCATCGTAGCCGGAAACGATGCCGGCCTCGACGCAGGCCTCGATCTGAAGACGCGCCCAGTGGTCGTACGGAACGTCGTTGAAGCTCAGCCAGATGCTCAGGCGTAGCACTCGGTTGTTCCCATAGTCGGCCACCCAGCAGGAGCCATCCGTGGGATTCACAGAGACGGACCGAGGGTCGAGGAATCCATCTCCACGCCACAACTCCTCCCCGGCTTCCGA
>Ga0315284_10016570_pt1 | contig 10456 bp, 11 predicted proteins | sample YL17G09_16_MG_FD_203696 | JGI IMG/M metagenome (GOLD analysis project Ga0315284, IMG submission 203696) | Sediment microbial communities from Yellowstone Lake, YNP, Wyoming, USA - YL17G09_16 | ecosystem: Environmental > Aquatic > Freshwater > Lake > Sediment | place: USA: Wyoming | collected...
CGAGAAAACGTAAATCAAGCCCGAAACGGCAGAGACCTTCAGCCACAGCGAGACGCGGCGGTCAGCAAACAGCGACAAGAACAGCCGCGTGATGTGGTGCAGGTTGAGCACGCCGAGAAGGCCGCCGATCTTGCGCGCCGTCAAGCGCTCCGCCATGGGCAGTATTCTAGCCTGTCGCAATCACCGCGCGCGCGGTAGCCCGGCTATGTCTTGCTCCACAGGCCGACTGCGACGCCGTGAAGGTCGGCAAACATGCCGTAGAAACCATGCTCCTCGCTGATCCTCGTCTTCGGATGTAGCGTCTTCCCGCCGGCCGCCTCAATCTCCTTCAGCTTGCCCTCAATGTCGTCCACTTCGATGTAGAAGACCACCGGATGGCCCTCGGGCATCTCACGTACAAAGCCGCCTCCCGGGCCCTTCCCCGCGGCGAACAGGGACCACTCCGGGCCGTACTCCGTGGATTCCCAGCCGAAGAGGTGGCGGTAGAACTTGGCCGCCGCCGCAAGGTCGGCAGCCTGAAGCTCGATATGCATGATCGGACATGCCATGAAGCACCTCTCAAACGTATAGAATAAGGAAGATAGCACCTACGAAGTGGCATGTCAAGGACGAAGCCGCGGGCGGAGGGGCGAGTTCATCGCGTAAAATGACCCTGTGGCCGAGCCGGAGAAGCTGACGCGGGTGTACAGGCACTATCTGGTGGCGACCCTGGGCGTCTTCTCCGTGGTCATCGTGGGGATAGCGCTGTGGCGGCTGCGCGACGTGGCGCTAATGTTGGCGCTGGCGGGGTTCCTCGCCTACTTCCTTTCCTGGCCGGTGAAGTGGCTGGGCCGCTGGTTCAGACAGCAGGTGGCGGTGCGGATGGTGTTCTACACCTCGCTGGTGGTGGTGGGCGGAATCCTGGGCCCGATCGGGGGGGTGTTCTACGGCCAAATGGTCGGTCTAGTGGAATCGCTGCCGCGCATGGTTTCGGGGCTCGAGCGCTATCTGCAGGATTTGAGCATCGAGCTCATGCCGGGGCACGAGCTGCGCTTCATCGACTACCTCAATCAATTCGCGGACCAGTTGCAGGCGAACTCGCCGCGCATCGCCAGCTCGCTGCTTGGCTTCACGCAGTCATTCGTGTCGGGGACGGCGGTGTTCGCCATCGGCCTGATCGTCGTGCCGCTGATCACGCTGTACCTGCTACTCGACAGCTCCCGCCTGCGCCGGGCGCTCATGGGGTGCTTCCCGCGGCACGTGCAGCCCGACGTCGACCGCGCGCTGGACGCCGTGAACCGCAGTCTCAGCGCCTACATCTACAGCAAGACGATCCTCGCCCTTTTCGTCGGGCTGGCGATGGGCGTCTCATTGGCGATACTCGGGCTGCCATTCGCGGGGGTGTTAGGGCTGGTCGCCTTCCTCGGCGAGTTCGTCCCCGTGATCGGGGCGTGGATCGCTTTCACGCTGATGGCGGTGGTGGCCATCGCCACCGACCCCTGGGACGTCTTGTGGATCTGCATCATCATGGTCGCCGCCCAGATTGTGCAAACCTACGTGCTCGCCCCCAAGCTGATGGGCGACACGATGGACATGCACCCGCTGACGGTCGTGTTGGCGATGCTCGTGGGCGGCACGCTGGGGGGCATCGCCGGGCTGATCATCTCGATTCCGGCATTCGCCGCGGCGAAGATCATCCTCAACGTGTTCGTCTTCCGCCGCCGGGAGCCGGGAATCGCCCTGCCCTCCCTCGACCTGATCAGCCAGGGTGGCGGGCCCGCGGACTTCCGCGAGTCCACCTGAGGTAAGCCGCCTCTGAGCTTTCTACGTGCCCACGCGGCCCTCAATGGGGCTTGACGCGCTGGCGTAGCGCTTGCGCGGGATGCGCCCGGCGAGGTGGGCCTTGCGGCCTGCGGCGATGCCCTCCGCCATCGCCCGCGCCATGAGCACCGGGTCCGGCGAGAGCGCGATTGCCGTGTTGATCAGGCAGGCGTCGGCGCCAAGCTCCATCGCCAGGGATGCGTCGCTGGGGGCGCCGATGCCGGCGTCGACGATGATCGGCAGCTTGCCCCCGAGCTCCTCGATGATGAACTGCAGCCCGCTGAAGTCGGGGAATCCCTGGCCCGAGCCGATGGGGCTGGCCAGCGGCATCACCGTATCGGCGCCGGCTTCGTATAGGCGGCGGGCCGCCACCGGGTCTTGCGAGGTGTAGGGCAGGACGACGAAGCCTTCCTCCTTGAGGATCTTTACCGCCTCGACGGTTGCCGCCACGTCCGGCAGCAGGGTGCGCTCGTCGCCAAGCACCTCAACCTTGATCCAGTTTGTGCCCGTTGCGGCGCGGGCCAGCCGCGCGACGCGCAGCGTGCTCTCCAGATCGAAGCAGCCGGCGGTGTTGGGCAGAAGCTGAATCCGCGAGCGGTCGAGGTAGTCGATGAAGTTCTTCTCCTTGCGTTCGGCGGAGATGTCGATGCGCCGTATCGCCACCGTGACGCACTCCGTCCCTCCGGCCTCCCAGGCGCGCGCCATCAGCTCGTTCGAGGCGAACTTGCCCGAGCCCATGAGCAGACGGCTGGTGAACTCGCGCCCAGCGATCACTAGCGGCTTGTCGTCGTGTGTCGCATCCATCGTTGCTCCTTCCCCAGTCAGCTAGGCAGCTTCTAGAGCATGATACCGCCAGCAGGCTAGAATGCTCGCCGCGAGGAAAGATGCCGTGGTTCTTCGGTAGAGGCCGAGGCTATCCCTACTGGTGGCGAATCGACTGGGCGGGCAAGTGGGGACGCCCGCGCTCGGCGGCGCGTTGCCCGCAGTGCGGCCTGAAGATGATCGCGGGGATCACGCAGTACGAATGCCCGGGCTGCGGCCACGTCGTGCCCAAGCCAACTTCGCACCTCGAGCATTACCACAGCCCCCCGGACAGCACGACTGAGAGGGTCAAGGACTCGCTGTACAGCAAGCTGGGACGCGTCCCGGGCGGCGGACACTTCGCCAGCTTCGAGCTGCCGCGGCAGATGAGCACTGAGCGGTGGGCGGTGCGTTTACTTGCTTTCCTGCCTGCGATCCTCATGTACATAGACTGGGACTACCCCCCCTGGGGTTTGGCCCTCCCGCTGGATGCCCTGCACGTCCCCGGGATCGCCGCGGCATGCCTCTATCTGGCGTGGTTCTTGCTCTACCTCTTCACAGCGTCGTCGTCATTCATCACCCTCCGCCAGGTGATGGCCCCGCTCTCAGTTGTGGTGGCCGCAGGGACCGGGGCGGCGGCATTCAGGCTCTGGACGTTGTATCCCCTCAGTCCAACGAGCAACTGGAACCACCCATGGGAGTTGCAGCTAGCACTGACTGATCGCGTTTCCAGTCCAGCTGTGGGCCGCATCGTTCTTCTGGCGCGAAGCGAAGCTCATCGGCGGCTAGAGCGCGACCGCGCAGGTTCCGGCGAGGCTCGCCTGGACTATGGCGATATGCAACGGCCAGGCGCAGCTCAGGCTACAGCGTGTACACGCCGAGGTTGCCCGACGCGTCTATCGGCCAGGTGAACATCCCGTCGGGGTCATTCGGAGCATAGTTGTCGTGCGCCTCGCCCCTGATCTGCCATGTTCCCAGCGGGATGGTGTTGCTGCCGGGCACGGGTAACCTCATGTTGGGGTCTACCTGGAAGACGTGTTGCCCCGGCCCTTGGGCGGGAATCAGATCCGTTGCCAGAGGGAATTCGCCACTGCTTGGGACGGCGGCGTCGACGAGCACCCAGTCGATTCTGTACGTGGCTCGCCCGCCGGTGAGGGTGTACAGGATAGTCAGGCTAGGCAAGGCCTTGAGGTCCATTGGGGCAGGGCTGCCGTTGTCGGCCAGAACGACGGCCGTAGGCGCATCCACGGTTATGGTGAACGTGGTCATCGCCGTGCCGCCGTTCGCGTCGCGCACGGTTAGACTCGCCTGATAGGTCCCCATCGTGTTGTAGGTGTGCGTTACGTCCTGCGGCGTGTACACGGTCAGTGACGGCTGGCCGATGCCTTCAAAGTCGTAAGCGTAGGAGGCAAGCGGTTGGCCGTCGGGGTCGTAGCTGTACTCGTAGTCCGGCGCGACAAATTGGGCAGGCTTGAAAGTGACCGTAAGCGGCTCGGGGCCCTGGGCGGGCTCACCAATCAGGTACACCACAGGCAACGCGTTGCTCGTCGTGCAGTGGCCGGTGTTGCTGGTTGTCGTGTCGACGCGCACGTTCACGTCCCGTTCAAGCGTCTGGCCGAGGAACAGCGGGTAGAAAACGATTTGCGTGTTGCTGTAGCTCACGTACTTCGCCAGGTCCAGAATCTCCTGGCTGGCGAAGACCACGCGGTGGAGGGCATCGGGGCCCGCGCCGAAGTTGTTGCCGTCCAACGTCACCGGAATCGTCGCATCGGCGCTCAGGGGGCTGAGATGCGTGATGTACGGGTCGCTGTTCGTCAGCACTTCCGGGGTCGGGAGGGTGACTCCGCCAATCGTCACCTGGGCTGGCCCGCTGGTCGCACCCAGCGGAAGTGTGGCCTGGATCTCGGTAGACTGCCAGTTCACCACGGGCGCATCGAGCAGCGCATCATGGAAACCGGTGCCGGTGCCCCAAACGACCCCCGCGACCTGCACCGTATCACCGGTTTGCTGCTCGCCGAAGAACCTGCCCTCGATGATCAGCGTGCCGCCGACGGCCACCGACGGCGTCTGCAGCGCCGTGATCTCAAACGGCGCGATCGTCACCGCTTCCTCGGGCGACAGGTCGCTCTCATCGCCGCTGGCATCGACAGCTGTCAGCCGGTAGTGCCAGGTGTCGCCGAGCTGCGCCGCGAAGCGGTCTTCGATGGTCATTAAGTCGCCTGGGTTCTGGGCCTGGGGCACCAGGGTGTCGCCGCCCACGTCCAACCAGTACGCGCTGTTGCCCAGCGCGCTGTCCGGAATCGTCGCGTTAGCTTTGTAGACGTGGTAGCCCACTACATCGCCGGTCAGCGACGTCCAGGAAAGCCGGACGCCCGCAGGCACGCCGCTGGCGCCGTGGAGCACATTCGCGGATAGGCCATCCGACGGCAGAGCCGGCTTGTTCGCCCCCCCCCCGCCGGGGCCAGCCGGCCCCGGCCCCGCGCGGCAACCCGCGGCCAGCGCGGCAACGATGAGAAGCAGGACGCAGAGATAGTGTTTCACCACTCGACCTCGGTTGCAGCCAGTTAATGGCCGGTCGGATGGTTGGGCCTCGTACCTCCCCGAGGGCTCTCCCGCCGGTGATTGCCGATGCCTCAGCGAAAGGGCTGCGGGGGCGATAAGCCGCCCGGCCGCCCAAGCCGACCACGCAGAGGATTATACCCGGCGCGCGGACTGGCGGACCGGCCGGAGTCCGGATGCGGCTTGGTAGCCCGGGCAGCTACATGAGCACGATCGCCCGGTCGGCGCCTTCCCCACTGCCCAGGACCATGTGCAGGCAGCAGTCGTACAGCGTGTGCCACTTGAACTTGCCGCAGCCCTTGTCGTATCCGGCGCGGAGCTTGAAGCGCGCCAGGCACAGGTCGTCGTCGCCGGGCTTGGTGACGCGGACGTACTTCACCGCCGCCGGGTTGACCGGCTTGTCCAGCGGCGCGCTGTACTCGCCGCAGCGCGCGCAAGGGTCACACCACGGCCCGGCGATGGTCGCCGTGCCCAGGACGGTCGCGTCGGGCCCGAGGAAGTCAACGACGATGGCGTCGGTGCTTCCGCTCGCCATACAGCAGCAGTTGCCGCAGCCAATCTCGAGCGAGACGCAGCTTAGTTCGCAGACGCAGGGCAGCCGCAGCCCGCAGAGAAGCTTGGCCGAGGCGTCAGCGGGCGCATCGGCCGCCGTGGCCAACATGGACAACGCCAGCACTAAGGCTAATGTGAGAAGTCCGCGCATCCCAAACCTCCGCCTGGATGGGGTTCTAGAGTAGATCAGTATAGCAGAGTGGTATAGGAGATCCTGAGTCTGAGTCTCAATGGAGGCGGCGATGTCGATTGCAATTGGCAACCTGGTGCCCGATTTCCAGCTGCGGGCCACGGACGGTAAGACCTATGACTTTGCTGGGCTGACCGGCGAGAAGGCCACCGCCCTGCTCTTCTGGTGCAATCACTGCCCGTACGTGATCGCCAACCAGGACCGCGTGATCGCCATGCAGGCGGAGTATGCCGCGCAGGGCGTGCGGTTTGCAGCCGTGTGCTCGAACAACGCCGAGGTGTATCCCCAGGACAGCTTCGAGAGCATGCGGCGCCGGGCAAAGGAGAAGAGTTACAACTTCCCCTACCTGCACGATGAGACCCAGGAAATCGCCCGGGCCTTCGGCGCCCAGCGCACGCCGGAGGTGTTCCTCTTCGACGCCGGAAGGCTCCTGCGCTACCACGGGCGGATCGACGACAACCACCAGGATGTCGGGCAGGCAAAAAGCCACGACCTGCGGCGGGCGATTGACGCCGTGCTTGGGGGCAAGGTGCCCGACCCCGCGGAGACAGGCGCGGTGGGCTGCACGATCAAGTGGAAGTAGCCTACACCGGACACGCCAGGAGAGGCCGGCGCTAGAAGGACCGCCAGCAGGCGGGACTAGCGTAGGGCAGCCAGCGCCGCGTCGACCATCATTCCGACGAGCTCCTCGAAGGGCGTGCGCGCCTCCCAACCCAGCTCAAGCCACGCCTGGGACGGATCGCCGACAAGCACCGAGGGATCGTCCGCGCGTTTCAGCGCCGGGTCGCTCGCCACGCAGCGCTGCGGATCCAGCCCCACACACCCGAACGCCGCCGCGACCAGCTCCTCGACACTGTGGTCCTTGCCAGTGGCAAGCACCAGCTCCACCGGGCGGTCGACGTCCAGCATCCACGCCATCGCCGTGACGTACTCGGGTGCGTAACCCCAGTCGCGCCGCGCCTCAAGATCGCCGAGCACCAGGCGTTCCTGGCGTCCGCGGGCGATGCGCGCCGCGCTCTGGCACACCTTGGCCACGACGAATTCCTCGGGCCGGCGCGGGCTCTCGTGGTTGAAGGGGACAGCGCAGGCGACGAACAGCCCGCTGTCCCGGGCCTGCTTGGCAAGCTCGCGCACCACTTGCTTCTGCCGCCCGTATTCGTTCAACGGACTGGGGGGCGTGCGCTCGCTGCACTTGGCGGCCTGGTTGCCGAAGACCGCCGCCGAGCTGCACACCAGGGCGCGCGAGCCCGGGCTGTCGCGGGACAGCCACTCCATCAGCACCTCCACGCTCGTCACATTCACCTTGGCGCTGTAAGTCGGGTTCTCTTGGCAGGCCGCGGGTGATGAAACTGCCGCCAGGTGGAACACGCGCGACGGGCTCAGGGAGCGCAGCAAGCGGCGGAACGCACCGGGGTCGGCGATGTCGCAGGGGATCAGCTCGCACAGCGAGTGGCCACCCACCTGGGTTAGGTACGGGGGCAGGCTCTCGTGGGGATGGACGAGCCCGACGACGCGCTGCCCGGCCGTGAGCAGCTGCTCCGCCAGGTAGCTGCCGTCCTGCCCTGCCACGCCTGTGATGAGGGCAAGCCCCACGGCAGCATTGTAGCGGGCGGGAGGCTGGCGCGGGGTGCAACTCGCACGCAGCCGGCCGTTCGCTTCTTGTAGGCGGGCGTCACATCTCCGCAGTGCCGTGCAAGGCAGGTGTTTCCGCAGACGGCCTGGTAGAATCGCAGTTGAACAAGGGCGGCGCTCACTGACGTCCTTTCATCTATGGAGATTGGCCTAACGCATGGAGCAAGTCTGGTGCGGGAGAGCAGCAGTACGGAAGCTGCGGCGTTGATGGACGAAGAGCAGCTGGTGCGGCGGTCCGCGGAGGGCGACGAGCGCGCCTACGGCCGGCTGGTGCACCGCTATCAGGCGCGGCTATACAACTTCGTGCGCTCGATGGTGCGCGATGACGCGCTGGCCGAGGACATCACCCAGGAGTCGTTCGTCAAGGCTTACTTCAGCCTGCACAAGCTGCAAAACGCCCAGAGCTTCAAGAGCTGGCTCTTTCGGATCGCCAACAACAATACGCTGGACTACCTGCGCCGCAGGCGGCTGCAGCTTGTCGACGTTGACGAGCAGATCCGGGAGAGTTACGTCGACGAGCGCAACCCTGAGCAGGGCGCGCTGCAGGAGCAGCGGCTGGCGCACGTGCAGGAGGCGCTGGCGAAGCTGAAACCCGACCAGAAGGCGATTCTCGTGATGTGCGATCTGCAGGGCTTGAGCTATGCCGAGATCGCCGAGGTGCTGAAGATCCCCTTCGGCACCGTGCAGAGCCGCATCTTCTACGCGCGTCGAAAGCTCAGGGAGCATCTCAACGTGGCGATCATTTTTGGAGGAGAAGGCTAGTCATGGAAAAGCAGCAGCCTAATGCGGAACTTGCCGGCCTGCTGGACGGTGAACTGCGCGATATGGAGAGGGTGGAACGGCTCAACCGCGAGCTCGCATCGAGCGAGGCCCTGCGGGCGGAATTCGAAGCGCAGCGTACGGTGAAGACCCTGCTCAGCCAGTTGGCCGAGCACGAGCCGCCCAACTACATGGCCACCCGCATCCTGGGGGAGATCGCGCTGCGGCGCAGCTTGCGTCGCACTTACGGCCGGCGCATCTGGGCCGCCGCCGGCGCGGGGTTTGTGATGTGCCTGCTGGTCGTCTGGTCTGTGAGCCAGTTCTACGGCCCGGGCCATGCGCGCATACTCGCGCGAGGAGAGCACATCCCTGCGCTTGGAGCCCTCACTAACCCCGACAACATCTATTCAGCCCAGGACTGGTCTGTCAAGCTGCCCGACGGGACTGATCCGCAGTTCGCCGACTACCTCCAGTTCACCAGTCGCCAGCACGCCTCCCGCCGGACGCAGCACGCCGCCGAGGCGGTCACCCCCGACTTGCCTTCCGCCATCCAGGTTGTAGACGGGGGGGTGCCCACTCAGTGAGGCTGAGGCTTGCAGCAGCGCTGGTGCTGCTCGGGATGTGGCCGGCGATCGCTCTCGCCGCCCCCACCGTCGCGTCGATCATCGACCAGGCGATCGAAGCGTTGCGCACGCAGTGCTACGAGGCGCGCATGCGGTTCGCCACGCCCCTCGACGGCGGCGCGGAACAGGTCGTGCGCATCTACCATGTCGCACCGGACCTCTACCGCGTCGAGCCGCTGATCAACGGCCAGCCGGGAGACATCGCTTACATTGAGAACTCCGACGAGCTAGTGCGGCTGAACCTGGTGAACGGCAGGCAGGAGAAGCTGCCCAAGCTGCAATTCTCCGTGAGCGACTTGCTGACGATGAAGTTCCTGCGCGACCTCGGCAGGCTGCCCGGTACAACCGTGCTCAGCGGCATGGTGGGCTCGATGAACGTGCTTGTGCTGCGCCAGGAGCCCATCTCGCAGAAGCCCTACAAAGTCACCGTCGGGGTGGATCAGAGCAACTTCTTCCCGGTCTACTTGCTCGTCACCGGCGATGACGGCCGGCGGTACGTCTACTACGAGATGGAGGAGATCAAGTACCGCCCGCCGGGGCAACTGCCGGACAAGCTGTTTATCATCCCGCCGGTCAAGCCTCAGCAGCGCCAGGCGGCTCCCCGCGGCGCAAGCAAGGCGACATTGCAGGCCAACTCGCCGGGCACTCGCACGTTGCCGTTGTACCCCATGTATCTGCCCGACGGCTACCACCTTGACGCGATCTCGATGCTCAACTACGTGCCGGGGGGCGACCAGGCGGCCACGCCGGCACTGGTTTACCAGTTTGAGATCTACGGGCCTCGCCTCGTTGACCTGATCTCGATCTTTCAGACCCGCAGCGGCGCGGTGGATCTGAGGATCAGGGATGTCTTCAACCAGGAAAACACCGGCTGGGTGGTGCGCGAAAAGGGCGGGTGGGTGGTCACTGTCATCGGCTCCTTGAGCATGGAATCGCTGCTCAAAATCGTCGCTGGCCTGGCGGAGAGCGAGGAAGATGTGAAGCGCCTGGTGGACAAGACGCTTACGCGGGACCGGATCCTGCGGGAGGCGTCGGCCGACTAGCGCTGCCGGGGCGGCCGCTACGGAAGTCGTTGTGGGGCTTGAGGGGCCGGCGCAAACCAAGCAGGCGTTCCGCAACCCGGTAGATCTTCGACCCGAAGAAGTCTACCTTGCTGAGGGGCTCGACGAGGCAGGTCCACAGCCCGAGCTGATTGGCGCTGACGATGTCGGTGATCACGCTGTCGCCGATCATCAGCACCTGGCCGGCCCTCAACCCCAGGTCGTCCAGTCCCTGGCTGAACGCTCCGCGCAGGGGCTTCACGGGCAGACCGGAGACGTGGGCGATGCCGGTCTGGCGCACAACAGCCGCCTTCTTGCGCCACAGGCCGTTGCTCAGCAGGCGGCAGCGCAGGCCCGCCTCCTGCACCTGTGCGAGCCACCCTGCTTCCTCCTCCAGCACGCCGGGATCCTCCCAGCGCGTGATGGTGTTGTCGATGTCGATCAGCAGCCCCAAGAACCCCTGATTGGCAAGCCATTCGGTGGTCAGGTGCACAACCCGG
>Ga0315284_10016571_pt1 | contig 10456 bp, 9 predicted proteins | sample YL17G09_16_MG_FD_203696 | JGI IMG/M metagenome (GOLD analysis project Ga0315284, IMG submission 203696) | Sediment microbial communities from Yellowstone Lake, YNP, Wyoming, USA - YL17G09_16 | ecosystem: Environmental > Aquatic > Freshwater > Lake > Sediment | place: USA: Wyoming | collected...
TGACTCGATAGCAATAGAAAAAATAATGAGCGAATATAAGATCGGTAGTAATATTAAAAATATTTTGATGACAAATATCAACAATATAAATTATGTTGAAGAAGAAACAGACTTGCCAGATGAATTTATTGATCCAATTTTGTTCACAAAAATTACTGACCCAGTTATGATACCAAAAATAAATCACATGTTCGAAAGAAAAGGTATCATGTCATATTTGTATGTAGAAGAAAAAAATCCATTGACGAGAGAACCATTAAGTATTAAAGAACTCGAAGATTATAATAAAAAGGATGATGTTATCAAAAAAGTTGATGAATTTAAGGCAAAAATTACAAAAATAAAATAATATTTAAACAAAAGAACTTTTTTTATACAAATATATATCAATATAATATAATATAAAATAATATAATATAATATAAAACTATGAAAAATAAGAAAAATAAGAAAAATAATAATGATAAGAAAAAATGCAATAGCTGTAAAACTTTTAAAAACCCTGCAGATTTTTTTAATGGATCGTTCATTAGGAAAACTTGCGAAAGATGCAGACGTGGTAATAAGATGAGACCTTTAAGAGATATTATTCGGCTTCAGATATATGAACGACGTTGTTGGTGTTGTAAATGTTGATTCTGATTATGATTATGATGAAATTTTTTGATGATTTTTATATACTTAATAATTAATTTACTTAATAATATATTAAAAAATGGCGGCAACAATAATAACTGTGGACATGTTTGGAGACTGTCAGATAATTCACAATCATGAGAATCAGAAGAATGATTCTGATAATATTCGGATGACATTGTTTGTAAAAGAAAAAATTTATGTTGGATATATCAATAGGTATGAGCATTATATATATATTGGTCAAAAATTTACATCAAGTGGATATTTATGTGAATGGTTCAGATTAAACGAATCATTAACAAAAAATAAGCAGAAAGAAAAATTAATATATGATTGTGTCATAACATACGATGGATTCATATTACAATTCAATATTTCTGGAAAAGTTTATACAATCGCATTTGATGAAGTCAATGATTTATCAATGATTGATGACTAATAATTGCGAAATGGTGTGAACTAAGTATTTTTAGGACAATAAATTTATAACATATAAGGACAAACGTTACTAAACTCTTGGTTGACGACATTTTTTGAGTCAGATTTATTCATCACCTTCATCGCCTTCATCGCCTTCATCACCTTCATTACCTTCAAAAATATCACTCATAACATGTTCATCACCTTCATCGCCTCCATTACTTCCATTTATTAATAAATTTTCAAATTTCTTAATTATAGCATCATCATTATCATTATAAATATCATCATTTTCATTTTCATTATAAATCGGATTTTCACTTATATTTAATGGTTTAATTTTATTATTGAATAATTTTGTACTAAATAGCATCTTTAAATATTTCGAAAAAATGATACATTTAATATCATTAGAAAAAATATAATCATACCATTTATTATCGTACACATATTTTACAAAAATTGGTTCGTGAAATTTCACAACATCATTTTTTATATATTTACTGAAAAAATCATCGACTGAATCAAATATAAATATTCCACCTTTTGTATGTGTCATCATCATATCAACAACAACGTTCATGACGATATCATTTATTTGATTGTGCATACAACTGCCAACAATAGTTCTAAAATCGATAAGATTCAATTTAATGTCTACAATGGTGATGATATAGTGATATTCCATTTTTGAACTAATATTTATAATGTCGTAAGTTTTCACTTTTTTAAATAAATAATTTATTTATTAAAAAATGATTATAATAAATAAATTATTTTTGAACATTAGATTTGTATCTCGTCATTTGCATCATTAAATATTTTTGTGCTTTTTGTTAATAGATCACCACGCGCTTCTCGAAAAATAATGAAAACTTTCTTGTCAAAAGGTTGGTTTTTGTTGAGAGCTTTCAATACATGATCGAATTTATCTGAGAAAGCTTTGTCTCGTTCATTCAATTTCATTTTTGAAATTTTTTGCTTAATCATTTCCAATTGGTCGTGTAATGGTCGTGTGATATGCGGTATTACTGCGTCATCAAGTTTAATCATTGCTATTACATCTGGTGCAATTTTGTCTGTTTTTTGGACATTTGAAAACAAGCATTTAATTTGACTATCTTTTGGTAGCGTTTCAATAATTATCTGAAGATAACCAAAAAATTTGAACTCTTCATTCAATTTATCTATAATATGTCTCGTGTAAGGTGTATTCTTCTTTTTTAAGAAGTGTCTATGATCAGATAGTCTTTCAAGAAGATTAATGGATGGAGCCGAAACGAGTAGCATATTGAAAAAACTGTGTTAAGGAAGGCCTTTGTTACAATATCTCGTATCACTAAGTAGTATCAACAATATGTTTAAATTTTCAGTTTTTTTTTCAATTTTTTATTTGCTAATACGTTATGATATTTTATTATCGAATTATATAAATGATATTATTGTGTGATTATATATATAAATTTAATAATTGCGTGATGGTGCTATTATGTATCGTTCGATTATGTTGTTTTATTAATTATGGCGCTTGTCATGTATGTTGATACTAAATTTTACAAACATTCTGACTATAAAGTTATCTTAATATTCGTAAAATTTATTGTTTGTATACTCAATTGGCGCCTTGATAGATTATAGGGATTCCAATTTTAAATTGTGTTGTTTTTAAGTTTTCTGTATTTTTAAATGTTTTTAATTATAAATTATGTTTCGTTATTATAAGTAGTGTACACTATCGATATTATTACATCGACTATTAAGACTTATTTCGAATTAGAAAACAAAAATATTACCGGTAAAGAGAGGATTGACTTGATTTTTTCTATTCTTGGTGTACACATTAACACTCTTTATGGATGGATCAAAAAGTACTATGATAAAATTACTAAAATTTGAGATTTCTCGACTGATAACTTGCGACTCTGTTCAGTTTTGATTTTAATCAAATTATATTCGTCAAATCATATATGTGCAAGAATAAAGTAATAGATACATATTATTTTAAAAAATAAGATATATTTACAATTTTAAACAGTGAATTTAAAGAGCACTCGTGTGTCATCGCACCCCCAAAACCCCCACAAGATACCATCGTTTGCTTGTCTCGCTTTTGCATATTTCCATGCATGCCAGCGACAACCGCAATTGACGGGTACATGGTGGTGGTATTTGAACTCGGGATGTTTGCCAAGATACTTGATGAGACTAGGAAGGATAGACATGATCTTGTCTTTCTCGCCAAGTCCAAAAAGTTGATTGGTGCAACCCTGACAAAGAACAATCTCGTTTGAAGTTTTAGACATCGTTTGATGTGTAAGCGATAGGCTTACAATATAATGGAACCTATAAATAGTTATATTTTTCAATTTTTTTCAAGTTTTTTATTCTATCTATATCGCTATTCTTGTGTTTGTTCTAACTGTTTGTGTGATGCATATATTTTTAGTTTATTAATCGTCTCACTTTTGAGAATATAATTAGTATATATAAACGCAATTATATCTATTTCGAGATTTTATTATATCCTATTAATTATTAAATAGTCGTCAAAATATAATAAATATAATACAAGTAATTAGTGAGTTATATATCTAATTGGTTTTAAATGTTAGTATTTTTTTCAATTCCAAATATTTCTTTTTATATTTTATGTATTTATGTCCTACACCGGATAGTCCATGTGCGTATCCATATATTGTTTCATTATATTTATATTCACCATCATTGGTTATATTTTTATAAAATGGATATGGACAGTCCTGGTCACATGAAAATGACTTATTCTCACAATTTTCGATAAATTGAATTATTTTAGCGTCATTATCTTCGCTGACATATTGATTACTTATCAATGATTCTATTGCATTATTATTAACAGATATATCAAATTTATCGATATCGATAGTAAACGTTGCGTCAGTTTTTTTGTACATTTCAAATATCTCGCGATACAAATTTTTGAATTTTTTCAAGTTTTCCAGGTTCAAATAATATTTTGGTTTTTCTATTGCGCATATTGTTTGTATTGTTGATACTCCATCAGGATACTTAAATGCATAATATGTCGTTGTCACGTTATTCTTTTTCTTTATGAAAATTGTTTTAAACATTGATGTGATGGATATTTTGTTATCGACAATATTTACACCTAAAACGTCAAAGTTGAACATTTTTATATTATTTTCATCATAAAATTCATACGTTTGACTCGAATTTTTTTTAACCATCTCCATTGTGATATCATACTTTTGTAATTCTGCCATAATTATCTCGCCGACAATTTTTGGTTCATGAATTTTCACTTTATTTGGCGATAAAATCGAAACAATTGGTATTTTTATATGTCTGTTAAGCAATTTAAGTGCGTTTTTTGACATACCTATCAAACACAAATATATGTTAAGTTTGTTGTTCTCACCTGTCTTGTAATCCAAAATTGTGTTTGGTGCGTCGCCACCACTTTTATCGTCTAAAATATTCACGGTTAATTGGTTTCCAGAATATGATATGTCGTCACAATAAATACATAAAATTGCCCTGTCTTTACCAGATACACGTTTTATATCGTTGTGTAATTTTTTCTCATTAGTATATAAACCTCGAATTGAATTTAGAGCAAATCGTATCTTATTCTTTCCTTTTGTTTCAGCTAAATTATTATATATATTACAAAAATACATCGTCAACCATGAATTACTTTTATTCATCATTGAGTTTGTTGTTATAATCACAGGTTCATACTTATCGTTTCTATCTAAGATGTGTTCAGCATGTTGAGTATATATATTTTTTATTGTGTCGAAATCAATGTAATCAACATTTTTATAGAATTCTTTTAAAAATTTATAAAAATTTATATTACAATCATCTTTTGCTATTTCTTCGATATTTATCAATTTATGATCATTATGTGCATTTCTAGTCGGATCCGGGACATCATCGTTAGTTTTTTTTCCATCCTGAACAAATTCTTCAGGATACAATTTAAAATTAACGCATTTTTCATTGATTTTATTCGCATATAATCCGGATTGATCTACATTCATCGATATGTGTTATATATTATATGACTAAATTTTATAATTTAAAAATTAAAAAAAATCCAATGCCCGCAAGTTATCAGTTGAGAATTAGCCGCAAAAATGCGTTTTTAACTATTTTCTTTAAGAGTTTTAATACAATTCTTTAAGTCATGTTGATAAAAGTGATCATGATCGGCAAATTTTGTCTATTAACAATTATGATGACTTAAAGAATTGCATGAAATAACTTAAAGAAATCGGATAAAAAGTCATTTTGACTCGAAGTTAGGGTTTGTTATCTTGCGAGCATTGAAAAAATCATATGTATTTTAATTTATTGATTCTATAGATGCAATCAGTAGATATCTAATTTTATGAATCACATGTTTACAACAAAAATATATATCGAGATAAATTTGATAAAATATTATTCATAAATAATCCGAAATAGAAATTAAAATTTATGAATAATATTTTATCAAAAATATAGATCGATATATACTGTATAAAATGTTTGTTGAAATATTATTTTAGATTAAAAAATACGAAAAATGACACGAAACAATTAATAATTTTCATAGTGTAACATTGGAGGTTCAAAACCGTTAAATTTAGACGAAGATGCATATGTATAAGCACCGAAATTAGGAAAAATTAGAATATCATTAACATTCAAATTATTTGGAAATAATCCTGAATAGATGATATCGATTCCATCACAAGTGTCACCAAAAATATGACATTCTTCTAATTTATCAAAATTATGGATTTGTTTTTTATAAAACGACACAAGATCATTAGTAGGATATTCAACTGGTGTGATTGAATCATAAACTTTACATGAAAATGAATGATAAATACTATCTGCAATGACGTAACATGTTTTGTTCCATTTTGTTTTTTTAGAAATTATAGGAACGAATAATTCAGATGAATTTTCACTGAAATATCTACCCGGTTCTGCAATCCAAATAAAATTATTGTTTTTTGAGACATATTTATCTATGATTTTCCGAAGTTTCAATAGACCAAAATTATCGGTAAAACCGCCACCTATATCAATGATTCGGATATTATTATCAGTATATTTTGAATATATATAATTTATGTAATTGAGAATTTTATTGATGGCTTTTTCGTATACAAAGACTTCTTTTTGACCACTCCCTGCATGAAATGAAAAACCATACAAAGATTGTGGATTTATAGACATAATTCCATCGATGATATTAAAACATAATAGATCATTATCTATTCCAAATTTATTCGAAAATACAGTGTTAACATTACCTATTTCTGATATTGATATTCTAAGGATGATTTTATTGTTTGGATTTATATTGATAATTTTTTGGCACTCTTCAAGACTATCTGCAGTTAATAAATTGACTTTATTGTCAGATGCATAATTCAAATCATTGATTCTTTTAGAAGGATTCGCAAAAATTATATTGTTTGGATTCTTATTTAATTTTAAAACTTGTTTTATTTCACTAGAAGATGCACAATCAAAATGTGAAAACATTGAACAGATTTTAGGATCCGGGAAAGATTTAATAGCGTAATATGGTATTATTGGATGCATAATTTTGTTCCAATAATTTAATTTATTTTTGATGACATTTGTTGACACAGACAATACAGAAATACCTGTAGACATATTATATTGAACATTTAGTTTATTAGCTTTTTTAGACGTTATTGATAGTTGCGATTGAGTATAATTAAGAGTTCGATTGAATATATGTGTTAATACATTTTTTTGCATAATAAATAGTGTAATAGAAAATATTTTTTATGTAGTTGTTTTGAACAATGATATTGCATTGTAATTATTCATAATTATTTTTTTAAATTTATCAAAAGCAAATGTATTATATCTAAGTTCATTCGTTGTATAAATTTTGAATTCTTTAAATTTTAGTGTTTTTACTTTAATACTATAACAATCAATATTGCAAATAAGAAGATGTCCTATAATTTTTTCATCAATATAGATGTCGCAAAATGAACAATGATTGAATTTAATATATGGAATAATATTAGTGGTGAGTATAAATTTTATATTATACGATTCGAATGTTGTAATTGCTTGTAAACCTTTCGTTACTTTTACTATAACGTTTTTACATTTGCCGATATTTAAAAGACCAATTGAATTTTCACATACTATCAGTACATTGCGACAATTTATAATATTTATTGTAGTTGTTTCATCAATATTTTTATAATATATTTCATCATTTATTTTAATAACATTCGATATTGTTACAATATCATTTCGACATAAATTATCAACAGTTATGTTATGTTTATTGCATGTACAATTTTTCATTTTAAATTTATATTTCTCAAGTTCAGCGTATTTTTTACTTAGTTCCTCCATTTTATTAGATATATAAATTAAATTTGATAGAGAGAAGAATCAATTTAAAATCATGACGTGTTTAATTAAATTAATTTTGAAACATGACAGAACCTTTGCGCGTTGTTAGTACAGAAACCGAATTAAAGAGATTATTAGCAACAACTATTAAAGAAGAAGAAAAAGAAGACGCATCACTCCGAAATGGAATCATTTCTACAAATAGATTGAGAAAAAGAATTGTTGTTGATATTATACAACCTGCTTACATTGATGATATAAAAGATTCGATTAAAGGCCGGTATAATTGTCGAAAAGTAAGCATGGTCTTATTTATCGCGTCAGTCATATTGTCTAGTGTCGCAACTATTTTGACTTTTTTATCGACATATTTTGGACATTATATAACTTTAATTGCGGGATCGTGTGGTGTTTGTAGTTCAATAGTATTATATTGTTCTTCTGTTGCTAAAAGTGAAAGTAAGAGAATGTCTATACAAGTCAATGAAACGTTAAGACAGTTGAAAATTGAAGGGGTGCCGGTCGATGATGATGATGATATCAAGAGATGATTTTTTTAGTAATATTATTAAATTTGAATTTGATAATATTATGTATTGTTATTATTTTGATTATTTTTTGCTATTATCTAATCTATCAATTCGCATTAAATGTGTGTTTTTGTCTCCTTTTAGAGACGTATCGTTGATGTCAAATTTTTTATAACTGAGATCTTTATTATTATATCCATTTAATGCCAAAAAATATTTCCAAAATTCTGCGGTGATACCTATGGAACTTTTATTATAAAAAATAAAGTTATTATTGATGAGAATATTATCCTGCGCTTCCGAAAGAAAATCATCCGAAAAAATTGCTTCGTCAGCATTTTTGTCTACGAGTTCGTAGTTTTCGAAAATATATGTTTCTATTGCTTTCAAAAAATCATCAAAAAATTCTTCATCACTGACAACATTTCCTAATTTTTTTTTATTTTCTTTAAGTTTTTCTTGAAGAATATATATATTTTCGCTATCTTCGCTCGTCCTTGCCATGAACTTATTCGCTATATTTTCCGATCGCATTACATCTATGTATAATTGTTTTATATTTTCGATGATTTGTTCTTTTGAAATAGCATCACTAAGAAATTGTGGAACATAAATTGCTTTGATATGTTTAGAAATTACATTGCCTTCAGTGTCCGCGATATTTTTAAGGTCATCATCGAATAAAATTACTTTTGATGGTTCATTGAATATCATTTTTTTATCGCCACTAAAATTCCGCAAATATTCCCTATCAAATATATGAATGAATTTGTTATTATCGTCTTGTTGTTTCTTTAATTTTTCATAATTATATGGTTCACCATTACTGTATACATATTCATGATATTTATATTTTTTGCGCTTGTCACCATTCAAGATAACATCCAAATATGTCCAAACAAGATCAGTATAATTTAGTGTAACGATACAGACACATACGTTTTCTTCGCATAATCTCTCGACCAAATATTCGAACAAAATTGGATCTGCGACGTTTTTTTTAATTTTATTTTTATCATCATTCAAAGTTTGGATATGTCGTTTTCTGTCAATCGTATCGCTTTTAAAATCTCGACTGATGGTTATAGTCTGATCAAAATCAAAACATACAACGTTAAAACTATTCGTTTTTACGATGAAATCAACAATATGATCGACCAAAACACAAATATCAATGTCTGATCCGCCACCACAACCTTTCATGACTGATCCATTAATTTTTTTTAAATAGTATTTAACCTTCATATCATATACTTGATTTTTTGGATTACTTTTACTTTTACTATAATATTTATCATATTTTTTTGATACATTGATAACATTATATATATAACAATAACAGACATAATATTATTTTTATATTTGCATATGATTTATAGCACAAATTTTGAGAAAAAAAATTATAGAATCTTCGGATCACCAGAATCTATACATTTCACCACTGTAATATACAATTTTTTAATACAGATAGATCTTCTTATTTGATACAAAAAAGTATTTTTCCTAGATAAAAAGTTAACTCGCGATTTATATCATCACTTTGACACAATAATAATAAAAAAAAATTGAAAAAATGAACATATTGAACAATATTTCATGTAAAATAGATTAGTGTCTAGTAGTGCACACTAGACATATATTTATAATACGATAACATAAACGTCAAATATAATAATACTCATAAAATAATTTCCATATATTTTATGTTCATAGATAGTCTTCTGTCTACATTTATGATATATCATCTAATCTAATGACTGTCATTTGAGGGCAGTGTTAGATTTTATGAATTTAATCATAACAATATAATTAATTTAAATTTAAAAAAAAAGCATTCATCACATTTCACATGAAAAGAGAAATAAGATAATAATCAAGTGTTCCGTCTATTTTTTTGAATAATAATAATAATAATATATGATCGATCATATTATCGTATCAGTATATAATAATAATAATATAAATATCATTGTGTCGGATAAAAATAATCAAAACAAGTTCACAAAAAACACCAATATTTAATTTATCATAACATTGTTTTCATCAGATCTAGATTTTTATTTTGATTTTTATTTTGATTTTAATGTTATGATAGTATCGTTGTGATGTAACAGTGATAAATTAAATATTAATTCAACCAAGGATGATTTACGATATCATCCAATGTACACCGATTATTTTCAAATTTTAAAATTTTATCAATCAAATCAATAGCATGATGTGATATATGTTTCATTTCTTTTGTCAATCTAATTTTCCATGAACCATTCAAATATGCCATAAATCTCGAATCATTTAACACTGGAGACATAAATGGCGGATAACCTAATAACATCGAGTGCAATATAACTCCAAGCGAATATACGTCATCTTTATAAAGATCATATATCGTGCCATAATAAGTATTTGCTTCATGTCTTTCGGGACTTATATAAGTTATTTTACCGTGTCTTTTGCAA
>Ga0315284_10016573_pt1 | contig 10455 bp, 9 predicted proteins | sample YL17G09_16_MG_FD_203696 | JGI IMG/M metagenome (GOLD analysis project Ga0315284, IMG submission 203696) | Sediment microbial communities from Yellowstone Lake, YNP, Wyoming, USA - YL17G09_16 | ecosystem: Environmental > Aquatic > Freshwater > Lake > Sediment | place: USA: Wyoming | collected...
TGCGGGCGATCAGTTTGAGGACCGTGCTCTTTCCTGCGCCGTTAGGTCCGATGATCCCTACCATCTCCCCCTGTTCCACGGTGAAGCTGATATCCTGCAAGGCCCAGAATTCCTCGCGGGAGCCATTCTTGCGCCGGAACAAACTGACGGCCAGTTCCTGGAAGGAGCGCGAGCGTTCGTGGTGCAGGATGAATTTTTTAGAGACCCGCTCAAAACAGACGACTATACTCATTGGGCAGCAATTCCCGGATTTCAGTCTACAATCAACGCGGGGCCGTTCCCGGTCCCGCACGGCATGATAGCATATCTACCTGGTTTCATCAACTCGGACGAGTTCCAGGTCGTTTGTTCACACAACACAGGGCGTTTGACAGGGAAGACGAACTCAAGTATAGTGGTATCGAAGCCAATGGTCCACACAATCCTACGGAAAAGCGCGTTATGCTCCAGAACAGTCTTGGGTTGGTTCATCAGCCTGGGGTTGGCTATCGCTCAGGCCCTGGCTTACTGCTACGTCCTCACCCTGTCCCTTGGGCCAAGGGTGATCCTTCAGCCGTGGCTAATGCGGCAGGGATACCTGCTCTACGAGCATATTGCCGATGAGCACCCTCCGCTGATGTACTTACTCCTCTCGGCTGTGCAGCCATTCGTTCCAGATGGTCTGGTATTGGCGGAAATCGCCCTGATTTCATTGATCGGTATCACTACCCTGCTGACATTTTGGGCCGGGCAGCATACTGGTGGGTGGCTGGCAGGAGTCTGCTCCGCGTTCTTTTTCGCGATCTGGTCTCCCGTCTTTGGCTATGGCAAACTCTGGCATGAGACCTTTCTCGCCCCACTCTATACCATCCTTCTAGTCCAGTGGCACCCCTCCTCATCACATCGTCCAAACCTTCGTTCCTCCCTGGTCACTGGATTTCTCTTAGGCCTGGCCTTGCTGATCAAGCAACATGCTATAGCAGTCGTCCTCGGGCTCGTGTTGTGGAACGCTTTCACCAGTTGGCGCACTCACCGGCCGATTCGCCCATTGCTGGTGGAGACTGCCTCTATCATCCTGGCGACTTGCCTGCCTATCGTCGTTTTCACAGTATACCACCTGGTACAGGCTGGCACAATCAAGAACCTCGTGTTTTGGAATATTACGTTCAGCGTCGTGAACAACTACACAGAATTGGCAGCACTACCGCCTTCTATGACGCAAATCGCGGGGCTTGCGCCCGCCTACTGTTTGCTACTACCCTTTATCGTTCATTGGTGGGCTTCCAGGGAAAACGGTGGCGCGACCTGGGGCAGGGCAGGTTGGGCTCTCACGTTACTTGCGGCCAGCAGCCTGACTGCCTATCCCCGCTTCGGGTTCTTTCACTTACAGGCGTCTCTTCCGATATTGGCATGGTTGTCCGGTACGACGCTGACCCGTTTTCTGAACGTGCGGGGCTGCGAGGCATCTCAACAAACAAACCCCCGCCCCCTTCTCATAGGGATGGCCTGCTCGCTAATGCTCCTGTGGACGCTTCATGCGGGGGCCTCTTACTATAGAGCCTTCGACAGCGATCAACCTCGCAAGATCTGGGAATACACCGACCTCATATCTTTGGCAGGTCAAGTCCGTCAGCAGATTGGGCCAACAGGGTGCATTTACGTCTTTCCAGATGACGAAGCCACAGCGAACCTGTATTATCTGATGCGGTGTAGACCGCCCAAGTTCTGGATACCTACCAGTTATCCCTGGTTTACGCTTGACATGCTCACGCTCGAAACCATTCAGGCGCTAGAGCAAGCCTCGCCAGAATGGGTGGTCTATTTTCCTGAAAGGTGGGGCATCGAACAGCACGGCCAGGAGATATGGACCTACGTCCAGGACGAATATCAACTCGAGACCCAGTTATCTTGGGCCGAGGGTCAGGTGTGGTTGCTGCGGCGCCGACCTGATTAGGAAGCACTGCTGACCTACATACTCACAGTCTTGTTTACCACGACCTGAGCACGATCGGCAGGTTTACTCGATAGGTTGCTACAAGGACTACATCCCACATCTCGTTATCGTCTTCCCGCGCTTCAGAGATCTGATCGGCCGGATCTACGACCACCCGGATGGCGTAGGTACCTGGAGCCAGGTCCGGCCATGTCACAACAGCCTCGGCCACCTCCCCGCAACCTGCCAAGCCGTTAACCACGAAACTACCAACCTCTTGGTCGGCACCATCGTAAAGCGTCACACCAAATGGTTGCGTGGCAGCAACGTTTCCGCTGTTACTAAGTTGTATCCGCAAAGTAGCGGTCACAGGTTCCCCCGTGCCTGAGAATAGGGATGGAGTCGCGACAACTGTCAACGGCCTTAGATTCACCTGCTCCGTCAGGGCTGAAATATAACTGATCCAGTAATTGCCCAACTGTGATGCTCCCATCGGATTCGGGCTGTGGGTAGGTGCACCCAGTCCTGACCAGAGTAGGTTGCCGTTGAAATATTGGAAAAAGCTTCCGCCATCGTAATTCCCGCCGTCCCCATCTAAACTCCACCACCAGACACTCTGAACCAGCCGATACTCGTCTGCCGGACACCCCAGGTTTGGGTCCGCAGCATTTAGCATGTACGATAAACCCGGGTACATGTACTCATCCCGAACCTTCTCTGGAGTGAACTCCCCTTCCATGACCCAGTCGGGCATGGACACCCCGAACTCTGAGATGATGAGAGGTTTGTTTTGTTGCCCTCTCTCCTTCATCCAGGCCCGAAAGTCGCGCACCAGACCGGGAATGTAGGAAAAGTCCTTGTTCACCAACACACGCTTTCTCCAATCCCCACCAAAGTAAAACATGCCAACGTCCGCATCAGTGCCGGCCGGGACGTCTATGCCCCAGTCATTTCGCTTCTCCGGTCCCAAGTATACGTGAATGTGCCACACGTCAACCGGCATTGGTACCTGGTACCGACGGAGGTATTCGTCCCACATGCGAGTCATGTATTGAAGGCGGAGGGGGGTCGGGACAATGATGCTTCCGTTGGCCACTCGTGCCGTTGGATCAGCCTCCTTGATGGCCACATAAATCTCATGATATGCCCACGCATAGACCTCCGGCAGGATCTCGTTTTGGCCTGCACAACCTCCGCCGGAACTGGGCCAATCGCGTCGCTCAATCTCGTTGCCCAGGAGCCACAGGGAACCCGGATTGGCAGCCGCAATTTCCTTGATGCGGGAAACCGGGGGGCTTACCGTATAAGTATAGGGCACGGCATACGGCGCATCCACACTGCACGATACCAGCCCGTTGTCCCACTTCCATTGCTTCACTCCAACAGATTGGGCGAAACTGATGCCATTGAGTTTTGGCGGGCTCATGAGTGTGGACCAGCTAAAGTACCATCCAGCCCTCAGGTCAGTGAGGTCTTCAGCAGGATAAGTGTCAATAGGGCGGGAGACCACGTCGACACCCAGCCGGCAGAGGAGCGAGGAGGAGGCGAACAGATTCGTTTTGTCCTGATCTGGACTAAGGTCTTCAGGAAGGCCATGATCTCCCGTCCACCCCTCTGATTCCGAGCCAGTTCCAAACTGTAACGGAAATGGACCATTTAGCACCTGGTTATACCTGTCCGGGCGCACACCGGGCGCTGGCTGGATCGGGACGGAGTAGTTGCTCGTGGCAATTGGCAAGTAAGCCCACGGGGTGAGATCGGGCGGTACGGTCTGCCTATATGGGTCTTGGCCTGGAGAAGCCCAGACGCCAACGGTGCCTGAGGGAAACAACAGAATTCCCACGAGAACGGAACCTATCAGCGCAATCAGCCTGCAAGCCTTGTCATTCATGATGGTTCTTCCTCCGATATGCTAAAGTCTCATTCATTTCCTATACACGCCGTTTGGCCACGGTCAGGGCGACGAGGCCGACTGTAATCATCGCCATGCCCAGGCCGAGGTGGATGCTCCTTCCCCCGGTACTTGGCAACAAAGATGCCGGCAGGGGGGTCGGGGTAGCCTCCACCACAACGGTGGGGGTGGGTGTCGGTTGCTCTGTTGGCCGTGGCTTACCTGGCGTCGGGGTCCGCGTCGGCACCGTCTGCCGCACCGTGCTCTGCCCTGGCGCGGCCCACAGGTCAGGGCCGACGGCCACGGCGATCACCAGCACTCCGATGAGAACGATCCAGAATCCAACCTTTCTTCTGCTCATAATCGCCTCCGGAAATGGAACCTGAAGGCACCGTCTCGATCCAACGCCATCCGGCAGACCACAGGCGCCACGATTCCTCATCTACGCTAATCAAGGCCATTCACGTAGACGACGATACGCCCTGTGCGGTGGGCTACGTCCTCCGGTGCCAGGCCAGACTCAATATCCTCAAATCTCAGCACTTTAGCCACCATCTCGCGGTATGGTCGTTGAGCCCACAGGTCCTGATCCACGATCACGACGTCCGGCCGCTTACCCAGGGCATCGTGGACGTACCAAAGCGAGAAGGTATGAGCGTCCTGGGCGGTGAGGAGGACGGCCTGTGGTGGGGCTTCATCGAGCACGCGATCTGCCCATTCCACTGCGGTTCGCTGCCCGCTCAGATCCATCTCGCCCCAGAACAGCATGGCTTGCAGCAAGGGGAGGAGCAAGATGGCCCACGCTCCCCACCGCAGCCGCTCCTTCAGCCAGGCTGCCATTAACGCCAGCCCTACTCCGAGCCAAAGCGCCGCCAGCACCAGTGCCGGGACCAGGTAAACCATCGAGTCAGAAGTGTTGTAACCGATGGCGTAGAGGCTGAAAGCCCCAAACGACAGCAGAGAGACCGTGGCAAGCCCGTTTCGCTCCCGCCATAGGTGGGTCCAACCCAGCCCAGCCAACAACGCTCCAAAGGGAGTGAACTGCCGGGCCAGGAGCGCCGCCCAGGCCAGGAGCCGTTGGGGCCAGGCCACCAGCGGCAGACCGAAGATGTATGGACGATACAACCGCCCGCTGACCAGCGTCCACCACGCGCCAGGCGTGTGCATGGATCCCCACGGTGAGGGCACTCCTCTCCGCGCCAGGAGCACTGGCCCATACATGATGCCCCATCCCAGAAGCGCCAGGGCACAGACCTCGGCCAGCCGTCGCAGGTACCCCTTTCCTCCGCTCTCCCAAGCCCCCCAGGCTACCAGTGGAGCGAGGAACAAGAGAGTGGGGTGCGCTCCTAATCCCACACCCCAGGCCAGCCCCAACGCCCACGCCGGCCCTCTGCGGAGCACGATGGAACCCACCAGTGCAGTGAAGAAGGCCGCCAGTGCATACACTTCGGCGATGAGGGCCTGCGACCAGAAGAGGGGGGCCAGGCCCAGGCTGAGGCCCGCACAAATCGCGGACGGCCAATGGTCAATGGCAAATCGCGAATCATGGATTCTGGACCGGAGATGAAACCGTACAGTCGCTGCGGCAAGCCCTGCGGCTCCTGCTGCCAGCACCGCCGACATCAGGTTCAACCGCCAGGCCGGATCTCCCCACGGGAGACGAACGAACAGGTCTCCCAACACCAAATACGTGGGGAACCCCGGTGGGTGTGGAATGCTGCCTCGTACTACGGCCGTCACCAGGTCGCCACCATCGGCCCCATAGTGGGCCCAGGTGAGGGTAGGGGCCAGGGAACCTCCGTACATGGCCAACAGCACACCTATGCAGGCGAATTCAGCCCCCTTGTTCCTATCCCTCATCCGGCCTCATTCCTGCGATTCCCACCGCTGCCGGGTGCCCTCGGGCGACCAGCCTGTGATAGACCGACCCCACTGCAAGCCCTCCCCCCTGCACCAGCACGCGCAAAAACGCGACAGCAGGCCAGACCAGGGCCACAGCCCGATCTCGCGGCCAGGCCCAGCGCACGAAGGGCAGGGTTGTGGCCAGGAAAGCGATGAACGCACCTGCGCTGGCCAGAGCCAGGGGCCACCAGGCCAGCCCCCCCCATCCCAGCAGTCCGACCAGCGCCACCAGTACGAACTGGGCCTTGAGCGCCGGGTCGGTATGAGTGTCGCCTGTGGTCTTCTCTGGGTAACGCCGGTAGAGGAGCGCCCGCCAGAAGCCGTAACAGCCCTTGCGGGCCAGATAGACCGGGAGCGTGGTAGGATGATGGTGCCACACCCAGGCCTCGGGCACGAAAACCAACCAGTGGCCCGCGCGGGCCAGGCGGAAGGAGAGATCTATGTCTTCAGCCGAAGGGGTCGGATAGGTTGGGTCGAACCCACCGCACTGAAGCAGAAGGGCTCGGCGGTAAGCAGCGGCATAGGTATCTATGAAGTCAATGCGCGACTGGCTCGCCATGCGCTGGTAGCGAATTTCGTACTCCAGTTGCACCAACCTGGCCATCAGCGCACGCTGGCGCGTGCGGTACGTGCCCTTCGTACCCATGATGCGGGGATCAGCAAAGGGGGCGATCATCCGCTCCAGCCACTCTGGCGATGGCTCACAGTCGGCATCGGTGAAGAGGACAATCCCTCCCCGGGCGGCCTCCACGCCGGCGTTGCGGGCAGCGGCGGGTCCCTGGTGGGGGAGAATGAGTACGCGGTCAGCGCCTGCCTCTCGAGCACTGGCTGCCGTCCCGTCGCCAGATCCGTCGTCTGTGACCAGTATCTCGTACCGCTGCCGCGGCAGTGTCTGCCGGTTCAGGGCTTGTACACAGCCACTGATCTCTTGTGTAGCCCGGTAGGCCGGTACGACGACGGAAATCTCAGGCTGGCCCACCGCGCCTCCCGGAAGAACGAGCAGGCCACAGGGCGAGCAAGGCGGCCGCGATCAGTGGCGGTCCCATCACGACCAGGTGGAGCACCAGTCCCACAGCCAACGCTTGATCGCGAGGAATGCCGAAGAGCGCCAGGGAAACCACGCAGATGCCCTCATAGATCCCCAGCCGCCCTGGCGTCGGCACCGTTCCACCCACCATCAAAGCGGCCAGCAAGAAAACGGCGGCAGCACCCGAGTGGATGCCAAATGCCACCAGGACGGCCAGGTTGGCGAGGGCTCCCAGCCCCCAGGTCAACCCGGTCCAAAACAGTACCCGCACGGAGACAGTGGGCTGACGGATGGCCTCCAGGCCATTGGCCAGCCGCCGTAGCCGGGGAAGGAGTGCCCGGTCCCATCCCGCTGGGAAGCGAGCCAGAACTCGCCCGATCCAACGGAACAGCGGGGCTTGCCAATGAAGCCCCGCCCACAAGAAGCCGCCTCCCAGGGCCAACGCGAAGGCGGTGCCCCAGGTAGAGCGGGCAAACCATCCCGGGAGTGGCATCCAGGCCAGCAGGGCCACCCCACACGCCAGCAGGGCGAGTAGGTCCCATACCTTCTCCAACGCGATGCTCCCCAGTGCCTCAGCCGCGCCAGTTTCCCGCTCAGGGCCAATCCACACCGCACGCACGACGTCCCCGCTCCGCATCGGCAGGATTTGATTGACCACTTGCCCTACCAGGAGAGCCGTCAGCGCGGGCCGGACGCGAACCTTGGACTGCCATAAAAGCGCCTGCCAGCGCCAGGTGCGAGTGAAGAAGGTACCGACGATGGCCAGCACCGCCGCCACTGCCCACCGGTAGTCGGCACTGCCGAGTGCGGTTGCCACATCTCGCCAATCCAGACGGCGCACCAACAGCCAGCAAGAGATCCCGGCCACACCGAGTCCGGCGATCCAGCGCCCGGCTTGCCCCCATCGTGACCTGGCCTCGGCCGGTATTGTCGCCCCAATCTGCCTCCTCCGCCTCTTTGTCTCGTCAGCCGGGACGGCGCGGATGAGTCGGATGTACCCATCCGCTACATCCGTACGCTCTGGGACACCCGTAGTGACCTTGACAGGATCTGCTTCCCGCAATTGCTTCCTCGCTCCTTCATCGGATGTACGCATTCGACGCATCCGTCGGATGTACTCATCCGCACCCTGCAGATTGGCCCACATTGTACCTGGAGGTCTTGAAACGTCAAGTTAGCATTGACCCCTGTCGTACTTTCCTCTCCACGCGTGCCAGGCGCTCCAGAGGCTCCAGCCACTCGTGGCACACAGTAGTCCCCAGAGTACCCGCTCCCACCAGCGTGGTCCCAACAGTGCCGCTCCCAGGCTGATGAACAGCAGGCCAAGCAAGAGTGGCAACTGAAAACCAGGGGTGGCCAGGCGCACCCGCAACCGCTCATCTCGACGCTGGGCCTCGTAGCAGGCAAGGCTGAGTGCCGCCAGGATTACGGCTGCGCCCAACACCCACAACCCATTGAAAGCCAGATTGGTCCACTCAATCATATTGTCAGCCAGACCGAGTTACGACGACGCTTCCGCTTCAAACTCACCATCGGCGACGCGGATGCCGAGCACGTCGCCCCCTGCGACCTGGGCCACCGAGCGCACGACCGCCCCTGTGCGCCGGTGGCGCACGATGGCGTACCCGCGCTCCAGCGTTCCCAGCGGGCTGACCCCTGCCAACTGCCCGGCGAGACCACTCAGGCACTCGCGGCGCAGCGCCAGGCCGTGGTTCAACCCCACCTGCGCCCGGCCCAGCAGGTCGTCCACCCGCTGGCGCGCCTGGGCCAGTTGGGCGGCCGGAGAGAGGTGCTTGAGGGCCCGCGCTTGCCCAGCCAGCCTCCAGCGCTGCTCCTCGAGCGTGCCGCGCAGCGTCGTTTGGAGCGTCTCTGCCATCCCCGCGACACGCGCGCGCAGTTCCGCGCAGTCGGGGGCCACCAGTTCGGCGGCGGCGGAGGGGGTGGGGGCGCGCACGTCGGCGGCAAAGTCGGCCAGGGTAAAGTCGGTCTCGTGCCCCACGCCACAGATGACCGGGATGCGGGAAGCGGCGATGGCGCGGGCCACCCGCTCGTCGTTAAAGGCCCACAGTTCCTCCAGGCTTCCGCCCCCGCGGGCGACGATGATGACGTCCACGTCGTCCCGCCGGTTGAGCGCCTCCAGTGCGGCCACGATGTGGGGTGGGGCCTCGTCTCCCTGCACCGGCGTGGGCGCTAGCAGCACTTCGGCCAGCGGGTAACGGCGGCTCAGGATATTGAGGATGTCGCGCAGCGCAGCGGCGGAGGGGGAGGTGACGACGCCGATGCGGCGGGGAAAGGGGGGCAGGGGCCGCTTGCGCTCCGGGGCGAACAGCCCTTCGGCCTCCAGGCGCTCCTTGAGCCGCTCGAACTGCTGGTAGAGGTGGCCCAGGCCGGCCGGCCGGAGTTGATCCACGTAGAGTTGGTAGCGTCCGCCCGCCTCATACACGCCCACCCGCCCGTGGGCCAGCACCAGGTCTCCACTGGCCGGCAGATAAGTCTGCACCTGGGCGACGTTGCGCCACATCACGCAGCCGAGCTGGGCACTGGCGTCCTTGAGCGTAAAGTAGCAATGGCCGGAGATGGGACGGCTAAAGTTGGAGACCTCTCCCTCGACCCACACGTCGTTCAGGTCTGGCTCCCCCTCGATCAGGCGGCGGATGGTGCCGGTGAGTTGGCTGACGGTATACGGCTCGGAGAAGGTCGAGCCTTGAAAGCCGAAGAGGCCAAGTTGCTCGAACATGATGGGAGTATGATAGCGCAGCAGGGATAACGTGTCAAGTAGGGGATCGTCATACCCCCCGCATCAGTGCCCACTCGCGCGAGCAGACGTAGGCCGCCAGCAGGATGGCCCCCACCGCGTAGACGGCCGCCGCCGCCCACGCCAGGGCCAGCGCGCCCGCCGCCACCCCGCCCCCCAGGAGGTCCCGCATGGCCACCAACACGCCCACCATCGGCAGCGCATACACGACCAACGAAGGCGTGGCCCCGATGCCGAAGGTCGCCAGGACAGCCAATCCCGGAAGCAGCAATTGCAGGAGGCCCAGGAAGAGGTTGGACTCGCGGTAGTTCCTGGCGAAGGTGCACGCCGCCGCCACCACCCCGTTCGTCATGGTCATCGGGGGCAGCATCAACAACATCAGCCACACCTGCGTACGTCCAGCCCATCCACCAGGGCGGTGCCGGCGGTCGGCTCCAGTACGGAGGCCAGTAGTCGCAGCAGCGTCGTCTTGCCGGCGCCGTTGGGGCCCAGCAGGCCAAAGACCTCGCCGTCGTAGCAGGTGAAGGACACTGCGTTCACTGCCACCAGCCTCTGGAAACGCTTGGTGAGTCCCTGGACCTCGATCACGACGGCAATTATAGGGGAAGCGGCGGGAGACGCAAGCCCCCCGCCCTGTAGCAGCCTCGTAGTGACGACTTTAGTCGTTGTGCGGCGGAAAGAGCGACTGAAGTCGCCACTACGAACGCGCCGCATTATGTGGTTGTGCTCTCAGTCACCACGTTCACCAGCCGGCCCGGCACGTAGATCGCGCGCGCCACGCGGCGGCCGTCCAACTGGCGGCGCACGCCGGCGCACGCCAGCGCTCGCTGGCGGGCCTCCGCCTCGCCGATGCCGGCAGGCACCGTCAGTTTGTCCCGCACCCGGCCGTCCACCTGCACGATCAGCGTGATCGTCTCCTCGGCCACTCCGGGCTCCTCCCACACAGGCCACGCCTGCTGGTGGACGCT